>Ga0316222_1000800_pt1 | contig 44414 bp, 34 predicted proteins | sample TBH18011metaG_FD_206008 | JGI IMG/M metagenome (GOLD analysis project Ga0316222, IMG submission 206008) | Freshwater microbial communities from Trout Bog Lake, Wisconsin, USA - TBH18011 | ecosystem: Environmental > Aquatic > Freshwater > Lake > Hypolimnion/Profundal zone | place: USA: Wisconsin... | reverse complement strand
AACTTCCCTTCGGCCATCGCGTCCTCCATGGTTGGTGGTTTTGAACGCGATCAACCTACCGGACTCGGTGGCCAACCTCTACTTCAGGCCGCCGTCCCCGGACTTACAGACGCTTTTATACACAACCCCTTGACCTACCAGTGGTACTGCAACGGCTACAGCATAGGAGGGGCCAACAACATCACCTATGTGGCACCCTCCTTCCAGGCCACGGACGATGGGAAAATCTATACCGTCATGGTGAGCGACACTTACGGCAACACCACCACCAGCGTGCCGGCCGTGACCTCCCTTCTGCACGACCTTCCCACCTGGCTTGCGGCCAACCCCAACATCGCTGCCGCCATCCTCTGGCAATTCCAGGCCGAAACCAGCAATGTCTATCAGGCCCCCGCCTCCACCGACAAGATCGCCTGGAGTCATTGGAGCGCCAGTCAGCAGTCGGACCTTGTGACCGCCTACCAGAACGCGGCCGCCTGGTACTCGGCGGGGTGTCCCGCGGTCACCATGACCCCGGGCAGTTCCACCCCCAACGACCAGCCCTTGAACAACAACCCTGGCGTGACGAGCGATACCGCGAGCGCAAACCTTTGGGTTGATCCCACCTACATGTGGAACCTCTACGTGGCCAATGTGGGCTTCGCGCTGATGCTGGAAACCTCCAACCAGCTGCCCTGGAGCATGACGACCTATACTCCGGACCAGCTTCGGTGGATCTTGGACAGCTCCACCATGGGCTGGTACCTGGAGAACTGGAACCAGTTCGCAATCGGCACCTATGATGAGGCGGGCTTCCCCACCTTGCGCGCCAACAACCGTCCCCGCACCGACTTCGCGGACCCTCGCTGGACCTACCTGTGGCTCAGGAATTCCGGAATCATCGGTTCCACCAGGTTGAACAGCATTGTTTCCATGCTGGACTGGATGCGACATGACCTCTGGCATTTTTTCGGGGCGGACGAATTCGGGAACGATCAGGCGATCTGGCAGTACCGGGGATATGCGCCCCTCTCCAAGATCATCAACGGCACCATTGACGCCAACAACCCCTCCTATGGAGTCCAGCACTGGACCGCGGGCTGCCACGGCAGCACGGGATTCATGCACACCCTCATGCGAACTCTGAACATACCGGTGCAGCCAGTGTGGGTCTGCGGGCATGAGATGCCCTATTTCATGAGCGAGGACCTCTACATGGACCATGGGGACGACCCCTACAACCTCAACGTGACGAGTTCCACCGCCCCGAGCCTGGACCTCCTCATCTCCTCCGCCACCTGGCGCAGCCGCTTCACCTCGGATGAGACCGTTAACATCCTCGACGACAATGATCCGGCCCTGGCGTTCGTGGGCTACACGGCCGTCAATTTCCCGCGGAATTAGGAACCACAACTCGGCCCTGGAGATGTGGTTGGACCCCAAGACGCCTACCGCGGCCCTCCAGGCGCTGCTACGGCCATGTCCCGCCGGGTCGTTGGATGCCTCCGAAGTTGGTGCCGCCGTGAGAGATTCTAGTCCCAGGGACCGGTGATGATCGGTTTGGCAGACGTTCGCGATTGATCTCAGGACCATTCATGGCTGGCCGTGGACGTTCGGGAACGCCTTTGCCCGATGGCTGCCCGATGGGGCCTAGTCTGGGTTGTTGGATGCCGCTTATAAACAAGATCACACTAGATTTTTCTAAGGTGTTTGCTGGTAGTCAAAAGGTGGAGTAGAACCCCTATTCCCGCTGTGCCACAGGCCTTGTAACCACGACCGGGAAGGCCAAATCTGTTAAAAACCCTTCGGCATGGGGGTTACCCGGCGGGGACCTTGGACCTGCTTATTGAGGATTCCGAGGTCACCGGAACCTGCAAGCGGGACTGGTGGAACAGTTGGCCTCGTTGTGGTGGAGGATGGACCGGGCGAAGCTGGCTGCGAATCAATCCCTATGGAAGGCGGAAAGGAGAAACCGGCCGATCCGTTCATCGTCCTCGGGGGTGGCCTGGATGTGATGGAACAGGCGGTCGCCCAGGATGATGACGAGTGCCGGATTGCCGGGGCCTGGAGCCACGACAACCAGGAGCGGTTACTGCGGCACGAAAGGACCCTGGAGCGGGCCTTCCTTCGGATTCTTCATGAACTTGAGCGGTTACAGGCCCGCCGACATGGCCAGTCGGTGCCTCTGCCTGTGGCCGTGGACTTGAACCTCAACCAGGTCGCGGACTGAGTTCGTTCCGGCAAAGGGTCATGTCAACCAGCTTGGCCCGTTACTCGGCCGATTTGGCGAGGATCACATGGCCTGGGATTAGGCCCCAGCTTTCCGCTCTGGGGAGGGGTTCACACCATTCAAGGGTTGGAATCTGCAGTTCAGGTTCCAGGCACCCTCACTCAGCATTGGGATGGGATTCCCTCTACCAAGGGAAGCATATTAATCCAGTCAGTCTGATGGAACATGACACTCAAAGGTGGGACCCATGATCAGAAAAGGGAATGCCCTCATTACGCTGCTCATTACCTTATGGCCCATGACCGCCTCGGCCCAGGATAGGCCAATGCGGCCCCCGCCGCCGCGAGACCGCCGCCCCCAGGATGAGCCTAAACGCTATTCCATAGAGCAGGCGACCTCCGATCGGGCCCAATTGCACACGATCGCTTTCGACGGATTGGCCTTCCTGACCGGGGACTTCGCCAGCGACACGTTCCTGCCGCCCGGGAAGGTCTCCGACTATTTCGGGTTCCAGTACATGCGTGACATCGATGCGAAGGAAGGCGGCCACAACACCTCGTTCCTGACCCGGATCGCCGAGAACATGCTGGCGGTCCTGAACCAGGACCAGAAAGCCCAGCTCTTGACCCTTGGCCAACACCAGGAAAGGGATGTCCGGACTTTCGCGGAAAAGCGTTTTCCCCTGATCAAGGCGTTCAGACGAAACCTGGAAGGTGACATCCCGCCCGGATCCCGCGGCCTGGACAAGCGGGCCGTGGTGAAAGCATCGGCCGACCTCTATGAGTTGGACGGACTCATCGCCTTTCAGCGCGCGAAGGTCCTGGCCGCCGTGCTCCGAAGCCTGGATGACCGTCAGAGGTCAGCGCTGTCCCGGCTGAAATTCGGGGATTCCAGGACCTGGCCCGAGGTGGGGGAACAACTGGACAAGCGAAGCATGACCCACGACGTCAATGTGGCGGTCATGACCTACGCCAGCGAGATGTTCGCGTGGTATGCGGGTTCGCTGGAGGCTGATACCTACTTCTGTCCCGAACGCCATGGGATGTACTTCGGGGGGTTCGGGATGAAGACCGCCCCCGCCATGGGGAAGCAGGACTATTCGATCAGCACCACCCTGACGGGCGACAGCGGGGAAGCCTTCCTGTCGGTCCTGACACCGGCCCAGCAGGCACAGATCACGGATCTAGTGGACCTCCAGCGGAAGGACCTTGCGGAAATCGTCCGTATCCGGAGGGCCATTGCTTCCGAGCTGCGCCGCTTCCTCGGTGGGGAATCAGCCGACAAGGCAAGGGTCCTGGCCCTGTCGAAGCGCTATGGCGAGCTTGATGGCGGGATGTCCTATCTCTACGCCAGGGCTTTTGCTGAAATCGGCCGGACTCTGACCGCATCCCAGCGCGATCAGCTTCCAATGCTGCGCCATGACAATCCATCGGATCCCAAGGGACCATTCCTCTATTCCTCGCCGATTCGCATGCCGAACATAGGGAATACGGACCCCCTGTTCGGGGTCGCAGCAGGGGGCCACCCATGAAAAGCGCTGCCATCAGCCCGCCTCCCGAATCAAGGGTTGGGCATGCTCCGATAGGCATGGCCGCCATTCGTGGGATGAAACCTGCAATTCATGTACGGATTCCGATAGCCCGTAGGGGATGCTGGCCTCCCCAAAAACCGACCCCATAGTTGGCGACAGCAGGCCCGGAGAATCAGGTCTCCCCGAAAAGGTGCCTGGCGGCGCCTTGGCCGGAACAATCACGGTGGTGGGTAGCCATTCCGCTCCGCCGAATCTTGAGCCTCTCTCAGCATCCGACATCTACACCACCCATCCGAACCACACAGGAAAACCAGGAGGAACCATGCGTCTGGACCGCCTCATCCTCATGACGGGTGCCCTGTTGGGCATCCTCGCCGCCCTTTGTTGCGGTGGGGGATCCCAAGCCAGTTCATCGACATCGACCATTGCGGCACCCGCCGCCGCCTTCACCGTGGCTCCCACGACGCCGCTGAACGGCCAGGCGGCCACCTTCACGGACACTTCCACCGGCACCCCCACCTCCTGGGCCTGGACCTTCGGTGACGGGGGCACAAGCACCCTCCAGAATCCCACCCACACCTACGCGATGACCGGAACCTACACGGTCGTCCTGAAGGCCACCAACGCCGGCGGCTCCAATCCCGCCAGCAAGGACGTAACGGTCGCCAGTGCGAGTTCCGCCCCCGTGGCGAGCTTCACCTTCGCCCCAACCTCGCCGACCGCGGGTCAGACCGTGAACTTCACCGACACCTCCACGAACACCCCAACTTCTTGGTCCTGGACGTTCGGGGACGGCGCCACCAGCACGGTGCAGAACCCCACCCACGCTTTCACGACGGCGGGAACCTACACCGTGACCCTGTCCTCCACCAACGCGACCGGTTCGAACCAGACGAGCCAGAGCGTCACGGTGGCCGCTGCCGGACCGACCTCCGGGTCCTCCTCCTTCATCTTCTCAACCCTCGGCCAGCAGGTGTCCTTCACCGACACATCGGCCCAAGGTCCCATGACCTGGTCCTGGACCTTCGGGGACGGTTCGACCAGCACCGCACCGAATCCGACCCATACCTATGCTGCAGCGGGCACCTACACCGTGTCCCTGACGGTCACCTACCCCTCAGGTGCGGGCTCACCCGCCAGCCAGTCCGTGACCGTGACCTCGGCCCCCCTGACCGCTCCCTTGGCGGCCTTCACCTTCAATGCCGCCTCGTCCGTAGCTGGGCAGGTGCTTCCCTTCGCCGATCAATCCACCAACAAGCCCACCGCATGGGCCTGGAAGTTCGGTGATGGCGGCACCAGCACGTCCCAGAACCCGACCCACACCTACACGTCGGCCGGAACCTACGTCGTGACCCTCACGGCTAGCAATGCGAACGGATCCAATTCCGCCATCGAGCCGATCATGGTGGCCGCCTCCGCCGGCACCGTTCCCACGGCCAGCTTCAACATGTCACCGGCGACACCCACCATCGGCCAGATCGTGGCATTCACGGATGCCTCCACCGGTAGCCCCATGTCCTGGTCCTGGAGCTTCGGTGACGGCTCGAACGATGGGGTGAGCAGTTCCCAGAACCCCACCCACGTCTTCACGGTGGCGGGAACCTACACCGTCTCGCTCACGGCCACCAACACCAGCGGAGCCAGCGTGGCGTCGACCAAGCCCGTGACGGTGAGTGCGGCGTCCGCGGCACCCGTCGCCGGCTTCCTGGTCTCCCCAACCGCCCCGTCCGCGACCCAGATGACCGTCCTGACGGACGCCTCCACGGGCGGCCCGACCTCCTGGTCCTGGACCTTCAGCGACGACAATTCGACGAGCACCGCCCAACATCCCACGCACGCCTTCGCGAACGCCGGTACCTACAAGGTGACGCTCATCGTCACCAACGCTGGTGGATCCAACACCTCAAGCCAGACGGTGGTGGTGGGGGCTGCACCCTCACCCAACACGGATCCCTACAACATGTCCACCGCCATCAACGATGGTGCCCAGCAGACGACCTTGGCCTTCGATGGACTGGCCATGGTGACCGGCAACCTGCAGGCGCAGACCTTCTTCCCTCCCGGAAAGGTCGCCGACTACACCGGCTTCCAGTACCTGCGGGACAACACGCCCAATGGCCTTGGGCACAACACCAGCTTCATGACCAACCTCGCCAACAACGTGCTCTTCATCCTCAACGATGTGCAACTCGCCCAACTGAAGACGCTCGCCATCGCGCAGCAGAACGACATCGATGCCTACGGCTACAAGCGTTATCCCCTGATGAAGGCGTTCCGGCGGATGCTGGATGGCGACATCCCGGCCGGCTCCACCGGACTGAACCTGGATTCCGTGAAGAAGGCGTCCAATGATCTCTACCTGGTCGATGGCCAAATCTCCTTTGACCGCGCCATGCTCTACTCCGCCATCTACGCGTCCATGGCCAACGGCACGCCCTGCAACAGCGATCCCACGACGACCCAGTTGGCCTACCTGGACAAGATGAAGGGCGGCTTCTCCACATGGCCCGTCCTCACAGATGCCCAACTCCAGTCCATCAATGACCGGATGAAGGGCCTGACCAATGGGGTCGTGGTCGCGATGATGACCTATGCTGGTGACATCTTTAGTTGGTACGCCGGCAACGTCGATGCGGACGTCTACTTCTGCCCGGAACGCCATGGCACCTACTACGGCGGCTTCTACATCAAGGACGGACCCGCCATCGGCGTCCCCGGCTATCAGATCAGCACCTCCCTGACCGCCACCGCCGGCAAGGCGCTCTCGGACCCCTCCGCCGGCTACGTGACGGCGAGCCAGGCCGCCATCATGAACACCCTGGCGGGTTTGCAGAGGAACAACCTCTATGCAGGCAGTTCCAACATCGTGCAGATCCGGACCGAGATCGCCACGCTGCTGCGCAGCCTCCGGTCCGCCTCGACCAACAGCGACCTCGTCCGCGCGCGGGTGCTGCAACTGTCGGGCATCTACGGTGAGCTGGACGGCGAGAACAACTACTACTACGCCACGGTCTTTGCCCAGGTCTACAACACCCTGACGGACAGCCAGAAGACCAGCCTCGCGGCGCTGCGGAAGTCGATCCTAACCGGGACCTACACTGATGGGACTCCCTTCGACTTCACCACGTGCAACTTCTACTCCCTCTATTCGGGCGTCATCACCGACACCAGCGTGCTCTACCCCTATATCGCGAACACCGATTACCTGTTCTTCGAGCCTTAACTGACTGGACCGCGCAGAATTTGCGGTCACCTTCAAAGAACCCGGCCAGCCGCACGCAATTGTGCAGCTGGCCACAAGAATTATCGTGGACCCCATGCGCAATAAATCGCTATACATGGACTAACCATGAAGACCGTTGAGATCGTTCAAGGCATCGCCCGCCGCTTCCGCCGCCCCACCACCTTGGGCATCATCCTTGGCTTCGGGATCCTGTGGGTTCCGGCAAGGCTGCTCGCCGGGGTGTCCTTCCATCGCCTGGGCACCTGGGAATTTTATTTGCCAGCCCTGATTCTGGCCTTGCATCTGGCCCTGTCCCCCATCCCCTGGCAGTGGACTGGGGACACGCAGCCGAAAGCTCCCGTTTGGCGGGGCTTCCTGCAGGCGGTCCCCTGGAATGCCGCGTGGGTCCTTTTGCTGCTCTGGGGGGTCAGCGACTTCGTGCAGCCCGCCAGGCCCTTGCCCAACGCGCAGGCCACGGCATCTGGCCCGCCCCGCAGAGATAATCCAGCACCCCTGGACGACCGACCCGATCGGCGGCCGCCCGAAGGCCAGCCCCGGGAGGACCGACAGTCCCCGGCGGATGAACGCCCCCCACGAGACCGGCGAGCGCCGGAAGATCGCCCAGCCCAGCCCCCTCCTGGTCCCCGACCGGAATGGGTGATGCTGTTCCTCAACCTGCCTTTCGCCCTGGTGCTCGGGCTGTTCCTCTCCGAGAAGGAAAGGGTCGAGCGGGCGGAAGGTGACCTGCTGGAGCGGGAACGACTGGCCAGGGCCAGTGCGCTCCAGTCCCAGATGCATCCCCACGTGCTGTTCAACGTGCTGAGCGGACTCACCGAATTGGTCCATGAGGATCCGGACGCCGCCGAGGAAGCGTTGCTTGGGTTGACGGAACTCATGCGGATGCTGATGAAACACGGTTCGGCACTGAGCCTTCCCCTGGGGGAGGAACGGGCCCTGCTGGAACGTTACCTGGACATCGAATCCATCCGGTTGGGTGCGCGGCTTGAGTTGCAGGTCTCCTGGGAAGACGGTCTGGACCAGATTCCCGTTCCGCCCCTGCTGTTCCAGCCGCTGGTGGAAAACGCCGTCAAGCACGGGATCTCCCCAAGTCCGAAGGGCGGCATCGTGAAGGTGGACGCGATCCGGACGGCTACCGGCCTGCTGTTGAGGGTGGCGAACACCGGGATGCCCCTGGACAAGAACGCTAGGACTGGCACGGGGCTCGGGCACCTTCGGGAAAGGCTTGCCCTGCTCCCGAAGCCAAGGCCCACCCTGGATCTCCGCCAGGAGGGGGGGTGGACCGTGGCGGAACTCCGCATTGAAGTCCACCATTAGGGACATGAGTCAGCCCCTGCGGATCGCCCTGGCCGATGACGAGCCATTGAACCTTAAACGGCTATCTCGGCTTTTGGAAGAATGCGGCTGTTCGGTAGTGGCCACCTTCGGCAACGGGCTCGAGGTCGAGGAATGGATAGCCACCGGTCCCGAGGTGGACGCGCTGTTTCTCGACATCCGGATGCCGGGACTGGATGGACTTAATCTGCGCGCGTCCCTGAGCCCAAAGCTCCCTGTGGTGTTCGTGACGGCCCATCCGGAGCACGCGGTGGACGCGTTCAACCTGGATGCCGTCGACTACCTTCTGAAGCCCGTGACTACGGAAAGGCTCGTGAAGTCCCTGGCCAAGGTCCGACGCACGCTTGGCGCCGAGGAAGCGCCGACGGAAGGGAAGAAGGGCAAGGATGACCGCTACCCCGTCCAGGTGGACGGCGGGTTGTTGTTTCTTCCGCTCACGAAGACCACGCATTTTCTGGCGGAGGATCAGGCCGTTTGGGCCTTCGCCGGCGAACGCTTCCGGACCAAGTGGCGAACCCTGGGGGAGGTCGAGGCGTTCTTCCCCGATTCCGGCCTCCTGCGCATTCATCGCCACCTGCTGATCCGACCCCAAGCCGTGTTGGGGATCCGGTCCACCGGTGGGGGGGCACGTGTCATGGTTCGCATGAATGGCGGCATCGAACTGGAAGCCAGCCGAGGGGCCACCCCCTCCCTCAAGCGGCGCCTGGGCCTGGTCATGGAATAGGATTCAACCCAGGTTCCACTGAAAGACCGGGCTAATCATGGGGGGAACGTCATGTCCAGCGGGTGTGATTCTCCCCAGGCTGCATAATCTGAGCTACCAATTCCTAGTAAGTGCAGCGAGAAACGGTATTGTCGGAACCATTTGTAACCCAAATATAGCCTCCGCCGGAAGTGACCCATTGAGGGCGTTCTCCGACCTGGTGCGTTCCTACAAGACTTCCGTCAGTAGCTAGTAACTGGGTCACTGTGCAGATGGTATCCATGGGAAATGGAGGGGCTCCGGTATAGACCTGATCGGTGATCCAAATGTATGTGCCATCAAAGGCAATACCGTTTGGTCCAACACCTGCACCATAAGTCCCCAGAATGGCGCCATCGCTGGTGCGGATCTTCACGACAGTGTTGGCTGAGGCTTGAGTGACCCACATACAGGTCCCATCGAATGCTATGGCATACGGGGATCCCGGGACGGCGTACTGACCCAGAACGGTCCCTGTGTTCACGTCAATCTTGTCTACTTTGTTATCACCATTCACTGTGACCCACATAGTATTGGCCACATAGTCATAGGCGAGAAGCCTCGGGTTGCTTACACCACTGGTGCCAACCGAAACAGTTTGTTGGATTCTGCCGTCTAAGGCTCGAATCTTAGTAACTGTTGCAGGGGTATAATTTGCAACCCACATGTTGGCGCCATCGAACGCAATGCCGTCAGGATCATTACCACACGAGTAGGTGACCAAATTGCCGGAGGTGGCATTGATCGCTGTTACGTTGTTGCTGGCTGGGTTTGTAGTCCATACATAGTTGTTCACGTTGTCGTAAGCCAGATACTGTGCCCCGAGACCAGCTGGATAAATTTGAAGAACGGCACCAGTCGAGGCAGAAATTTTGTAGATATTCCAGCTGTTCTCATTGGCAACCCAGATGTTCGTCCCGTCAAATAAGACCCCCACAGGGGAGGTGCCCACAGTGGTGTTTGACATGGTCCAGTTACCTGGTGGGACCACTGCGGCATTGACGGTGATGGAGATCCCCACGGTCGTGTGACCAGCCGAGTTTGTCGCCGTGACCGTATAGCTTGCCGCGGCAGTCACGGCAGATGGGGTTCCCGAGATGATACCCGTGCCTGGATCCAGGCTCAGGCCTGAGGGTAGGTTCGGACTGACACCGTAGGAGGTGACCGCACCGCCGCTGCTACTCGGGGCGTTCGGTGCGACCGCTACTCCGGTGGTGTAGACCGCTGGGTTGACCGAGTAGGTCAGGCCAGTGGGTGCGACCACAGGACTGCTCGAACCGCCGCCGCCTCCACCGCCACACCCTGGCAGAAGAGAAAGGCAGACGATGATCGGAAGGGTCCACAAACGCACATCAGCCTCCTGTCGTGGGTGAGTGCCTTATCGACAGGCTCCCTAAGGCCAATAAGTGGGTGGTTGAAAATGTCTCTTGGACCGAATCTGGCCCCATTCCTCAGTTCACAGCTCCCCATAGAACCGACCAAGCCCATGGGCAAGCATGAGGGACATAGCCAGCAGGCCAGCGCCGAGGATGGGAGAAACTGGTCGATTTCGTGAACTGGCTTGAGCGTAAACCGGAACCAGAAGGCCAATGCTCGGAACCAGCCCCTTGGGTGCATACCGTGCGGCTTTGGTGGCGCTTTCTGGATTCCCATGGCCTGGGGGACGATCGACAAATCAGCTTGAACGATTTCTCGGCCTACCTCAGTCGATCAGGCTTTCAGATCGGGAGGAAGGAACATCGTTCAGCGGTACTCGGTGTACTTCAGATACCCCCCCGGGCAACCGAGCATCAGCCCGTGAAACCCCAGTGTTCTACATTGCCTGCTAGTTGGTTCGCACTGCGAACCAACTGCAAACTTCCAAACCCCGATAACTGATTAGCCGTGTCTGTCCTCGCCTACCTCAGGCAGTCCTCAAAGACAAGGCAGCTGAGCGGGTCATGAAGTGGTCGAGCATGCGGGCCCGGATCCTGTCGGTGCCACCTGTGGCTCAGCAGAGGCTCGGGGTGGCGATGCCCTAGGTCCAAGAACTCACCGAGTAGGTCCATGAGGCCCTGGAGGTACTGTCGGGCCGAATGGATGACCCCCGTGGCTGACTACGAGGAGACCGCTCCTAGACCGAGGAAACCCCTCTCTGCGGGGCAGAAACGGCGTAGCAGGACGCGGAGGGATGATCTTTTACGAAAAAAGCCTTGCATATCATGAATAACGGGCACAAAAAAACGATGAATATTGTTGCTACAAATTTAATTAAGCTTTAAAGTCCCTCATTAGTTCCAAACCCTCCAGTGTTTCGTTCCATTCAATTCCAACTGAACCATTGCGTTCGCAAAATTCAGTCGGACAAGTAGGTTCTGCATCCAATCTTGGGAGGGCTTATGGCTAAAGGGCCTGGGTTCAATGTCGCGCTTGGCGTGGCCATTGGCTTGTTGGGATTTCAGATTCAGTGCGGCGGGGGAGGAGGCGGCGGGAGTCCGGCCGCTGCCGCGCCTGCCGCCCCGTCCATTGCCAGTTTCGTGGCCAATGCCTCGACCATCACAGCGGGAGGAACCGCCCATCTGACGGGCGTTTTCGCCAACGGCACGGGCGTCATCACTCCGGGCAACATCCCCGCCACCAGCGGAACAGCCGTGAGTGTCTCCCCCTCCACCACCACCAGCTACACGCTCACGGTGACCAGTGCCACCGGGTCCGCGGTCACCCAGGATGCAGGCGTCACCGTGGTACCCACTGGGGCGGCCGTGATCACGCCGAGATCGGTCCAGGCTTCCGGCGTCCAGCAGACCACCTCAGGAGGCACCTTCTCTAATGGCCCTGTGGTGGGGGAACCCCTCCCCGCCACGACAACTTCATCCCCGTCCAATTCCTTCCAGGTGCGCAACGACTTCCTGCCTCCCGTTCCCAACTGAACCCGCCGAACACCCAACTCTCTAGGGGATGACCTCATGCGACACGCCTTCCTTTCTCCCACCCTGGCCCTGCTGATCGCCTCCCTCGGCCCGCTGGCGCCGCCGGCCCACGCGGCCGGAACCGCGACCACCGCGGCGCCCCTGCCAAGCCTCGCCTACCAGGGGCGCCTCCTGCAAAGCGGGGTGGCCGCCAACGGCAGCTTCCCATTCACCTTCTCCATCCTGGACAGCACTGGCACAGAGCAGTGGAATTCAGGTGCCCAGTCCCTCGCGGTCACGGACGGCCTCTACTCCACCGTCCTCGGGTCCGATGGCATGACGCCCATACCGGCTTCGGTTCTGGGCTTGAGTGGCCTGACGCTCCACATCACCGTATCCGGCCAGGTCCTGTCCCCGGACGTGTCGATCGTCCCTGCCTTCCAGGCCCAGAGTGCCTGGTATCTGCTGGGGTCCTTCGGCGGCGATCTCTCAGGCACCCAGAACCAGACCCTGTTGATGAACCTCCAGGGCCTTCCTCTCGACCTGACCACGACGGCGCCCACCACGGGTCAGGCCCTGGTGTTCAATGGAACCAAGTGGATTGCAGGAACCGTGGGCGGCACGGTGGGTGCCACGGGAGCCACAGGCGCCACCGGTCCGCAGGGGCCAGCAGGGGCCACGGGAGTTCAGGGTGTGGCAGGTCCCACAGGAGCCACAGGGCTCACGGGAGCCACAGGCGCCACCGGTCCCCAGGGGCCAGCAGGGGCCACTGGGCCGACGGGTGCCATTGGTCCACAAGGTGTGGCAGGCCCGACAGGAGCCACAGGGCCGACGGGTGCCCAAGGTGCAATAGGACTCCAAGGGCTTCCCGGCCTGACCGGTGCCACGGGATCTCAGGGACCTGCTGGACCGACTGGATCCACTGGACCCACCGGTGCACAGGGAGCCGCAAGCGTCGCCAACAACCCTCTGCGGCTGGCCACCCTGGGCTGGGCCCAGGCCAACATGGCCTTTCCGGACATCACGGTCGGAGGACTCCAACCCATAGGCATGGCCTTCGATGGGACCAACATGTGGGTGGCGAATAGTAATAACAGCAGCGTGACCAAGATCAACGCCAGCACCGGGGTGGTGCAGGGCACTTATGGTGTTGCAGCCAATCCCAATTACCTCAGCTTCGATGGCATCTACATCTGGGCCACGCTCACCCCCGGTTATGTGGTCAAGCTGGATCCCGCCACCGGCACGGTGGTGAGCACCTATGCAGTGGACCCCGGTCCCGAGGGCATCGTTTTCGATGGGGCCAACATGTGGGTGGCCCACCAGAGCACCGGCTACGTGACCAAGCTGAACGCGAGCACCGGGGTCATCGTGGGCCACTACAAGGTCGGCAACCAGCCCATCGGCATCACCTTCGATGGGAACTACATCTATACCGCCAACTTCGCGGATGGCACCGTGACCACGCTATCCCCGCTCAACGGGAGCGTTATCCATACCGGTCCGGTGGGGACCAATCCCATCGCCCTCGCCTCCGATGGGGTCCATGTCTGGGTCGCCAACCAAGGCTCCAACAACGTGACGGAGTTGGGCAACGGGTATGTGGTCGGTACCTTCGCCGTCGGGAACACCCCCCAGGGGATTGCGTTCGATGGCACCAGTATCTGGGTCGCCGATACGGGTGACAACTCGATATGGAAACTGAGCCCAGCGGACGGAAGCTTCGTTGCCAATATCACTGGTGGGGGCGGCCCTTATGGCATCGCCTTCGACGGGACCAAGATGTGGGTGACCAACATGGCTGTCGGCACCGTGAGCCGCCGGTAGGCTAACTCGGATCCAGGTCGTGGCCTCCTGAATGCTTAGAAATTGCTGCTGATGCCTAGGGCAGAATCAATTCGGGTTCATCATTCCTGGCCGTTCAGGCCTCGAAAGCTACCCTTTCCCAGAGGACCCAATGACCTTCAAGCGGATTGCAGCCGTCTCCATCCTCCTGTTTCAGATCGCCACCCTGCCGGTTGCCGCACAGTCCAGGGACCTGGCGGGTAGCCAGGACTCCCCCCTGGTTTCGCGCTACCCGGGCTCGGTCATCGGCCGCTACGTCTCGAAGGAGTTCGATGCGTTCGCCTTTCCCGTCGGCGCCGTCACCGCCAAGGGCGCACCCAAGAGCCTGCACCTGGAAGGCCGGATCACTCGCATCGAGTACACCAACCCCAAGGGACGCTCCTCCCTGGAGATCTACCGCAACTATGAAGGCGCCCTGAAGCGGGCCGGGTTCGAGGTGGTGTTCTCCTGCAGCGGAGACGCCTGCGGCGTGGCCCGGTTCCATATGACGGAGGACTGGGCGGATCTCTGGTACGGGGCAGGCCACTATCAGTTCTCGGGCAAGTTGGCCCGGCCGGAAGGGGATCTCTACGTGAGCCTCCATGTGGCGCCGGATACCACGAACCTCGACCTGATCGAGACCAGTCCCATGGAAGGCGGCCTGGTGACCGTCGATGCGGCCGCCCTGAAGGGTGACCTCGGCAAGGCGGGACACGTGGCGGTCTACGGCATCACCTTCGACACGGCCAGGGCCGAGGTCAGGGCCGAGTCCGCGGCGGCCCTGCTGGAGGTCTCGAAGCTGCTGCAGACGAACCCAAGGCTTAGGCTCTACGTGGTGGGCCATACGGACAATGTCGGCAGCGCCGGGGCCAACCTAGAACTCTCCCGGCGCCGCGCCATGGCGGTCGTGAAGGCCCTCACGGAGCAGTACAGGGTGGCTGCGGAACGACTCCAGGCCTATGGTGCCGGCCCCTATGCGCCTGTGTCGGCCAACGAGTCCGAGAGCGGGCGCGCCCTCAACCGCCGGGTCGAACTGGTCAAGCAGTAAAGGTCATCCCCGGTTGATCCGAATGTCCACTCGCTGAGGCGCCAGGGCGGGCGCCTCAGGCGGCTGTGGCTTCGTTCAGCGCGCTGGAGCAGGTGGGGCCGGTCAGCTTTTGGGAGCCTCGCTCCCTTTGCCGATGCTCTTGGGTCCGTGACTGGCCGTGCCCCCAGTGGTAGGTCCAGGGGGGTTGGCTGAACCCTTGGCTGTGGGTCCCTTGGCCGTGGGTCCGTGACTGGTCGTGCCGCCGGTCGTGGGGCCGTGGGTGGTGGTGGTGCCGGTCGTGGAGTTGGTCGCGCCGCCAGTCGTGGGTCCGTGGATGGTTGTGCCGCCGGTCGTGGGTCCGTGACTGGTTGTGCCGCCGGTCGTGGGTCCGTGACTGGTTGTGCCGCCGGTGGTAGGTCCATGGGTGGCTGTGCTGCTGGTCGTGGGAGTGGTCGCGCCGCCAGTTGTGGGTCCATGCTTTACGCCGCCGGTCGAGGGCGTGGTCGCGCCGCCAGTCGTGGGTCCATGAGTTGCTGTGCCGCCAGTCGTGGGTCCATGAGTTGCTGTGCCGCCAGTCGTGGGTCCATGAGTTGCTGTGCCGCCAGTCGTGGGTCCGTGGGTGGTTGTGCCGCCGGTCGTGGGTCCGTGGGTTGCTGTGCCGCCGGTGGTAGGTCCATGGGTGGCTGTGCTGCTGGTCGTGGGAGTGGTCGCGCCGCCAGTCGTGGGTCCGTGTTTCACGCCGCCGGTCGCGGAAGTGGCCGCACCGCCAGTCGTGGGTCCGTGGGTGGTTGTGCCACCGGAGGTGGGTCCATGGGTTGCTGTGCCGCCGGTCGTGGGTCCGTGGGTGGCTGAGCCGCTGGTCGTGGGACCGTGACTGGCTGTGCCGCCCGTGGTGGGCCCGTGGGTAGGTGAATCGTAGACTGAGGTTCCATGGGTAGGTGAATCGTAGACCGAGGTTCCGTGGGTGGTGCCACCGGAGGTGGGTCCATGGGGGGCTGTGCCTTTGCTCGTGGCTCCTTGCGTTGCCTCGCTGACGGACTCGGGAGGTGGCTTGGCCACGACCTTCGAGGGGGTCTTGTTATTATTATTGGCCGCGCTGGCTAAGCCACCAGCACCACTAAATACAGCAATCATTAATGCTGTATAGCTATTCCTTTTGAAACTTCTGAGAAGTTGAAAATTCATCATGACTCCTGATGTATGTGGAATTGGAATGGCTGACATTTCACCATGGCCTAGTCATGGGAACCAGTAAACAAATCGCCACAAAGTTGCTCAATTCCTGCAGACACTAGAAAACAGGCACTATGACTCACTTGCACGCCTAGTCCTCTTGACCTCCTCCCCGAAAAGTAGCCGAATGGATTTGCGGGAAGAGTGGTCTTCCCAGCGCCAGTGCAAACCGAGTTGCTGGAAGTGGGACTCGATGACCTCCAGCGGCGTGGTTGACAGATCCCATCCGCGACTTTCCTGGTTGGTCAGGAGCGTGTACCAGCTTCTGTCCATGGGGCAGGTTTGCGGGGAACTCATAGAAGGTCTGGGGGGGTGTGATACCTCACGAAGTTATGGAGGCTTTTGGAACTCCGCTCGGAGTCAGTCCCTTCTCCCGGTGGGAGTTCGGGCACCACATCTGAATTGACCTCGGCTGCTTCCTCTACCCTCAGTGCGAGAGCAGGATGAGTAGTGGCCTTTTTCCGGGTGTGGTGGGTGCTATAGATGCAGTGACTGCGGCCTTTCGCGCCATATCGTGCCTCCTGGTTAAGATACGAGTCCACCCCCCGATTTCTGAGAAAATACCTGGGGCTACTCCTGAGACGACCGATCCCGGTGCGTCACCAGATAGACCATCTCCAGGCTGAGGACCATAGGTGACCACCTTCCTTGTGCGGGAAGTGCCAAGGGCCCACAGGCCCAAGGCAGAGCTATGGCGGGGCCGAGTCCTCACAGATGGCCCTATCAGTCAGAAGGCGAAGGGCCCCGCCATGGCCCTTGGGGTAGTCGCCTCCATATCAAGGGGCCAGTGACCACCCGTAGTTCCCGTTCACCGCAGTTCAGGTTGGAACACCTCGGGCTAGGGACATTCATGCAAGATGGGTGCAAGATGGGGGTTTTTCGGTTCTTCGCATTCTCGCTTAAATACAAGAACACCCTAGATTTCTCTAGGGTGTTTGCTGGTAGTCCCAAGGGGAATCGAACCCCTGTTCCCGCCGTGAGAGGGCGGTGTACTGACCGCTATACGATGGGACCATCGACCAAGTTGTGAATGGTTGGGGAGGAAGGATTTGAACCCTCACCTGACGGTACCAGAAACCGTTGTCCTACCATTAGACCACTCCCCAATGAGTGGAAAATCTAATGTACCAGGTGCGGGACAAAAGGCAAGGGGTGGTTCTGCCGAAGGGGATGTAGCCTTGCCAGGAGAGGTATTCAGATGGCGGATCCAATCAAGTTGGCCTACTTCATGGCTGTCAAGGAGGGGGCAAGCTACCTCGGCGGTCTGCTGGTCACGGATACCTCGGGTATCCCCCTGGACTTCCGCTACACGGAGCCCATCACGCCCACCCGCCTGCAGGGCATCCTCTACGGCAAGTCCCTGGAACCGCACCTCAAGGAGGAGGTGATCCAGAAGACCCTGCTGAAGGAACTGAAGACCCCGCCGGACCTGTTCATCATCAGCGCCACGGAACTGGCCGGGGGCTGGTCCGGGGACGCGAAGTACCCCGTGCTCGCGGTGCAGAAGAGCCAGGAATCGCCCCTGGCGAAGGTGGGCGACGCCTTCCGCGCCGGGCCTCGGGAACTGCTCATCCAGCTCTCGGAGGGGGCCGCCCCGCTGCGGGTGGTATTTGCCGCCTCGGTGGATGCGTCAGCCCAGGAGCAGGCCGTGGTGAAGCTGCTGGAGGCCGGCTACCACATGGACCTCGCCGAGCCTCTGGAACGCGTCACGGCGGCCCTGCAGAGCCTCGTGGTGAAGGAGGCCTGATGTTCGGGCGGGTGAAGGACGCGATGGCGGACGCGACGGAAACGCTGCGGCGCGCCTTTGCCGGGCTGAAGGTCTCGGAGCTCTCCCCTGAACCCTTTCATCTGAATGCTGGCGGGATGCTGGCCCTCGCCGCCGATCCCCGGGCCGGACTGGAGCCCCCTGTGGCGACCTGCACGGGAATGCGCCTCCTGCGGGAGGCCGTCCAGGGCCGAGCCCTGCCGCCCTTCCACGCCGAACTGCAGGCGGAGACCGGCTGGGCCCGGTGGGGTGCCGAGGCCGAGGTCATCCACATGACCGCGCTCGAGGGGGGCCAGGCCGCCCGGGTCGCGGTGCCCCCGCTGCCGCGCAGGGCTGTGGTCCTCGGCCGGGTGGACCCGCCCGCGCGGCCCCTCTCGCGCAGGTTTTCGGAGCCGTTGCCGCAGCCCAGCACAAGGCGGATGGACCCCGGACTCCCCTCCCGGGCGGCGGAAGCCGGCCTGGAGGCCATGCTGTCCCTGGCGGTGCCCATCCGGGGCGAGAACATTCAGCACCTGCCAAAGGGCCTGTGGATGCGCTACAGCCTCCAGCTGGTGCGCGGAACGGGTGAGAATGTCCGGAACCTGGAGGTGCTCGGCCTGTTCCGCATTCCCCGCAAGGGCGTGGCCGACCTGCGCCATGACCCCAGCCAGGGCCGCATCCTGGTTCGACTGGATTCCTCGGCGATCCGGGCGCCCCGGGTGCCATTCATCCTGGCCCGCCGGAAGGACGACGGATCCCTGCTGAGCTGCTTCGTGGAGGAGTCATGACGCCCAAATCCTCGTCCAAGAAGCAAGCCCCGGACCCGGAGATGACCCAGCGGCTCCCGGAAATGCCCACGGAGGTCCGCACCAAGTCGGAAAGTGATGAAGAGCAGGCGCCGGCCGAGTGGGCCCTGGTGGCGTACGCGGGTGCGGCCCTGGGCCGCGTGTTCCCCATTCCCGCGGGGCTGGTGATCCTGGGCCGGGCGCCGGATGCGGGGATCGCCCTGCTGGATGGCGAGGTGAGCCGCTACCACGCGCGGATCCGGGTGGAAGAGGGCCATGTGCAGGTCGAGGACCTCGGATCCACCAATGGCACGCGGGTGAACGGGGACCTGATCCTGGGGCCGGCGGACCTGCGCGTGGGGGACCGACTCTCCCTGGGCGGACACGTCCTCAAGCTGGTGTTCCTGGATCCGCTAGAGCGGACCTTCCACGAGACCCTCCTCGACCTCAGCACCAAGGATCCCCTGACGGGACTGGCCAACCGGGGCAGTGTCCTGGCGGAATTCCAGAACCGCTTCGGCCTGAGCCTCCGGTACGGCCGCCCGCTTTCGGTGGTGGTCTGCGACCTGGACCATTTCAAGCAGGTCAATGACACCCACGGGCACGGGGCCGGGGATTTCGTGCTCCGGGTCTTTGGAGAGCGGCTGATGGGGGCCCTGCGGGAGGCGGATCTGGCGGGCCGCATCGGCGGCGAGGAGTTCCTCATGGTCCTCCCGGAGACAGACCTCTCGGGGGCCCGTCCCTTCGCGGAGAGGCTCCGCAAGGCCATCAACTCGATGCCGTTCCCGCTGCCCTCGGGTGACCTCAAGATCACCTGCAGCCTGGGGATCGCGGAGCGGTCCCCAGGGGATCTCGAGGCTGGCCAGTTGCTGGCCCGTGCGGATGCGGCCATGTACCAGGCGAAAACGAGTGGGCGGGACCGGATCTGCCTGGGTTGAACTCCGTTAGACTCTCCCGGATGTCCCTCGATCCGATCCCTCCCCACGTTTCCCCTCGGGATCCGGCCGCTGCGCCGAGCGAGCCGGACCTCGCCGGGGGCACCGACGCCATGGAGTGGGCGCTGATCCGCTATGTGGGCCAGCCCATGGGAGCGTTCATCCCGCTCCCGCCGGAGGGGCTTGAGCTGGGGCGGGCGCCGGAGAATGGACTCTGCCTCGAGGAACCGGAGGTGAGCCGCCGCCACGCCCGCCTGCAGGTCTCCACCGACCGGAAGGCCGTCGAGCTGCGGGATCTCGGATCTACCAACGGGGTCTTCGTGAACGGGAAGCGGGTGCAGGCGGATCCCGGTCCGGAGCGGCTCCAGGCCGAGGACGTGATCCGCGTGGGGCGACACGCCTTCAAGCTCAAGCACCTGGATGCCCTCGAGCGCCGGTACCACCAGGACCTGGCCTTGAGCAGCAGCCTGGTGGATCCGCTCACGGGGGTGGGCAACCGGGCCACGGTCCTCTACCAGCTGGCGTCCCAGGTGGAACTGGCGCGCAGGCACCACCGGCCCCTGGCGGTGGTGCTGGTGGATCTCGACTGGTTCAAGCAGGTCAATGACACCCGCGGCCCCCGGGCCGGAGATCAGGCCCTGGAAGCGTTCGGGGCCCTGCTCAGGCACCGGCTCCGGAGCTCCGATCCCATCGGTCGTCTGGGCGGGGACGAGTTTCTCATCGTGCTGCCGGAGACTCCCGGGACCCTGGCCTTCGTCGCCGCCGAGGGGCTGCGGCGCGCCCTGGCGGAGCGTCCCCTGAGCCTGGAGGACGGACAGAGCCTGCCGGTCACCTGCAGCCTCGGCGTGGCGGAGCTGAAGGCCGGTGATGCGGACGGGGGAGCCCTCCTGGCCCGCGCGGACGCGGCGCTGTTCGGTGCGAAGGCCGGGGGGCGTGACCGCGCGTTCTCGGCCCCATGAACGGCTCGCGGCCACCGACGCAGATCGGGAGCATCCGGCTGCTGGATCCGCTGGGTGAGGGCGGCATGGCCCTCGTCTTCCGGGGCGAGGATCGCTTCCGCAGCGGAATTTTCTGTGCGGTGAAGCTCCTGCGTCCGGAAGTGCACCGCGACGCGGATCTGGTCCGCCGGTTCCTCCGCGAAGGGGATGTGCTCACGCGCCTCTCCCACCCGGCTCTGGTCGAGATCTATTCCTTTGGGACCTCCGGGGTGTGGCCCTACCTGGTGATGGAGCTTCTGCCCGGCGGGAGCCTCAAGGGCTGCCGGGGGGAGGCCCCGGCCGCCCTGGCCCGCCGCCTCGTCCCGGTCTGCGGGGCCCTGAGCGTGGCCCACGGGGCCGGCGTGGTGCACCGGGACCTGAAGCCGTCCAACCTGCTCTTTGCGGCGGACGGCTCGCTCAAGGTCACGGACTTCGGCGTGTGCTACTGGGAAGGCGAAGAGGGCAGGACCCGCGCCACGCGCAGCCAGATGGTGGTGGGGACCCTCGGCTACATGGCCCCGGAGCAGCATGGCGATCCGCGGCGGGTGGATGGCCGCTGCGACGTCTACGCCCTGGGCGCCATCCTCTTCGAATTCATGACAGGCCAGCCCTACGCCCAGGTGCAGTTGCCTCCGGCGGCGGTCCGGCCGGGGTTTCCGCCCCGCATGGCGGGACTCGTCATGCGTGCGCTCCAGCCGGATCCCTCGAAGCGGCTGCCAGACATGGAAACGTTCGGACAGGAACTGTCCCTTTGGCTCGAGACTGCCGAGGCGGCGGGCTGGGGGGAGGAACCGCTGCCCGGATTCTCGGCACGGGAGCGCGAGCTGGCCACGGTCGCGGGTCCCCGTCGGGACCAGGGTCCGGAGCTTCGCCTGGCGCCCTACCTGGACGCCCTGGCCACGGGGCCCGTAGGCGTCCGCCGCTCCGCGGGGGAGGGGTTGACCGCCGCGGCCAGGCCCGGAGACAGCGGCTGGCTCGAGCAGGCCCTCGACCGGGCCCCCGCGGGCGCGCGGTTCGCGCTGGCGCGGGCCCTGGGGAAGGTGGGCGAGGCCGGTTCCCTCGGAATCCTCCTGGCCCTGCTGGAGGACCCCTTCGCCCAGCGCGAGGCCGCGGAGGCCGTGGCAGAAGTGGCCCTGCGCACCGGCCAGGTCGAGGCGGCCCGAAGGGATCTCGGCGAGCCCGGGCTGGGTGCGCCCTGGCGCTGGTCCGCCCGCGCCGCCCTGGGCGATGAGGCCTGGGCCCGGGCCCTGGTGGCCGAGTGGCCAACCCTGACCGCACCCTTCAGGGTCCAGGCCCTGGAGGCCGGCCGACGCCTTCCCGAGGCTCTCCGGGGCCGCGTGAAGTCGGCCACGGCCGACGCCAGCGGACAGGCGAGGGCCCTATGGGAAACGCTCTGATCCGGCGGCTGCGGCTCTGATTCCCGTCAGCCCTTCTTCGCCCGTTCGGCCACCTTGTCCAGCATCTCCCAGATCTGCTGGCAGTCATCGCAGGAGGACCGGGGTTCGCCGCAGGGGAAGCCCTCCGCGCCGAGGCCCTGGCACTTGGGATTGCGGAAGAAGAAGAGCAGTTCGTTCAGGGAGGCGTGGACGCGGGAGCGCAATGCCTCATCCGGCAGGGCCCGCAGGTTCTGGATGAATGCCCACTCGGCGGCACTGAGTTCAGGGTGATCGATGGACTGGGACATGGGCACTCCAGACAGGGCCAGTATACGGACATCAAGGGGCCGGGAGTCCGTCCGAGGGCTCAACCCGGCCGGCCCTTGGTGGGGTCATCCTTTGATTATCTCAAGGTCAAGTGAATTTAGGATTGACTAGTCCTAAATTTCTTTCATCCTATCCCTCGTGCCTGGCGGGCGCCAGACACCTCGACTGGATGCCCCGTGAATGGAAAGCGCAGAATCCTCCTTCTGTCCCTGACCGCCAGCGCATTCCTGGGGGTCTTCCTGGGCTCCGGCGCCTACACCTTCGTGTCAGCCCACGGCACTTCGTACCTGTCCAATGACCCCGCGGTCTGCGTGAACTGCCACATCATGCGGGAGGACTACGACGGGTGGCGGCACGGCTCCCACCACGCGGTGGCCACCTGCAACGACTGCCACCTGCCCCACGACAACGTGGTGCACAAGCTCTTCGTGAAGGCCAGCAACGGCTACCACCACTCGAAGGCCTTCACCCTCCTGGATTTCGCCGAGCCCATCCGCATCAAGCCCGGCAACGCGCAGGTCCTCGAGGCCAACTGCCTGCGCTGCCACGCCGAACTGACGGACGAGATCACGGCCCACGGCACCCTGGGGGTGCCCACGGATCCCACCCAGAAGGCCGACCTCTACGGCTGTGTCCGCTGCCACCAGGGCGTGGGCCACGGTCCGACCCGATGATTTGCCCTGACTGCCCGCCCCCCAACCTGACGATGCGTGCCACCCACGCGGGAGGATCCCTCCGATGACCGACCAACCCACGCCCCTGTTTTCCCGCCCCACGGTCCGCATGGGGCTCCTGGCCGCCGGCACCGCGCTGGCCACCGTGCTGGTGATGGCCCTCTACTCGAGCATCTCAGGCCACAAGGCCGAGGCCCGCCAGACCAGCTTCCGGGTGGTGGATCTGGATGAGAGGACCGTCGATCCCGCCCAGTGGGGCAAGAACTTCCCGCGGCAGTATGACGGCTACATCAAGACCAGCGAAAAGTACGGAACCAAGTATGGCGGTGCCGGGAGCGAGGCCTTCCCCATCAGCAAGCTGAAGGAGGACCCCCGCCTGCCCATCATCTTCGATGGCTATGCCTTCGCCATCGACTACAACCGGCGTCGCGGCCATGCCTTCATGCTGGACGACCAGGGCAAGACCCGGCGCGTGACCGAGAAGCCTCAGCCCGGTTCCTGCCTCCAGTGCCACACCTCCAACACTGTGCTCTACCGGGAGGCGGGGCTGAAGGCCGGCGCCCCAGGCAGCCTGGACGACCCCTTCCTCAGCCCCCAGGGCCAGGCGCAGGTCATGAAGGGCTTCGAGGCCATGTGCAAGCTGCCCTACCTTGAAGCGGCCAAGCAGGCCAAGCACCCCCTGGGCTGCATCGACTGCCACGATCCCAAGAACATGCAGCTCCGGGTCACCAAGCCCGGCTTCCTCCGCGGCATCGCGGTCCTGGCCGAGAGCCGCGAGCCGGTGCCGCACCTGCCCTCCATCGAGACCTGGCGCAAGGGCGACCGGACGGCGCCCTACGATCCCAATTCCCTGGCCTCGCGCCAGGAGATGCGGTCCATGGTCTGCGGCCAGTGTCACGTGGAGTACTACTGCGGCCCCAAGGTCACGCTGTTCTATCCCTGGAACAACGGCCTGAAGGTGGAGCAGGAGGAGGCCTATTACGACGGCTACAAGTTCCCGGACGGCCATCGCTTCTACGACTGGAAGCACGCCCGCACCGGGGCCGAGGTCCTCAAGGCCCAGCACCCCGAATTCGAGATGTGGAGCCAGGGCATCCACGCCCGCTCCGGCGTCTCCTGCGCCGACTGCCACATGCCCTACAAGCGCGAGGGCGCCATCAAGATCAGCGACCACCAGGTGCGCAGCCCCCTGCTCGACATCAGTCGCTCCTGCCAGACCTGCCACCGCTTCCCCGAGGCGGAGCTCAAGGCCCGGGTCGAGGCCATCCAGGACCGCACCAAGGCGCTGCTGGACCGGGCCGAGGACGCCGTCGTGGACCTCATCAACAACATCGAGGCGGCCAAAAAGGCCGGGGTGGACGAGGCCAGGCTCCAGCCCATCCTCGAACTCCAGCGCAAGGCCCAGTGGCGCGTAGACTGGGTCAATGCGGAGAACTCCATGGGCTTCCACGCACCCCAGGAGGCCGCCCGCATCCTTGGCGAGGCCATCGACTTCGGCCGCCAGGGTCAGATCGCCCTGCGGGACCTGGGTGCCGCCAAGGTGGCAAAGAAGTAGGTCGGGACCCCAGCCAGCTCGCCCTCACTTCGGGTGGGGCCCCTTCGTTCAGGACCCGGACCCCTTCGAGTCCGGGTCCCCTAGGATGGGGATGGCCCCCGTAGAAAGATGCAGGATGGCGTCCAGGTCCGTCGCTGGGCTGGGCTGGATTTCCGGCAGGACCAGGGGGAGCGCCACCCTGAAGACCGACCCGATGCCCACGATGCTTTCCACTTCGATGCGGCCCCCATGGGCCTCCACGATTGAGCGGCAGATGTAGAGGCCAAGCCCCCAGCCCTTCTTGGCATCCACCTCCTGGCCCTGCTGGAACGGGTCGAAGAGCCTTGCGCACTGATCCTTGGGGATGCCCCGGCCCGAATCCCAGACCTCCAGAACCCAATCCTTCTCCCCGAGGAGACTCCGCACGCCCACCTCCCCCCCGAGCCGGGTGAATTTGAGGGCATTTTCCACGAGGTTGAACAGCACCTGCTGCATGGCCACGGAATCGAGGAGGATGTCCGCCTCCAAGGAAGCTGGGTCGAGGCTCAACTGAGCATGGAGCCCCCGGGCCTCCGCCTTCAGCGCCAGCGTGCCCTCCAGACTCCCGAGCACCTCCGCGGGGTGGCCGGGCAGGAGCGAGAGCCTGTCCGCCAGGGAATCCCCCCGATTCCGATCCAGGACCGCCTTGATGATGGCCTCCAGGCGCTTGGCCTCGTGGGCCAGGACGCCGTAGATCTTCTGGATCCCGGGCTGGAGCCCTTCGGCTTCACCCTGCAGCCGCTCGACGCTGAGCAGGATGCTGGTCAGCGGGGAGCGCAGGTCATGGCTCACCGTGTTGATCATCCCCATCCGCGACTCAAGGGTGTTCCGAAGCTCGCGGTGGATCCATTCCATGGATTGATTCTGATGGGCCAGCTCCCGGGTTCTTCCCTCCAATTCCCGGGTGCGCGCCTGCACCTTGGCCTCCAGGTCCAGGTTGCTCTGCTCGAGGTGCCGGAACCGCTGCTTGACCAAGGCGAAGATACCCAGGGCCAGGAGGAGGATTCCCACTGCCGCCGCCCAGAGGTTCAGGAACCAGGGCGGCTGGATCCTCAGCAGGACCGGCTGGGCCTCCCGCCAGGTCATTCCGTCAAGGCTCGCCCGGAACTGCAGCCGGTGCGTGCCGTAGCCCAGGCCCCCGTAATGGATTCCGCCCTGGCCGGGATCCAGCGGGAGCCATGGTCCCCCAGGGTCCCCCGACCTCGTCTCGAAACGGACAGGGAAGGGGACGTTGGGGCAGCCCGCATCCACATGGACAGTGAGGCTCCTGATCCCGCGTGGCAGGTTCAGTTCCTTCGGAAACCACAGGGAACCTCGCTCCCAGGTGGCATCCAGTACCACGGGGGTGGGCGTGGGCAGTGCCGGGAAGGCCTCCAGGCGATCCAGGATGCAGACCCCGCCCACCATGCCCATCCAGAGCCGACCTTGCCGGTCCTCCACCGCCGCCCCCTGGTTGGTCTCGTCGGAGATCAGGCCCATGCGCCGGGTCAGGTCCAGGCTCTTCCCATCCGGACCGACCAGGGTGACACCGTGGGAGTGCCCGATGGCGGTCATCCCCGTCGAGAGACCCCGAATCCAGTTGATGCCGTAGAGGGGCTGGGACCCCGCCTCGAGGTTCGGCACCACCCAGGAGCCGTTCCCGGGCTCCCGCATCAGGAGGCGCTGGGAGGTCCCCACCCACAACCGGCGGGAGGCGTCCTGGTGGATCGAAAGGATCTGGAGGCCGTCGGCGGGACTGCCGGGGAAGGCCAGGCTGAAGCCGCCGTTCTTGAAGCTCAGCAGGCCTAGGCTGCTGCCCACCAGGAGATCCTCCTCCCGGGGAACCAGGCAGTGGACTGCCGAATAGCCCACCAGTGCGAGCGGGTCGTGGAGGCCCAGGAAATGCCCGTTCGAATCCAGTTCCGCCAGGCCATGGTCAGTCCCCACCCAGAGATGGCCGCCCCATCGAACCATGCATTGGATGTGGGAGGTCCCCAGTTCACTGGGGCCCGGCAGGAGCCGCCCCCCGGGGCCCAGTCGGTGCAGGCCCTTCAGGGTGCCGACCCAGGCCCCGCCCCGGTCATCGGGGAAGAGGGCCCAGACATCCTCGGAGACCAGTCCGCTCCCGCGATGCCACTGCTGGACCACGCCCTTGCCCTCCTCCCAGAGGAAGACGCCGTTGTTGCTTCCCATGAGCATGCGGTTCCCGGGCAGTTCCAGGAGGCTGACCACGGTTCCCAGCCCCAGGTCCGCCCCGGTATCAGGACGGCGGACCAGGCTGCGGAGTCCCTGGAATGGCTGGGTCCACAGGTAGTCTCCATTGGTGCCGATCCACAGGGCTCCGTTCCGATCCCGGAGGGCGCAGTTGATCGAATCGCGACAGGGCAGGCTCCGGGCATTGAGGAACTGGTGGTCCCCCTTGGGACTCCGCAGATAGAGGCCATCGGACCCGAGCACCAGGATGAGTTCCCCGCTGGGTTGGACCCTCAATCCGGTCATGGCCACCACCGGGGGCAGGCCCGGCAGCGGCTCCACGCTCCAGGCGCCCTCCCGGGACCGCCTCAACAGGTGTCCGCTCTGCAGCGCCCAGAGCTGCCCCGCCGCATCCACCTTCACGGCGATGACCGGCTCCGAGGACAGTTCCGGAGGCAGGGGGACCTCGTCCAGCCTGGAGCCGCTCCAGCGGGCCAGGGTTCCCTTTTTGGAACTGATCCAGAGCCCGTCCTCGGCGTCCACGGCCATGGAAGAGATGGGACTCGATACCCAGGGCTCCGGCAAAGGAACCCGCTCAAACCGCTCGCCCCGCATCCGGAACAGTCCCCGTTGGGAACCCGCCATCAGCATGCCCTGCCGGGTCTCGGCCAGGCAGTGGACGGCCTCGTTCTGCAGGCCTTCGCCGGTGCCGAAACTGGTGATCTGCCTGCCCCTGATTCTCGAGAGACCCCGCTCCTGGGTGGCCACCCAGATGGCACCTTCCCGGTCCTCCAGCAGGCCGGTGATGTCCTTGGCCCGGAGCCCGTTGGAAGCGTTGAAAAGCTGTGAGCCATTGGGTCCGAAGCGGACCAGCCCGTCGCTCGTGCCGGCCCAGATGAAGCCCTGGCGGTCCTCCAGCAGGGCCCAGATCTGGCTCTGGGGGAGCCCATCCCGGTCGTCGAACCGGCGCATGGCCAGATCCTGGGCCCGGAGGGGGGTGAACAGGACTGCGAGCAGCAGGAGCCGGATGAGTCCCATCCCCAGGCTCCAGCCGTGAAGCAGGCCACACCTTCCAGGCGGCCCCTGCTTCACGCAGGGGCCTGACGGTGGGGTGCCATGGAGGTGACGGGGATGGGAAGGCATGGACTCGCGGGCCATGGCCCCTCTCTCGGCAGCCCGACTCCTCGGGGTTATTTAGAGCTCAGAACAACACCCGACCACGCTGCGAGGGAGCAGGCGGGGGTTCAGTGGGCCTGGGAAAACCCGCAGGCCGCGGCGGGCCGACGGGAAGCCAGGACGACGACTACACTCAAGGGGTGGTTCCCGGCCCCCCGGGGAAGCCGGGGGCCCTTCCAGTGGGGGCATGCATGCTCGGCAGGCGTTCCGTCCTTCCCATCGCCTTGGCAGCCGCCGCCTCCGTCCTGGCGGCCCAGTCGCCGCCGGAACGAATCCAGGCGGGCTTCAAGGCCCTGGGCACAGGCAACTGGGAATCGGCCCTCCGGGAGTGGGCCCGGGACGGGATCTGGGTGGATGCGGAAGGCAGGCTCCAGGGGAAGCTGGAGGGCCTGGTTCCCGTCCCCCGCAGCCTGGGGCGCTGGGAGGCGGTGAATCCCCCCTACCTCACCACCCTGTGGCAGCGGCACTGGATGGCCGCCAGTTTCGATCAGGGGGCCGTGTTCTTCGTGTTCGACTTCGCGCACCACCGGGGCCAGTGGCGCCTGGTGGGCCTGCAGGCCACCCTGGACCCGGGCGAGGCCCTTCCCCATCTGGACCTGCTGCCCCGCCTGGGTACCCCCCTCCGCGAGAACCACTAGCCTACCCTGGGAGCGAGTCCGGCCCTGCGGTGACCCCGGCTAGGGATATCTGGCGGCCATGGCCTTCAAGGTCTTCGCCAGGTGCTCCCTCAGCGCCTTCGGCTCGATCACCTCCGCATCGGCCCCGAACTGCAGGATGAACCGGGTGGGGCCGAACAGTTCGGTGGCCTGGAAGGCGAGGAGGACGGTGCCGTCCTTGTGCCTGCGGACCGTGACACCGGGCAGGGCGGGGGGGGCGTCCTGGAGGGCCTGGGGCCAGTTGGTGCCGCCGACGCGGGCGACCACCCGGAAGGGCGTGGCGGGACTGAACCAGCCGCCGATCTGGAAGTCCCGGGCCCGTTCCAGCGGCCCCTTGTCGGGAATGAGGCCGCGCTTGCTCAGGGCCCTTGCCTCCTCGATTCGGGCCAGGCGGAAGTGCCGGACCTCCTGCTTGGCGGGGTCCCAGGCCAGGAGGAAGGCCCCACCGGAAAACACATCGTGGGTGAGGGTGAAAGGCACGACGGTGCGGGTGCTGGTGCGGCCCGTGGAGGCCGCCTTGTAGGTCAGCTCCAGCTCGCGGGGGCCCTCGGGATGGCCCAGGGCCAGCAGCACCTGGGTGAGCATCCTCGTGTCCAGGGCCTGCTGGTCATCGGCGCCGCCGCGCACGCTGACGTGGGCCTGCAGGGCGCGGAAGAGGTCCCGGTCCCGGGTGCTGAGGTGGCTGTCCGCCAGGGTGCGGAGACCCTCCAGCTGGTCGAACCAGAGCTCCGTGGCGGTGCCCTCCAGGGCCATGAGGGCCACTTCCAGGGCCATGCGCGCGTGGGGCGTGATGCGGCTGTCCCAGTCCGGGGCCTTCTCCAAGGTGAAGTGGATGAGGGCGGGCTGGCCCTTCCGGCCCTTGCCGAACCGGGCGCCCTGTCCCTCCAGCAGCTGCACTGCACGGTCCACGGTGCGCATGGCCACGCCGCCGAGCCTGCGGGCCAACCCCTCCTTGGTGATGCCGCGCTCGCCGGCGTCGCGGATGGCCTCCAGCACGATCTGGAGCCGCTCGGGCTTGACCAGACGGCCTCCGTCGGGACGGGGGGAGGCGAGGACCTTGCGGGATGGGGAATGGGCCATGGCGACCTCCGAACCAAGAATTGGTCAACCACTGTCCAATGGCAAGGACCGTTTCACCGGCCCAGATGGAGCAGGTAGCCGGCCAGACCTCCCCCGAAGATCACCCAGGTGGTGTTGACGCGTTGGCGGATGAGCAGCCAGGCGGCGGCCAGGCCCAGGGCCAGGGTCCAGGGAGAGGCCAGGGTGGCTTGGCCAAGGTCCCAGAGGGCCGTGGCCATGAGCCCCACGGCGGCAGCGTTCACCCCCTGCATGAACGCCGAGAGGGCGGGGGACTTGCGGATCCGCGGCAGGAAGAAGGCGCCGGCGCCCACCAGCAGGAAGGCGGGCAGGAAGATGGCGGTGGTGGCCACCAGGGCCCCGCGCCAGGAGCCCAGCAGGAAGCCGATGAAGGTGGCGGTGGTGAACACAGGGCCTGGAGTCACCTGGCCCACCGCCACCGCGTCCAGCAACTGGGTCTCCGTCAGCCAGTGCAGGTGATGCACGAGATCCGTGCGCAGGAAGGCGATCAGCACGTAGCCGCTGCCGAAGAGCGTCGCCCCCACCTTTAGGAACACCCAGAAGAGGCCGCCGAGGCTGAAGGGCGCGGCCAGGACCGGAAGCCCGGGCAGGGGGAGCAGGGCCAGGCCCAGGGCGGAGGCTTCGGGGCGGGGCTGCGCCAGGAGGAGGGAGAGGAGCCCGGCCCCCAGGATGAGGAGGGCCTCCTGGATGCCGAGGAAGCTGGCCGCGAGGACCCCCAGGCCGAGCAGCACGTTGCGCCGGGTCCGTAGGGCCGAGCGCCCCAGGTTCCAGACGGCCTGGGCCACGATGGCCAGCACCACGGGCTTGATGCCCAGCAGGAAGCCCTGGGCCGCAGGCAGCCGACCGAAGTGCACGTAGAGGGCGGCGAAACCAAGGGTGAGGAGGGCCGCCGGCACGATGAAGCAGAGCCCCGCCAGCACCAGGCCGCGCCACCCGGCCAGAGTGCGGCCAATGAAGATGGCCAACTCCGTGGAATTGGGTCCGGGCAGGAGGTTGCAGAGGCCCAGGAGGTCGAGGAAGGTCGCGTGGTCCATCCACCTCCGGCGGCGGACGACCTCCTCTTCCATCATGGCGATGTGGGCCGCGGGGCCGCCGAAGGCCGAGAGGCCGAGCCTCAGGAAGAGCCCCGCAAGGGACCGCAGGCGAAGCGGTACCTGACCTTGTTCCATGCCCAAGGTCACCACGATCCCGGCCAGGAACGCAAAGCATTCCGTCCTGTTGCCCCGTCAGGGCCCCCAGAACTCGAGGAAGGGACCCGGTTCCCAGGAGGGCGCGGGCCTCCGCCACCGGTCCGGGCCGAGGGGTGGGGATTCCAGCCTGGCATGGCCCCCTGCGAAGAGGGCGCTCCAGAGCGCGGCCCGGACCGGGGGCTCCCCGAGCCGGGCCAGGGGCAGGTCGACCTGGCTGGCGTGGTCCCAGCCGAGGCTGACGTTCAGCCGGCGGAGCCGAGTCAGGATTTCCCCGTGGTCCAGGCCGGCGGTGAACCCTGTGGCGGCCAGCACCTCCCGCTCCCGGTCATGGTAGGGTCCCCGGCCCTTCTCGTCGTTGAAGCGGGACCCACCCAGGACCTCAGGCGGCACGGGCTCCCCGCTTGGATCCCAGGCCAGGCCTGAGGCGGCCGCCGCCACTTCGGCGGCCCAGTCCCAGGCCGTGCCCGTGCTGCTGAACACCACGGCCGCTGAACCGCCCGCGAGCAGGCCCAGGGCGACGCCTTCGACCCGGTTGCGGAACTGGGCGTGGCTCAGGGTTCCCCAGTCCGGGACCGTGAGGGCGGGGCGTTCCTGGAGGCGGGCCGCACCCTGGAGGAGGAGGTCGCGCAGGGTCTGGATCATGGCTCGACCAGTATCGCCAGGCGAGGCGCCAGGAACCAGCGGCGGCTCGCCCCCTGCGGCACGGATCAGGCCCTGGCGGTGATCGCCCCGACGTTGAAGCTGGGGTGCCGGTCCATGAGGGGCCGGGGCGGAGGGGTGGTGCCGATGTCGGTGAAGCCCGCGTGTTCCAGGGCGCACACCCAGGCTTCGGGCGTGAGGAAGCCGTGGATGGGTCGCCAGCGGGGGTCCAGTTCCACGTCCGTGAAACTCCGGATGAAGGAGAAGAAGAATTCCAGGTAGATGGGATGCTCCAGGGTGGGCTTGAGGCATTCGCCCAGGATCAGCCGGCCCCCCGGCCGGAGTCGGCTTCGAAGGTCCAGGAGCACGGTCTCCAGGTTCCGGGCCACGTGCACGACGTTGATGCCCATGATGACATCCAGGCTTCCCGCGGCGATACCCTGGTCGCCCAGGGAGCGGTTCAGGTCCAGGGTCTGGAAGGTGAGGGGCAGTCCGGGCACCTCGGCCGCCAGGTCCCGCTGGGCCCGCCGCAGGAAGGCCGGGGCCAGGTCCGTGAACCGGTACTCCACGATGCGGTCCAGCCAGCCTTCCTCGGTGCCCCGGCGGGCCGCCAGCCGGGCGAAGGAGCCTGCCCCCGCACCCAGTTCCAGGAGCCTTGTGCCCGGGGCCAGGTCCTGACGGAGGGCCAGCAGGGTGAGCAGGTTGTTGGGGTAGTAGACCAGGTTGTCATTGCGGAAGTAGGCCAGCCAAAGGGGGAACAGGGCCAGGTCGAAGAGCAGCGCGTCCCCCGCCTTGCCATCGGTGAAGAAGGGCGGAATGCGCGACCGGACCCCGTCCAGGAGATCGAAGTTGACGCCATGGCCCGGAGCCTCGTCATGGACGATTGTGCGGATGCCGTCGAGGTCCAGGTCCGGGATTCCGTGCAGCACGTAGCCGGGCCCCTCCCGCCGGAGCAGGCCTTCGGATACCAGGAAGGGCAGCATCCAGGCCAGGGGCTTGCGGACCTGGGGGGGCAGGCCCAGGCAGAGTTCATCCAGCGTGGTGCCGGATCGAAGGCGGCCCTCCCACCCCAGGTCGAAGAGCAGCAGAAGGCAGGTCCGGGCGGTGTACAGGGAGGAGGCCCGGTGCAGCACCAGGAAGGGGCGGCTGAGGAGGGGCAGGATCTCCGGCCCCTGCGGCCCCAACAGGTCAAGGCTGGGTGGAGCCTCGATGGGGCCGAGGGGAGGAAGCATTAGGGTCTGTTTTCAATGTGGATGCGCGCCGCGACGGGTCCAGCCGCGTGATCCAGTAAGGATGAGGCCGCAGACGCAGCTGGGCACGCGGCTGGCCCCGTCCCCCGTCCCCTATCGCAGGCCCCGCTTGGGGCCTGCTCTTGCTCGGCGTCCCGCCGAGCAGAGGGTGGAGCCGGCAAGGGGCGGCGCCCGGCGCGACACTGTGTCAAGCTCCTCATCGATAGTGCCGCTATCGCCATCGTCGCTTTCCTTGTCTCGCTTGGGCGGCGCCCCTTGCGCGGGGCCTCACCCCACTTTGAAGACAGACCCTAGTCCATCATTTCGCTGATGCTCCGTCCTCCGTGGATGCGCAGGATCGCGTCACCGAAGAGCGCCGCGGTGGACAGCACCTTGAGGTTTGGCATCTGTCTGGCGCGCTCGGGCGAGACGGGAATGCTGTCGGTGACCACCAGTTCGTCGAGGTTGGCGGAAGCGAGGGTTTCCATGGCGCTGCCCGAGAATACCGGATGGGTGACGCCCACCCGGACGGAGCGGGCCCCGAGTTCGCGGAGGATGCGGGCGGCCTCCTTGATGGAGCCCCCGGTGGCGATCTCGTCATCGTAGATGATGGCGTCCCGGTTCTTCACGTCGCCGATGAGGGCCACGCTCTGGGCCTTTTCCGAGTCGTCGAAGCGGCGCTTGTCGATGATGGCCATGGGCACGGAGAGGCGCTTGGCGAAGTGGCCCGCGAACTTGGCCGCACCGGCATCCGTGGCCACCACCGTGGTGTTCGAAAGGTCCTTGGTCTTGAAATAGTTGGACAGGATGGGCGTGGCCAGCAGCTGGTCCGCCGGCTTGCGGAAGAAGCCCAGGATCTGGGGGGCGTGGAGGGTCATGGTCAGTACTCGGTCCGCGCCGGCCGTTTCCAGCAGGTCGGCCACCAGGCGGGCCGTGATGGAGATGCGCGCCTCGTCCTTCTTGTCGCTCCGGGCATAGGGGAAATAGGGCAGCACGGCCGTGATGCGGGCCGCCGAGGCGAACTTCAGGGCGTCGATGAGGATGAGTAGCTCCATCAGATGGTCGCTGACGGGAGGGCAGGAGGACTGGATGACGAAGACATCCGCCTCCCGGACGTTCTCCTCGACCTTCACCTTGATGTTCTCGTTGGAAAAGCGCGTCACCTTGAGGCGGCCCAACGGCATGCCCATGTGGGTGGCGATACCGCTCGCCAGGTCCGGGTGGCTGCTCCCGGAAAAGACCTTCATTTCGCCGAACATGGATCCCCCGATCGTAAATTCAGTGTAACCGACCGACCTGGGTCCTGAGGGGCCCCTTAGCTCTTCGGCCGCGTCTTGATCGGCGAGACAAAGCGGTAGTCAATGTCCCAGGGGAAGTAAATCCACTCCTCCTGCCGGAATTCCCGGACAAAGGTGTCGACAATGGGACGGCCCAGGGGCTTGGCATAGATGGTGGCGAAATGGGCCTTGGGCAGCCGCTCGCGCACGGCCCGGGCGGTCCGGCCGGTGTCCACCAGGTCGTCGATGAGCAGCCAGCCTTCCCCGTCCCCCTCGACGCCCTTCAGCCAGCGCAGCTCCCCCTGGGCCTGTTCGGCCTGGCCGGACTCGGCGGCCCCATAGCTCACCACGCAGACCGTGTCGATGAGGCGGATTTCCAGCTCCCGTGCGATGAGGGCGGCGGGCACCAGCCCGCCCCGGGTGATGGCGATGATGCCCTTCCAGTCCCCGAGGTCGTGCAGCACCCGCGACAGGTAGCGGGTGTCGCGGTGCAGCTCGGGCCAGCTGATGACCACCTGTCCCTGGTAGGGGTCGCTGGGGTGTCGGGATGCTTCGGTGCCTGCGTTCAATTCCGTCGTCATGACCGTCCCTCTCGTGGCGCTTGAATGGAAACCGAACCTAGACCCTGCCGCCGCCAACCCGTTCGATGTGGGCCCCGACGCCCTGGAGCTTTTTCTCCAGGCCCGAGTAGCCGCGGTCTAAATGGTAGATCCGGTCCACGATCGTTTCGCCCTTGCCCACGAGGCCCGCGATGACCAGGGCGGCGCTGGCCCGGAGGTCCGTGGCCATGACGGTGCAGCCGGTCAGGTCGGCGGGGCCGGCGACGATGGCCGTGTGGCCGTCCGTGCGCAGGTTCGCGCCCAGGCGCTCCAGCTCCATGGCGTGCTGGAAGCGGTTCTCGAAGATGCCTTCGTTGATGACGCTGATGCCGCAGGCCTGGGTCATGACGGCCATGACCTGGGCCTGCAGGTCCGTGGGGAAGCCCGGGAAGGGCAGGGTGGTGACATCCTTGGAGCGCAGCTTCTGTCCGGGTTCCCGCTGGATGCGGAGCTGGCGGCCATCCTGGCCTTCCCGCTCGGTGATGACGCAGCCCGAGCGCTCCAGCAGGTCCAGCAGGGAGCGCAGGTGTTCGGGTTCGCAGCGGTCCAGCACCACGTCGCCGCAGGCGGCGGCCACGGCGCAAAGATAGGTGCCGGCCTCGATGCGGTCGGGAATGACGGCGTGCTCGCAGCCGTGGAGGCTGGCGACGCCGGTGATGGTCAGGGTTCCGGTGCCGATGCCCTCAATGTGGGCCCCCATCTCCTGGAGCAGGCGCGCCAGGTCCCCGATCTCCGGTTCCAGGGCGGCATTCCGCAGGATCGTGGTGCCCTCCGCCAGGGTGGCGGCCATGAGGATGTTCTCGGTGGCGCCCACGCTCACCTTCTCGAAGGCGTGGTCGATGGCCTTCAGGCGTCCCTTCAGGGAGGCGTGGATGTAGCCGTGGCTGATCTCGATGCGGGCGCCCATGCGCTCCAGGGCCTCCAGGTGCAGGTTCACGGGCCTGGCCCCGATGGCGCAGCCCCCGGGCAGGCTCACGGTGGCCCGCCCGAAGCGGGCGAGCAGGGGCCCCAGCACCAGGATGGAGGCCCGCATGGTCTTCACGAGGTCATAGGGGGCCTTGGGGTCTTCGTTGCCGGCGCAGGCCAGGTTGGCGGTCAGTTCGAAACCCTCGCCCTCGGGGGTCAGCGTGGCCTCCGTGCCCAGGGCCTGGAGCACCTTCACCATGGTGCGGATGTCCGCCACCGCCGGAAGGTTGGAGAGGACCAGGGGGTCAGGCGTCAGCAGGGCCGCCGCCAGACAGGGCAGGGCGGCGTTCTTCGCCCCCGACACCCGGATGCGTCCCCGCAGGGGTTGTCCACCTTGGATCACCAGTCGGTCCATCGAAACTCCAGCCTTCCAGCGTAGCCCAACCTTGCGGAGCCGTGGCGGATCCCCATCCTTGAGGTGGGCTTGACTGAGGGCGCTCCCCGGGATCGTCCCGATGCCGGTGCCAGGCCCTCATGCCCGGGTTGGCCCCTGACCGCCACCACCGGTCAGAATCCGCACGGGACCGTGGATTGATTGGCTAGCTGTCACCGGTGACCCATGAACGCTGAGGATCCCCGAACGTGGATGTGGGCCCGCGCCCTCGAGGTGCTGAACGATGCGGAACGTCTGCACAGGCAATTCTTCCACCTCGGCCGCACGGCATTGAGGCGGCCCTCCTGGGAACCGCCGGTGGACATCATCGAGGCAGAGGGCGCCCTCCATATCATCGTGGCCCTGCCCGGCGTGAAGGCCGATGGCCTGCGGGTCTATTCAGAGGGGAACACGCTGGTCATCAGCGGGGACCGTTCCCTCTCCTCCGAGGGAAGGGCCGGCACCATCCGGCGCATGGAGATTCCCCACGGCCATTTCGAGCGCCGCATCGAGGGTCTGGCTCCGCCAGTCGAACCGGTCCGGAGCGAACTGCGTGACGGCTGCCTCTTCCTCACTTTCCCGAAGGGATGAGCGCCCATGAGCCTGAACCACGAGCCGAGGGGGGACCCGAGATCCACCGGGACGGCAGGGTCGGAGCCGCGCGGAGCTCGTCCCCTGCCCAGCGACGCGGTGGCCATCATCCCCGTGCGCACCCTCACGCTGTTCCCGGGCATGGTCTCGGCGGTGAGCATCAGCGGCGAGCAGGCCATCCTGGCGGCGCAGGATGCCATCCAGGGGGAGCGGCCCCTGGGATTCCTGCTCCAGCGCAATGCCGCCGAGGAGGAGCGTGGCCCGGGCGGGCTGTATGGGGTCGGAACCCTTGCCCATGTCCTCCGCTACATCACGACCGCCGTGGGCTCACACCACCTCATCTGCCAGGGCGAGAGCCGCTTCCGGGTGATCGAGTTCCTGGAAGGCTGGCCCTTTTGCGTGGCCCGCATGGACCGGGTCCGGGAGGACGAGGCGGTGTCCAGCGCCCTGGAGGCCCGGCTCGTCACCCTGCGCCAGCAGGTGCAGGAGTACGCCGAGGCGCTCCCCATGCCCCCCATGGACCTGGTCAACGCCATCCAGCAGGTCAACTCGCCGGCTTCCGCCGCCGACCTGGTCACCGGGCTGATGGACATCCGGCCCCAGGAGAAGCAGGAGATCCTCGAGACCTTCGATGTGCGGGAGCGCCTGGACAAGGTGCTCGCGCGCATGGCCCACGCTGTCGAGGTGGTGCGGATGTCCCGCAAGATCGCGGAACAGACGCGGGAGGCCATGGACGCGCACCAGCGGGAATTCCTCCTCCGCGAACAGCTGAAGCAGATCCAGAAGGAACTCGGGGATACCGACGAGACCGCGGTGGAACTGGAGGGGGTCGCCAAGGCCATCGCCGAGGCGAAGATGCCGGAGGAGGTGGAGAGGCTGGCCCGCAAGGAGCTCAAGCGCCTCCAGCGCATGCAGGATTCGGCCGGCGAGTACTCCATGATCCGCACCTACCTGGACTGGCTCACCGAGCTGCCCTGGTCCCGGGAGAGCGAGGCGGCCATCGACATCGCCGGGGCCCGGCGGATCCTCGACGAGGATCACTACGGCCTGGAGAAGATCAAGCGGCGCATCCTCGAATACCTGGCAGTGCGCAAGCTCAACCCCGACGGGAAGAGCCCCATCCTCTGCTTCGTGGGGCCGCCCGGGGTGGGGAAGACCTCGCTCGGACAGAGCATCGCCCACGCCACGGGGAGGAAGTTCGTGCATGCCAGCCTCGGCGGTGTCCATGACGAGGCGGAGGTCCGCGGCCACCGGCGCACCTACATCGGCGCCCTGCCGGGCACCATCATCCAGGGCATCCACAGCGCGGGCACCCGCAATCCCGTGTTCATGCTGGACGAGATGGACAAGCTCGGGGCGGGGGGCTTCCAGGGCGATCCGGCCTCGGCCCTCCTGGAGGCCCTGGATCCGGAACAGAACGCCACCTTCCGGGACAACTACCTCGGCCTCCCCTTCGACCTGTCCCATGTCCTGTTCATCGGCACCGCCAACCTGCTGGACACCATTCCCAGCCCCCTCCGGGACCGCATGGAGGTGATCCAGCTGCCGGGCTACACGGAGGAGGAGAAGCTCGAGATTGCCCGGCGCTACCTGGTGGCCAGGCAGCTGGCGGCCAACGGTCTGACGGCCCGTCAGTGCACCCTGGAGGAGGGCGTTCTCACGGCCCTCGTCCGCGACTACACGCGCGAGGCCGGCGTGCGCAACCTCGAGCGGGAGATCGGATCCGTCCTCCGCCACGTGGCCATGGAAGTCGCCGAGGGCCGCACGGAAGCCGCCAGGCTGGCTCCGGACGACCTCGCAGAGGTCCTGGGTCCGCCCCGTTTCGAATCCGAAGGCAAGATGCGCTCGGGCGTGCCGGGCGTGGCCACGGGCCTGGCCTGGACCCCCGTGGGCGGGGACATCCTGTTCATCGAGGCGAGCCGGGTGCTCGGCAGCGGCAAGCTCCTCCTGACTGGCCAGCTGGGCGAGGTGATGAAGGAGAGCGCCCAGGCGGCGCTGTCCCTGCTGAAGGGTCGCCTGGGCGACCTGGGGGTGGCGGACCAGGACTTCGAGCGGCTCGATGTCCACATCCATGTGCCCGCGGGAGCCACGCCCAAGGATGGACCCAGTGCCGGCCTCGCCATGTTCGTGGCCCTGGCCTCGCTGTTCACGGGACGCCCCGTGCGCACGGAGGTGGCCATGACCGGTGAGATCTCTCTGCGAGGCCTGGTCCTGCCGGTGGGCGGCATCAAGGAGAAGGTGCTGGGGGCGCTCCGGGCCGGGATCACCACGGTCCTGCTGCCCTCCCGCAACCGCAAGGAACTGGAGGAGATCCCCCCCACGGCCCGGGAAGGCCTCCAGATCCACTGGGTCGACCAGGTCCAGGAGGTCCTTCGGCTGGTTCTGGAGGATGAGCGGAAGGTGGGCTCCCCCTAGGGCCGGATGCCAGGGTGGATGGGGGTGACGAGGTCGGCCGAGAGGCCCTTCGTGCGGATTTTCATCCACATTCAGCTGGCCCTCGGCCCCGGATTCTGGTCCAATTAACTTAATCTACTTTCATATCCACAATGCTTCCGCACCGTCTCAACATCCGAATCAGGAGTGACTGGCATGTCGAATGGTCAAGTACCCACGGGAAACCCAGGCGTGGTCGGATTGGCGGGCTTCGGCCTCACGACCATGCTCCTCCAGTTCCACAACGTGGGCTGGTGCGGCGTCGGCCCCATCATCGCGCTGGCCTTTGTCTTCGGGGGCCTGGCCCAGATGGTCGCGGGTTTCCAGGAGTTCAAGTGCGGAAACAATTTCGGCTACAGCGCCTTTGTTTCGTACGGCGCTTTCTGGATCTCGCTTGGCGTGATATTCATGCTCAACCACTTTAATATTTATCGTTCTGAGACCAAGGACGTCGGGTGGTTCCTCGTGGGCTGGACCCTGTACACCTTCGTTATGTGGGTGCCCTCGATGAAGATCCACGGCGCCATGGCGATCACCTTCACCCTCCTGCTGATCGGGTTCATCCTGCTGGATCTGGCCCATTTCGGGTTCCCGGATATGACCAGGGTCGCCGGCTACGAGCTGATGCTTTGCGCCCTGTCCGCCTGGTACATGATGGCCCATGCCATCTTCTCCCAGGTGTTTGGCCGGGACGTGCTGCCGGTGGGCAAGCCCTGGATCAACTGACCTGCGCCCCCGCCCATGCCTGATCATGGATAGGCTCACTGCCGATGGATCACCGAGGAGGATGTTTATGAAGAAAGGGCACCTGCTGGCCCCCCTGTTCATGTCGCTGTGTTTCTCCGTCCAGGCCTGGGCCCAGCCCGCCGCCAGCAAGGAGGAATGCGTCATCAAATGCCATGAGGCCGCCGCGCTGATCAACGTCAAGGGTCTGGCCGAAGCTGTCAAAGAGATCGGCGACGCGAAGGGGCCCTTCGTCTGGAAGGACAGCTACGTGTTCCTGATGAACCTGGACGGCAAGATGCTGGCCCATCCGATGCAACCCGAGCTCACCCAGCTGCCCCACTGCCTCCTGATCACGGACCCCACGGACAAGGCCATCTTCGTCAGCTTCGTCAATACCGCCAGGAACGCGGGCCAGGGCTGGGTGGAGTACATGTGGCCCCGGCCCGGCCAGCGAACCCCCTCTAAGAAGATCACGTACATCTACCGGGTTCCAGGCAAGGACCTCTTCGTCGCCGCCGGAGTCTATGTCGGCGGGATGATGTACTGATTCCACGCGCCGACTGGCTCAATGGCTGGGAGAACGCCTGGGGTTTCGCAGGGAACCGCCAAGTACGACGGCCGTCAAAGCCGCGGCGACCAGGCCGATGCCCACCCATTGCCAGCTGCTCATGGATTCATGAAGGGTGAACACGCCTGCGGCCAGGCCGATGATCGGGACCCCGAGGCTGAATGGGGCGACCCGATTGGCCGGATGGCGCATGAGCAGGCCTGTCCACAGTGCGTAGGCGACGATGGTCGAGACCCAGCCGAGGTAGGCGACCGCGAGCCAACCGTTCCACGGCACCTGGAGCCACGCCCAGCGGGCCGGCGCCGGGTCGAACAGCACCGTCATCCCCAGGAAGGGGAGGATCGGCACGAGGCTGCTCCAGACCATGAAGGGCACGAGTTTGAAGGGCGCATTCGTGCCGCGTGCCTGGCGCACCATGAGGTTCGAGGCCGCCCACATGGCCGCTGCGCCCAGGGTGAGAACCAGGCCCCACCAGGTCGTGATCGACACCTGGGCACGCCAGGAATGGACGACCTGTTCTGCGGCGATGCAGGCCAGGCCAAGGCCCGCGAGGACCAGCCCGATGATCAGGGGGCGATCCGGTTTCTCACCGAGGAGGACGAAACAGAAGAAGGCCGTAAAGAAGACCTGGGTCTGCATGAGTACGGATGCCAAGGCGGCGGTCATTCCCAGGTGCAGGCCCATGAACAGCAATCCGAACTGGCCGACCCCCTGCAGGAGCCCATAGCCGACCACCCAGACCCAGCGGACCTGGGGGCGTGGCACCACCAGGATCAAGGGGAAGACCGCGAAGACGTACCGGGCGAGGCCCAACTGGAAGGGCGTCAGGGCCCGCAGGCCAACCTTCATGGCGACGAAATTCGATCCCCAGATGAGCACTACACCCAGGGCGGCGGCGAAATCCATGGCGCGGAAGCGTGGGCCGCTCATGCGCTCGCCCCCGGGATGATGCCGTGGATTGGATGGTTCATCGCGGTCGTTCCCTCAAGGCCTTTCGTTCACTGCCTCCTGTCTCGCAGAGGCTGGCGCCGGTGCTCAGAGGATACGCCCCAGCAGGGCCCCTTTCGGAAGCGCCCCCCAGTTCCGCCCGTCCTGGCTTTCGGGCCGGTTGTCGCCGAGAACCAGGTAGCCCGTCCCGCAGACCTGCTGTCCCTCTCCGCTGCGTTCAGGATGGACGACCCAGGGTTCCTCCTGGCGCCGGCCGTTGATCCACAGGTCCGGTCCCTGCCAGGTCACGGCATCTCCGGGCAGACCCAGCACCCGTTTCACCGAGGTCCCCCGAGGTCCCGCCACCACCCAGATCTCGCCGCGGCGCGGCGGATGGCTGATCCAGGTCCTCAGGGCCCAGCGCAGGTCGCCATCGGCGAGGGCCGGTTCCATGCTGTGCCCCCTGATGTGCACCGGGTGCACCCCCCCCAGCGGGGAGAGGACGAGGGCCAGAGCGGCCACGGGGATCCAGGGGCGCACGTGTCTCAGGCCTTCACGGCCAGCCTCCGCCCTCGCCCATCCGTCAGGGCCACTTCCTTCAGGCGGGCGGGGTTGGGCACGAAGGGGGCAAGTTCGGCCAGCAGGCGCTGGGCCAGGGGCAGGGGGCCGTCGAGGCCCAGGTCCGAAAGCAGCCGTCCCTGCAGGGGCGCCAAGCTGCGGTCCAGGGCGGCCTCCAGATCCCGGAAGTCCACCACCACGTCGAAGCCGTCCAGGCCCTGCCGCGCGGCCACCACCTCCACGGTGTAGTCGTGGCCCTCCCAGCGCTCACCGGTCCTGAAGACCACCGACAGGGGGCGGGTCACGGCGGCTTCGAAGGAAAGGGGAGTGTTGCTTCCCAAGACTGACTCCAGGTCGGACCTTCAGTTTGTCATGGCCACGGCTACACTGGGCCTTCGACCGCATACCCGATAACCAGGTGAGACAATTAAAAGACCTCGGCCTCGCCCCGGGGACTGTTTGACCTTTGATCGCAAGGAGGGACCCCCATGAAGGCCCTGGAAATCGCGCTGTTCTGGATCATGACCCTGGCCGCGGGTGGCTTCTTCCTCTGGACCCTGCGCCGCCGCCTGGCCACGCTGGGAGCGGGCCTGCCGGACAATCGCTTCGACCGCCCCTGGGAACGGCTGAAGGGAGTCTTCACCCTGGTCCTGGGCCAGAAGCGCCTGCTGCGGGACAGGTATGCGGGCTTCTACCACGTCCTGATCTTCTACGGGTTCTGCGTGCTGAGCCTGCGCTCGCTGGGGCTCATCCTCGAGGGGCTCTTCCCGGCCTTCCACTTGACCGAAGCCCTGGGTGGTTTCGGTCTGGCCTATCAGGGCACCAAGGACGTCTTCGAGGTGCTGGTGCTCTTGGGCCTGGGTCTCTCCGCTTTCCGGCGCCTGGTGCTGAAGCCCTGGCGCCTGGAGAACTCCGTGGATGCCTGGGCCACCCTGGGCCTCATCGCCGGCCTCATGATCACGGACCTGCTGGCGGACGGGGCCTTCATCGCCATGAACCATCCGGCCTGGGCCTCCTGGTCACCGGCCGGGGCCCTGGTCGCCGGCTGGCTGTCCGGGCTGGGCCCGGGCGGACTGCTCGGGCTCTTCAAGACCACGTGGTGGCTGCATCTGGCGATTCTCTACACCTTCGCCAATTTCCTGCCCTACTCCAAGCATTTCCACGTGTTCACCTCGGTCTTCAACATCTACTTCCGTGATCTGGAGCCCCACAAGAACCTCAAGCCCATGGACCTGGAGGCCGAGCATTTCGGCATCAACAGGATCCAGGACTTCACCTGGAAGCAGATGCTCGACTTCTACACCTGCGTGGAGTGCGGCCGCTGCCTGGAGAACTGCCCTACCACGCTCACCGGCAAGCCGCTCCGGCCCAAGGATTTCGGCAACGACCTGCGGGACTACCTGAAGGCCACGCCCATCGACCAGATGGGCCAGGACCAGCCCGTGCCCGAGGACCGTCTGCTCATCGGCGGGCCGGTGCCCGAGGGCTCCGTGTGGGCGCGTGACGCGGAGCACGCGCCCTGGAGCAAGGCCCAGCTCGAGGGCTGGATCAGCCAGGACACCATCTGGGCCTGCACCAGCTGCGGCTACTGCGAGTGGGCCTGCCCCCTGCAGATCACCTTCGTGGACAAGCTCGTGGGCATGCGGCGCTACCTCACCCTGGAGGAGAGCAATTTCCCCGCGGAGGCCCAGACGGCCTTCAAGGGCATGGAGCGCCAGGGCAATCCCTGGAATTTCGCCCAGGCGGACCGGGCCAACTGGGCCGCGGGCCTCGAAGTGCCCACCATCGCCGAGAACCCGGAGGCGGAATACCTGTTCTGGGTGGGCTGCGCAGGTTCCTACGACGCAGCGGGGCAGCGGGTCTCCCAGGCCCTGGTGAAGCTGCTGAAGGCGGCCGGCGTCTCCTTCGCCATCCTGGGCACCGAGGAGAGCTGCACCTGCGAATCCGCCCGGCGTCTGGGGAACGAGTACCTCTTCCAGACGGCCACGGAGGCCAACGTGGAACTCCTAAAGGGCCACGGCGTGAAGCAGATCATCACCAACTGTCCCCACTGCCTCAACACCCTGAAGAACGAGTACCCCTCCTTCGGCGGCGACTTCGAGGTGGTGCACGGCACCGAGCTGGTCTCGAAGCTCATCTCCGAGGGTCGGCTCAAACTGGAACAGACCGTGGACGTGGACCTCACCTACCATGACCCCTGCTACCTGGCCCGCTACAACGGCCAGGTGGACGCCCCCCGGGCCATCCTCGACGCCATCCCCGGCGTCAAGCTCACCGAGATGGAAAAGCACGGCGAGGCCACCATGTGCTGCGGGGCCGGCGGCGGGCGCTTCTGGCTGGAGGAGCACCTGGGCAAGCGGGTCAACCACGAGCGCTTCGAGCAGGCCCTCGAAACCAAGGCCACCACCATCGCCGTGGGCTGCCCCTTCTGCAACGTCATGCTGAACAACGCCGCGGGGGAGACAGGGCAGGAGGGCGTCGCCACCAAGGACGTGCTGGAACTGGCGGCCAGGGCGCTGAAGTAGGATCCTTTCTGGTCCCGGCAGAGGGGGGCGGTTAGCGCCCCCCTCTGCAATTGAAGGGCTCGCCTTAAATTAATTCCCGATTTCGCTGTCTTGCACCCTTGACCGGGGTCATGATGGGGGCCTCCAACCCGCCATCCCATGCCAAAGACTGCCCACTGCCCCAGTGATCCGCCCCGGTTTTCTGTCGCAGGCACTAAGTGAGGATTCGAGCCTTTGAAGGACCCCTTAGCCAATGTTGCCGGCCTTGGGAGCGGGTTGTTTGAATCAGGATACGCCCTCACGCAACGATG
>Ga0316222_1000799_pt1 | contig 44527 bp, 37 predicted proteins | sample TBH18011metaG_FD_206008 | JGI IMG/M metagenome (GOLD analysis project Ga0316222, IMG submission 206008) | Freshwater microbial communities from Trout Bog Lake, Wisconsin, USA - TBH18011 | ecosystem: Environmental > Aquatic > Freshwater > Lake > Hypolimnion/Profundal zone | place: USA: Wisconsin... | reverse complement strand
CTTCATCGGCTTTGATGAAACCTATCGGTGGCGTTCCCATGTGGGTGAAAAATATTACACGCGCATCTGGGGACAAATCATTTTGGGACTGACCCGCCAGCGCAACAGTTCCGCGCTGACGCAGTTGACCACCGACAAGGCCAGCTATCTTACCGGTGACACGGTTCGGATTTCGGGGCGGATTTTCAAGCCTGGCCGCGAGCCGCTGACCGACGCGGAAGTTGCCGGCACGATCACAATCAAGCCGGCCAACACCAACGGCCAGCCGTCGTCCGCCCAGCATGGCGCCGAACTTCGTCTTCAGGCCGTTCCCGACCGGCCGGGCGAATACCGGGCTTCCATGACGGCGATGGTCGCCGGGAGCTACAGTTTTTCCACCGCGCGCGACCCGGCCACCGTGTTGAAGTTTGAGGTGGCCGAGCCGACGGTGGAACTTTCCGACATTGCCATGAACGAGAACCTGCTGCGCGCGATGGCTTCCGCCGCCGGCGGAGAATTTTTGCGCGAGGAGGATTTGAACAGCCTGCCGGACCGCGTGGTGGCGCGGACGAACCACAATGAGTCGTTCAAAAAAATTCCGCTCGTGTTCACGCCGTATCTGCTCGCCCTGATGATCCTGCTGGGGTGCGCCGAATGGCATTGGCGGAGAAAGTCGGAGTTGAAATAGGCCATGAACATCTCCGAAATAATTTCCAAAATCCGCACGGCCGCCCAAGGCGCAAAGGCGGTGGCTCCGCCGCCGCCGTCTAGACTCTTGGAACCCTTGCCGCCGTTGCCCTTGCCGGAGGGGCTTGAGCAGGCGCTCATCGCGCTCCGCCGTTGGTATAGGCTGGTGATGATGACCACCGGCCTGTTCCTGCTGCTGGGCGCGGCCAGCGGACTGGTTTTAGTCCAGGGACTGGCGGACTGGTGGTTGAATCTGCCGTGGCTTGCCCGCGCGGTTTTTTTCGTCACGGACATTTTTTTGTTTTTATTCATTTATCGGAACCATCTTCATCGCCCGCTGCAAAAAAAACTCGGCCTGTCCGAAACCGCGCTGCTGGTGGAAAAGAAATGGCCGGACTTAAAGCAATCCGTCATTACGGCGGTCGAACTCGCGGAAGGCAACGCGCGCGCCTCGCGGGGTTCGCCGCAACTGGTCGAGGTTGTATTGGAGCAGGCGCGGGAGCGGACTGCCGCGCTGGATTTCAACGAGGTGGTTCCGACGCGGGCTTTTCGCCGCTGGCTGCTGGGCGGCGGGGGCGCGGCGCTCGTCGTCCTGGCGCTGGCGTGGGCAGCCTGGCCTGCGAGCTTGGTTTTGGTTGAGCGGATTTGCTTGCTGAACGTCCCGCTGCCAACGCGGACCACGGTTGTTTCCATTACGCGGGACATGATCAAGCCCATCGGCGGCGATGTTGAAGTCCGCGCCCGGGCGGAAGGCGTCATTCCCAAGCATGGCAGTGTCACTGTGGCCTACGAGCAGGATGCCGTGCAGGAGTATCCGCTGACGCCGCTTCCCGATGCGCCCGCGACTTTTTCTTTCACGGTGCATAATCTCCAAAAGCCGTTCAGATACCGCTTCAGCTTGAACGACGGCCGCGGGCCCGAATTCACCGTGAAAGCCAAGGTGCCACCCGCCCTGGCCTCCGTCGAATGCACGCAGGTTTTTCCGGCCTACACCAGGATTTTTCAGCCGCGAAAACTTCCGCCCACGGGACTCACCCTGCTGGCGGGAAGCCGTCTTAAGGTGAAGGCTGTCGCGACCGAGACCCTGACCAGCGCGACGGTGATTCAGCAGGGAGTGTCACAAACTATTCCCATGACTTTGAATCCCACCAACCAATCCATCGAGGCCGACATTCCGATTCCGGCCAAGGATCTGACGGGCTTTTCAATTCATCTGGTTGATGCCGATGGCCTGGGTTCCATGAACGAAACGGTCTATCCGATTGAAATTGTTCCAGACAAGCCGCCGATCGTCAAAATCACCGCGCCCGCCGCCGAAAGCGAGACCATCACGCTCCGGGCCAAACCCGTGATTGAATTTCAGGCCAGCGATGATTATGGCCTGACCCAGTTGAGCTTCAATTACGAGCTCGTCCCGCCGGCCGTCACCGGGGAGACCGAGCCGGTCGCGCCGCAGGAACAGCATATTCCAATCAAGATCAATGCGGGCGACGCCGGAACGCATTATCATTTTGTGCTCAATGTCTCCGCCCAGACGCCGGCCTGGCAGGAAGGCTGGCTGGTCAACTATTGGATCGAGGCTGTGGACAACAACACCGCCACCGGGCCCGGCGTGACCCGAACCGATCGCCAGCAGTTCGCAATCATCTCCCCGGAGGCCAAACAGGCGGAGATCCTGGCCCGGATGAAACAGAACGCCAGCGACCTGAACACCCTTTCCGACAGCCAGGAAAAAGCCAGCCACGCCGTCGGGGAGGTTATCCTGAGAAAATAATCCATGTCCGAGGCTGAAATTGACAAACCTTAAATAATGCGCCAAATGAAGTTTATGCGTCCCCAAATTTTCGCCCGCCGCGCGGCTGGCTGGCTGGCCGCCGGCGTGCTGCTCGCCGCGGGAACGGTTTTCGCGCAGGACGCCCCGGTGCCGGCAGCCGGCCAGGAAGACATCCAACAATCGGCCTATCGCAGCAGCATCGCGCAGGAATCCCTCCGCAAGCAGACGGATGAGCTGCGGGCCAGCCTGTTGAAACTGATGCAGGAATTGTCGCTGAACGGGCTGGATCTCACCGGCTCGGCCTCCCTTTCCAACGCGGCCACGGATCTTTCAAGCCTGAGCCGGGAAGACATGCAGAAAGTCATTGATGCGCTGCAAAACGCGAGCCTTGCCGCCGACAATCCAGCGCGCCAGCAAACGCTCGTGGCCGCCTTCAAGGGGCAGAAGACCGTTGTGCTCAACCTGAAAAACCTCGCCGCCGACCTCGCGGCGGAACAGGCGCGCGAAAGCCTGGTCAGTCAGATTGAAAGCCTTATCGTGCGGCAGGCTACCAACATCCGCCGGACAAAATTGCTGGGCGACCGCCCGGCTAACCAACTGGCTGCCGGCGGAAAAGCCGTGCAGAGTTTGGTTTTCACGGAGCAGTCGTCCATTGGTGAAGAAATCAGCCTCCTCTTCAAAACCCTCGTTGTGACGGCGGAGTCAACGAACGCGACGGCGGTTGTCGCCAAGGCTGTTCTGGATGTCATGAACAGCACCTTGTTGAAAAGTGTTGCCGCCGACACCACGCATTTGACCCAGGCCGGTCCTTTCCCCGAAGCCGTCACCCGGCAGGCAGCCGTGCGGGATTATCTGGGCGACGCCCTGCGCGCGGCGCTGGCCGATGAAGACAAGGCCGCGCAGTTGGAGGAAGCCCAGGCGCAGCTCGACCAAGCGGTCATTGATCAGAAGGACTTGACCGATGCCGCCCGGCAAACCCAGCTCGATCCCGCCACTCTTGCGGAACGACAATTCCAAGTTGATGAACGGAGCGAGGTAGTCAAGGATCTCGTGAAGCCGTTGAACGACCTGGCCGCCGATGCCGTGGTAACCGCCAAACAAAACATGCAGGACGCCGCCGCAGCGTTCGCCAGAAATAATAACCGGGCTGCGGCCGCCGCCAATCAGGACGCGGCCACCAGGGCATTAGCCGAAGCGCAAAAACTGCTGGCACAACAAATCGCCGCGGCGCAGGCGGACCTCGCCGAAGCAGAGCAGCAGTTTCAGGCGCTCGCCGCCGCCGACCAGCAGCTTGAAAAAGCGCAGCAGGAAGCAACCGCCGCCGATCAGGCGCTCATGAACACCAACAATCAAGATCTTGCCAATCCGGCCATTCAGATGAGCGATGCCCAGAACCTCGTCAGCCAAGTGAGTCAGAATCCTTCGGCCAGCCTTCCCGCCACCGCGCAAACGGCGCTTCAGCAGGCCGCCGCCGCGTTTCAAAATGCTTCCCAGCAGATGGCTCAGGCCAATCGCAGCGACGCTGACGCGCAGGCGCAGCAAGGACTGGCCGCTTTGCAGACGGCCATGAATGCCACGGCCCAAGCCATGTCTCAAATGCAGGGACAGGTGGGGCAGGGTCAGGAGCCACCGGCGCAAGGCCAGGGTCAAGGCCAAGGTCAGGGTCAAGGCCAAGGTCAGGGTCAAGGCCAAGGTCAATCGCCGATGGCAACCGGCGCCGGAATGAGTGGTGCTCCCCAAAACAGCAATGACTCCGTGCTGAAGGGCGTGGGCGACAGGGGCGGTCCGGGAACGGTCATGGGAGCCCTTAGCCACAAAGACCGCGATGCCATCATGCAATTTCAGGCGGAAAAGACCCCGTCAGAATATGCCCCGCTGGTGCAGCAATACCTTAAAAATCTCGCCGACTCCGGCGGCACGCCCTGACCGGCTTCCGTTTCCCATCCATGCACACCGCATTACATTCCCGAAAACAATTATGACAGCCATGAAGACCACATCCTTCGCCCTCGCCGCCATTGTTGTTTTCTTTAACACCGCCGTCACCCTCCCGGCACAAAAAAATTTCACTGTTTTTGGCAGGTCCCAGACCAGCGAGGCGGCTTTGATCGGCATCATGTATGACTTGAAGCAGACGCAGACCCACGGGCCGACCAGTGTTGACCCGGAGCGCTACACCGGGGTGGTGGATGAATTTCTTGCCAGCAAATGGGACGAGCGCGTGCTGAACCGCTATTACCGCGTGACCAAGCCCGTTTACACCACGCAGATTTTTGTCCCTAACATGAACGCCGACGAGGCGCCCAAGGCTTTTGGCGCCGAAAAAACGGTCAAGCCTTCGCGCTGGATCATCCATTACAAGGGCCAGGTTTCGCCTCCTTCGCCGGGCACCTATCGTTTCTGGGGTTCGGCCGACGACGCCCTCGCCGTCGCCGTCAACGGCGTCACCGAATTGTCCGGCTGCCGTCCCGACATGCACCTGGTCAAAACCGGCTGGAAACAGACGGGGCCGAACGGCGCCAGGGCGGCGAACGGCTCTCTGCATCCCGGAGACTGGTTCACCGTTGGCGCCAATGAGATTATTGATTTGGACGTCATCATCGGCGAACGGCCGGGCGGGGAGTTCAACGCCTTTCTCATGATCGAGAAAAAGGGTGAAAGCTATCAAAGCGACGGCGAAGGCCACGCCATCCTGCCCATCTTCCAAGTGGCACCCTATCAGACTCCGGTCAGTCGCGGGGAACCTAAATTTGCTGTCGGCTATCCTGTTTGGAAATGCTATCAGTAACTTCCATGACGTTGTGTTCACTCACTTTCACCGCTAGGACAATGACCACCACCAAGGCAGTTTGGGGTGGGCAAAGGAGTAAATAGATGTTTTATTTCTAATGTCAGCGAAAACCGGCCATTGACCTTTGGCTGGATTGCTCGCCGGGGGGGCACGATTGGAGGCCATCACCAATTAACCCTGTAATTGGGAATTTCTGTCCGCCATAATGGGTGAGATGAGTGATGCGAGGAATTCAACCCCGTGGGATGCCCTGATGGACAATCGGTTTGATTCGACCCATCCGGGGCGAACCCTGTGGCGGCTGTTTGCCGACCAGCGCCGAAAGGTCGCAGGCACGGTCGCCCTGTTTGTAGTTAAACAGTCACCGGCATCACTGTTCCCGCTCGCCGTGGGCATGATCGTGGACGCGCTCAACCCGCTGCGGGAGGACTCGTTTCGCCGGATTCTTTGGATTGCCGGCGGCTATCTGCTGTTGCTTGCCCAAAATCCGCTGTTGCACACCGCATTTGCGCGGATGATGAGCGGCCTGCTGCGCCAGATGCAGTTCAACATGCGCAGCGCATTGGTGGAACGGTTGCAGCAACTGGCGGTTACATTCCACGAGGAAAAGCAATCCAGCGCCCTGCAAACCAAGATACTCCGCGACGTGGACGCCATTGACGGCCTGTGCCGGTATCTGTTCCTGAACGGCTTGAATGGAGTGCTGGTGATTCTTTACGTCACCATCATCGCATTGGTTCGCCAGCCGATTTTGGCGCTGTATTTTTTGCTGACGGTGCCCGCCGGCATCGCGCTGCTGAAACTTTTTGACCGCCGCTTTCGGGAACAATACAAGGCTCTTCGGGTGGAAACTGAACAGATGAACGCCCGCGTTGGCGAGATGCTGCTGATGCTGCCAGTCACACGGGCGCATGGACTGGAAGAACAGGAGACGCGCAGCGTGCGTTCCGTATTCCAACGCCTGCGCGAACGCGGCCTGCAGGTGGACACTCTGACGGAACTGTTCGCATCCAGTTCGTGGTTCACGTTCATTGTCCTCCAGCTGGCCTGCCTGGTTTTTTCGGCGTGGCTGGTGACGCGCCATAAAATCACCGTGGGCGACGCCGTGATGTATCAGAGCTATTTTGGGATGCTCATCGGGGCGGTGCAGCAGGCGCTCGGAGTTTTTCCCGCGCTGGCGCAGGGGCGCGACGCCATCCGCTCCATCGGCGAAATTTTGGAGTCGCCAGAGGTGGAAAATTACAGCGGCAAACATCCCGCGCCGGTGCCGACGCGCGGTGAAATTGTTTTTGAGAACGTGAGTTTCCAATACCCGCGCGGCCGGGAAATCGCGTTGCAGGACATTTCATTGCGCATCGCTGCGGGCGAAACCGTCGCGTTTGTCGGCGAATCCGGGGCGGGCAAGTCCACCCTCGTCAATCTGGCGATGGGGTTTCGTCCGCCAACTTCTGGCCGGGTGCTGCTGGACGGTTACAATTTGCAGGAATTGGATTTGCGCACCTTCCGTCGGCAAATCGGCGTGGTGCCGCAGACGACCATCTTGTTCAACGGCAGCCTGCGCGAGAACGTCACCTACGGACTGGAAAAGGTAAGCGACGGAAAGCTGTGGGATATTCTGTCGGAAGCCAACCTTTCGGAATTTGCGCGCTGCCTGCCGCAGCAGCTTGATACCCCGCTGGGCGAGAGCGGCACCCGCCTTTCCGGCGGCCAACGCCAGCGTCTCGCCATCGCCCGCGCCCTAATTCGTGACCCGCGCGTCATCCTGCTGGATGAAGCCACGTCTGCGCTCGACACGGAATCTGAACGCTTGGTGCAGGAGGCGTTAATCCGGCTCACCAAAGGGCGGACGACGCTGATTGTCGCCCACCGGTTCTCGACCATCCGTCAGGCTCACCGCATCGTCGTTTTGCAGGGTGGAAAAATTGTGGAAGTCGGCACCCTGCAAGAACTGATGGCGCGGGGCGGCCATTTTACCCGGCTTGCCACCCTGCAATCATTTACTGCCGCAAACTGACGGTTGCTCCCCATCCCGGTTCAATCCGGTCGTCCAGAAGGTCGTCTAGACGTCTATGCGTTCATCACCCCATTATGACTCAGTCCAAGAACTGGAACCAATCTCGTCCACAGTGTTTATCGATGAAATTTCCGTTGCCGTCCTAACGCTGTCCTAAAATCAGGCCAAAAAAGTAGACTTTTCGACTGGTTTAGCCGATGGATAGGCCCATGATGAAAAAATAAAAAACACGAAAACACCATTGAAATCAAAGGTGTAGAAGATAAAAAATGGTGGGCACTGAGGGATTCGAACCCCCGACCTTCTCCGTGTAAAGGAGCAGCGCTACCACTGCGCCAAGCGCCCGAAATCAAAATGGTGCCAGCGAGTGGAATCGAACCACTGACCTCGGGCTTATGAGTCCCACGCTCTAACCAACTGAGCTACGCTGGCAACCAAACGGCCAATCATTTTGCGGACATTTTGCCTTCTGTCAAACCGGGAATTGCGCCAGTCTTCCGTCGTGACCAAACTTCCGCGCGCTTTTTATGACCGCGACACCATCGTTGTCGCGCAGGAACTGCTTGGAAAATGGCTTTTTCACAACGCTGACGGCGTCGAACGCATCGGCAAAATTGTCGAAGTCGAAGCCTATCTCGGCGAACACGATCTCGCGGCACATTCATCCAAAGGGCTGACGGAGCGCACCAAGACCATGTTTGGCCCGCCGGGTTTTGCCTATGTTTATCTGATCTACGGCGTCCATCATTGCATGAACGTCGTGACCGAACGCGCCGGCCACGCGTCCGCCGTTTTGCTGCGCGCGCTTGAACCAGTGAAAAATCTCGCTGGCAAAACCAACGGCCCCGGCCTGCTTTGCCGGACGATGAAGATTGACCGGCGACTGAACAACCATGATCTGTTGAGCGACGCTTTCTTCATCGCCGAACCTGGAACCGCTGGAAAAATTTCCATCGTCAAACGCCCGCGCATCGGCGTGGACTACGCGAAGCATTGGGCGAAACGCCGGCTGCGGTTTTACATCAAGGGCAACCCGCTTGTCTCGCGGCCTTAAACTTTTTCGCCGCCGGGAATTTCTTTGCGCGACTGCACCACCAGGTCCACGAGGCCGTATTTCTTTGCTTCCTCGGCGCTCATGAAATTGTCGCGGTCACAGTCTTTCTCCACCTGCTCGACCGTTTGTCCCGTGTGCTTGGAGAGAATTCCGTTCAAGGTATTTTTCAATTTGAGCATGTGCTTCACGCGGATTTCCACGTCGCTGGCCTGGCCTTCCGCGCCGCCGAGCACCTGGTGAATCATGATGTTGGCGTTTGGTAGCGCGAATCGCTTGCCTTTCGTGCCGGCGCACAGCAGCACCGCGCCCATGCTCGCCGCCTGGCCGATGCAATAGGTGTTAATGTCACAGGTCATGTATTGCATCGTGTCGTAAATCGCCAGCCCCGCCGACACGCTGCCGCCGGGCGAGTTGATGTAGAAATGCACGTCCTTCTTCGGATCGGTCATCTGCAAAAACAGCAGTTGTGCGACAATGACGTTGGCGATGCCGTCGTCCACCGGCGTGCCGAGAAAAATGATGCGGTCAACGAGCAGCCGCGAAAAAATGTCAAACTGCCGCTCGCCGCGCGGGGTCTGTTCGATGACCGTCGGATATGGAATGATCGAATTTTGCATGGCGAATAGATACTGCATTTGCGCCGCTTCGCAAATGAAGAATTAAGCCACGGAGGCGCAGAGACGCGGAGATTTTATTTTCTCTGTGCGCCCGGTGTCTTTGTGGCAATAAATCTTTTCCACAGCAGCACAAAGCAGCTTGCGAAATCCTGCGGCTTCTCGTTTGCCCACTTCGTCACCGCGTCCGGCGCGAACCACGCGCCCGTCTCGATTTCATCGGGATGGAGCGTGAACGGCCCCTCGCTTTCGCAACGATAAACCCAGCAGAATTCCCAGCCCGTCTCTTGGCACGCGTCTATTTTGAAAAGTCGCTTTGGCGTCTGCACCAGATGCAGGCCGATTTCCTCGCACACCTCGCGCACGGCGCACGCATCGTAAGTCTCGCCGCTGTCCAGATGACCGGACGATGACGAATCCCATTTACCAGCGGCGATGTCTTTTTTCATGGAACGCTTCTGGAGAAAAATCTCGCCGCGCGCATTGAACACGAGCACATGCACCGCGCGATGCCACAGCCCGCGCGCATGAACCTCGCGCCGTGTGTTCTGCCCAATCACTTCATCGCGCTCGTTGACCACATCAAAAATTTCTTCTTTCATCAATTTTTATGCCACAGAGTCACAGAGACCCGGAGAAAATCAACTCTGAGGGCGCAACTCCGCACTTTTCAAACGCGGGACTTCTGACTATGCTCCTTTTTCGTTTTGAGCTACCGGGAAGCCTTGTCGGCACAGCTCTAAAGAATTTGTATGGCATTGATTGTCCAAAAATACGGCGGCACGTCGGTCGGCAACACCGACCGCATCAAGAACGTTGCCAAGCGCGTGGCGGAATACCGTTCGCGCGGCGACTCCGTGGTCGTCGTCGTCTCGGCGATGAGCGGCGTGACGGACGGCTTGATCAAGCTGGCCAAGGACATCGCGCCGCTGCCGAGCGAACGCGAGATGGATATGCTCCTCGCCACCGGCGAACAGCAGACCATCGCACTGACCGCCATTGCACTGCACACCATCGGCGTGCCGGCGGTTTCCATGACCGGCGCGCAGGCGGGCATCGTCACCGACGGCGTCCACACGAAGGCGAAAATTCATAACATCACGCCGAAGCAGGTTCACGCGGCGCTCAACGCCGGCAATGTCGTCATCGTCGCCGGTTTCCAAGGCGAAACCGCGAGCGGTCAGATCACGACGCTGGGCCGTGGGGGTTCGGATTTGACGGCGATTGCGCTCGCGGCGGCGCTGAAGGCTGACCTTTGCCAGATTTACACGGACGTGGACGGCGTTTACACCACCGATCCGCGCATCGTGCCGACGGCGAAAAAATTGCCGGAAATTTCCTACGACGAAATGCTCGAACTCGCCAGCCTCGGCGCGAAGGTGATGCAGAGCCGCTCGGTGGAATTTGCAAAAAAATTTGGTGTCGTGTTTGAAGTCCGCAGCAGTCTAAACGAAAACCCCGGAACCATTGTGAAAGAAGAAACGAAAAGCATGGAAGGCGTCGTCGTGCGCGGCGTCGCGCTCGACAAGAACCAGGCCAAGGTCACGCTCGTCGGCGTGCCCGACAAGCCCGGCGTGGCCGCGAAGATTTTCAAGGCGCTCGGCAATGCGACCGTGAACGTGGACATGATTGTCCAGAACATCAGCCACGGCACCGGCACGCCCGCCACCGACATTTCCTTCACCGCCGACAAGCCGGATTTGCTCAAGGCGCAGAAGGTCATCGAGGGCTTGAAGGCCGAGGTTGGCTACCGCGACGTCATCACCGCCGAGAAGATTGGCAAGCTGTCCATCGTCGGCGTCGGCATGAAATCGCACACCGGCGTCGCCGGCAAACTGTTTGAGACGCTCGCGAATGAAGGCATCAACATTGACATGATTTCGACGAGCGAAATCAAGATTTCCGTCGTCATTGATTTGGCAAAGGGTGAGCAGGCCGTGAAGGCCGTCCACGCGGCGTTCATCGGCTGAACTTGACCGCGCCGGCGGTCGGCGTATAATTAAACCAACATGAATCGCAACCTAAACCTGCTGCTTACGCGCGCGCTGCTGACCGGCGCGGCGGTCGGGTTTTGATTCGTTCACGAAATTTATCAAACCCATCGCCGAGACGGCGGTGGGTTTTTTGTTTTAACCCGGCCACCGGACGGCAATAATAAGAAAGCCAAACGACCATGCACAAAGACCCGTCAAAAAAATACCGCGCGTTCCCGCCCGTCCACTTGCCGGAACGCCAATGGCCGAACCGCGTCCTCACCCACGCGCCGCGCTGGTGCAGTGTGGATCTGCGCGACGGCAACCAGGCGCTCGCCGTGCCGATGAACGTGTCGCAGAAATTGGAATTGTTCCAGACGCTCGTGAAAATTGGTTTCAAGGAAATCGAAGTCGGCTTTCCGTCGGCATCCAACACCGAGTTCACTTTCAACCGCCGGCTCATCGAGGAGAAACGCGCGCCGGACGACGTGTGGTTGCAAGTGCTCGTGCAGGCGCGCGAGGATTTGATCGAGCGCACCGTCGAGTCGCTCATCGGCGCGAAGAAGGTCATCATCCACATGTATAATTCGACCTCGCCGGCGCAGCGCCGCGTCGTATTCGGCAAGTCGAAGGACGAGATCAAGGCCATCGCGGTAAACGGCGCGAAGATGATCAAGGACCGTTTGCACCGGCTCAAGGGCACGGAAATCATGCTCCAGTATTCGCCGGAAAGTTTCAGCATGACGGAAGTGGAATACGCCAAGGAAATTTCTGAAGCCGTCATGGACGTTTGGCAGCCCACGCCGCAGCACAAGATGATCTTGAATTTGCCGGACACGGTCGAAGTCGCCATGCCCAATGTTTATGCGGATCAGATTGAATGGATTTGCCGCAACATCAAGAATCGCGATTCGCTTATCATCAGTTTGCATACGCACAATGACCGCTGCACCGGCGTGGCGGCGACGGAACTTGGCTTGCTCGCTGGCGCGGATCGCGTTGAGGGAACTTTGTTCGGCAACGGTGAGCGCACCGGCAATTTAGATATCGTGACCGTCGCGTTGAACCTTTACATGCACGGCATTGATCCGAAATTGGATTTCTCGAATCTTGCCGCAATCATTGATGTCTATGAGCGCAGCACCGGCATGACGGTTCCCGCACGCCAGCCTTACGCGGGCGAACTGGTATTCACCGCGTTCAGCGGCTCACATCAGGACGCCATCAAGAAAGGTTTGGCGGAGCGCGAAAAAATTCCCGGCGCGCACTGGGATGTGCCGTATCTCACGATTGACCCGGCGGACATCGGCCGCGAATACCGCGAGGTCATCCGCGTCAACTCGCAGTCCGGCAAAGGTGGCGTGGCGTATCTGCTCGAGAGCGAGTTCGGCATCGAGCTGCCGAAGGACATGCAGCGTGAGTTCGGCCCGATTGCCAATGACGCGGTGGACAAGCTCGGCCGCGAAGTGAGCGGCGCTGAGTTGAAGGCGATGTTCTGGAAAGAATATGTCGAGCGTGACGAGCCGTGGAGAATCGAAAACTTCTCTACTTATAGTAAGAATGGAAAGGTCAATTGTCAGGGAAGCCTGTATTACAAAGGAGTTCAAACTGGAATAAATGGTAATGGTAACGGGCCTTTGGCTGCGCTGGTCAACGGCATTTGCCAGTTTTCATACGCTCCACGTTTTGAAATCTCCAATTACAGCGAGCACGCCTTGAGTTCCGGCGAGACGGCGGCGGCGATTTCTTACATCCAGATCAAGACCACCGACGGCACCTCGCGCTGGGGCGCAGGCGTGGACACGAACATCGAGCTGGCCTCGGTGCGCGCGGTTCTGAGCGCGCTGAACCGGCTGTGACCTTTGAACGCCGCAAAATCCCGCTCGTCAAATGCGAGTGAACTGGTAAATTCAAAACTCAAATGAAACTGCGCCAATCTCTTTTTGCCGCCGCAACGCTGTTTGGTTTCGCCGCCGGAATTTTTCCCGCCGCTGCCCAGCCCAACGCCGTGTCCACCGCGCCGGTCTATGTGCCGAACCTGTCGCACGCCGGCGAGCCGCTGCCGGACGGCGTCCTCGGCTGGGACGCGCTGCTCAAGGCCGTGGACGCGACGAACGGGCAGGATTTCGCCCGCTTCACCTTCAGCTTCACCAATGTCACCGGCAGCAACGTCACGGTTTTGAACGTCCATCCGTCCTGCGGCTGCACGACGGCGGAACTGCCGCCGGTGCCGTGGACGCTGCCGCCCGGCACGAACGGGCAGATTAAACTGAGCGTTAATCTTCAAGGCAAGGCCGGCACGCTGTTCAAGACCGTCAATGTTTCCACCGACCGTGGCAACAAGAGCCTGATGTTGCGCATCAACATCCAGCCCCCGCCACCCATGCCGGAGATGACCGAGGCGCAGCGCGACGCCGGCATCATGGCCGCGAAGGCGGACCGGCAGGCCGTTTTCAAAAGCGATTGTGCGAGCTGCCATCTTAAAAAGACCGAGGGTAAATACGGTCAGCAGTTGTTTGACGCCATCTGCGCCGTCTGCCACGAGGCGAAAAACCGCGCCACCATGGTGCCCGACCTGCGCAATCTCAAGGTGCCGACCAATGAGGAATTTTGGCGCACCTGGATCACCTCGGGCAAGGCCGGCTCGCTCATGCCGGCGTTCGCCACTTCGCAGGGCGGGCCGCTGAATGATTTGCAGATCGCCTCGCTCGCCGCGTATCTTAATGCCATCATCCCGTCGCATGTCCCACCGGCGGCACCGGCACCGGCGGCGAAGTGAAGTCCGCTTGCGGAAAAATTTTCGCCCGCTATCCTGTCAACCATGACAGCGAAACCGGTTGACGCGAACAATCACAGCAAGCTTTCCGAACTCGGCCAGCGCGTGCTTGGCGGCGGACACATCACCCGCGACGAAGCCTCGTGGCTGTTTAATTTAGAAACTTCCGCTGACATTCTCGATTTGCTGTCGTGGGCGAATCGCATCCGCGAGCAGTTCAAGGGCAACAAGATTCATCTCTGCTCCATCGTCAACGCCAAAGCTGGCGCGTGTTCGGAGAATTGCAGCTTCTGTTCGCAGTCCTCGCATTACCAGACCGGCTCGCCGAAATATGGTTTCATCGAACCCGAGCCGGTGAACGACGCTGCGGACGAAGCGAATAAAAATCAAGTCACCGCCGTCGGCCTCGTCGCCGCATGGAAAGGGCTGAACGAAGGCCCGATGCTCGATGAAGTCTGCGACCGCATCCGCGAATTAAAAGCCGGCGGCAAGACGCGCCCCGACGCCTCGCTCGGCATCATCAAGAAACAGGAAGTCGCCAACCGCCTGAAGGAAGCCGGCCTCGAATGTTACGGCCACAATCTTGAAAGTTCGCGCCGCTTTTTTCCGAACACCTGCACCACGCACACGTTCGACGATCGGCTCGAAACCATCGGCTATCTGAAAAAGGCCGGCATCAAGATTTGTTCCGGCGGCATCATTGGCATGGGCGAGACGCGCGCCGACCGCTGCGATCTCGCGTTTGAATTGAAGGCCATCGGCGCGAACGTCGTGCCCGTCAACATTCTCAATCCGATTCCCGGCACGCCGTTCGCCAAAAACGAACCGCTGCCCGTCATGGAAATCTTGAAGACCATCGCGTGCTTCCGTTTCATTTTGCCGCGCCAGGAAATCATGATCGCCGGCGGCCGCACCGTGAACCTGCGCGACGCGCAGAGCATGATTTTCATGGCCGGCGCGAGTGCGCTGATGGTCGGCAACTATCTGACCACGCTGAACCAGCCCGTGGAAAAAGATCTCCAGATGCTCAAAGACCTCGGCCTCGATCCGAACTGGGACAGCCACGATTTCAGCGACCAGGAAGAAGGCGGCTGCGGGTGCGGAAAGACGAGTTGCGAAACGGAAGCCGTAGCGGTTTAATCGCCGTGATGCAGCGACTCGGCAAAAACCACAGCGGCTACCACGGCGAGAGGATTGACCTCCGCGCCGTGCTGCGCGAGGTCGAAATCACGGCGCAAGCGCACGGCTTGGCTTCGGAAACTTTCCATGAAAGCGGCGAATTCAAATGGCTCGCTTATCGCCGCCCGCCACTTGTCACCCGTCACTCGTCACGGATTTACATTTCCGCCGGCATCCACGGCGACGAACCCGCCGCGCCGCTCGCCGCCTTGAAACTTTTGCAGGAAAATAATTGGCCGGAACACGCGGAAATTTTCCTGCTGCCATGCCTGAATCCTATCGGTTTCACCTTGAACCGGCGCGAGAACGCGGACGGCATTGATTTGAACCGCGATTACCGCAACCCCAAGGCCGCCGAGACCCGCGCGCACATCGCGTGGCTGGAACGGCAGCCGAAGTTTGATTTGTATCTCTGCCTGCACGAGGACTGGGAATCGCACGGCTTTTATCTTTACGAGCAAAACCCGGACGGAAAAATTTCGCTCGCGGAAAAAATCATCGCCGCCGTCCAGAAAGTTTGCCCGATTGACTTGTCGGAAAATATCGAAGGCCGCGCGGCGAAAGGCGGCATCGTGCGCCCAAACATTTTGCCGCAGGAGCGTCCCGACTGGCCGGAAGCGTTTTATCTCATCACGCACAAGTCGCGGCAGGGCTACACGCTCGAAGCGCCGTCGGATTTTCCGCTGGCGGTGCGCGTCAACGCGCTCGTGGCGGCGGTGCAGGCGGCGATTGGTTGAACCAAATAAAAAAGGCGCGGAAAAAATCCGCGCCTTTGAATTTGTTTGTTCGCCGGAAAATTACTTCGCGGAATCCGCCTCGACGATTTTCACGCTGATGAGGCTTTGCTTGGTGACGGGGCGGTCGCCGGGATGCGTGGGCGTGGTGCCGATTTTTTCCAGCACGTCGTCGCCCTTGATGAGCTTGCCGAAGGCGGTGTATTGGCGGTCGAGGAAGCGCGGGTCGCCGTGGCAGATGAAAAACTGGGAGCCGGCGGAATTCGGATCCTGCGAGCGCGCCATGGAGAGGACGCCGCGCGTGTGCGCCTTGTCGTTGAACTCGGCCTTGACCTGATGGCCGGGCCCGCCGGTGCCCCAAAGGTGCTGCTTGGAGTCGTCCTTGGTGTTCGGGTCGCCGCCCTGAATCATGAAACCCTTGATGACGCGGTGAAAGCAGGTCCCGTCGTAAAAGCCCGACTTGGCGAGCTTCTTGAAATTCTCGACGTGCTTGGGCGCGACGTCCGGCCAGAATTCGAGGGTCATTTCGCCGGCGCTGGTGGTGAGGATGGCAACTTCGCTCATAAAATTATTTTGGTTTGTAATTGGAAATTTATTTCACGCTGTCGGCAGGAACGATCTTGATGCTGGTGACGCCGACGCGCTTGAGCGGCTTGCTCGGTTCGCCGGCAGCGCTGGGACCGACGGGCGTGGCGGCAATCTTGGCGAGGACATCCTCGCCCTTGATGAGCTTGCCGAACGCGGTGTATTGGTGGTCGAGGAACGAGGCGTCGCCGTCGCAGATGAAAAATTGCGAGCCGGCGGAATTGGGATCCGAACTGCGCGCCATCGAGAGGACGCCGAGCTGGTGGGAATTGTTGTTGAACTCGGCCTTGATCGAGTAGCCAGGACCGCCCGTGCCCCACTGGTCTTCCTTGCTCGCGTCCTTGGACAGCGGGTCGCCGCCCTGGACCATGAAGCCCTTGATGATGCGGTGAAAGCAGGTGCCGTCATAAAAGCCCGCGCCGGCGAGCTTCTTGAAATTGGCGACGGTGGCGGGCGCGACGTCCGGCCAGAAGGCGGCGACCATCACGCCTTCGGTCGTGGTGATGACGGCAACCTCGCCGGCGACACTGTTGGTCTTCGCCGGCGACGCAGCGGCGGGCGCGTTGGTTTCTTCGGCCTGAAGGGCGGCGGCGGCAAACAGGCCGAGCGCGCAGATTAAATTAATGGCTTTCATGGGCGGAAAATTTTCCACAGGTGCGGCCAAAAGTCACGCGCGGAATGAAATCATTTCCGGCGCGGGTCGTCCTGCATCGAGCTGGAGATGAGGCTGGACTGCGGCCGCCGGCCCGGACGGAAAACCAGCACCAGCACCACGACGACGACCACGGCGACCAAGCCACCGCCGATTAAAACTAGAAGGCGCGCCGGTTGGTCGGGTTCGCCATTGGCATTTGCGGCGATGTTCGTCGCATTGGTGGGCGCGGTGATAATCACGGTTGGCGGGTTGGTCTTCGCCACCACCGGAGCCGGTGCGGGAACCGGATTGGAGACGGGAGGAGCCGTGATGATTGGAGCCGTGGCCGACGGCAGGTTGGTCACGGGCGGAGCCGGCGGCGGCGGACTGGCCGTCCCGTTCACGGTGGAACCGTTGATGATCAAATCCGGCACGACCACCGGCGCGGGCTTGACGGGAACCACGATGCGGGGAGCCGGCGGCGGATTGGTCGGGGGAGCCGGCGGCGCGGGCGCGAGGAACAGCGGGATGTTGATGTCGCCCGGCGGAAAATTCACCGTGCAGCCGATGTATTTGCCCGACAGCGTGCGGATCAGCACGACGAACGGCTGCTCCGATTTTTTGCGCTCCGCGCGGCCGTCCAGAAAATTTTGGCTGATCCCGCGATCATAGGGCGTCCCGGTGATTTTGCTTTCGCCGTCGCAGAAGATGACGACGGTGAGCCGTTCGGAATCGGCGACGACCCGGCCCAGCAGCGGCTCCAAGGTGGCCAATTGCGAATCGCCGGTGAAGACCCGCGAATTCAGGAAGGCCGTCAGGTTGGTGGTCAGGCTCATGGTCTGGCTCGAATCCCAGACCGTCACTGGAAATTGTCCGGCGTGCAGCTTCTGGTCAAAAGTCCAGACGCCGATGTTGTCGCCGGCCTGCAGGCGTCCCTCGGCACCGGTGGCCAAAAAGTTTTTCAAAACCTCCTCCGTCGCCGGCAGGCGCTTCTTCATCGCGGATGAAAGGTCAAAAACGAAGAGCCAGCGCTCCGGCCCCTTCGGCTGGGCCAAGGCGCTTGCCGGCAGCAGCAGCGCCGCCAGCAGCAAGCCCAGCAGCGCCTTGGCGGCGGCGGAAAATAGTTTGTGGCGTGGCGGACGATTCATGGTTCAGCGCGCGCGGAAAAACCGGCGGCGCTCGGAGCGGTTGTGATTGTTGAGGTTTTCCGTCAGGTTCGCCAGCGCATTCTGGATCATGGCGATGAAGTTGCCGCAGCTCGCCACCGAGCCGCCGAAGCCGCTGACCGTGTCGCGCTCCGCGAAATCGTCCGTCACCACCAGCACCTCGCCGTAATCTTGAAACCGATGCGCCGCGCGCTCGATCAAATCGTCCGCGGTCTGGCCGGCGCTGGAAAACAAAACTTCCACGGATTTGCCGGAATCATTTTTTGGCTTTGTCCGCCGCGCGCCGCGTCCGTCGAAGAAAACCGTCACCGGCGTGCCGCAGGCGTCCTGATATTGCGTGAGGATTTCCACCAGCGCGTCGCGGGCCGGCTCGGAATGGCGCGGCGCGCCTTCTGCCAGCTCCGGCCAGGTGTGCAGCAGGCTGTAGCCATCAACCAAAATACGAACCAACGCCATGGTTAGAGCATATTCACGCCGGCCGTTTTCGTCCATGAAACAAAGCTGTCGGCGGCTAAAAATAAAAACGCCCGTTTCAGATTTCTGAAACGGGCGTGAAGACTGAAGTTTGAATTAGCGCGCCAGTTGCAGCGAGATTTCGGTGGCCAGTTCGTGGGACAAATCCACATCGCTGCCGCCCCAGCTGCCGCGCGTCTGCACGTCCACCTGCGTGGTCTTGGGATCCACGGCTTCCACGCGAATCCAGACGTTCTTCTGGTTGACCTTGCCTTCGAGGGAGCGGGTGGCGTTGGTGTTGTCGTGCGGGATGTATTCGGTGAGCAGCACACCGTTGTTCTGAATAACGACGACGGAGGCTTGATAAACCTGGTCCAACGTGCGCTGGTAGCGGTTGCTCAATGTGTCCTTGCTCCAGGTGGAGGCGAAGGTGTGCGTGTCGCTGACGGTTTTGACGCAGCCGGTGGCGGCCAAGGCGGCTCCGGCGAGGACGGCGAGAAATTTAATTTTCATATGCAGACAATGCACCCGAAAACGGCGCGCGCGTCAAGCACGATTCGTCGCCGGCGGCCGGCGGCGATTATTTGCAACTTTCAACCGGCCACGGTTTTGAATACAAGACCTTATGCCGCAGTTTTCCTACAAGGCCCGCAAACGTTCCGGCGAACTCGTCGAGGGCGTGCTCGAAGTGCCGGACCGCGCCGCCGCGCTGGCGCAGATTCAGCGCTCCGGGCTATTCCCGCTGGCCGTGGCCGACGTGAAGGCCGGCGCGGTGCCCGCCGGCAAGGGCGCGGCCAAGGACGGCGTGAACCTGATGTCGCTGCTGCCGCAGTCCATGCGCGCGCAGATGTCGCAGAAGCGGAAACCGAAATTGCAGGAGCTGGCGACGTTCACCACGCAACTGGCAAATTTGCTCAACTCCGGCATGCCGCTGACCGTGGCGCTGACCAGCATGACGCATTTGCAGACGAAGGGCATTCCCGCCGAGGTCAGCCGCGAGTTGAAACAGGAGGTGACGGAAGGCCGGGCGCTCTCGGACGCGATGACGCGGCAGCCGCGAATTTTTTCCGACCTGTATGTCAACATGGTGCGCGCAGGCGAATCATCCGGCTCGCTCGTGCCGGTGCTGCGGCGCATGGCCACGCACTTCCAGCAGTTCGCCGAGGTGCAGTCCAAGTTCAAGTCCGCGATGATCTATCCGGTGATGGTGATTATCGTGGGGCTGTTGCTCGTGACGTTTTTCATGACGGTGATGATGCCGAAGTTCATCGAGATTTTTAACGGCTTCAACATCCAGCTGCCGCTGCCAACGCGGTTTCTAATCGGCATGAGCCGGATGTTCACGGCGTATTGGTGGCTGATGGTGCTGACGGTGATTGCGGTGGTCATCCTGTTCAAGCGTTTCCAGTCCAGCGCCGCCGGCGCCCGGAAGCTCGACGAGTGGCGGATGAAACTGCCGGTGTTCGGAAAGGTGGTGCAGATAAATCTGTTCGGGCAGTTCGCGCGGACGCTGGGCACGCTCCTGCAAAACGGCGTGCCGGTGCTGACCGCGCTGAAAATCACCGAGCAGGTCATGTCCAACAGCCTCATCCGCGAGGCCATTGCCAAGACGCGCGAGGCGGTGACGGACGGCAAGACGCTGGCGCAGCCGCTGGCGCAGAGCAAGCTGTTCCCGCAACTGATGGTGGATCTCGTCCGCATCGGCGAGGACACCGGCGACGTGCCCGGCGCGCTGAACAACCTCGCCGACACCTACGAGACCGAGTTGCAAATCGCGCTGCGCGTGATGAGCGACCTCATCGGGCCGGTGCTGATCATCGTGATGGCCATTGTCGTCGGGTTCCTGCTGCTGAGCATCTTCCTGCCGCTGTTCAAGCTGATTTCGTCCATCCATTGATGAAATTTCAAATTTCAAATTTCAAATTTCAAATCACGGCTACGGAAACAGGTTCGCCATTTGGAATTTGCCGTTCACGATTTTGCCGCGCGTTCACGCTCATCGAAATCATGGTTGTGATCGCCATCATCGGGCTGGTGGCGGCGATGGGGATGCCTTCGATCATCAAGGCGTTGCAAAAAGATGGGATGCGCAAGGCCTTGAGCGATTTTCAGGATGTGTGTTTCACGGCGCGCGAGCGCGCGATTTTCAGCCACCAGAAAACCTCAGTGCTAATCCATCCGGCGCAGGGCGACTTCAGCGTGGACGGTGCGGCCGCCGGCACGATCAACCACGGCAAGGTTGCCGCCAGCACGCTGCCGGACGACATCAAGTTCGCAATGCTGGACATTTTTCGGCAGGACTATTTGGAATCGGACTGGGCGCGGATTTTCTTTTATCCCGACGGGACCTGCGACGAATCGGTCGTCGTGCTGCTGGGCCGGGGCGAGTCGGAAAAAATCACCCTGGACTACGCCACCGGCACGCCCATCGTCAGCGATGTGAACCAATGAAAGTTGCGCCAAGCCATTTTGCCCGCCGGCGGGGATTTTCGCTGCTGGAGGTGATGATTGCCATCGCCATATTTTTCCTCGCCGCGTTCTCGATCCTGAGCCTGGTTTCGAGTTCGCTCGCCAACGCGCGGCGTTTGCAGCGGCCGCTGGTGGACGCCGGCCCGGTGCTGGCGACCTACGCCAACACGAACATTTTGATCGAAGGCACTTACTCCGGCAACATGGCGGAAATCCTCGGCGCCGCCTACCGCGATTACAACTGGACGGCGGACATCGAGGAGGTCGCCACCAACAAGCTGTTCAGCGTGGAATGTGTCGTTCTGTATCGCGGTGCCCGCGCGCCGGTTTCGGATTTGACCACGCTGCTTTATCGCCCGCAGTCGCCGGCCGGCAGCATGGAAGGCGCGAACTTCGTCCACAAATGAAATTACGAATTTCAAATTTCAAATTTCAGCTGGCGGACGCGGGCGAAGCTTCGTTCCGTCAAAACCGCCGTTCGCCATCTGCCCGCGCGTTCACGCTCATTGAGATCATGATTGCCATCGCGGTGTTCACGATGGTCATCGCGGCGATCTATGCGACGTGGGCGGTGATCATGAAGTCCAGCCAGGTCGCGCGGGACGTGGCCGCGCAGGCGCAGCGCCAGCGCATCACGCTCCGCACCATCGAGGATTCGCTGATGGCCGTGCAGTCGTTTCAGGCGTCGCCGCAGTATTACAGCTTCGTCGTGGCGGGCGACGAGGACGCGTCGGTGCTGAGCTTCACCGCGCGGGTGCCGGAGGTTTTCCCGCGCAACGGCAAGTTCGCCAGCCCGATCACCGGGCGCGATTTCAACCTGCGGCGGCTGACGTTTTCGCTCGAGGCCGCCGGCGGCTATGAGAAGAACCTCGTGCTGCGCCAAAACCCGGTGCTGATGGACCTCGACGCCGACGAGCAGCAGTTCCCGCTCGTGCTGGCGCGCAACGTCCGCAAGTTTGCGGTGGAATGCTGGGACCCGGTGAAAAAGGACTGGGTCAAGGAATGGCTCGACACCAACACCAATTCCATCCCGACGCTGCTGCGCGTGAACCTGGTGCTGGGCGGCAATACCGCCGCCGGCGCGGCCGCGCCGGATTTCGCGGTGGCGCGGCTTTATTCCCTGCCGTCGCAGAGCCTGCCGGCCGCCGTGCAAAACGGCGGCGGCGCGCCCATCACGCCAGCCGTCCCGCCGCCGCAGATCAAGCCATGAAAATTTTCCGCCATTCCCGTCGCGGCTTCGCCGTCATCGTCGTCATGGTGGCGGTGACGGTGCTGTCCATCTTGGCGGGCGCGCTGGCGGTCTTCATGAAGGTGGAATCGCAGCTCGCGCAAAACGGCAACGACGACGAAAAGCTTTTATGGATCGGCCGTGCCGGCGTGGAGCGCGCGTGCTGGATTCTTGCGCAGGAGCCGGGCAGCCCGACCTGCCTGAAACAAATCTGGGCCGGCGGCCCGGGCTACGGGCCGGAGACAAACAGCCCGCTCGCCGGCATCTCGCTGGAAAATTTTCCCGTCGGTGACGGCACGGTCTCGCTGCACATCATCGAGCAGGAAAGTAAAATTAACATCAACCGCGCCGACACCGCGCTGCTGAACCAGATTCTCACGACGATGGGCGCGGATGCCGGCTCCATTTCGCTCGTGTCCGATTCCATCCAGGATTGGATTGACGCGGACGACGCCACGCGGCCCGCCGGCGCGGAGAGCGACTATTACCAGGGGCTGACGCCGCCGTATAACGCCAAGAACGCGCCGATTGATGACATCGAGGAACTGCAATTGATCAAGGGCGTCACGCCGGAAATGTTCAAGGGCACGCCGCCGGACCCGGACGCCCCGTTCCAGCACCACAAGCTCGGCTTCGGCAATGCGCCGGGGCAGGCGCCGGATTACATCTTCGGTCTGCGCGACGTGCTGACGCCCTATTCCAGCGGCAAGATCAACATCAACATCGCCGACAGCAACGTGCTCGCCTGCATCCCCGGCATGGACGGCGAAGCCATCCAGAACATCATGACCTATCGCAGCAGCGCGGGCGGCTACGATAATTCCGACGGCGTCTTTCAAAACCTCGGCCCCTTGAACGCCATGATTTCCAACCCGCTCGGCCAGCAGCAGATCGGCCGCTATCTGGACGTGCACGGCGCGGTCTATGAGGTCCACGCCACCGCGCAGGCCGGGACGAGCCAGCGCGAGTTCATCGCCGTTGTGCTGCGCAACGGCAACAGCGTCACGGTCGTCGGCTTCCACCCGAAATGAGTTGAATTCACGCGCCCGCCCGCTATTGTTGCCCCATGCGCGCGCTCTTGATTTTGCTGCTCACGCTCGGCCTTTGTGCCGCGGCCAACGCCGCCGGCGCGGTGACCGGTCGCGTCGTCAAGGTGCTGCCGCTGCTGCTCGATTTGAAGGGCCGCACCGCGCTCTCGCCGAGCCTCTTCGACCGCGACGCCTATCAGGCCAAGCTGCGGCAGGAGACCAACCAGATTTCCGCCATCCGCTACGACGTGCAGTGGTCCGCCAAAAACGCGGGCGAAGCCAAATTAAAAATCCAGCTCGAGCTGCGCGGCGTCAGCACCAACAGCCTGCCGAAATTCAAGACGCTCGAAGCCGAGGCCACCACCGGATTTCTGGACAATTGGAGCTCGCTCACGCTGACTGGCGACGAGTTCAAAAGTTTTGGCGGCGTCACCGCCTGGCGCGCGACCCTGTGGGACGGCGACCGGCAAATTGCCGAGCAGAAATCCTTTTTGTGGTGAACCGCTGAACTGTTTTTCCGCCGCATGATTCCCGTCAAAATCTACTGCGAATGCGGCCAGAAATACGCCTTTGAAGTCCAGCCGCACGACGGCTGGATGCCCGTGCCCGTCGCCTGTCCCGTCTGCAAGCGCGACGGCACGCCGCAGGCCAACCTGTTCCTCGCCAAGATTCTCAAGGGCAAGACCCAGCCGCTGCCGCCGCCCGCCGTCAACTCGCTGCTGAACTCCGTCCAGTCCAGCCTCGCGCCGCATCTGGTGGACGCGCTCAAGGACGCCGTCGTGCAGGAGCTGGCCGCGCAGCGCCGCGAACTCCTCGCCGGCCAGCAGGCCGCCGCCGCCGAGTTGACCGAACTCGCACGCCGGCTCGAAGCCGTGCAGACGCCGATGCTCGAACGCCTGCGCGCCTACGAAGCGCGCATCGGCGAATTGGAACGCGACCTCGCCGACCAGTCGAAGGAAAACCGCGAACTGCTGAAGTTGAAAATAGATTTGCTCCGCGAAAAAATCGAGACCGAGCGCACCGCCAGCCGCATCGTGAATTTTAATTGAAGGCGCGGATTACCTGACAGCTTTGTATTTTGCGGTGTCGTTTGAAATGGAACAGCTCGGCAATTCGCCAACTCGGCCAATGGTATATGTGCCGCCATTTGGACACTTGAACGGTGAACCTTTTAGATAAGGACGTAAATCTTCCCAGGTTGGCGTGTCGTTTGTTGTCTTGCTGTTTTCAGTCGCCCAATACTCTTTCGCATATTCCAGCTCTTTCAGGTAGTTGACACAGTAAGCCTTTTGCGTTGGAGGTTCCCGAGTCAGAAAAACGCTTTGGAAAACATACAAGAATACTGCTGCAAAAAAAATTAGAGCCGCAAAAATTAGAGCCGTAATTATTTTTCGTGGAGACATGGAATTTTTTCGACCATAACTTTGGTTGTTCCGGTTGTCGAGCCAAATTCCCAGCGCCGTCGGCGCGGCATCTTTGTAGTTTCTCCCAGGCAAAAATTTCAAGCTCCGTAGGAGCGACATCAGCCGCCCGCAAAATATGCCGCTCCTGACGGAGCTAAAATTCTTCCTTCGTAAGGCTACAAAGATTTCGCCCCTGACGGGGCTTTGCCAAAATTTTCAAATCAAGCCTTCGCCTTTTTCTCCTGCGCCACCAGCGCGCGTTCGTAGCAGTCCAGCGCCTCGTCATAGCGCCGCAGCCGGTTCAGCAGGCCGCCCTTGTGCAGATGCGCAATCGCCAGCGCGCCGTCCGCCGCGATGGCGCGGTCGCAGCTCGCCAGCGCCTCGTCGTTGCGCCCCAGCTTTTCCAGCGCCACCGCCCGCTTGACCAGCGCCTCGGCATTGGCCGGGTGCGCCGCGAGAAATTTCTCCGCCGCGTCCAGCGCCGCCTGCGGCTGGTTGCCGTCCAGAAACTTTTGAATGTCCGCCAGCGGGTCGCCGGCTTTCGCCGCCGCGATGTCCGGCAGCAGCTTTTGCCCGCCTTCCAGCTCGTTGATGCGTTTCTCCAGTTGCCCCACCACGTCCAGCAGCCGCGCGTTGGAGCTTTCCACCGTCGCGCGCCCCGGTGCGGCAAGCTGATGCACCGCGCCGGCATTGGCGAGCGCCGCCTGATGCTGCGACGAAATCTCCGCCAGCTGCGTGAACGCGCGCCACTGGAAATAAACCATCAGCAGCATGATGCCCAAGCCCGCTAGCCCGAACGCGCCCGCCAGAAACAGCGTCAGCCGCTGTGTCTGCCGCGCCGCCTCCGCGTCCGCGCCGTGCTGCGCCGCGACCGACTGCTCCAGCGTCTGTAGGCGCGCCGCCAGCATATCGGCGTTGCTTTTGGCGGTGTCCGCCGCCGCCTGCTGGTTCTGCTCGATGGCGAGCTGCGTGGCGTGGATCTGCTCCTGGATCTGGAGATAATTCTTGGAAACGTCGTCGCGCGCGCCGTTCGTGGAGGTGTTGGCGTCCTGTGCGAGGACGTTGAGCGCCAGCAGCAGGCCGGCACAGATCGCGAATAATTTCCGGGGCAAATTCATATCAAAGGAAAACAGCGTGGCAGCAGATAAAATGAAGTCAAGTCTCACAGACGCGTTTGCTGACAGGATGAACAGGATTTTCAGGATGCAAAACAAATCCTGTCCATCCTGCAATCCCGTCGTGTTTTATTTCGTCAAATCAAACTCCAGCCGCGTGCGCGAGCCGGTCTGGACATTGCGGATTTCCATCTCCTGCAATTCCCACTGGCCGTTGACCTTCTTGAACGACTTGGGCGCGAAATCTTTCAGCAGCCGGCCGTTGAAATCATAAGCTTCGGCTTCCAGAATGCCGCCAGTTTCCTTGTCAATCCACGACAGCACGCGCGAATAGCCGTTCGTGGCCGGATTCGGATTGGTGCTTTCCAGCAGCGTGTAAGCGCGTCCGCGTTTCACGCTGGTTGGGTTGGGCAAAACCTTCTGCACCGGCCAGTGGAAAAATTCCAGGCCGAGGTCGGCAACCCAAAAGTCTGACTGTTTATAGACGCTAGACGATAAATCTTTATCAGATATTTGGCCGATACCATCGCTGGCCGGCCCCAAATGCCAATGCCGAGTCATGTCGTATTCAACGGGGAAATTCGCAGAATCAAAATGCTTAATAATAATCATGGTGGCGATTTCATCCGAAATTTTAGAATCAGATTGGACTGCCCCGAATACATTGGTGGTATCGCCAAAAACATAGGTGCTTAACCAGACAAAACTTGTATTTTGTATGCGGGTGTCCAATTGGATTTGCCTGCCGGTGCCAAATTGGAAAAAGTAGTTATAATTAGTTCCTTTCCCATCTTTGATTTTCATCAAGCCATTCAGCCATACGTTAGTTTCTGGGATTGCCGAAATAATTTTCTGCGCCAGTTGGCGGCCTTGAATTTCCGCGTCGGACAAAGTGTTCGTCGTCTCCGCCGCCGCGCCCACGGCCAAAAAACAAACCAGCGCGGCCAGCGCACCGGTGGCGGGGCGAAAATCAGTCCAGAACTTCATGCGCAACGCTAGGGCGTCCGCCGGTGGCTGTCCAGAAGGGATTATGAAAAATGCCGTCACGCCGCCGGCATCTGTCCTTCTTTGCGGTTGGGGCGGCCGACGCCGGCATTTGCATCCGCTGGCCGCCGGTTTCCGCCCAGCCGGGTCAAACACCAACCCAAAACCGGAAACTGAGGCGTTTTTGGCAAAAAGCCGCGCTTTTCCGCTAAAAGTGCCCCATCATCGCCTACATCTCGTTCAGCGGGCAATGGCCGTATGTGCCGGACACAAACAATGCGCCGCAGGCCGTCAACCGCGCGAAGATTTTTTGAGGAGGCAGCCGCCACCGTGGCAGCGGCAGGCGTAGGTGCAGAGGAGATGGCAGGTCGGCTGGCCGGTGCAATCGGCGAACAGTTCAAAATTCCGGCCGGTGGGGAACCGTTCGCCGCGTTCCCATTTGCTGATGGTGGCGATGGAGTAGCTCAGTTCGGCGGCGATTTGTTTTAGGGGAATTTTTTCTGGCACCGCCATTCCCTGAAGGCGGCGGCAAAACTTTTCCGCACGCTGCATTGAATCCCGGTTCCCGAAGCACGGCAAACTTCATCACAAGCCAGCACCGGTGGGAAGCAACAAATTGATCCGGCTTGAACGGAGTGCCCGCCCTCGCAACCTGACCGGATGAGGCCGGAACCTCGCTTTTTATTTGCCACGCCGGCGGCAGGGCTGGCGGTGGCCGATGGATTCGTAATTGTCAGATTTTTCAGTTCACCGCTGGGAAGCAACACTGCGGCTCTGGCCCAGATGCTTGGCCACCGCCTCCGTGCGGGAGCGCACATGGAGTTTCTCATAGACGTGCCGGATGTGCGTGTGCACCGTCGCGTAGCTCACCTTCATCTGCTCGGCGATTTCCTTGTAGAGAAAACCCTTCGCCAGCAGGTCCAAAACCTCCGCCTCGCGCGGGGAAAGGCTCTGCGCCTCGGCGGACGCCACCGCCGTCTGCTGGAACGACTGGACAATTTTCCGCGCGATGTGACTGCTCATCGGCGAGCCGCCCCCCTGAACTTCCTTGATGGCGGCCAGCAACTCCGCCGGCGGCGTCTGCTTGAGCATGTAGCCGGTGGCGCCCGCCGCCAGTGCGTTGAAGATGTGCTCGGTGTTCTGATACACGGTGAGCATGATCAACTGGGTGCCGGGCAACTGCGGCTTGAGCCGCCGCACGCATTCCACGCCGTTCATGCCCGGCAGGTTGATGTCCATCAGCACCACTTCGGGGAGGATTTTTGGCAGTTCCTTCAGTGCCTCCTCCGCGCTGCCGTGCCGGCTCACGCACCGGAAGCCCGGCGCGCCGTCAATCAGCTTGGCCAGGCTGCCCCGCACCTGGGCGTTGTCCTCGACGATGGAAACAGAAATGCTCATTCAAGACCGCGCTTTCTGGAAATGGGAAATAAAACCGGCGGCGCCGTTATCGGCGAAGCGGTCCGTGCCGGCCAAGAATTTTATTGCTCTCATGTTGCGATCAAATTTATTCCGGATCGCCGGCCCGACCTTTGGCCACCGCCGGCGCCGGCCGGTGGTTGAGGGGCACGGTCATTTCCACCCGCGTCCCCCGCCCGGCCTCGCTGCGAATGTCGCACCGGCCGCCAACGCTGGCCAGCCGTTTCCCCAGGTTGCCCAGCCCGTAGCCGGACGCCAGCCGGTCCGCACCGATGGCGGTGTCGCCGCTGCTGGCGGACAGGCCGCGGCCGTTGTCCTCGATGATCAGCGTGAACTCCGCCGGCCCGAGCCGCAGCCGCAGCCAGACTTCCGTGGCCTTGGCATGCTTGACAATGTTGTTCAACGCCTCCTTCAGCGCGAGAAATAAATTGTAGCGCAGCTCGGCGTCCACCGGCGCCGCTGGCAGGTTCACCGGCAGATCCGCGCGGAACCGGACGCCCGCCACGCGCAAAAAATCTTCCGCGTAGGCCGAGACGTAGTCCAGCAGCCCTTCCAGTGTGTCGTGCTCCGGATCCACGGCCCAGACAATCTCATCCATCGCCTTGGTGATTTTCCGCGCGGAATCGGAAATGCGCTGGAGGTTCGCCGGCATCTGCTCCGGCTCGCGCCGCGCCAGCTCGGTGAGCAAGGTAATCTGCGTCAATCCCGCGCCGACGTCGTCGTGGATGTCGCGGGCGATGCGGGCGCGGTCGCGCTCGATGGCGTTCTGCTGCTCCAGCCGCGCCACCCGACGGCGGTATTTCCGCGTGGCCGCGCGCCGCACGCCGAACGCCACGCCGCCAATGACCAGCGCGCCGATGAAAATGAAAAATGACGCGGTCTGGTAAAAGTAAGGTTCCACCGTGAACCGGACGGCCGCCCCGACGTTGTTCCAGATGCCCTGGCTGTTGCAGGCGATGACGTGGAAGCGGTAGCGGCGCGGGGGCAGATGGCCGTAGTGGGCGGTGCGCAGCGTCTCCGCGTCCACCCAGCCGGAATCAAACCCGTCCAGCCGGTAGCGGAACCGCGCGCGGTCGCCGGCGTCGAAATTCAGCGCCGCGAACCGGAAATCAAACTGCGTGCGCCCCGGCGGCACGATGATTTCGCCGCCGGTGAGCGGCACCGGTTCGCCGTCCACGCGGAACTCCTCGACCAGCACCGGCGGCGGCGCGGATCGGGCCGTCAATTGGTCCGGATCCACCCACACCACGCCGCGCACGGTGGTGAACCATAATTTCCCGTCCGCCCCGCGCCAGCACGCCGGCTGGTAGCCGTCCGAACATTCCAGCGCCGGCAAACCGTCGTGCCGGCCATAGGCGATGTAGTCCAACGACGCCGCCCGGCCGTCCGCGACGGCGTTCAATGCCAGCTTGTTCACGCAGAGAATTCCCTGGTGCGTGCCCAGCCAGAGCCGGCCGTGGCCGTCCTCCAAAATCTGGCTGATGACATCCGCCGGCAGACCTTGTTTGGCGGTGATGCGCGAAAATTTTCCGTTCTGGAACCGCACAAGCCCGCCGCGGAACGTCCCCGCCCAGAGCGTGCCGGACGCGTCCGTGTGCAGCGAATAGACCGCCTGGTCGGCCAGCGCGTCCGCCGCGTGAAACGCCTGCAGTTTTTCCGGGGTGCAATGAAAAATTGTGCCGTCATCCGCGCCGGCCCAGATGTTTCCGTCCGGCGTCTCCGCCAGCGCCCGGACCGCTGGCAGCGGGGAGCCGTCGGCGTTGGTGCTCAAAATTTGCCGGTCGGTGCCCGCCGCCCAGGCAACGCCCGCTTTGGTGCCCAGCCACAGCCGGCCCAGACGGTCGGACAGGATGGTTTTGACGCCATGCATATCCCACTCCGAGCGCCGCGCCTGCCCGTCGTTGAATTCATACAGCGACTCGCCTTCCGCCGCGCTCAGCCACGCGCCGCCGCCCGGCTGCGGGAAAATGGAAAACACAAAGTTCGCCGCCGCGCTCGCGCCGATGGCGAAGCGCGTGATTTTTTCGCCGTCCCAGCGGCACAGCCCGCCGCCGCCAGTGCCGATCCAGACCGCGCCGTTCGTGTCCTGGCAGACCGACAGCGCCGTCCGCACCGGCAGGTCTTCGGCGAGGCCAATCACATGAAACTGCCGGTCGCGCAGGCGCACCAGCCCGCCACGGTCCACGCCCGCCCAGATGCCGCCGTCGCTGCCTTGGAACCACGCGCCCACACGGTCGCCCGGCAGGCCGTTCAGCGTCGTGAGCCGCTGGAACCGTCCGTCCGGCGTGATGTGAAACAGCCCGTTGCCATAATGGTTGAACCACACGCCGCCGTCGCGATCCTCGTGCATGCCCATCGCGCGGCCGGAGGCCCAGCCAAGCAGGCCGCGCCATTCGGCCGCCTCCGCCACCCACGCGCGACCCTCCATTTTGCGCAGGCGATCGCCGTCCTGCACCCACAGCGCGCCCGACTTGGTGGGAAACAGCAGCCACGGCACAAAATTTCCCGTGCTGTTCGTCGGTGTCATGTCTTCAAACCGGGTGCCGTCCCAGCGGGCAATTTTGTTGTCCGCCCCGGCCCAGACCCGGCCATGGGCGTCGGTCGTCAGGCTGTAAATATGCGTGCCCGCCAGGCCGCCATCCCCCGGCAGTTCTTGAAAGCCGCCGTCCGCGAACCGCAGGATGTGCGCGTCGCGCGTCAGGAACCACAGGCTGTCTGCCACATCCGCGCAATAATAAATGGGGCGCGAACCCGCCGGCGGCGCGGTCACATTCCAGTCCGCGTTGGTGTTCGCCGGATCGCGCCGCAGCACATCGCCAAACTGCGTGACGAACTCCACTAGGTTGGTTGACGAGACCGCCAACGTCGTGTGCAAATCAAACGTGGCCTGATCCGGCCACTCCTTGCGGAACACGCCATCGCGGTAGGACGTCAGCCCGCCGCGAAACGTGCTGATCCACAGCGTGCCGTTGGCATCGACCGACAGGCCCTGCACGCGCGACTGGCTCAACTCCGGCGTGCTGACCGGGTCGAACGAGACAAACCGCGCGCCGTCGAACCGTGCCAGCCCGTTGTAAGTGCCGACCCACAGGTAGCCGTCCGGCGTTTGGGCGATGGCAGTGACCGTGCTGCTGGGCAGATTATTTTCCGTGTCCCAGACATCCACGAGATAGTCTGCGGACGCCGCCGCCGCGCGCAGCGCGCAGGCCAGCAGCCCGATCGCCGCCCACCGTCTCGTGATGGCAAAAAATTTCATCGGCACAGCGCCACCGGCGCGGCGATGCACGGTCCGGCTGGCGCGCGGCGGTTGTTTTATCATCGTCGGATTGAAGCAAATTATGACATCGCCCCGGACAGAACGCGAGCGCGGAAGTTTTGGCCCGGCATCCACAATTCAGGTGACTTGTCTTTCCACCGGCTTTGCGTGAACCTGTTAGTTCAACAAAGAAATTTCATGACTCTCCGCCACCTTGCCCTACTGGCCGTGACCGGCCTGTTGCCGTTCGTCGCCCCGGCGCGGCAGACGGAAAATTTCGACGCCGGCTGGCGCTTCCTCCAGGCCGACGCGCCCGGCGCGGAGACAAATAATTTTGACGATGCCGCGTGGCAAAAACTCAACCTGCCGCACGACTGGAGCATCGCCGGCCCGTTTGCGGAAACGAACAAAACCGGCGGCGCGGGCGCGTTCCTGCCCAGCGGCGTCGGCTGGTATCGCAAACATTTCACGCTGCCGGAAACGGATTCCAACCAATGCGTGTCCGTCGCCTTCGACGGCGTGATGCAGAACAGCGACGTTTGGATCAACGACTTTCATCTCGGCCATCGTCCGAACGGCTACGTCAGTTTCAGTTACGACCTGACCGGCCATCTGCATTTTGGCGGCGACAATGTTCTTGCCGTGCGCGCCGATACTTCCGCGCAACCGGCCTCGCGCTGGTATGCCGGCGCGGGGATTTACCGGCACGTCCGGCTCGAAGTGGCAGACAGTCCGCTTCATATTTACATTGTGAAGAACGGCGTGTTCGTGACCACGCCGCACGTTTCCGCCGAACAGGCTACGGTTCATGTCCAATGCACGGTCACGAACGGGGATAATTTTCAACGCGCGATTTTTGTGCAGATTTCATTGTTGGATCCAGACGGAAAAAACGCAGGCACCAATGGAAAATTTTTAGAAAGTCTTGCCGCCGGAAAATCCGCACAGTTCGAGCAAGACATCGTTGTCAAAAATCCGCAGCTTTGGAATTTAGACCGCACGGCGCTTTACCATGCGCAGGTCACGGTTCAAGGCGGGCCAAATGGACAACTAGGAAACATGGTAATTGTCTCACCGCCATTTGACGCTGAAACAACCACCTTCGGCGTCCGCGACGCGCATTTCGAGGCGGACACCGGCTTCTGGCTGAACGGCAAGAATTTCAAGCTCAACGGCGTCTGCCTGCACGCCGACGGCGGCGCGTTCGGCGCGGCGGTTCCGCTTTCCATCTGGGAGGCAAGGCTGAAAACCTTGAAAACATTGGGCGTAAACGCCATCCGCACCGCGCACAATCCGCCCGCGCCGGAATTTCTGGATTTGTGCGACCGGCTCGGTTTTCTCGTGATGGACGAAATGTTCGACTGCTGGACGGTGGCAAAAAATCCCTACGACTATCATCTGTTTTTCGATGACTGGTCGCAGGCGGACGAACGCGATTCCATTTTGCGCGACCGCAATCATCCGAGCGTGATTCTTTATTCCGTCGGCAATGAAATTCACGACACGCCGCAGGCGGACAAGGCGAAGAAAATTCTTTCCGGCCTGGTCGCCGTCGCACACGCCGCCGACCCGACACGGCCGGTGACGCAGGCGCTGTTCCGCCCGAACGTCAGCCACGATTATGACGACGGCCTCGCGGACCTGCTCGATGTCGTCGGGCAAAATTATCGCGAAAAAGAAATCCTCGCCGCGCACGAACAGAAACCGTCGCGCAAAATTCTCGGCACGGAAAACACGCATGACCGCAACCAGTGGCTCGCCGTGCGCGACCACGCGCCTTACGCCGGGCAGTTTTTGTGGACGGGCATTGACTATCTCGGCGAGTCGCGGCGCTGGCCGGTCATCGGCCACGGTTCCGGTTTGCTTGACCGCACGGGCGCGGCCCGTCCGCTCGCGCGCGAGCGCGAGAGCTGGTGGAGCGCCGCGCCGATGGTCGCCATCACGCGCCGCGTGGCGCAGACCGAGGCGATGCCAAACGATCCCGGCTACGGCGCGGAGGAAAAGCACACGCAGGTTTTGTTTGCCGACTGGACACCGAGAAGCTTGGGGCCGCACGACGAGAATGTGGAAATTTATTCCAACTGCAAGGAGGTCGAGCTGTTCCTGAACGGCCGGTCGCTCGGCGCAAAAACCCTCAACGCCGACGCGTCGTCGCGCAACTGGCAGGTGCCGTTCGCCCCGGGCACGCTCGAGGCCGTCGGGCGCAACGGCGGCAAAATTGCCGCCACCGACAAGTTGCAAACCGCCGGCAAGCCGGCAAAAATAATTTTGTCCGCCGAAACCCAAGCCCTTACGCCGGGCTGGGACGACGTGGCGATTGTCCGCGCCAAAATCACGGACGCCGAGGGCGTTGAAATCCCGCGTGCGCAGAACCTGATTGCGTTCAGCCTTTCCGGGCCGGGCACGATTGCGGCCGTGGACAACGGCGACAACACGAGCCACGAACTTTTCCAAACGGATTCCCGCCGCGCATATCAAGGCGAGTGCGTTGCGTTTGTAAAAGCGACGGCGGCGGACGGTGAAATTATTTTGACGGCTACCGCAACAGGATTAACCGACGGTTCGCTCTCCATTAAAACTGCCCAATGAAATTGATTCGCTGCCTGACTTGCGCCATCGCCCTGCCCTTCGCGACGGACGCGGTGGGTTTGAGCGTGACGCATTCGCCGGCGGCGGATGATTTTATTTTGGCGACCAACGGAACTGCGGGCGCAATTTTTATCGGGCCGGACGAAGACCCGGCGGTGCGGCGCGCGGCGGGCGATTTGGCGGAGGATTTTGCGCGCGTGACGGGAACCAAACCAGAAATCGAAAATAATTTTTCCGACACGGAAAAAATCAGCGTCCTCGTCGGCACGATTGGGAAAAGTGAAGTCATTGACCGGCTCGCGGCGGAAGGAAAGCTGGCGACCAACGGCGTCGGCGGCGCGTGGGAAAGCTGTGTTTTGCAGGTTGTGAAAAATCCCGCGCCGGGCGTGGAAGCGGCGCTGGTCATCGCCGGCAGCGACCGTCGCGGGACAATTTACGGCCTCTATCAGCTCTCGGAAATGATCGGCGTGTCGCCGTGGTATTGGTGGGCGGACGTGCCGGTGACGCCGGCCAAATCTCTTGCGCTGCATGGCGACATTTTGAAACAGCTTCCGCCCGCCGTAAAATTTCGCGGCATTTTTTTGAACGATGAAGATTGGGGCTTGCGTCCGTGGGCGTCCAAAACTTTTGACCCGCAAGCGGGCAACATCGGCCCGAAAACTTACGCGAAGATTTTTGAATTGCTGCTGCGACTGCACGCAAATTATCTCTGGCCGGCGATGCACCCCGGCACGGCGGCGTTCAATTCGTTTCCCGACGATGCGAAAATCGCCAATGAATACGGCATCGTCATGGGTTCATCACATTGTGAACAGATGCTGCGTAATAACGTCAGCGAGTGGGACGAAAAAACTTTTGGCGAATATAATTTTGTCACGAATTCCGATGGCGTGTTGAAATACTGGGGGCAGCGCGTCCGCGAAAACGGGAAATTTGAAAACATCTACACGATGGGAATGCGCGGCATTCACGACGGCGCGATGCCCGGCGGCGGCACGGAACGCGAAAAAGCCGCGCGGCTGCAAACCATCATCGCCGACCAGCGCGAGATGCTCGCGCGCGACGTCAACACGAACGTCGCCGCCGTGCCGCAGATTTTTTGCCCCTACAAAGAGGTGCTGCCGCTTTACCGGCTGATGACGAATTTACCGGACGACATCACGCTCGTCTGGCCGGACGACAATTACGGCTATGTCCGCGAATTTTCCAACGCGCGCGAACGGGCGCGCAGCGGCGGCGCGGGGGTTTATTATCACGTTTCGTATTGGGGCGCGCCGCGCGATTATCTCTGGCTCTGCTCCACGCCGCCTGCGCTCATCGCCGAAGAAATGACGAAGGCTTTCGACTATGGCGCGGACAGAGTCTGGATGCTCAACATCGGCGATTTGAAACCGGCGGAACTGGACATGGAATTTTTCCTCAAGCTCGCGTGGAACCCGCATTCGTGGAACGGCACGAACACTTATGACTTGTTGGAAAAGCAAATTGCGCGCGATTTCGGCAACGAACACGCGGCGGAAATCACTTCCATCATGGCGGAATATTATCGCCTAAATTTCCAGCGCAAGCCGGAACACATGGATTTTCCAACAAACCGTTTGTTTTCCGCCAGCGCGGCGGAACAACGGCTGGCCGCGTGGAAAGATTTGTCCACGCGCGTGGATGCCGTTGAAAAAAACCTGCCGGCGGAATCGCGCGACGCATTTTTTGAGCTGGCCGCCTATCCGGTCAAGGCGGCGGCGGCGATGAACAAGAAATGCCTCGCCGGCTCGCCCGACGCGGCGGTGGAAATTCGCCGGCTCACGAAGATTTACAACGAGCAGATTGCCGGCGGCAAATGGCGGGACATGATGTCGGACAATCCGCGCAAACAGGTTGATTTGGGCGTGCCACCCCCGCTGGTGACGACGAAAACCACCAATGCCTCCAATGGTTTTAGCGTGGCAAAAACAAAAGCTGCGAACGGCGCGGACTTTTTTGAAAGCCACCACCGCGTCGTCATGGAGGCCGCACATGCGTCGGCCTTTGTTCCGGGCGCGGACGCGAGCTGGCAAAAGATTTCCGGCCTCGGCTACAACGGCGAGGCGGTCGCCGTGTTCCCGGCAACCATCGCGGCGCGCGTTACGCCGGAAAATATTTTGGCCGAATCGCCGCGCTTGGAATTCAAAATTAATTTTCAAACTGCCGGCGACTGGAAATTCACCGTCCGCGCGCTGCCGACGTTTTCCACCGAGACCGGCCGGCCGCAGCGTTACGCGATTGCGCTGGACGACGCGCCGCCAAAAATTATTTCCCTGCCGTTGAGCCAGGACGAACGCAACCGCGTGTGGCAGGAAAATGTTTTGCGTAACGCGGCGCTGGCTTCGAGCATCCAGCCGGTTGCCGCGTCCGGCCGGCACGTGCTAAAAATCTGGATGGTGGATCCGGGCATTGTGATTGACGTGATCGCCGCCGAGGACGGTGCCGGCGAAAATTTGGGCTACGTCTGGCCCGCTGAAACCGCGGCGGCCCGGCCGGTGTCACCAGAACTGTCGAGATGATTTTGCGCCGGGTTCTGGCATAATCACAAAATCAATTTCTTCCGCAACATGAAAACGCCCCTTAATTTTGCCGCCGCGATTTTATTTTTTGCCGCGCTGCCGGCCGGCGTCCTGGCGCAGCCGGCCGCGCCGGACATCATCCGTCCTGACCGTCATTCGCTGGCGGAACCGGCCAATCCCAAGCTGCCGTCGCTGTTTCTCATCGGCGACTCGACCGTGCGCAACGGCCAGGGCAATGGCGGCGGCGGCCAATGGGGCTGGGGCGATTGCCTCGCGCCGTTTTTCGACACGAACAAGATCAACGTCGTCAACCGCGCGCTCGGCGGCACGAGCAGCCGCACGTTTTACCGTGACCGCTGGCCGGCCGTGCTGGCGATGGCCAAGCCGGGCGATTTTGTCATCATACAGTTCGGCCACAACGACGGCAGCGCCGTCAACGACGCGACACGCGCGCGCGGCACCATCAAAGGCGTCGGCGATCAAACGCAGGCCATCACCAATTTGGTGACGAAGCAACCCGAGGTCGTCCACTCGTTCGGCTGGTATGAAAAACAAATCATCACCGAGGCGCGGGCCAAAGGTGCAACGCCGATGGTCTGTTCGCTCATCCCGCGCAACAGTTGGAAAAACGGCCACGCGGCGCGCAACAAAAATGATTACGCCGGCTGGGCGGGCGAAATCGCAAAATCGGAAAATGCGCCGTTCCTCGACATCAACGAAATCATCGCGCGCCAATACGACCGGCTCGGGCAGGAAAAAGTGAAGCCGCTGTTCATCGTCGGCGCGGGGCCGCACACGAGCAAGGCGGGCGCGGAAACCAACGCGGCCTGCGTGGTCGCCGCGCTCAAAGGCTTGAAGGAAATTCCGCTGGCGAAATTCTTTTCGCCCAAGGCGGACGCGGTTGCGCCCGCCGACCTGACGCAGGCTACTCCGGAATAATTTTATGATGCCGCGCCTGACTGTTCTAGTTTTGGCTTTTTTCTCCGCCGCCGGATGGCTCTGCGCCGCCGAGGACGAGCGGCCCGTGGTGGACGCTTCCAAAATTGCCGCCGAAAATATTGCGGACGCCGCGCTGCCGACTTTTCACATCGTCGGCGATTCGACCGTGCGCAGCGGCGGCGCGGGCGCGGGCTTGTGGGGCTGGGGCGAACGCCTCGCGCCGTTTTTTGACGCGAAGAAAATCAACGTCGTCAACCATGCCCTCGGCGGCCGCAGCGCGCGGACATTTTTCACCGAAGGCCGCTGGCAAAAGGTCGCCGACGCGCTCAAGCCCGGTGATTTTGTCATCGTCCAGTTCGGCCACAACGACCAGGGGCGCGTCGGCGACCCGGCAAACAAGCATCGTGCCGACGGCGCGGGCACCGGCGACGAGACCGCGCCGGACACCATGCCTGACGGCACGAAAGAGGCCGTCCACACCTTCGGCTGGTATATGGCGAAGTTCGTCACGGACGCCAAGGCGCATGGCGCGACGGCGATAATTTGCTCGCCGATTCCGCACAAGCAGCGCTGGGAAACCGGCCGCGATTTTGCGAGCGTCGCCGGATGGGATGCGGAAGTGGCCAGGAAAAACGGCGCGCTTTATTTTGACCTCACCATGGTCGTCACGGACGCCTACAAAAAAATTGGGGCGGAAAAAGTCGCGGCGTTTTTTGCCGACAAGGGCACGCACACGAGCGACAGCGGCGCGCAGTTCAACGCCGCGTGCGTCGTCGCCGGGCTGAAAAGCCTGCCGGGCGACCCGCTGGAAAATTATTTTTCTGAAAAGGGAAAAGCCGTCGCGGCGTATCAGGCTGCGGCGCCGACAAAAACAAATTGAGCCATGAAAAATTTTCGGCACGCCGCAATCATCCTGCTTCCGGCAATCATTTTATCCTTTGGTGGCGCGGCGGTTTGCGCGCAGACCAGCTTCAGGTTTGCGTTTGGGCAACAGGCGGAGCCGGGCTGGACGTTGGTTTCGCCGACGAACTTTTATTCGGCGGAAGCCGGTTTTGGTTTTGAGCCGGGCGTGGAAGTCGGCGGCAAGGATTTTTTCACCGGCGAAAAACCGTTCCTGTTTTCCGTGAAGCTGCCGGAAGGGAATTACGCCGTCACCGCGCTGCTCAACGACCAGACCGGCAATTCGGTGACGACGGTGAAGGCCGAGCAGCGGCGGCTGATGCTGGAAAAAATGCGGTTTCATCCCGGCACGCTGGCGGCGCGGACGTTCATCGTGAACATCCGCACGCCGAAGATTGCGGACGCGGAACACGTGAAGCTCAAGCAGCGCGAACTAGAAACCGAGACGGTGGACTGGGACGACAAGCTGACGCTGGAATTCAACGGCATCCACCCGACATTGCGCGCACTGGTCATCACGCCAACCAATGTGCCGACGGTTTTTCTCGCCGGTGACTCGACGGTCTGCGACCAGCCGGCCGAGCCGTGGAACAGCTGGGGACAGATGCTGCCGCGCTTTTTTAAGCCGGAAATCGCTGTCGCCAACTACGCCGAATCCGGCGAGACCATCAGGAGCTCGCTCGGTGCGCGCCGCTTCGACAAGATTTTCAGCCTGATGAAACCGGGCGATTATCTGTTCGTGCAGTTCGGCCACAATGACATGAAGGACAAGGCCACGAACGCGCTGGAAATTTACAGAAGCAACTTGAAAAAAATCGTCGCCCGCACCCGCGCGCTCGGCGGCACGCCGGTTTTGGTGACCTCGATGGAACGTAAGGCCGGCGTGGAACACGACACGCTCGCCGGCTATCCCGACGCCGTGCGCGAAGTGGCGAAAGAAGAAAATTGCGCGCTGGTTGACCTGCACGCAATGAGCCGGATTTTTTACCGCGCGCTCGGCGCCGATTTGGACAAGGCGTTTCAGGATGGCACGCACCACAACAATTACGGCAGCTACGAGCTGGCGAAGTGCGTGGTCGAAGGCATCAAGCAGGACAAGCTGCCGCTCGCGAAATTCATCACGGATGATTTCGGCAATTTTGACCCGGTGCATCCGGATGCCGTCGCGGATTTCCAGATGCCCGCCAGCCCGGTCAGCTCCACCGCCAAGCCGCTGGGAAACTGACGTCCGGCGTCGGCTTCAAACAGACGATGTGCCGGAGAGAGATAATCCTTTCGGCCACACCATGACAGAAACTGGCGGATCAAGCCTCTGAAACCGTGCTTTTGTCTTCGATTTTTTCCATCCGGTTGAACCGAGGTTAGACCGGACCGATTTTTGACTTTCCCCCGACCACCAAAAGCTTTATTTTCCTCACGTTGCGCATATGGTGGAATTGGCAGACACGCTACTTTGAGGTGGTAGTGCCGTAAGGCGTGCAGGTTCAAGTCCTGCTATGCGCACCAATCTTTACAAGGGAATTACAGATTCTTGCAGTTTCCGCACAGTTTTTGGCCGAAACCGAAGGCCGAAAAATGCGTTTCCCAAAAATCGTCAAACATCTGCGGACGGCAAAGACATGCTGCGTCCCGTTGTTGGCGCACCGTGTCTGCCAATTCCAGCATCTGCGCGCAACTGGCTGAAAAGATTGCCTGACGGCGCGGCGGAAGCAGGTTTTTTCACCGGCCCAGCAGCCAGTTCCAGCCGCGCCACTGCGTGGGCTGGGTGGCGCTGAAACCTTCACCGTGCGGCTTGTCCAAATCAATCTGCAGCAGGAAGGTGAGGCTGCTCGCGCCGCGTTCGCCGTCGCGGATGGCGTTAAAACCGTAGCCGTAGCTGGCGATGAAACGGAACTTGTCCGAAGGCGCACGATATAAAATTCCGCCGCCGACGCCGCTGACCGAGTTGCCGGACTGGCCGGTGCCAGGCAAATAATCAATGACAGCGGTGGCGGCGTTGAAGTCCAGATTCCAGCGCTGGTTAGGCGCGATGGGCAGGAGATAGCTGGCGTTCAGCAGCACGAACTGCTTGGCGCTGAACTCCTGGTAATAATAGCCGGGTAGCGTCAGCGGGTATTCCGCGATGAGCGGAAGAAAGCCGCCGAGCCGGTAGGCGCTGAAACGGTCGGCGTCCACGGTGGTGCCGCCGATGAGGCGCGCGAAAAAATTCTGTTTGCTGTCCGGCAGCGTGTAGGACAGCGCCGCCGCGCTCCAGAACTGGTGCGAGGAGCGTTCGATCTGCCGGTCGTCATTGATGCCATAGCTGCCGGGGTTGGCGCGGAAGTAGCCCTCATACCAGATGGAAATTTCCATCGCCAGCGCGGGAAACAGCGTCGGCTCAATGCCGCCAAAACGCAGGCCGGTGCGCACGTTGTAGGTCATGCCGGCTTTGGGAACTTGAAAATTGCTGGCGGTGGTGTCGTTGCGTTCGTAGGCGGAATAATGCGCCGTGCCGCGCAGGACATAGTTCAGCGGAATCAGGTCGCCGGGGTTGAACAGGTGATAGACGCTGGCCGAAACTTCGCCGTCGTTGCCGTCGAAGGACTGGGCTTCGATGTATTTGCCGCCGTCCACTTCGCTGTAGCTGTCGGCGAAACCGCCGCCGGCCGCGCCGATGGCGAAATCCGTGTTCGGCCCGAGCAGGTGGTTGAAGCCGAGTTCGGTGTCGAGATAGACCGGCGCGAGCGCGAGCCGCCAGGTGAGGTTCGTCCGCAAAAATTCCGGGTCGTTGTGATAGTAAAACGCGTAGGCGCCGAGCGGCGAAACCCCTTCGAGCGGCTGGTCATAACCGATCTGGATGAGGTCGCGCTTGACCGGGTCAATCTGCGCGGCGGCGGTGAGCGGGAGCAAGAGCGCCAGCCAGCACCAGCCTTTTCTGATTGACCGCATGGTGATGTCATAAAGTAATCGCCGTGCGGCGGCAAGCGCGTTTGCGCCATACTTTCTGGACACGCGGAAAAAATTCCGGCTTACTATTGCGAATTTAATTTCGCCGAATGTCATCACTCAACGCAGAAAAATTAGCCCAGGCCAAGTCGCTCGGATTTTCCGACCGGCAGATCGCCCACCTCGTCGGCCAGACCGAGGACGAAATCCGCGCGTGGCGCAAACGCATCGGCCTCGTGCCGAGCTACCGCCTCGTGGACACCTGCGCCGCCGAGTTCGAGGCTTACACGCCGTATTATTATTCCACCTACGATCGCGGCGACGACGAAGTGAAAGGTAACACGGCGAAGAAAGTCATGATTCTCGGTGGCGGACCCAATCGCATCGGGCAAGGAATTGAATTTGATTACTGCTGCGTTCACGCGGCGTTTGCGCTCAAGGAAGACGGGTTTGAAACCATCATGGTGAACTCAAATCCCGAAACCGTTTCCACGGATTACGACACCAGCGACAAATTGTTTTTTGAGCCGCTCACCCTTGAGGACGTGCTGCACATCTACGAACGCGAAAAATGCTGGGGCGCAATCGCGCAGTTCGGCGGCCAGACGCCGCTGAACCTCGCGCTCGGTTTGCAAAAAAACGGCGTCAACATCATCGGCACCTCGCCGCAGAGCATCGAGATCGCCGAGGATAGAAAACTTTTTGCGGCGATGCTCGACAGGCTGAAAATCCCGCAACCACCGAACGGCCTCGCGACCAATGGCGAAGAAGCGCTCGTGATTTCCAAGCGCTTGACCTATCCCGTGCTCGTGCGCCCGTCGTTCGTGCTGGGCGGCCGCGCGATGCAGATTGTTTATTCCGACGCCGAGCTGGCGCACTACATGAAGTTCGCCGTCGAGGCGTCGCCGGAACGTCCGGTGCTCGTGGACAAATTTCTCGAGGACGCCACGGAGGTGGATGTGGACTGCATCGCTGATGTCGGTTTGCCGAACGGCGGCACGATTGTCATCGGCGGGATGCTCGAGCACATCGAGTTTGCCGGTGTGCATTCCGGCGACGCCGCGATGGTGCTGCCGCCGCACACGCTTTCCCAGAGCGTCATCGAAACCATCCGCACCTACACGCACGCGATGGCGCGCGAGTTGAAGGTCGTCGGCCTGATGAACGTGCAATACGCCGTCAAGGGCGAAATGGTCTATGTCCTCGAAGTGAATCCGCGCGCCTCGCGCACCGTGCCGTTCGTGAGCAAGGCCATCGGCAAGCCGCTCGCCAAGATCGCCGCGCGGGTCATGGCCGGGAAAACGTTGAAGGAACTGAATTTTACCGAGGAAATCTGGACGAAATATTGGGCGGTGAAGGAATCCGTTTTCCCGTTCAACAAGTTTGTCGGCCAGGACATTTTGCTCTCGCCCGAAATGCGTTCCACCGGCGAGGTCATGGGGCTTGATGCCGACCTCGGCACGGCCTACGCGAAATCGCAGATGGCCGCGAACTCCGCGCTGCCGCTCGCGGGCAAAGTTTTCATCAGCGTCAGCGACGCGCATAAAAAAGAGGTCGCGGCCGTGGCCAAATCGTTTGCCGACCTCGGTTTTGAACTGATTTCCACCGGCGGCACGGCGGCGATTTTGGAAAAGGCCGGCTTGCAGGTGCAGCGCATTCTCAAATTGCAGGAAGGCCGTCCCAACGTGATTGACCTGCTCAAGAACAAGGAAATCCAGCTCGTCATCAACACGCCCAGCGGCGCGTCCCCGCGCGCGGACGAGGTGAAAATCCGCACCACCGCCGTCTATACCGGCACGCCGATCATGACGACATTGAGCGGCGCGAAGGCCGCCGCGCTCGGTATCGCCGCGCTGAAAAAATCCGGCTACGCGGTCAAGACCGTGCAGGAGTATCACTGACGGAGCGCGGAGCATTGCTCCGCAACTTGTAACGTCCGCGAGCCGGCTTTCGTCCAAGCCCTGATGAAATTTCCCGCCCTCATTGCCGCCGCCGTCCTGTCCGTCGTCCAGCCTGCTTCCGCGCAGACCAATCTGGCTTTTTCCGGCGCGGAAGGTTTTGGCCGGTTCGCCACGGGCGGCAGCGGCGGCGCAACCGTTCACGTCACCACGCTCGCCGATTCCGGCAAAGGCTCCTTCCGCGACGCCGTCAGCCAGTCGCATCGCACCATCGTCTTCGATGTCGGCGGCATCATCCGCCTGAAATCAAACGTCGCCGTTAGCAGCAACCTTACGCTCGACGGAACCAGCGCACCCGGCGAAGGCATCACGTTTTACGGCCGCTCCGTTTCGTTCAGCGGACAAAAAAACTGCGTCGTCCGCTACCTGCGTTTCCGCGAAGGCATCGCCGGCGACAAGGGCAAATGCTCCGTGAACCTTTCCAGCGGCGCGAACATGATTTTCGACCATTGCAGCATCGAATGGGGGCGCTGGGACTGCCTCGGCCTCACGGGCGGCAGCCACGACATCACGTTCCAAAACTGCATCATCGGCGAGGGCGTGGCTCCGCAGCGCTTCGGCTCACTCTCCGATTCCGTGACCAACATCACCTACACGCACAACCTCTGGATCAACAACCAGAGCCGCAATCCCAAGGCCAAGGGGAAAATTCAATACGTCAATAATGTCGTTTATAATTGGGGCGTCTGCGGCCTCGTCGGCGGCCATTCGGCGGGCGACCATTTTCAGGATGTCGTCGGCAATTATTTCATCGCCGGGCCGGATTCCAGTTCGCATTTCGTCGGCGAATTCACGGCCACCGACCACGTTTTTCAAAAAGGAAATTTGGCCGCCACTAGCAAAGACGGGAAGCTGGACGGACGCGAAGTTGTCCCCGCCGATTTCGGCAAGGGCGAAGATGCACCGACCTTTGTGTCCGCCCCGTCCGTCGGGCCGCTGACGGATATGACGGTCGAATCCGCGCCGGCTGCGGTTTCCAACGTCCTTGCCCAAGCCGGCTGCTCGCTGCACCGCGATGCCGTGGACGCGCGGCTGGTTGACGCCGTGCGGTCGTTCGGCACGCGCGGCAAAATCATCCGCAGCGAGGTGGAAGCCGGCGGCCTCTGACTTGGCCGCGTCTCGGCAGAACACCGCAATTTTTGGATGGCGGCTTTCTGCCGAAAGGCGCTACTTTGTCCGCCTGTGAAATCCGCCGCGCCCGAACTGCTCCCGCTGCTGAAGCAATACTTCGGTTTCACTTCCTTCCGCCCGTTGCAGGAAGAAATCATCCGCGATTCGCTGGCGGGCAAAGATGTCTTCGCGCTACTGCCGACCGGCGGCGGCAAATCGCTGTGCTTCCAGCTTCCCGCGCTCGCGCGCGACGG
>Ga0316222_1000798_pt1 | contig 44575 bp, 37 predicted proteins | sample TBH18011metaG_FD_206008 | JGI IMG/M metagenome (GOLD analysis project Ga0316222, IMG submission 206008) | Freshwater microbial communities from Trout Bog Lake, Wisconsin, USA - TBH18011 | ecosystem: Environmental > Aquatic > Freshwater > Lake > Hypolimnion/Profundal zone | place: USA: Wisconsin... | reverse complement strand
GCTGTGGTCAGGCGCGCTTCAATCAGGCGATCTTCCAGATATTGCACTTCATTGATGAAAGCGCTGTGGGCGGGGATCTCCGGGTCGAAATTCGGCGCATAGGTTGCCCCGAATATCCATTCTGCCAGACCGCCCCACACCAAACAGCGTTCGGTGTCGAAATGCGGGGTCAGCAGCGGCACCACCTCCTGCGCTCGCACGCCTTCGAAGCCTTCGGTGGTGTAATCCCAATCCTCATAGAACCTGTCTGGCTGACCGTGGCCGAAATCATGGCGCAGATGCTCCGGCAGAATGCGCCACAGCGCGCGCATCACCCCCAGCGCCTCCGGCCAGCGGCGATGTCCGTTGCGGCCCACCACGTCTTCGATGATGAACACCCCATCTGGATGCAATGCACGGTGCGTGTCGGCGTAGAGTTGTTCGAGATTGACGATGTGGTGCAGCGCATTGGCCACCATCACGCCCGCCATTGAGCCCGTCTCAGGCCAGGCTAGCCCCTGATTGAGATCGGCCACGCGCGGCAGGAGCCGATCGGCATAACCTGCCGCCTCCGCACGCTCTTTCGCACGGGCGACGAGATGGGGAGAGAGGTCGAGGGCATGCAGCCGGAACCAGGGCAGGCCGAGTTGGTCGGCCATCTGCAGATGCAGGATTTCCAACTCTGCATCGGCGGCGCCCAGGCAGATGATGTCGGTCAGCCCGGTGCGCTGCACGGCGTCGGCAATTGTGCGAAGCTTGGCCTCCATTCGGTTTTCTACCCCGAACACTGCCTTCACACGTGGCGCATGATGGCGCTGATGCCAAACCGTTGCGGCGGCGGAATTCTCGTGATGGACGCCCTGAGCGAATTGACGCAGTTCAGAGGCCACTTGTCGCGCATAGGCATCTGAATCGGTCGCTGACATCAGATTGCTCCATATCGTCGCGGTGTTTGTATGGTGTGCGTTGCCCAGCTGTCCATGATGTCGCAGTGCCGGGCCTTGCGTCCCGGTTGCGCGAGCGCGCAGAAATGCTTTGCACGGGATGGCCAACAGGGGCGCATTGATGAACGACGCTGAACGGCCAAATCACCGGACTTTGCGGGCGGTGATGCCGATTCCAACCCCTGCGCGCCCCATCGCCTTTACTGGGGAGCGGCTGACGAGTGCGATCAGCGGGCAGATCACCAGTGAGCACCATCACCGCTATCTCCTCGCGCGCGGCTTCTGCGTCGGCCGCGACGTGCTCGATATCGCCAGTGGCGAGGGGTATGGCGCAGCGTTGCTCGCCCAGGTGGCGCGCAATGTGGTGGGGTTGGATATCGACACCGCCACCATGCAGGCCGCCACCACGGAATTTGCCGGTGATTGTCTGCGCTACCTCACCGCCGATGCCCGCTATCTGCCGTTTGCCGATGCGAGCTTTGACATTGTGACCTGTTTCGAGGCGCTGGAGCATTTTGACGAGCAGGCACGTTTTCTTGCCGAGGTATCGCGCGTGTTGCGACCGGGTGGCATGCTGCTGATCAGCACGCCTGATCGCGAGGTGTACGCCACGCATCGTGAGGCGAAGAACGCCTTTCACGTGCAGGAACTCAGCCACGCCGAGTTTCGCGCCCTGCTGGCTTCATATTTCGTCCATATCGCCCTCGCCACACAACGCGCGGTGGCGGGCAGTGTGATGTCGCCGGAGGATGCGGCGGGGCAGGTGCTCAGCTTCGAAAGCAGCGATAGCGGGCTCTTTGAGATGCATGAGGGGATGCCGCACGCCCCCTATCTGTTCGCCCTCGCCTCCAACGCCACTCTGCCGAAGTTGAATGCCAGTGTGCTGGTGCAATATGCCGATATCGACGGTGCCGAGCGCAACATGCGCGCGGCCATCGCGCGGGCGGAGGTGTTGAGTGAGCAACTGCGCATCCGCGACGCCGATCTCGCTGTGGCCCGCATCGCGCTCAATGCGGCGGTTGCGGCTGAACGCGCCTCCAATGGCGCGTCGTTGCGTCAGGAACTTGATGCAAAAACCGCTGAACTCCGCGTGGCTCTGATGCGAGCGGAGGCTGCCAGCCGAGAGGCGCTGGAACTCACCACACGATTGGCCGACATCCGCTCGCGTGAGGCGGCACTGATTGCGCGTCTGGCGCGTCAGCATGTGCGTGAAAAGGCGCTGCACAACCGGAGCCTGCGCCAGAGGCTGCGCGATGCCGCGCTGCGGCTGCGCAAGCTATATCCGAGCGTGTTTGGGCGGTCTCCCACGCCGCAAGCAGCGCGCAAGCCGGTGCGCATCGCCGCACCCCGTTTGGTGATGGACAATCTTGCCATGATGTCCCTCGCCACAAAGCTGCGTCTGCCGCAGGCTGCATTGCCGGATGTCTCGGTGATTATCCCAAGCTATGGCGAGGTGGGCATCACCCTGCGTTGCCTCGCCGCCATCGCCGAAGCGCCGCCTCAAGCGAGCATTGAAGTGTTGGTGGCGGAGGATGCCTCGGGTGATCCGCGTGTGGAGTTGCTGACCCGCATTCCCGGTCTCCGCCTGCTGCAAAACCCTCAAAATCTCGGCTTCCGGCGCAATTGCAACGCGGCAGCAGCCTTGGCGAAGGGGCGATATCTGCTGTTCCTCAACAACGATACCGCGGTGAAGCCAGGTGCCATCGATGCTCTGCTCGCCACCGCCGAGGCGGCAGAGGCTGCAGCGTTCAGCTATCCGTGTGACGTGGATTACTGCTCCGGTGCCGCCATTTTGGTGGCAGCACCGCTGTTCGCCGAGCTCGGCGGCTTTGATGAACTGTTCGTTCCGGCCTATTACGAGGACACCGACCTTGCCTTTCGCATCCGCGCCCGGGGGCTGAAAGTGCTGTAGCAGCCGGACGCCGTGGTGCTCCACCCAGCCGTTGCGTGCGTGGCACCAAGCCGCTCGCCTTGTTCGGCAAGCAAGGCCAACGCCGTGCTGATGGGCAGGCTGTCCATGCCGACACTGATCGCGCAAGCGGCCTTGGTCAATATTGCGCTGGTGGTGGCGCTGATGCCGTTTGCCCGACGCCCCCGCGCGCTCGGCTCCGAGGCAGCATGAAGGTCAGTGCCAGACAGGCGGCCAGCATGACAGCCGCACCCCACAAACACGCGGGCAGACCGCCTTGCTGCGCCAGCAGGCCAGACAGCACAATGCCCAGCAATCGCCCGGCGGCATTGGCGGCATAGTAAAAGCCGACATCCTCCGCCACTTTCTCCGATCCGGCATAGGCCAGGATCAAATACGAATGCAGCGACGAAATCACCGCGAAGGCGAAGCCGAACACCGCCAGCCCGATGACCACCACAAGGTCAGATGGCCATGTCGGGGCGATGGCGAGAAGGATCGCAATCAACACCGGAATGGCCGTCAACCCGGCTCCCCACATCTGGGCTGCAGGCACTTCACGTGAAAGTCCATCCGGGCTGCGGGCGATGAGCAAGGGCGCGATGGCCTGCACGCCGCCATAGCCAATCGTCCAAGCGGCGAGGAAGCCTGCGACTTCGATGTAGTGCCAACCATGGGCATAGAGAAACACCGGCAGGCCGACCACGAACCACACATCGCGTGAGCCAAACATGAAGATGCGGGCGGCGGCGATCAGGTTGATGGCGCGGGATTTGGCGAAGAGTTCACTGAAGCTCTTGGAGGATGTCGCCCGTCCCAAGGTGCGCGGCAGGCTGAGGGTCACGCCGACCAACGGGATCGCCAGCATCGCCGCCATCAACCACAGCGCGCCTTGGAAGCCGACAAACTGCAGCAACGCGCCGCCGAGGAAGAAGCCAATGCCCTTCATCGCGTTCTTCGATCCGGTGAAGAACGCCACCCAACGGAACAATTGCCCCGCGCCAAGCTGCGAGGATGCCTTGATGGCGGATTTCGAGGCGGTCTTGGTCAGGTCTTTCGCAACCCCAGCCACACCTTGCGCCAGCACCACCCAGGCCACTGACAGCGCCGGACTCCAGGCCGGATTCAGCGCTGAGAGCATCAGCAAGCCGGTGATCTGCAAGCTCATGCCAGCTCCCAGCATGCGCGGAATGCCGAAACGCAGCGCCAGCCAGCCACCGCCCAGATTGGCGAAAATCCCCGCCGTCTCATACAGCAGGAACAAGGCGGCGAGCGTGAACGGCGTGTAGCCCAGCTGGTAGAAATGCAGCAGCACCAGCATCCGCAAGGCGCCATCGGTGAGCGTGAAGCTCATATAGCTCGCCGTCACGATGGCGTAATTGCGCGAAGCGGACATCACACGCCCTGAGCGATGACGATGTTGGCCAGATCCACCATCCGGCAGGCATAGCCCATTTCGTTGTCATACCAGGCGTAGATCTTCAGCAGCGTGCCGTCCGTCACCATCGTGCTGAGCGCATCGACGATGGAACTGCGGGTGTCGTTGGCATAATCCGCTGAGACCAGCGGGCGGGCTTCATAGCCCAAAATCCCAGCAAGCGGTCCAGCGGCGGCGGTGCGGAACAGCGCGTTGACCTCTTCCGCAGTGGTCGGTCGCTGCATCTCGAACACGCAATCGGTCAGCGAGGCGTTGAGCACCGGCGCACGGACGGCATGGCCGTTCAGGCGGCCTTTCAGCTCGGGATAAATCAGCGCGATCGCCGTCGCACTGCCAGTTGTCGTCGGCTGCAAGGACAGCATCGCCGAGCGCGCACGGCGCAAATCCTTGTGCGGGCTGTCGATGATCACGTTGGTGTTGGTTGGGTCGTGAATCGTGGTGATCTGGCCGTGTCTGATGCCAATCGCCTCATGCACCACCTTCACCACCGGGGCGAGGCAGTTGGTTGTGCAGGAGGCCGCCGTCAGCAGGCGGTGTTGCGTCGGGTCGTAGAGGTGATCATTGACGCCCACCACGATGTTCAGCGCGGAGGGATCTTTCACCGGCGCAGCGACGATGACGCGCTTCACGCCACGGTCGAAATAGCCCTGCAAGGCAGTGGGCGTGAGGAACTTGCCGGTGCATTCCAGCACCACATCACATCCCAAATCACCCCATGGCACGTCGCCCGGCGTGGCAGCTGCGGTGAAACTGATGTGGCGATTGCCCACGGTGATTGCGGCCTCACCGTCATGGCCAAGCTGCCCGCGCCAACGCCCGTGGATGCTGTCGAATTCCAGCAGATGCCCAGCCGTCGCCGCTCCGCCTTTGAGTTCATTGACATGCACGATGTCGAGCGCGCTGCCCTGCCGGGTGTCGGACGGATCACGCAACACGCCGCCAAGCGCCGCGCGGAAAGCCAGACGGCCAATGCGGCCCAGGCCATTGATGCCGATGGCCATCGCTCAGCGCCCTCCCATCATGGCCACAGGGCCAGCCCCGATCTCGTCCAACCGCGCACGCGCCGCGATGCGGTCGAGGGCGGAGAACGGCAGGCTGGTGAAGATCGAAATGCGCCGATGCAGGCTGGCGTAAAGTTCGTTGAGCATGGTGGATCTTTCAGCGGCATTGCCTGAGAATTTCGCAGGGTCCGGCAGCGGCCATGCCCCGGTGATCGCGCGCGCGCCAAAGTCCGGGCAAACCTGTCCGTCCAGCGTGTCACACAGCGCGATGACGAAATCCATGCGCGGTGCAGACGGCCCGGTGAACACATCCCAGGATTTGCTGCGCAGCTGAGATGTGTCGTGGCCGAGTGCGACCAGCTTTGCCAAAACATCCGGGTTCGGCGCATCTGCCGGCTCGGAACCCGCCGAGTAGGCATGAAAGCGGCCCAGCCCAATTTTCTGCAGCAGCGCTTCGGCGATGATGGAGCGGCCGGAATTCTTCGAGCACAGGAACAGCACATTGAATGCTGGTGTCATAGCAAGTCGCTCCTCAGGGGTGTGAGGCAACAATGCCGCGATATCACCGCACAATTCCGGACGGCCACCGCAGCAGGTCTCCGTCAGAAAAGCGATGAGCTCGCGCAGTGTCGCGTAACGCACGGCATGCCAAATTTGGCGCGAGTGGCGGGTGGATTGCGTCACTCCGGCGCGCTCCAAAGCCGTCAGATGAAACGAGGCCGTCGATGGCGGCACCGAAATGCGCTCGGCAATCTCCCCCGCAGGCAACCCATTCGGCCCCGCCCCGACCAGCAGGCGCAGAACGGATAAGCGGGTTTCCTGCGAAAGGGCACCGAGGAGCTGAGCGGCATCTGATAATTCCATATTTCCACATTCGCCGTAGAGTGGCGTGATGGCAAATGAACTTACGATGACAGGCAGAGAGATCTCGCCGAGTGCGCGCCGCAAAAAGGGCCAATAACCGACAGTGCGGTGGAGTGGCGTTTCAGCCCGGCGGCATTCAAGCCGATCGGTCGGGCTGTCCGGCCAAGCCGAGATGCGGCTGTGTGGTCTGACTTTGGATCAACCCCACCAGCCGCCGCAACGCCGCTGGGATCGGGGCAATGATCGGCGTGTTGAATCGGGCGGCCAGCACCGTCGCCGCGCGGCCAAGCGGCCCTCCGCCGATGATCACCGCTTCGGCACCATCATCGCCGATGCAGCGGGCAATCGCCTCAGACAACGCCTCAATCAGCCGCTCCGAATCAGCGGCCAGGCGTTGCGGATCGCCCTGGGTCAGCCGGATTCCGGTGTAGAGGTCGCCCAGCCCCAGCCCGACCGCTCTGGCCGCGATTGCTTCGGCCAGTCGCGGCGTCACCGTCGCCACACCGAAGCGACGATTGGGGGAGGCGGCTTCGAGCATGCTCGCCTCAGCGATGCCCACCACCGGGATATCGACGCGGGCGCGCAGCTGGTTGCAGCCCGGATCGCCAAAGGCGGCCACCATAATGCCGGAAACCGCGGCAGCGCGTGCGATGCCGATCTCCACCACCTCGCCCTCGGCCGCTGTGAGGGCATGTGGCTCGACGATCATCGCCGGAGAGCGATGGGCGGTTGCCCCCACCACCGTGACCCCATCGGCCGCCACCGCCTGAGCGATGGCGACCATCATGTCGGTCGTTTCGGTGGAACTGTTCGGGTTGATGAGCAGAATACGGGTCATGCAGGAAGGTCAATATTCTCCATCGACCTGCCATAGGTCTCAGGCATGCTGCGGACGGAAATCGCAAAAATGAAGTACATCACCGCAATCATTCCGAATAGCCCGGCGATGCCGGCAGCATCGAACACCCTGCCGCCCACCAGCGGCATAACCGCTCCGGCAAGCGTGCCTGTGGCGAGGATGAGCGCCGTGCCGGTGGCCCGGATGCGGGTGGGGAACAATTCAGGCGCATACATCCACAGCGTCGTGTTGAGCAGCAGAACAAAGAATTGGAAGGTGGCACCACATAGCAGGATCAGCGGAACGCTGTTGGCCAGGAAGCCGAAGCACAGGCTTGCCACGCAGGCCAGGATCGCCCCCGGCAGCAGCACGCTCTTGCGCGGGAATTTATAGCCCAGCGCCGAGGCCACAACCGCCCCCAGCAGGCTACCGCTCTGCATCACCATGGTGAACACCAAACTGCGGGTGATGGTGTAGCCCTGGGCGATCAGCACAGTCGGCATCAGCGTGAGCACCGATATCTGCGCGCCATAGGTCATCCAGATCGCAATCACCGCAGGCAGGGTGCGCTTGGCATATGTGCCGGTGACGACTTCCGCCACCTGCCCCTTCGTGCTGGCAGGGGGCAGGCTGGTTGCATCGGCGGTGATATAGCTTGGCGTCTCGGCCATGTCTCCGGTCAGCCGACCAGAGGCCAGTCGCGCCAGCACCTTGTTTGCCTCGGCAATCCGCCCGGTGGCGACGAGGTAACGGGGGGTTTCAGGAATGAAGCGCCGATAGAATGCCGCCATCACCGCAGGCAGCACGAGGGCCGCGAACAGGAAACGCCAGCGATCCGGTCCTGGGAACATCGCGAAGATCATCAGACCGAAAGCCGGGGCCAGGAAATTGCCGATGCCGCCGGCGGCCACATTGATCAAGCCAATTGCGGTGCCCCGAAACCGCGAGGAGCAGAATTCCGCCAGGATGGTCACGGCCACCGAGATCTCGCCGCCCAATCCGAAGCCAACCACTGCCCGCGCCGTCGCCAGAACGCCGAAATTCGGAGCAATTGCACAAAAAATGGCCCCCAATGTGAACAGCAGCAAATCGATCGTCAGCATCGTCCGCCGCCCATAGCGATCAGCCAGATAGCCGCTCAAGAAGCGGCCAGCCGCCCCGAAGCCAAAGGTGATGGTGTTGAGCAGGCCAATATCGGTGCCGGAAAGCCCCCAATTTTCCCGCAGGATCGGACCGATGATGCCGATGGTGTTCTGCTCGAAGCTATCAAACAGGCATCCGATCAAAATCAACACCATGATCGAGCGATGTGCGCCCGTGGCCCCGATCTTGTTCAACGCGCCTTCAAGCTGACCCAGCGGGCCGGTATCGGTGGATGAAGCGTTCGGCGTCCCGTCCATGACCATCACTCCTTCACGTGCCTCGGGTGAACTCCCCGGCTGGTAAAATTGAAATGCATTTTTCATACCGTTCAGATTAGGAAAAATGATTTTCAATACGGGGTGTGAAAAATCTGTCCGAAAAGGCGCGGAGTTTCGGTGTGTGCGGCTATTCGAGTTCGCTGTGGATATCGTGGGCGGCTTCGATGGCGGCCATCCGCTTGCGGCCTGCCGATCCTGCTGCGGCGAGCACCTTGGTGGCCAGAAGGTCGCAAACCGCCATGACTGAGGCGTGATTGTACAATGGGCCTGGAGCCTGGGTGTCGCAGCGGATCAACCATCTGGCCGGAGTGGCTGGTGCGTTGGGTTGATCGGTGACATAGGCGACCTTGGCACCGGCAGATGTTGCGCTGGTCAGAATCTCTGCAAGTTGCGGCACGCTGCGCCGCAAGCCGAAGATGATGACGCAATCCGTGGCAGCAAAGCCTGCGGTGTATTCGCCCAGCGTTTCCCCCGCGCCGGGAATCACCCGCGTTTGTTCGACCACCTGGAGGATCTGCCAGCGCAGGTAGGCGGCAAAGGCGTTGCTGCTGCGATAGCCGACGATCACCACCTGCCGCGCCGCCACGATGGCAGCCGCAATCTCGGTCAGGGCGGTGTCGGGCAACCGGTAGAAGGTTGCGTCGATGTTGCGGTGGGCCTGCGCAACATGGGCAGCGTCTGACTCATTGGCCGCCACACTTGAGAGGAGCAGCGCTGCGCCGCTTTGCTGCTCCGCCCGCACTTGTCTGCGCGCGGCATCGAAGCTGTCATAGCCGAGATGGCGAAAGAACCGGGTGACGCTGGCGTTCGAGACATGCGCCAGCCCCGCCAGTTCGGAGGCGGTGTAGCTGGCCAACTCGCCGGGAAAATCCAAAATGAACTCCCCCAAACGACGTTCCGTCGGCGGTAGCTCATTCAGATGATCACGGACGCGACCGATAAAGGAGCGCTGCGAACTGCGGGGCACCCGTGTCTTCCTCATGGATCAAAATGCGCAGGGTCAATGTCCCCACGATCTGGCGGGAGGCGTTCAATCTGTCGCATTCGCGCCGATGTGGGAAGCCGCGTCAGTGCGAGTTGACAGCATGCCCGGCGCTCGACACGTTCAACGCACTCAAAAAAAGGCGGAGGAAACCATGCCTGCCAGCAAGACCGTGCGGGTCGTCATTCTGGACGAGGACCATGTGATGACCCTTGTCCGCGGCGACATGGTTCGACCACTCGCAAGACCTTGAGCTGACCTACACCTCGAACGCCATCGAGGGGAACACGCTGACGGCCGTTGAGACCACCCTTGTCATCGAGAAGGGTATCACCGTTTCCGGCAAGCCGCTCAAAGACCATCTTGAGGCCATCGACCATTTCGAGGCGCTACAATATGTCCGCGATCTGGCGCGGCGTGACATTCCCTTGACGGAATTCGATGTGCGCAGTCTGCACCGGCTGGTGTTGCTGCGATCCGCGCCGGAGTTTGCCGGGCAGTATGCCGATGCCGCGCGCTATGTGCTGACTGACGCGGGACGGCATTTCTTCCCCTCGCCTGCCGAGATACCGGCCTTGATGGGAGAATTCGCCGCATGGCTAGGTGCCGCCGAGGCGCAGCCGAAAACCGCCTTCGATGCGCATCGTCGCCTTGTCGATATTCACCCGTTCAGGGTCGGCAATGGTCGCACGGCACGCTTGTTGATGAATCTGGTTTTGCTGCGTGGGGGCTATCCGCCGATCTCGGTGAGACCGGCCGACCGTGTGGCCTATATCAGCGCCTTGCAGCAGGCGCAGGACGGCGGCGATCCGGCGGTGTTCGATCATCTGCTTTATGAAAGGCTCGATGCAACCCTGGGGGAGTATGTCAGCGCCTTGCAACAGGCGCTTCCCGTTCAGCGGGAGCCGGGGGGCGGCGGCAGTGGAATGCCGCAACCATGATCTACGGCTATGCTCGTGTCTCGACCGACGCGCAGGACTTGAGCAACCAGATCGAACAGCTCAAGGCCGCCGGGTGTGGCGTCATCTATCGCGAGAAGATCAGTGGTGCCACGGCGGATCGTCCCCAGCTCAAGAAGCTGATGGCCGTCATCGCCGCCGGTGACGTGGTGGTGATCCCTGCGGTTGATCGTCTATCGCGTGACACGACCGACCTTCTGGTGATCGCGCGCGACATGCAGCGCGCGGGGGCCGGTTTGCGGTCACTCGCCGAGCCGGTTGTCGATACCACCTCCGATTTCACCGAACTGGTGCTTGCCATGCTGGGCGTAGCCGCGAAGCTGGAGCGCCGCCGCATCATCGAACGCACGGCGCGCGGGCGGGCCGATGCGAAGGCGCAGGGCGTGAAATTTGGCCGCAAGCCGAAGCTGACACCGCACCAGCAGCGTGAAGCCAAGGAGCGTCTTGCCGCCGGCGAGACACAGCGCAGCGTTGCGCGCAGCTACAACGTCAGTCAGGCTACGATTGCGCGGTTGGGCGATTGAACAGGGTGGTCAATTTTACTCGGCAACCTATTCCTGGTCCCGAGGAGGTCCGCCTATTATGTCGTAATGGCGTGTCTGGTTATTCCATTGCAGTGGTCGTGCCACGTAATCTCCTTGAACCCGCGCATTGAATACCTTGACTGTTATCCTATAAGGGTAATCGTCTCTCCATTGTGAAAAATACAACTCCGTACGACTAGGGTCGCCGCCGGTTGGAAAAGCGTCACTGAGCCGACCCAGTTCATGGCCCATGCTGTCAATGATATATGGGTTTGGCGTTGTGTGCCTTGTAAAGCCACTGGAATCAAGCGGATGAAAAACAGGATCTGTTTGCGCTTCCCACGGCTCGAAATCTATGTTGATTGTGATGATCCACCACAAAAAACGATGTTGTTTGCTGTAAACCGGGCATGCCTGAACCGCGTGTTCAAATTTATACCATGGACGAATTTTGACCGGAACTAGATCCAGAGTTGTATTGTCAATGTCCCGGCAGAGCGATGGATCGACATCGGCCGCCAAAGCAGTAGATGCAATCAAGCACAGGCACAAGGCAGTGCATATGCGGAGACCACAATCGGAATGATTGTGATTGGCGTCGAAGACAAAAAATATCGCATTGATCAATTGCATATGATATTTGGGCCAGTCGACACGGTGCACACCGTGACACTCATGGGAATTTTAATAATAACAAAATCATTTGACTTTGAATAAATACAACGCAAATAAAATATACGATATTTATCAATCTTATTTATTCTATATTTTGCAATATTCCATACACCGCCTTCCGGAATTTGTGGGCTGCCATTGTTTGGTAAATCATCTAATAATTCAATGTTTTTGATGTAATGTCCATTAATGGTGGGCGGGCATCTCGTCTCAGCTCTGGCGAATGTACATCCCCAAAATGAGATCAAAAAAATTGCATGTATGGTCAGCGATTTATTTGACCACATAGTAATCATCTCCTCCATTAACCCCTGGGCGGCCAAACGGCAGTGTGCGTTCATGAGGAACTTGCTGGCTTTCAATATCACCCGTTTTGGGATTTCGGTTGTTCCACTGATCTATGACCCTGATCCCGTTCTCGTCCTGGCCGAGATAAATCGCCGCATGGCTTTGTGCGCTGTTGGTGTAACGGCCATTTTGGTCGAAGGTAGCAATCACTGTGCCGGGTTTAAGGCTCGTATTGCCCTGCACTTTGTCGCCCTGTTTCCACTCCGATGTTCTCGGCGCATTCGCGCCGTTGCGGGCTTGGACCAAAGCAACACACTCACCATTCCCAACCGATTTTGGCTCCTTATCATTGGTCCACTGCTTGGGATCAGGATCGACATATCCGACAGGGTTGGTCGTTTTGGCATCGGTTGTGGCGTTGGCGAGAACGCCCGCCCAACGGTCCAAACCAACATCCTGCATCGCATCTGCGACGAGCGACGACGCCTGCGCCAGTTCCTTTTGCGTTGTGGCTTTTCCGGCCAGCTCGGCAGCCTGACGCAGCTTGCCGAGTGTGGCATCGCTGACAGCAACATCTGATGCCTTACCTGAAGCCAGGTTGGTCATTAGGGTTGTGAATTGGCCCAGCCGTTTCTGGTCGAAACTTGCCGCAGAACGTCCGCGCATCGCCTGCGGCAGGCTGGCTACGGCAGCACGGGCTATCGCCTCGAAGCGGGCAGTTTGATTGGCCGGATCGAACAAGGCATCAGCGCTGCCGTCTTGTTTTGGATCAGTGCTGGATGCGGGCGCGGTGCCGTGCCCGAACCAGCCATGCTCTTGCCGCCCCTGGGTTTCATAGCTCATGGTTTTCTCACTGGCAGAAAACATCGAACACAACATGAACGAAGTGGCCGTGGTGGGTTAGCAACCCATCAGGCCGCTGCATTCTCCAGCGATGCGACCTGCATTATCGGCGTTTGGTTGCGGGCTTTGCCAGTCCGAGAAAGCGCGTAGAGGCTTGCGGCCATGCCTGCATAGAACAGCCCCGCCAAGCTTCCCCGGCCGTGCGCGCGAGCGCCGAATCGGCCGACCGTCGGCGTCGAGTGCTCGATACAGATACGCCCATTCCCCCACAAACTTGATGTGGGTCTCGTCGACGCGCCAGGAGGGGCTCGTGTATCGCTGATACCACCGGATGCGTTTCTCCATGATCGGCGCGTATCGCTGGACCCATCGGTAAAGTGTGGTGTGGTCTACCGTGACGCCGCGCTCCGACATCATTTCCTCAAGGTCGCGATAGCTGATGCCGTAACGGCAATACCAACGCACACACAGCAGGATGATCTCAACCGGAAATCAGCGGCCTCTGAAATCCGATATCTCCGCACCTTCGCTTCAAACAGAGAGCGTGCTCGCGGCTGCCCCACGAATGCATCAGAGCCGCAGCGTCAGCAGAATCGGAAACTACGCACGCGCACTTCCCCCCCCGCGGCACGACCTCACTCAGCCGCGGGCAGAGGAGCACGCCGGGATCGCAGACCCGCGATGAGGCGCCGCCCGAGTGCGATGCCGGGCAGCTCAACCCAGCGATAGGTCAGCGATGCCAGGATAAGGGCGGTGGTGACGGTGAACAGCACGGCGGCCACCATGAGGGCGGTGCAATGCCGGGCCATGAACGCCACCGACAATTGGCTGCTGCATATCCGGTAGGTCGTGCGCAGAACCGGGTAGTGCCAAAGATAGAATGAATATGACCACTTCCCCGCCAGTCGCGCCGGTCGGAGGCGCATGAAACTGCCGATCATGCCGTCGCTCGCCCAGACCGTAGTACTGACCAGCAAGAAGGCACCGGGAACGGCGAGATGGGGGGGAATGAACATGTCATTCGGCCAGATGATGCGTGGAAGGAAGGTCAGGCTCCAGCTGAGCAACCACAGCGCGCTTGCGGGTACATGCTGCGCCCGCATCCAAGCCACACAGTCTCTGCCATAGGTTTCAACCAGAATGCCGGCATAAAAGGCGGGAATGTAGCGCAGAGCCAGAGCGCGCCCGGGAAGCCCGGCGCGAGAAAAGCGCTGGCTGCGGCAAAGCCGAGCAGGATCGTCAGGTGAATGGGCGCGTTGTTGCGCCGGGCGACATCGTGCAGCACGGGAAACAGCACCGCCGCTCCCATCTCCACCCCAAGCGTCCAGGTGACAGCGTTGAGGTTGGTACTGAACAGCACGGCATTGGCCAGCGCTTCGCGCCACGACAGAGCGTCGGGTAGCCAATCGAGGCCGTTGAGCGTGGCCTGATCGGGCAATACCGGCCAGGGTGTGTCCGGAGAGATTGCCAGCGCGACATAGCCAATCGATGCCGCCAGAACCAGCCAATGCGCAGGCAGAATGCGCCAGCATCGCTGCCAGACGAAGCGGAACTGGCTTCGAACGGACAGTGGCTCGCCTCTGCGGTCAATCGCCCTGGCAAGCACGAAGCCGCTGATGACAAAGAAAATGATCACCGCCGTGGGGGCGTCCAGCACCCTGAACGTTTTCCAGATCAGCAGGCGCGGCCAATCCATCTTGGGTCCGACATATTCCGGGCGGAAGAAATTGCCCACAGTATGGCCATAAGCGACGCAAAACGCCGCAGCGAAGCGCAGAAAATCGAGTTCGGCCACGAAGCCTGCTGGCTTAGAAGCCCGCATTGGCCGCAGCCCCCCGTCGGCGTGCTTGGGCGCGTCCCCAGATCTCGGCCAGATTCCGGCCCAACGTGATACCGGGCAGCTCCACCAACCGGTGTGTCGCCTCGCCCAACATCAAGGCCAGTATCACCGTGGCGGCCAGCACCGTGATGAAGATTGCCACCAGATGCTCCTGCAACATCGGCATCGGCATGGTGGCGCAGATGATCCGATAGGTCGCGCGCAGCACGACGAAATGCCAGAGATAAAAGGCGAAGGACAATCGTCCGCAATGCCGCATCACCGGGGTTAACAGGAAACGGCCCAACACCCCGCGTGGCGCCCAGACCATGGCGCTGACCAGCAGGAAGGCACCGATCATCGAGACGTCGTTCCACAGCGTGTCGTCGAAATTCAACAGCCGACTCGGCCACATCAGCACACACCAACAGACCGCCAGCGCCACATCGGGGAGGCGGAAGATGCGCAGCAGCCAGGATGCAACCGTCGCACCCTGCGTTTGCGCGATCAGGCCGAGGTAAAATGCCGGCAGAAACTGGGTGAAGAGCAGCGCAGATGGTGCGCGCGGCTCCAGCAGGGCCGAGGCCCAGAAAAACCCGCTCAGCACCGCCACATGCATCGCCCAGCCATATCGTCGCGCGACATCGTGCATCGCGGGCAGCAAAATCGCGGCGAGCAACTCAACCTGCAGCGACCATGCCTGCGGATTGAACCAATTCATCGCCAGAGTTGCATTTCTGAAGATCAGATCCCAACTGAGGCGGACCGGAAAGCTCTCAAAGATCATGGCATCGGTATGATCCGGCCGGGGCACCATCGGCGCCCAGGGTGCAATCACCAGTGCCACATATCCGGTCGCAGCTATCAGCGTGAACCAATGGGTCGGCAGAATCCGCCAGAACCGCCGCCACATGAAAACCAGCCAACCGCGCGGCGACATCCCGTCATGCCGGTCAAGCGCTCGCCCGAGCACGAAGCCGCTCAGCACATAGAACAGATCAACCGCCGCCTGGCCGTTGAACAACGTGTAACCTTGGTCGAAAATCTGGAACATCAGCGGATCAAGATGCGCCCGATTCACACCCTGGCTGAGATACGCCCAGCTATGGGCATAGGCGACACAGAAGGCGGCAACGAAGCGCAGTGATTCCAGTTCGGCGACGAAGCCTGTGGGCTTAGACGCCGACATTGGCGATGGCCCCCTGCCTGCGAGCCAGCATGTTCCGCCATGCCCCCGCCAGCCATCGTCCCACCTCGATGCCAGGCAGTTCGACAAGCCGATGCGTCACCTCGCCCAGTGCTAACGCCGTCAGCACCGTGACGACCATGACGGCGACGAAGAACATGCCCAGATGGTTCTGATAGAACGGCATCGGCACGGTGGCGCAGATGATGCGGTAGCTCGCCCGCAGCAGCATGAAGTGCCAGAGGTAGAAGGCGAATGACAGCCGCCCGCAATGCCGCATTGCCGGTGTCAGCAGGAAGCGGGTGATCCGCCCTGCCGGCGCCCATACCATGACGCTGACCAGCAAGAAGGCTCCGAACATCGAGACTTCGTTCCAGAGAAAGTCGTTGAGATAGAACATTCGGGTCGGCCACATCAGCGCCCACCAGCAGAAGACGAAGGCGAGATCGGACGAACGGAACACCCGCATCAACAGTGCGGCCACCATCCGGCCCTCTCGTTGCACCATCAGGCCAAGATAGAAGGCGGGCAAATAGCGGACGAACACCAGCCCGGACAATTCGCGCGGCTCCAGCAAATGCGCCGCCGCAAAGAATCCACCGAGAACGATCAGTTGCACGAGCCAGCCATTGCGCCGTGCAACGTCATGCATTGCCGGCACCAGCATCGCTGTGACCAGCTCCACTTGCAGCGACCAAGCCTGCACATTGAACCAATTCATCACCAGCGTGGCGTGGTAGAACATCAGCTCCCAGGTGATGTGCTCGGGAAAGGTCTCCAGAGACATCGCAGCGCTGTGGTCGGGCCGGGGGATCATCAGCGACCAGGGGGCAATCACCAGCGCGACGTAGCCGGTTGCCGCGATCAGGGTGAACCAGTGTGTGGGCAAAATGCGCCAGAACCGCCGCCACATGAAATCGGCCCATCTGCGCGGCGACATGGCATTATGTCGATCAAGCGCCCGACCGAGCACGAAGCCGCTCAGCAGAAAGAACAAATCAACGGCGGCTTGCCCGTTGAACAGCGTATAGCCCTGATTGAAGATCAGGAACGTCAGGGAGCCAATATGGGCACTGTTCGGCCCTTGGCACATAACAGACCAAGTGTGGACATAAGCGACACAGAAAGCCGCCCAAAAGCGCAGCGATTCCAGTTCCGGAATAAAACCTGTGCGGGTGGTGAGCTGCGGCACGCCGTTACACGCTCCATTGATAATGGACGATTTCGCACATTTGCGTAATTCCATCTATCACGCTCTTTGTATGCTATGCGATAGGGTGTGGAAGCGCGCCGGGTCACTGCCAATTGAGCTCTGCCCATCTGCTTCCTCGGCTGGGCGCGTCTGAAGGCTGGAGAGTTATTTGGCTGACCCGCTGCGCGTCCTCATTGATGGTCACGACCTGCTGCTGCAGACGGGTACCGGAATCGCCACCTATACCAGAACCTTGGCCGCCGCTGTTGGGCGACTGGGGGGGCTGCGCAGCATGTTGGTCGAGCGTCCGCCATTGCCACGCAAGGATGTGGTGATGCGAGAGATCGCCTTTTTCGACGTCGCAAGCCATACCGGCCATGTCGGTCGCCTGCGTCAGATCCTCGCACGGCTGATGGAACTGCGCCGCGTGCTCGGTGGCGCGATCAAGGGCGAGCGGCTGGTGCGCACCGGCGCGGTTGATACCCGTATTTTTGCCGAAAATCTTGGCCTGTTCGAAGATCTTTGCCACGCGCCTTATATCTTCCGCGCCGCCCGCGACCATTTCGCGCGCACTGGCCGTCGGTTGCGGCTGCAACTCGATACGCCGATTGACATCGCGCATTGGAGCGGCCCGTTGCCGATCGAGCTGGTCGGCGCGCGCAATGTCTACACGTTGCACGATCTGATCCCGCTCAAGCTGCCGTTTCTCACCCTCGATAATAAGCGGCGCTATCTGAAAATGGTGCGCCATCTGGTCAAAGTGGCAGACCGCATCGTGACGGTCTCTGAGCATTCCCGCGATGATATCATAGCACTGACCGGCTGCGATCCGGCGAAGATCGTCGTGACCTATCAGCCAACCGACCTCATGCGCGGCCCCGGCGGCGATGTGATCGCGGTCGATCAGGATGATCTCAAGGTGCGCCTCAAGCAGCTCTACAACCTTGAGGCTGGGCGCTATTTCCTCGTCATCGGCACCATTGAAGCGCGCAAGAATATCGGCCGATTGCTGCTCGCTTATCTGTCGGTGGACACTGACATGCCTCTGCTCATCGTCGGCCCGAACGGCTATCGCGCCGAGAAGGAGTTGGAATTGCTGGAGTCCCGCGCCATCACTTGGCGGTCAACGCGGGTGCGCCAACTTGGCTATATCAGCCGCAGCCAGTTGCGCGATTTGATGGCTGGTGCGCGGGCGCTCTGCTTTCCGTCGCTCTATGAAGGCTTTGGCCTGCCGGTGCTGGAGGCAATGACGTTGGGCACGCCGGTGATGACGGCACGCAACAGTTCGCTGCCCGAGGTGGCTGGTGATGCCGCGCTCTATGTCGATCCGTATCAACCGGAAGAGATGCGACGCGCCATTGCCCGTCTGGCACATGATGATGCGCTGGTGGCGCGGCTGCGCAAGTTGGGCCCGCAACAGGCGGCCCGCTTCAGCGAGGCAGATTATGACCGTAGGCTGGGGGCGATGTACCAAGGGCTGATGTCGCCCAGCACCGAGGGAGCCGTACCATGACGTCGCCCGTCCAGCCGCCTGCCGATATGGCAGGCAAACCGCCGCCGCGCTGGGTTGGGTTGGCGATACTGGCGGCCACTCTGGCCGTTCTGCTGGTGCTTGGTTTTGATCGCCACGGTGTCAATCTATTCGGCCCGCCGGTTGTGGCGCAGGATCTGACCTGCCAGATGAAGCCGAAGGTCGGCAAGGAAGATTGCGGGCGCGTGCTGGCGGCTCGTCAGTTGGTCTACGGGCCATACATCCAGCTTCCCGTCGGGCGCTATCGGGTGGAGTTCGATCTGCAGCCCACCGGCAGATGCGATTATGGCCGCGTCCATATCGACGTCGCCGCAATCAGCAGGCGACCCGCCCCCTTGATGTCCGCCGATTTTGCTTTGGGCGGTCACGTGGTCGCCCGGGCTGATTTTGCCGTAGGGCTCGACCTTGCCTATGCGCCCTTTGAATTCCGCATCACCGAAAGCATCGGCGATGGGTGCGCCAAGTTGCAGGCGGTGCGCATCGCACCGCTGGAGGGGTGAAGCCGATGCTGCGCCATCATCGCAATTCGCTGCTCGCTTTGGTGTTCTGCATGCCATTGATTGGGTCGTGCACCGATAAACCCTCCGCCCCGATAGCGGTGACGATCCTGCGTGACGGCGTGCTGGATAAGGGAGCGTTGACTGCCGTCGGCCATGCGGCCGGTGTTCCAGCCGAGCAGGATATCGCCTGCGCGCTATCGGCCGGGGAGGGGATAAAATCGCCGGATTGCCACTTCACGCTGCGCAACGGTGGATTAATTTGGGGGCCATACATCACATTGCCGCACGGCCATTATCGTCTCGTCTATCATTTCGATGTCACGCCCACTTGCCCCGGCGGCCACGTGCGTTTTGATGTCACCTCGCAGGAATCCGGGTTTACCGCGTTGGGCCGCTGGGAAGAGACCATCGAGCAGAGCCGCGATGTCTCGGCGGGTTTCGACGTGGCAGACCACGGCGGCGACCTTGGCAAGATCGAATTCCGCAGCTTCACCGACGGAGAACATCCGGTCTGTGTCGTGCTAACCGGCGCGAAGCTGCTGGCAGAATAGACAAGCGCGGCCTCAGGCATCAGCCCAGGCCATGCCCTCCCGCCCGCGCACATAACCGTTCACGTAAGGCGTCTCCCCGGTGAGGTTGCGCAGCAACGCCTCGCCACTTTCGGCATCCAAATCGCCGTCGAGCACTGAGCGGTAGATTTCCGCCACCTGCACCATATCGGCCACCTGCGGTGACAGCCGGAAATGCGTCACGCCTGCCGCCTGCAACGCCGCCAGTTCGCGCAGCAGCACCGCATAGCCATGCGACATCGTTTGCGTGCCGTTCACCCGCAGCAATGGCGCACCGGTGAGCTGGCTGGCGGCGAGGCCGTCAGGGTCGGTCTCACAGACGAACTGGCACGAATCCTTGTGCACGCCATACGCTCTGCTGTGATAGCAGCGCATCGACACCGAGAGCGGCTGCCGTCCAAAGACCAGAATTTCGGTCTCAACCGGGTTGTGACGGGCCAAAGTGGCAATCGCCTTGCCGGAGAGTTCCACCGGCAGATTTATCCGCACCGCGCCCTGGCGCACCAGAAAATCCAGCGTGGCCTCGTTGAAGACGTTGATGAACGGGCCGGTGATGTGAGGTCGGCCCTTGAGCAGGCTGATCGAGGCGACATCATTGGCTTCGACAATCATCGCCTCACCACAGCGCTCGGCAATTGCGTTGAGTTCACGATCTGAGGTGATCAGCGCCAAGGTGGACAGCACCACCTGCTTGCCCGCCGCGTTCAGGCGATCAATGATCTCCGGGAGATAATCGTAATACAGCGGCTCGCGCTTGGAGCAGACGACCTCGCCCAGATAGACGCTGTCAATCGGTGCCTCATCGGCGATGCGGAAATACATGTCGCGGCGCTGTTCCGGCTTCCACTGGAAGAACAGCGGCCCCAAAGTGAGTTTGCTCATTTCCAGCCCTTCTTTAAGGCGCTCAACGTCTCACGACCGCCCTCGGCAATCGCATGCAGATCAGCCGCCGCCTGCGGCATCGTCTCGCCCCGCGCCAGAGCGTCGAGCACGGCACGAAAGGCAGTGACAACTTGGCCGACATAGGCGCGGCTGCGCTGGCGCCCCTCAATTTTCAACGCCGTCACCCCGGCAGCCTTGAGCTGCGGCAGGATCGACACCGCATTCAGCCCCACCGGCTCCTCGAACAGATAGGAGGCGTTGTCATTGGTCACGAGGCGGCATTTGCAGGGCGTGGGATAGGCCGCATTCTCATTCTTGGCGTAGCGGTTCGTCACCACATCACCGAGGCAGGATTCCATAAACGCGCCATCCTCGCGGTAATGCACGAACTCGGCGGGCGCACACACGCCATCACTGCTCGGCGAGCGGCCTGTGATGTAGGACGACAAAGTGCAACGCCCCTCGACCATCGTGCCGACACTGCCGAAGGCGAACACCTCCGCCTCCACCTTCATGCGCGAAATCAACGTCGCCACCTCGTCCACCTCCAGCACGCGGGGCAGCACGACGCGGCTGATGCCGAAAGTCTCGCGATAGAAATCAATCGACAGCGGATTGCTCGCCGCCGCCTGCACCGAGAGATGCCGACGCAGATTAGGGTGTTTGCGCATGGCGTAATCGAGCAGACCAATATCGGCCAGGATCACCGCATCCGCCCCGCACTCCGCCGCCGTGTCGATGGCGCGATGCCAGGGGCCGATATCGCCGGCACGCGGGAAGGTGTTGATCGCCACGATCACCCAGCGCCCGCGCGCATGGGCGTAAGCCACACCTTCGCGCAATTCCTTGGCGTCGAAATTTAGGCCGGGATAGTTGCGGGCGTTGGTGCAGTCGCGAAAGCCGCAATAGACGGTGTCGGCCCCGGCATCGATGGCGGTGCGCAGGGCTGCCGGTGTGCCTGCCGGGCAGACCAATTCGAGATAGGCGATGTCCCTCACGCGGCCACTCCCTGCTTGCGTCGCGCCAGAATTTCCTGTTTGGCGAGGCGGGATTTCAGTGTCTCGATCTCAGCACGCAGACTGCCGAACTCGGCGGCGAGATCATGCTCGTCCGGCGCATCGGGGGCACGCATGGCGATAATCCGATCACGCAGCCGCGCGGCACGTCCTTCCCAGCGCAGCACTGTCCGCCGACCAACGCCGCGCAAAGGGCCGAGCAGCGCCATTGCTTCGTCCAGCAGCGAGATTTCTTCGCGATCCAGCGTGTTGCGCAGCGCCACCACGGCGGAGGTGTCGCCGGTGATGGTGATGTCGCGGGTGAAGAACAGCGCGTCTGAATCAATCCGGCCTTCAAGCAGCGCCAGCAGCGATTCGAGCGACCCCTTCAGGGTTACGTTGCACGCCGGTGCGTCGCCGCGCACAAGGGTCAGTGTTGCCGGTTTTTCGCCAAAGCTGAGCAGAAAGCGATGTGGCAGATCGGTGAGTTCCACCTGCAATCGGGTGGGCTGCAGCGCCGCAAGATTGCGGAACAAATCGGGATGATGTCGCCGCATACTGCGCATCAGAGCCGCCGCACCGCGTTCAATCACGGGCTTGGGCAGCGCTGCGAGCATGTTGCGGGCAATGATAATTGGGAACGCAACCTTGTCCATCGCGCCGCCTCCTGAGAACGCATTCCGCCCTGCGCGGCGCATAGCGGCACAACGGGGCGGCACCGACTTTGATTTGAATCAAGTAGCCTACAAGGTTTTACTGGCAGCTTGCGGCACTTGGTTAAGGCCGCTCAATGCCGCGCATCACCATATTTAGATCGATTGGGATAACGTCACTGTTTTTGGCCGCCTTGTCCGTATGGTCTGGTGTCTGGAATAGTGTTGCGTTTGCCGATGAGAGCCCGATTTTTAAAGTCGATTCGCATTGGCCTGCACCGTTGCCGCATGGCTGGGTGCTCGGGGAGGTGTCGGGGATCGCTGTCGATGCGCAGGACAATGTGTGGATCGTCCAGCGCTCCTCGGATCACAAGGTGCCGCACAGTGCGCCGCCGGTGATCGAGTTCGACCCGTCCGGTCGATTTCTCCGCGCCTGGGGTGGTCCGGGCCGGGGCTATGACTGGTTTGCCAGCGAGCACGGCATTCACGTCGATCCCCAGGGCAATATCTGGCTCAGCGGCAACGGACGCAGCGATGCGCAGGTGCTGAAATTCACCCCGGAGGGCTCCTTCCTTCTCCAGATCGGCCACCCGGCGCAGGGGGCGGCGAGCAACGATGTCACCCGCCTTGGCCGCCCGACCGATGTGGCCATCGATCCGACGGCCAATGAAATCTATGTCGCCGATGGCTATGGTGATCGCCGCGTGATCGTCTTCGATGCCACGACTGGCGCTTATAAGCGGCATTGGGGTGCCTATGGTGGCACGCCGTCGGATGCCGCCCAGCATTACGACCCCACATCACCGCCACCGCGCCAATTCGGTCGCCCGGTGCATTGCGTCAAGCGGGCGCATGATGGCTTGATCTATGTCTGCGACCGCCAAAACGACCGCGTGCAGGTCTTTCGCCCGGATGGCCACTTTATCACCGAATGGCGCGTCTCGCCGCAAACGGTGGGAATGGGCAGCGTATGGGACCTCGCCTTCTCACCGGATGCGAGCCAGCACCTGATCTTTGTCGCTGATGGCAGCAACGAGATGGTGCACATCCTGCGTCGCAGTGACGGCGCGCAGATCGGCAGTTTCGGCCAGCCCGGCCATCATCCCGGTCAGTTCCATTGGCTGCACACCCTCGCCATCGACAGCCAAGGCCATGTTTTCACCACCGAAGTTGATGGTGCCAATCGCGTGCAGCGTTTCACGCCCGCCACAGCCTTCGGCCCTTAGATTGAACAGGAGACCCACCATGCCGTCTCGCCGCTCGCGCCTTGCGCGCACAGTACCGTTGGCCTTGACCGGCATCTTGCTGGCCTGCGCCGTTGAGGCCGCCGATCCGCCGAAGGCGAAGAACGAACCGGTCGGCCATCCGATCACCGTGACCAAAGAGATGCTCGGTGCTGGCATCGTCTCCAGCGGCACCGTTCTGCCGCCGCCGCCGCCAGTGACGGGCACGCGGGCCAAGCCGGTCGAATCCTGGGGCAAGCCGCTGCCCTATCCGATCATGATCGCCGACCGGCGCAACAACCGACTGATCGAGATCGCGCCGGATAAGCGCATTATCTGGGAAATGGCGTCGCCCAATTTGCAAATTTATCGCGGCAATGACGACGTGTTCTTCACGCCCGACGGTAGCCAGATGGTGGTCAACGAGGAAGATAACTACGATTTTCACTTCGTCGATTACCAGGAACGCGCCGTCACGCGCACCTTCGGCGTCTCGGATGTGCGCGGCGATTCCGGCCCGTATCTCAACTACCCAGATGACGCGGTGATGCTGGATGACGGCAAATTGGCCGTGGCCGATATCCGCTCATGCCGGGTGATGATCATCAACCCCGACACGTCGGACATCGAGACGCAATGGGGGAAGCCCGGCGCGTGTCGGCATGATCCGCCGCATAATTTCGGCTATCCCAACGGTGCGTCGCCGCTGCCGAACGGCGATCTGCTGATCACGGAAATCACCGATGGTTGGATCGACCGCATTGCGCGTGATGGCACGGTGGTCTGGGCCGTCAAAGCCCCACATGTCGGCTACGTCTCCGATGCCTTCCTCACCCATGACGGTCAGGTGATCGTCGCTGATTACGTCAAACCCGGCGGCGTGGTGATTTTCGACCCCAAGACGCGCAAGATCAGTTGGGAATATCGTGTTGCCACCGGGGAGGCTTCGCTCAACCATCCCTCATTGGCCAAGGAACTGCCCACCGGCGACATCATCCTCAATGATGATCTGCGCAACCGCGTGCTGGTGATTGATCGCCAGACCAAGAAGATCATTTGGCAATACGGCAAGACCGACAGCAAAGGCCACGCGCCTGGCTATTTGTGGAATCCCGACGGGCTTGACCTGGATTACTACCACGACTGGAAGGCGGCGCTGGCAACTCCAAAGGCGCCGTGATTCACCGATTAGCGGCTGTCGCCCTGTTCCCAACGGGCGACAGCAACTGCGAGGCGCAGCAGGGCGGCTTCAAGCAATTTCATCTCGCTCAGCCACCGTGCGCGTTGCTGTTCAAGTTGCTCCACCAACATCAGATAATCGTCCGGCGCAGTCAGGAAGCGCCGTTCCAGCCCCACATCATCGTTGGAGAGAATTCCCTCTACTTCGCCCCATAGGGTGAATTCCTGTTCGGATGCGTGCTTCCATTGGCTCAGCGTATTCGGCTGACGGTGATAAGGCGGGTGGATCGGCGCAAAGCGCATATTGGCCAGATCGCTGGTGGTGAGCGCCGAATTGTCGGCAGTGTCGATATGCGCATCGTCGCTCAATTGCTCGGCCTGATCGGCCGATTGCTGAAGGGATTGCGCCAGCAATTCCAGGCCAGGGCGCATCGCCGCCAATATATCAGATGATTGCGCCACTGACCCCAGCAACTGCGCCGTGCCCCGTAAGCTACGAGCCAGGCTGTGTAATGTCGGCTGAGGTTCCTCTGCCAATTGGCCAAAATCTGCTACGGGGAAATATCCAATCATGGCAATCTGCAACCAGTTTCATGTTAAATATGCAACGGTTTGAACTCATCGCATGCGTGCGATTATGATTGTGGGCATGCTTTGAGTCATTAAACATCCCCAATACGGGTATAAATGATTTTTTATGATCTGGATTGTGTGGGATCGCCTTATTTCATTGCGATTGAAGGAAACTGTCCCGTTGCACCGCTAGATGCCCGCAGCTGATTTCGTGCCAGGCATGACAAACCGTACCATCGCCGTAAACTCGATAACGATTGGAGCTTTGCATGATCTTGTCGGCTAACAACGACCCGGTGCGAGATATTGAGGGGGGCGAGGCGCTGCCCTGTGCGCTCTTTATCGCGCCGATTATGCCGCAGCAGACCGGCAACGGCTTGGCGATGCGTGCGGGAATGACGCTGCGGGCGCTGTCGCAGTACTACAGGGTGTATCTGGTTGTGGTTCCGGTTGCCGGATCGCTCCAGGATTCTTCAGATTTCGCGCGCCAATTCGCGACCGCCTTGAAGGTGCTTGACCCGCAAGCCCATCTTGATCCGCTCGCGGGGCTGATTTTGCGCGTCACGGATGAGGCCGAGCGCGCGCGGGCGAGGGCTGCATATCCGAAGGTTTGGCTGAGCAGGCTGTGCACCAGTGCCACGGCACACGCCATTATGGCATGGGCAGACGGCGTTCCGTTCGCGGTGCTGCATGTGATGCGGCTCTATCTGGCGACCTTGGCGGAGCCGTTTTTGCGCCGAGTGGCTGATCGTCCGCTGTGCGGTCTCGATCTGGATGACGACGATGCCGATGTCTATGACGCGATGGCGGAAGGCTCGGGGCAAGCTGCGATGTTGCGGGCGGAGGCGGAGAAATTCCGCGCACTGGCCACCCGGATGTTGCCGCAGTTCGACCGGCGCTTCGTCAGCGCCGCGCGCGATGCCGAACGCCTTGCGGCAAATTATCCCGGCAATTCGTTCGATGTCGTCCCCAATGGCTACCCGCTGATCGGACAGCAGATCGCGCGCCGCAGCAACGGCGGCGATGGGCTCAGGCTCTTGTTCATCGGCGGGTTGGGATATCCGCCGAACGCGGATGCCGTGGCTTGGCTCTGCGGCCCCGTTCTCTCGGCGCTGCGCGCGATGGGTGGCGAAGAGGTGATGATTGATATCGTCGGCGCGGGCGCGGATCGCCTTACCCGCACGGACGATCCCGCCATTGTGGTGCATGGCTATGTCGAGGATGTCACAGCGCTCTATGCCAGCGCCGATATTGCCGTGGTGCCCATCCGCATCGGGGGCGGCACACGGATCAAGATTCTCGAAGCCTTTCACTACACCGTGCCGGTGGTCTCGACCCACATCGGCGCGGCCGGGCTTGAGGTTCAGGACGGTCGGCACCTTCTGCTGGCTGATGATCCTGCGAATTTTGCCGCGGCCTGTTTGCGCCTGAAGCGGGATAATCGTTTAGCCATTGCGCTGACAACGAACGCGGCAAAATTGGTTGCCGAAAGTTACGGCCCGGAAGCGGTCGCGGACATATTGTTTTCTGCCTATAATAATCAATGATATAGACATTTTTATTGGCATATAGTCGTGCCGCAAGACCCATCGGCTGATGCGGCTAAATCTTCGCCATCATGCCACCGTCGATCACCAGAAGCTGGCCGTTGATGAAACTGGCGGCGGGGGAGACCAGGAAGAGAGCGACGGGAGCGATGTCCTCGGTGCTTGCCCAACGTCCGCTCGGCACGGATTGGCGCAGTCTCTGGTCGAATTCGCTGCTTTTTTGCAGATCCTCGGTGAAATCGGTGCGCACATAGCCCGGAGCGATGGCGTTGGCGGTAATGCCCAAGGCGCCATATTCCACCGCAATCGAGCGCATCAATGCCGCAACGCCGCCCTTGGCGGTGGAATAGGCGCTGATATTGGGGGCAGCTGCGATGCTGGCCACCGATGCGGTCAGCAATACGCGGCCAAAGCCTCGGCTGATCATGCCGGGCAGGAAATTGCGTGCGCAGTTGAACGCCCCGTTGATGTGGACGTTCATCAATTGCTGCCATTCTTCCGGCTGGGTTTCCACCAACAGCTTGCGGTTCTGATTGCCGGCATTGCTGACCAGAATATCCACCGCCCATCCCTCGGCATCCAGCATTTGGCTCGCAGCCTGTACTGCGTCGAACTGTGCCACGTTGAAGGCGGCGCTGCGCGCGGTGATGCCCTCCGCAGACAGCGTGTCCACCGCTGCATCACAGGTGGACTGGTTGAGATCGTTAATCACAACCCGCGCGCCTGCCTTGCCGAGTGCGGTGGCAATGGCCAAGCCGATGCCGCGGGCGCCGCCGGTGATCAGTGCTGTGCGCCCATTGAGGGCAAAGCTCTGTTGCAGATATGCGAGGTCCATCAACGGTCTCCCTGAAGTCTTTTGGCCTTGGTCTGGCCAGTAGAGCATGATCGGCGGCTGCAGCAATGGGGCCACGTGCTTGACCCTCGCCCGGTCGGGGCGGAGGATGCGCGCTCAGTCAGACGAGCGGCGCGTTGAACCTTTTCAATTTGATCCTGCCCCAGAAAGTTCAGAGGGCCGCATGAGCGTGGTGTTGGCCTGCGACCTCGGTGGCACCAGCTTCCGGGCGGCGCTGATTGATGCGCAGGGGGAATTCCGCGCGCAAACCGCCATTGCCGGGACGATATCAGATGACGGCAACGGAATCTCCGACTTCGAGGCTGATCTCTGGTGGCAGGCATTCTGTACAGCGGTGGGCGTGTTGGCCGAGACCGCGCCCGATGATTTCGCCCACGTCGTTGGGGTGACGATATGTGGTGTGACGCGCACCCAGGTGTTTGTTGATGCCGAGGGGCGTCCGGTGCGGCCCGCGATCACCTGGAAAGATACCCGCGCCCAGGCGGCGGCCATGCGGCTCGCCGAGGGTTCCGATCATGCCGAGGCAGCGGCATTGAACGGCTTCCACCCGCTGGCCCGCCTCGCCTGGCTGCGTGAGAGCGAGCCTGCGGTGGCGGCACGTGTAGCCAAGGTGCTCGACCCGAAGGACTATCTTAATCTTCGCCTCACCGGACGGGCGGCGAGTGACCCGGTGTCGCTGGCCCGGCTGATCGCATCTCCTGCATTGCTCGCGGCTGCGGGGTTCGATGCCTCGGTGATCCCTGATTTGTGCAAACCTTGGGACGCGGTGGGCGGTGTGCTGCCCGATCTGCCGGGATCGCTCAGCGCACTCTCGGGCTGCCCGGTGTTTTGCGGCTCGAATGACACATGGACCGGCGTGGTCGGGCTTGGCGCCATGCAGCCGGGGCTGGCCTACAATATTTCCGGCACCACCGAGGTGCTGGGCGTGATGGGCACGCAGGCGGTGGTGGCGGAGGGGCTGTTGACGGTGGATTGGCTCGGCCAGTTCCAACTCGGCGGACCGAGCCAGAACGGGGCAGATACAGCTTCGTGGCTGATGTCGCTACTCGGCACCGATGGGGACGCGGGCGAAAGTTTGGATGCATTGCTGGCCGCCCCGCGTCATCTGCAGCCGGTGATCTTCCTGCCTTATCTGCAAGGCGAGCGCGTGCCGTATTGGGACCCGTCGTTGCGTGGGGCGTTTGTCGGGCTGAACCGGCAGCATCGGGCGGGCGATCTCGCTTGGGCGGTGCTGGAAGGCGTGGCCTTTCTCAACCGCATCGTGCTTGAGGCAGCCGAGGCGGCGATGGGGGCGGAGGTGTCGGAAATCCGCTTCGGCGGTGGGGCGGCGCGCAATCCGCGGTGGCAGCAGGTCAAGGCCGACGTTACCGGGCGTCCGGTGGCTGTGGGCGAGACGCCGGAGTCGGGATTGCTGGGCGCGGCGATTGTCGCCTGGACCGGGTTGGGGCAGTTCACGTCGTTGGCTCAGGCGCAAGAAAAATTGGTGCGCATTGCCAGCCGCGCGCTGCCGGATTCAGCGCGCAAGGCGCAGTATGATGCGCTGTTCGGGCTGTTCCGGCAGGTGGAGGCAGCCCTCGCCCCGGTCTCACGCGGACTGGCCAATTTCGCCGTGGGAGGAGCGTAAGCGTATGCGTGAGGTGATCGCACGATATGGCACGGCGCTGTTTGGACTGGCGGTGATCCTGGTGTTCATCGTCTTTGCGCCAAATTTCGCCAGCCTGGGCAACATCCTCAACGTGCTCAAGGACACCAGCTTCCTTGCCATTCTGGCTCTCGGTTTTGCGCTGGCCTTCACGGTGGCGGAACTGGATTTGTCGATTGCCGATGTGGCGAGTTTGGCCGCTGTGGTGTGCGGTTGGCTGGTGCAATTGCACGCCCCGCCGTTCCTTGCCGTGATGGCGGCGCTCGCTGTTGCCGGCGGGATGGGGGTGATCAACGGGATTGGTGTGACGTGGCTGCGTGTACCCTCGCTGATCATGACCCTCGGCACCGCCGCCATCGCGCGCGGCCTGGGCTTCATGATCACCCAAGGGGTTGCCTTTGTCGGGCGCTGGCCGGTGGGGTTCACCTCCATCGCACGCGGAAATGTGCTGGGCGTGCCCAATCTGGTGCTGTGGATGGCGGGGGCTGCGTTGTCAGCCTGGGTGTTGCTCAGTTGGACCCGACTGGGCGCTCATATGGTCGCCACAGGTGAAGCGGATGAGGCTGCGCGGCTGGCGGGGATTCCCACGCGACGGATGAAGCGGATTGGATTGTTGCTCGCCGGGCTGTGTGCGGGTTTGATGGCGGTGCTGCTGGCGGCCAATCTATCGTCGGCCGCTCCCAATATGGCGGGTGATTATCTGCTGTATGCCATTGCCGCTGTGCTGCTCGGCATGACGATGTTTCAGCCCGGCAAGCCGAACGTGCCAGGCACGATCTATGCGGCTCTGGTGTTGAAGGCGCTTGGCAACGGCCTCGTACTGCTTGGCGCGGCCTATTATGTGCAAGATATTGTGCTCGGCATGATCATCATTGCCTCGGTGGCGTTCTCGGCCAGCACGATGAAGAAGGCGGCGTTCAAGGTTTGAACCAAGATAAGAAAAGGATGGGAAAGATGAATTGGTTGCGCGGATTGGTGATGACGGCCACGGCTCTGGTGGCGCTGTCCACCTCGGCACGGGCGTTCGAAGTCGGTATTATCGGCTTCCAGTTCTCCTCCGAAACGCATGCCCGTGCGGCCAATGCGGCGGCAGAGGCGGCGAAGGCCAAGGGCTGGACCGTCACGCTGCTCAATTCGGAAGGCTCGCTGCCCAAGCATGTTGAGCAATTCGAGACGCTGATTTCCAAGCATGTCGATGCGATCATCATCGCCATGGGCAAGCCGGTTGAGGCGGAGGCGGAGTTCAAGGAGGCCCGCGAGAAGGGCATCCCGGTGATCACCATCGCCTCCGGCTCCAGCCCCTATGCGCTGTTTGACATTCAGAGCAATGAATACAAGGTCGGTGCCGAGGCGGCGCTCAATCTGCTCGGCCAAATGGGCTATAGCGGCAACCTCGTCACCGCGCGCTTCGACCTCAATGTCGCCACCCGTATTCGCGGCAAGATCCTCGACGCCGCGTTGTCGGAAAATCAGGCGGTAAAAGAGGTCGGCAAATTCTCGATGGCACGCACCCAAAGCTGGCGCGACGACGTGCGCAGCGGCATGCAGGCGTTGCTGTTGCAGAACCAGGGCAAAATCAACGGCATCTGGGCGTCGTTCGATGGTCAGGCCTATATCATTGACGATCTGCTGCAATCGCAGGGCGTGAAAAAGGGCCAGATTGCGCTGGTTTCGGCTGATGGCGGCAAGGAGACCTATGCCCGCATTGCGGACCCGAATTCCACCCTGCTCGCCACCGTCGCTGTGCCATTCGAGGAGATGGGCCGCAAAGCAGTGGATGCGGTGCAGACCATCGTGGTGGAGAAAAAGCCGAAATCGACTGTCACGCCCGGTCCATATCTGTTCACCGATGCAGTGCTGGTGGATGCCCACAACGTGCAGAACTTCCTGAAGTGACCAACTCCTCCACCTTGCCGATCCTGTCGCTGCGCGGGATCGGCAAGAATTATGGCGCTGTGCAGGCGGTGCGCGATGTCGATCTGGATGTCTATCCGGGCGAGGTCGTGGCGATTTGCGGCGATAACGGCGCGGGTAAATCCAGCTTGATCAAGCTGATTTCGGGTGCGGAAGACCCAAGCTTCGGGCGCATCGCGTTGCGTGGTGAGACAGTGCGCTTCACTTCACCACAGGATGCGCTCGCCCGTGGGGTGGCGACGATCTATCAGGATCTTGCCTTGGCCCCGCGCCTGTCCATCGCACAGAACGTGTTTATGGGTTCGGAGCTGACACGCCCCGCGCTGCTGCCCTTTCTGCGCGTGCTCGACAAACGCCGGATGCAGCAGGAGGCCTGCGGGTATCTGGCGCAATTATCGGTATCGGTGGACGACATGTCCCGCCCGGTGGAGCGGCTGTCCGGCGGGCAGCGTCAGGCGGTGGCGATTGCCCGTGCGCTGCGCTGGCGGGCCGAGATCATCATTATGGACGAACCGACCGCCGCCCTTGGCGTGAAGGAGACGGCACTTGTGCTTGATCTTGTGCGACGGTTGAAATCCGATGGGCGGACGATCCTGCTGATCAGCCACAATATGCGCGACGTGGTGGCGCTGGCGGACCGGGTGGTGATCATGGGGGCAGGGCGCAAATTCGCCGATTTGCCCATCGCTGACCTCACGCCCGACGATCTGACGCACATGATCATGCGCGGCAATCAAGGCGGCGATCTCGGTCAGATGATCGCATCTTGAAGCAGCAACTGGGTCCGCACGGCTGCGGGGTCCGCCGAGCCGCCCGCTGCAATATCGGCGGCAGCGATGCCGGCGGCGTGGCCGGTGGCGAAGCCGGTGCCCATCACTCGGATGGAGCCATAAGCCTCGGCATCGGCTCCGATGACCCGCCCGGCCAGGAATAGATTATCCACGCCATCAGCGCGCAGCGCGTTGAGCGGAATGTCAAAAAATCCAGCGCCGCCAATGGAGGTGAACACTGGGTGGCCGGGTGCTGTATGCACTTCCATGGGCCACGCCCCGCGCCCAATCCCGTCCTTGGCTGAGCGGCTGCCAGCGCCGCAATACGCCGCCGACAAGGTGAGCCGGGCATGCGGTCTACGGGTTTCGCGCAAGCCGATTTGCGGGCCGGTGCTGGCGATATGGGCGCGTTCGAATCCCGGTTGAGCGCGCAACGCCGTCACAGCAAGCCCAGCCAGACGCCGCCCTTGCCGTTCGGCACGCGACAGAACGGCGCTGCTCATGCCGTCGGTGACGATATCAACGCAGGTCCACCACACCTCATCTGCGCCCGGCACCCGAATGAACACACCGCCATCCTGGCGCAGGTGAGGTCCGTCAGTATCATCAAGGTCACGGTTGACCGCACGCGCCGCTGCGGCGAAGGCCTCGCGGGTGATGGTCTGGCTTGCCGCGATGCCGCCCACGCGGATCGGCAGCGAGGCGGCCTGAACATGATCGCCGCGTGTGGCGTCCACATCCATCGGCAACCCCAAAGCTGCTGCCAACGCGGCATCGCCGCTGGCATCAACGAAGGCACGCGCCGATACGTGATGGCGGCCAGCATGATCGGCAATTTCGATGGAGGTGGTGCGCGCGCCGTCACATGTGGCGGCGATCAGAGTGGCGTGCAGGCGGGTTTCCACGCCGACGGCCTCAAGCGCGTCATCAAGGGCGAGTTTGAGCATCTCCGGGTGAAACGCCACGATCCAATTGCCCGACCGCGCCCGAAACGGCGCCACATCCGTGCCATACTGAGCCAGTCGGTCGAGCACCGCACTGGCCGCTCCGGCGACAGTCGGCACGGCGGTATCGCCGACTTGGTAGAGGCCGCAAAAGGTTAAAACGCTGGATGCCGTGGCCGCACCACCGAGGAAGCCGTAGCGTTCGAGCAGCAAAGTCCGCGCCCCACTCTGCGCCGCCCCGATGGCGGCTGCTGTCCCGGCAGCGCCACCGCCGACCACGATGACATCGTAATTCTCTGAGCGCATCGGATGTCCCCTTGCCTTGCTGGCAAGGACAGTAGAGAGCGCAAGAAATTGTCGCCAACACCGAATTGCAGCCGCGTGGATGACGCAGTGACGTGACGGCGATTTTGAACTCAGCCGCGCTCCAATGCCTGTCCGACTGCGGTGGCGAGAACGCGCACGCCGGGATCGCGGGTGATGGATTGGTGATTGCCTTCTATCACCGTCACGCGCGCGCGGTCAGCGGCGATCACCTCCCACCCCATGTAAGGCCCAGCATCGAGGAAGCGCAAAGGCTGAGCGCTGCTGCGAATGACGTGAACATTCAATGGCTTGGCCGGATGCGATGGCAAATTGTTGCGATATTGCCGGGCAATGTGCAGATGGGCTCCGACAACATTGATGGTGTCCGGCTGCAATTTGCTCAGATCAAGGCCGGGCAGAGAGTCGACCGGCAAGCCTGCCATTTTGCGCAAGCTGGCGCGTGCCAAGTCGGTGATCCGGAGCATGAGCTGACTATTGCCGCTATTCTTCGCCTCATCACGTAGCCATGCCGGAATGTTTGCCGCACAGCGGACCAAGGTCGGCAGCAGATTGCGGATCGATGGACGCCACGCGGGGCATCGTGTGTCCACCACCAGCAATTGCGCCACCGTGTCACCCGCCGCGATCAGCTGCCGCGCCATTTCATAAGCGACCACCGCGCCAAAGGAGTAGCCGCCCAGGTGATAGGGACCTTCAGGCTGTGTCAGACGCATCAGGTCTATGTAACGAGCAGCGAGGGTGGGAACATCGACGGAGAGGTCGTCATCTGCGCGGCGATGGAAGGCGTGGAGTGGCCGGTCTTCGCCGAGGTGTTTCGCCAATAGCCGGTATTGCACTGCGTCGCCGCCAATGGAGTGCACGCAGAAAAACGGCGCCAGTTCTCCGCGCGGTTGCAGTGCGATCAACGAAATCGGTCGATCCGGGCTGATGCCGCTATAGATCAGCGCGCGCACCAGATCGGCAATCGTCAGCCCCTCGCTCAAACCGCCCCCGGCGAGCATGTCGATGCTCAGATCGACGCCGAATTCGGCCTCAATGGCGGCGAACAGGTTGAGCAGCGCTAGGGAATCGCCGCCGTGGTCGAAGAAATCCAGATGCACACCCGTGGCGGGCATGGCCAGAACTTCGGACCAGATTTCGGCGAGTTTCAGCTCCAATTCGCCTTCAGGCGGGCGGTTCGGTGCCTGCTCGCGCGCGCGCTCCGGTGGCCGGAGGGCGGTACGGTCTAGCTTGCCGTTGGGAGTCATCGGCAGGCGGTCGAGCCAGACATAGCTCGACGGGCGCATATGCATCGGCAGCGATAGCGCGGCTCCGGCGCGGATGGAGTCCAATGTCGGCGCGGCACCCGCTGTGGCCACCAGAAAGGCGACCAGGCGACGCACACCGAAATCGTCGGTATGCAGCGCCATCACAGCATCTTGAATACGGGGCAGAGCCAGCAGCGCCGCCTCGATTTCGCCGGGTTCAACCCGCAACCCATTGATTTTAATTTGATGGTCGATGCGCCCAAGCGTCTGTAACTCGCCATCGGGTCGCCAGCATACGCGGTCACCAGAGCGGTACATTCGGCCTATGCCGCACAGATCCGGCAGAAACCTCTCTGCCGTCAGCTCCGGGCGACCAAGATAGCCGCGCGCCACCCCAGCGCCACCAATATAAAGCTCACCCGATGCACCCGGCGGCAGCAATTCGCCGTTTCGGTCCACCACATAGAGCGTGGTGTTCCACAATGCGCGCCCAATGGTCGGGTCGTGGCGGTCTTCCGGTTTGACGGGAGCCCACGTGGAATAGACCGTTGTTTCCGTTGGGCCGTAGAGATTGAGAAAGCGCACGCTCGGCACTGCCGCGAATAGTCGGTCGGCCACCAGTCGCGGCAATTTCTCTCCGGCGACGATCACCGTCTGCACACTGCTCGGCATGCCGCCGGTGCGCAGCAGCGCATCGAGCAGTGACGGGCCGGAGTTCACCAGCCGTACCTCCGCCGCATCGGGGGAGGACTGCAAGGCGAGCAGGTTCTGCACCATCACCACGCGACCGCCAAAACACAGCGGCACAAAAAGCTCGAAGGCGGAGAGGTCGAAATTCAGTGAGGTGGAAAACAGCATACCGCCCAGATCTGCATCCGTCAGGATCGCGCGCGCCCAACTGATCAGATTGACGACGTTGCTGTGCCGCACCCCCACCGCCTTCGGCGTGCCGGTGGAGCCGGAGGTGTAGAGCACATAGGCCAGATCGTCCGCCCCCGGTGCTGTGGGCGTGGCGCGGGCGGCGTTCGCGTCTGGCTGGTCGAGCAGCATCAAGCGCGCACCCGATCCGGCGAAACGGGGGGCCAAGGCGGCGGTGGTCAGAATCACCGGCACCGCCGCATCGGCGACGATGAAGGCAATCCGTTGTTCTGGATATTCCGGGTCCAGCGGCAAATAGGCTGCCCCGGATTTCAGCACACCCAGCACGGCAGGCAGCAGATAGTCCGAGCGCGGCAGCGCAATGCCAACAGCGCCGCCCAGTGTCGTCGGCAATGCCGCCAATTGTGCGGCGATGTCATCCGCTGCTGCCTGTAGTTCATCATATTTTACGGACTGCGACTGGAAGCGTAGCGCCTCGGCCTGCGGTGTTTTCCGTGCCTGCGCATCGAATAGGCTGACCAGGGTCTGGCCGGGCGGCAGCTCAACCGTCTCAGCCGCAGACAGGGCAAGCACCTTCTGACGGCTCTCCGCTGACATGATGGGCAGCTGTCGCAACCGGCGATGCGGATCGTCTAGGGCTTCCAGCACCAGGGTTTGCAACGCCTCGGCCAATCGCGCGGCTTCGTCCGTTGAGATCAGGCCGGGATCGGTGTCGATCCAAAATTGCACCGGTTCCGCTTTGTCCAGCGCCTCGACTGCGATCTGCCACGGAAATGCCAAGCCGTGCGATAGGCAGCGATACTGCACCTTTGAGTCTTCAAAGCCGAAATCATAGGGGTCGGATAGATAGTTCAGCAGCACATCGAACAGGCCGTTACGCCCGTGCCGCGTGGAGCCGATGGCGGCGTTGATGTCTTGCAATGGACAACGGGCATGCCGGATATCGCGGGCGCGCTGGTGATCCTCCAAACGCATTGCTTCAGCAAGACTGCAATCTGCCGTCAGGCTCAGGCGGTGCGGGATGTTCTGCGCCAGCGAGGAGATCAGCTGGCGCAAGGCGGCGGTGCGGCGCTGGTGGTAGCCCAGGCCAAGCACCAGATCGTCGCACTCATAAAGCCGCATGAAAGCAACATATGTCAGCGTGACGAGCGCCCCGAAAGCCGATGATCCGAGGGCACGCGCGTGCCGTTCGAAGCGATCGAAATCCTCCCGCGCCACACTGAACGCGCGGCGTTGCGCGCGGCCGGTGCGTCGTGCCTCTGTGTTGGCGCGGTCGGCCTGCACCAGAGGATCGGGCATATGCTCGAACCGGCTCTGCCAATAGGCACGATCTGATTCATAGGCAGCACTGCCATGATAGGCCCGCTCGGCCTGCTGAAACGCCGCCATCGTGCCGACGGGGGGTGAAGGCGGGCGGGTGCCCTGTCGTGACGCCCGATAGTTCTGCGCCACGCGCGCGCAGAACAGGCGCTGTGCTTTCCAATCGACGGCAATGTGATGGTATTTTTGGAACCAAATCGTCCGGTCATCGGCGACCTGCAGCAACGCGAATTGGCACAAAGCGGGGCTGTCGAGCGTCAGCGCATTGCCCATCTCGGCCTGCATCCACGCCTCGGCCGCAGCCTCAGGGTTCGGGTTTCGCCGCAAATCGAGCGTGGACAGAACCGATGTTGCGCGGATTGGAGGTGCTGCGTTGGTCGATTCGAGCCGAAATCCCGGCACTTCGGCGAGCGTGGCGTCCAGCGCCGCCTCGAACAGCGGGCGATCCAGCCTGCCCACAATAACCAATGCCTGCCCGACTGTGCAGATCGCCTTGGTCGGGAAGACCTGTTGCGCCAGCCAGATTGCCGTCTGTGACGCATTCAGTTCGGGTGGGATAGTCATTCTTGTCATTAAGAATGTGATCTACCAACCCACGCACAAGATCAAGGGGCGCGCCTCCGCGCGCGACCAGAAATCGCCGCACTACAAAATATGAAATTCTAGTCCAGCTTGGGTTTGTTCTGAAAAAGAATTAAATCAGTGGTCTACCGCACGTGCCAGTACGTAAGATCAAAATTGGAACAGGCGTCTCCCCGGCGCGGTGGCGCGTCGGGGGGAGGTCTCAGAGCGGGAGGTGGAACCTCAGTCGCCTACTTCGTCTCGGCGGCAGCGAGCGCATCCAGTGCAGCACTCGCGCCACGAGTGGACAGCGGCAGGCTTTGCTGGGTGCCGGCGCTGTCCTGCCAATCAATGCGAGCCGTCGTGTCGGTCGGGCGGTTGCGCAGTCGGCGCAGCACGGCCTCGTCTTTCAGGTCGATCTGGGCGAAGCAGCCAAGGCGATTGCAGTTGACGAATGGCACCGCAACCGGGTCGGAGGTGTCGAGTATCAGGTGCGCCGCCATAGTGACGCGCACATTCACCGGTACCTGCACCACCAATTGCTGCGGGACATCCTTGGTCGGGCGACCAATGGCCAAAGCGAGAACGATCTGGTGCTGCTGATCCTGCACCGTGGTGTCCGCCTCGCAACTGCGTGGCGCGGCGCCCTTTTGCACGCAGGTCATGGTCCAATCACCAAAGGTCGCAACAGTCCGCTCCGGCGTCGCGGCGGCAGCGGCAGGTGTCGGCGTTGGAGCAGGTCCAGGCGCCGGCGCGGAACTGCTGGCCGCCATCGCGATCGGAGTGGCGGTCAGACTGGCAGAAAGCACCACGGCCAAAGTGCCCATCCGGTGACCCATCATGTTGCGGAACATCCTCACTTCAACCTTCCTTGAATTGTTTCGCCGGGCGTGTGGCTCGCCAAGGCTGCGAAGCGGCGCATGTTGGCCAACTCGTATAGCCAGACCGACACGCCGCCCACAACACCGAATGTGATAGCCAGTGCGCAAGCTTATTCTAGGCGATAAATTTGTTCACGCAAACATAACGTCAAATAAAAAAATCAGTAATTTCATATTACATTTACATTTATAATGTAAATATCATTTTTAATGTAGGGTTAGTATTGACTTGTTATGTTGATTCTTAGCAAACGGTAATGACATGCATCCCGTAAGGAATTGACAGATGCCGTCTGTTGTATTGCAATCGCTTGATAGTAAAGCAATTTCATCCGGTCGGATGAGTCGCGCCGCGAAAGTGGCAGCCAGACTCGGCGCGGGTGTGTCACTGACGGCGCTGATGTTCGCGGTCGCTGCACCGGCGATGTCGCAGACGCTGGTCAATACCACTCAAACCGTCTCTGGCATCATCGACGGTGGTAATCGGGCCGGCTACTTCGTCAACGGCACGCTGACACTCAACAACGGCGCATTGCAGAATTTCAACACCATCGGCGGCGCAGGCAGCGGCGGCGGTGCGGGTCTGGGTGGTGCGATTTTCGTCAATTCCGGCGGCACGGCAATTCTGAACAGCGTCAGCCTCTACAACAACACCGCTGTCGGCGGACTGGGTGGCGTGGGTTCCGTCGGCGGCGTGCTGAATAACGGCGTCGTCAACGGATATTTTTCCAACATCACTCCAGGCAGCAATGGTGCGAGCGGGATGACCCCGCCGGACAGCCAAACTTATTTTGGTGATGGCAAAGGCAATGGCTTAGCTGGCACCACCGGCGTGATCGCTGGCAACGCCTCGTACGGCTATGGCGGCATTGGCGGCAATGGCGGCAATGGCGGCACCGGCTGGTCGACTTGGACCGTCGGCAATGAAAACGTCACCATCACGGTGGCCAATGACGTCGCGGTGATCGCTGCGGGCGTGGCAACAGCGATTGGCCTTTCATCCGCAACGGCGGCGGCGGCGGCGGCCACGCCACTTGACTTTGGGGCGGGTGCCGCGCTGGGTGCCGCGCTTGGAACCAGCGATGCTATGTATGCGGCGCTGATTGCGACATACACAGCGCAGGGTGTTTCCCTGGTTTTGGCGGAAGAAATCGCCGCCGCAGCTATTTCCGACTACAACAATCTCGTCAATTCCGGCTTTTCCGGCAATGGCGGTGCTGGTGGTTCCGGTGGTGCCGGTGGCGCTGGTTCCTACGGCTTCGGTGGCGGCGCTGGCGGCAATGGCGGCGCAGGTGGTGCCAATGCGGGCCAAAACGGCATGCAGGTCAACGGCGCGGGTGGCAATGGCGGCGCTGGCGGCGCTGGTGGGTTCGGTGCCGGTGGCGGCAGCGGCGGCACGGGCGCTGCGGGCAATGCCGCTGATGCGCAGGGTTTTGGCGGCATCGGTGTTGGTGGTTCCGGTGGTGCTGCTGGCTTCGGCGCGGGCGCGGGCAGCGCGGGTGGCTCCAACGGTGGCGCGTCCTCTGGCGGCGGTGGCGGTTCGGGCTATGGCGGTGCGATTTTCGTGCAGTCCGGCGGCACGCTGATCCTGACCGGCAACATGACCACCAACTACAACAACGACATTGGCGGCAGCAGCACCAATGGCGGCTTGGCGGGCGGCGCTGCGGGTTCGGACATCTTCATGATGACCGGCTCGAACGTGCAGTTTGTGCCGGGTGCTGGCAATCAGATCACCATCAACGGCACCATTGCCGACAACTCGATATATTCGATTGGCGCATCGGCGGGCGCAGGCGCGGGTGCAAGCCTGCAGATCGGTGCGGGCACCACGGTGTTCAACGGTGCCAACACTTATTCCGGCCAGACCTTCATCGAAGGTGGCGCGCTCTATGGCGCGCGGAACACCAGCACCAACACCACCGGCACGCCGAACTACGCGCTGACCGACGGTGCGTTGCAGGCCAGCATCGGCGTGGGCATTCCCACCAACTCCAACCTGACCTTCAACGGCCCGGACTGGGCGACCGGCGGTGTGTTGCAGTCCAACGGCCTGATCTGGCGATGGGTCGGCACCAACCCGAACGAAGTGCAGTGGACTGGGTCGGGCGGTTTCGCTGCCGCTGGCGGTGCGATGACCGTCACGCTCGATCAGGGTGAGGCTCTGGCCTGGGGGCAGAGCAATTTCGTGCCGTTCGGTTACTCGCTGATCTTCGGCTCGGCGCAGGCAACGGATCGTGTCACCTTCACCAACGCGGTTGACATCTCGGGCGGCACCGCCTCGATCCTGGTGGGCAATAACGGTACGGCCAGGGCCGACGCGCTGATGACGGGCGCGATGACCGGCACTGGCAATCTGTCGGTTGGCGGCGCTGGCTATAACGGCACGCTGAACCTGAGTGCTGCCAACACCTACACCGGCAGCACCACCATCAACGCCGGTGCCACGGTTGTGCTGACCGCCACGGGCAGTTTCAACAACACCCGAGATGCCATCGTCGGCGGCACGCTCGACATGTCGGCCAACACTGCTGGTGAGACCGTCGGCCAGTTGGATGGCGGGGGTGGGGTCGTCCTCGGTGCCAACACGCTGACCATCGGCAACACCACCAACCCGAACGGCTCCGGCTATTTCTCCGGCGTGATCTCCGGCACGGGCGGTGTGACGCTGGCGCAGCAGACGCAACAGCAGCTCAATGGCGTCAACACCTATACCGGCGTGACAACCATCGGTAACGGGTCGGCACTGTATCTGACAGCGGCCAATAGCATCGCCACATCTTCGGGCGTGCTGAATAATGGTGCCCTCGATATCAGTGGCGAAGCGGCGTATGCCAACATCACCACGTTGTCGGGTAACGGCACCACCAATCTCGGTGGCAATACCCTGGTTCTGACCAATGCAGCCGACACGTTTGCCGGGGTGATCCAGGACGGTGGCCGGTATGGCGGCACCGGTGGTTCGCTGCTGGTGGCCAATGGCACAGAGACGTTGACCGGCACGAACACCTTTACCGCAGGCACCGGCATCCTGTCGGGTGCCACGCTGGCACTGTCGGGCATGGGCAGCGTCGCCACATCCTCGGAAGTGTTCGATTACGGCACGTTCGACATCTCGGCGACTACCAGCGGTGCCACCATCCAGACGCTGTTTGGTGGCGTGCCTCTCACGACCACTCTGGTGAACGGCCAGAACATCGCCTACGCGCAAGGCCAAGGCCGTGTTGTGCTTGGTGGCCAGACACTGACGATCAACAACGCTTCCAGCGAGTTTGGCGGCGTGATCAGCGGCACGGGTGGTGTCACGCTGACTTCGGGCACGCAGACGCTCTCGGGTGCCAACACCTATACCGGCGGCAGCTTGATTTCGTCGGGGGCGGACCTGATCCTGAAGGGTGCTGGTGCCATCGCAGCCTCGTCGGTGGTGACGGATAACGGCACCTTGGACATCTCGACCGACAACACGCCGGGCGCTGCGATCATCACGCTGGCGGGCAATGGAACGGTTGCGCTGGGTTCGAATACGCTGATGATCACCAATGGCTCGACCACCTTCGCGGGTGTCATTGGCGGCACAGGCGGTCTGACCGTCTCCGGTGGCACCGAGACGCTGACGGGCGCCAACACCTATACCGGCCTGACCAATACCGGGGTTTCCGGCACGTTGGCGCTGTCCGGTTCAGGCAGCATCGCCACCTCGTCGGGTGTGGTTGATGCGGGCATCTTCGATATCTCGGCTGACACTCTGCGGAACAACGACATCACCACGCTCTCGGGCGCTGGCAGCGTGAAGCTGGGTGGCCAAAGCCTTGTTCTGACAGCCGCTTCCGGCACCTATTCGGGTGTGATGCAGGGCACTGGCGGCTTCGAAGTGGTGGCTGGCACTGAGACGTTCAGTGGTGTGAACACCTATACGGGTGCGACCACCGTTGATAGCGGCGCGACGCTGAATCTCGTGGGCGCGGGAAGTGTGGCGAGATCGTCGGGCGTTGCTGATAACGGCACGACCGATATCTCCGGCACGAATTCGGGCACGGCCTTCACCACGCTGTCCGGCAATGGCAGGCTGTTGCTTGGTGCCAAGACGCTGACGATCACCAACGGCTCGACCACCTTCGCGGGCGTGGCCAGCGGCACGGGGGGGCTGACAACTTCGGGCAGCGGCACCGAGACGTTGACGGGGCTGAACACCTACACGGGGGCCACCACCATCGGCTCCGGCACCACGCTGGCGCTGAGCGGCACTGGGTCGATTGCCTTTTCTTCAGGGGTGGCTGATGCGGGCAACTTCAACATTGCTGGCACCACGAGCGGCGCTTCGGTCCAAACGCTCTCGGGTGCGGGCAATGTGGTTCTCGGCAGCAGGACGCTGACGCTGACCAACGCCTCTAGCACCTTCTCGGGCGTGATCAGCGGCAATGGCGGTCTGGCTCTGACCTCCGGCACAGAAACGCTCTCGGGCACCAACACCTATAGCGGTGGCACCTCAGTCACCAACGCAACGGCGATTGTGAACACCGACGCTTCGCTCGGCGCGTCGTCCGGCGCGCTGGCGTTGAACAACGGCACGTTGCAACTGGCAGGGTCTTACACCTCGTCCCGCAACATCACGCTTGCCAACAGCAACACGCTGAACACCGCTGGTTACACGCTGACGGATAACGGCAACATCAGCGGCACCGGCTCGCTGCTGATCAACGGTGGCGGCACGTTGAACTTCAACGGCACCGACAGCGCGACGGGTGCGACGACGGTGCGTGGCAATACCACGGTCAATCTGGCGGCGAACATCACGCTCGGTGCCACCGGCTCCAGCCTGGTCATCGAGCAGGGTAGCACTGTCTATTCGCCGACCTCGGATCTGCTGCTGCTGAACGAAGTCATCACGCTGGTGCCGACTGGCGGCAATGCCAATAGCAGCGGCGCAATCACCGCCTTCGTGGCAACGCCGGGCAAGGTTGGTCCGAATGTCACCGGCGCGAACACCTTCGTGCTGACCCCGCAGCAATTGACGGTCCCGACCGCCGATACGCTGACCGGCGACGGCACGATCAGCGTGGCCACCTTGATCAACGGCATCCTCAAGCCGGGCAACAGTCCTGGTATCCTCACCTTCACCCAGAGCGCGTCGATGACCTCGACGGCGCAGTATCAGGTGAACATCAACGGCACGACGGCGGGCAATGGTGCTGGCTACTACAGCCAAGTGAACGTCACCGGCACTGGCAACACTTTCACCGCCAATGGCGTTCTGATGCCGGAGCTGCACGCGATCTCCGGCACAGTCAGTGACTATCTGCCGCCGGTGGCGAGCAGCTACACGATTGTCAACGCGGCAGGCGGCCTGTTGGGTAGCTTCACGTCGCTGACGCAGCCGACCGGCTATCTGCCGTCTGGCACCCAGTTTGACGCGCTCTACTTCCCAACCGCGTTGAACCTGTATGTCACCCCGGCCGACTACACCAATCTGGCCCCATTCGGCGTGACCAAGCCGCTGACCGCCAACGAGACTCAAGTGGCTCTGGCCCTGAACGCGATGCGCGGCACGGCCGGTGTGCGCGTGAACTTGCAGGCGTCGACGGCGTTGGCCGCCCTGTATCCGGTGCAGCCGATCTATCTGCCACACACGATGGATACGCTGTCTGGCGCGATCTACGGCGACACGCTGATGGCATCGCTGGGGGCGACACGTGAATTCGGTGCCTCGATCGAGGATCGTCTGGACGGTCGCCGCAACGGTGTGGGGGCGGCTGGGGTGAACACCACGGCTGAGAATGCCTCGGGTGTGGTGCTCTGGGCTTCGGCCACCGGTCGCAATTCCACCACGGGTGCGGATAGCAACACCAGCTTCCACAGTTCCGCTGGCGGGATGACGGTGGGCGCTGATAAGATGCTGGATAATGGCATCTTCGCAGGTGTGGCGTTGGGCAACTCGCTCAGCGCTGTAACCTCGACGGCGACGAACGCTTCGGCACATAGCTCCACCACAAACCTTGCTGCATATGCGAATTGGGATGTGGGCGGTATGTTCGTCGATGGTCAGTTCGGCCTGAACTATGTGGATGGCAGCGCGCGCCGCAACATGGATTGGCTGGGCACATCCGGGCGGGCGAACCTGTCCGGCGTCGGGTCGGATGCTTCGGTGAAGCTGGGGCGCGTTTACGAATCCAATGGTTGGAACCTGACGCCGGAAGTTGGTTTGCGGGTTGATAGCGTCAGCCGCAGTGGCCTGACCGAGAGCGGCGCCTATGGCATGTCGCTGAAGCTCCGTGACGGCAGCGCCACCAGCGCGATGAGCACTTTGGGTGGTCGTGCATCAACAAGCACGATGATGGGTGATGGTTATCTCGTCTCATTCAATGGCCGTCTGGCCTGGGCGCATGAGTTTGCGGACACCAACACCATCACCAATGCCGCGTTTGTGTCGGGCGTTGCTGATCCGAACATGGCCATCCGCTCCGCCCGCGTGGGTCGTGACGGTGTTGAGGGTGGTGTGGGTGTGAACGTGACGCTGCCATCCGGCATCACGCTGTTCGCCAATTACGGTGCGGATATTCGCACCAATACCAGCAGCCATTCGGCGAGCCTGGGACTGCGCATCACTTGGTGATGCGCAACGCAAGCTGTATCCGTCCGGCGAGAACCGCCTTGTTGGTGTGAACCTGCGCTTTGATTCTAGCGACGCATTTAAGTGTGTCGCAAAGGACCGAGGCGTTGGAGATC
>Ga0316222_1000797_pt1 | contig 44637 bp, 8 predicted proteins | sample TBH18011metaG_FD_206008 | JGI IMG/M metagenome (GOLD analysis project Ga0316222, IMG submission 206008) | Freshwater microbial communities from Trout Bog Lake, Wisconsin, USA - TBH18011 | ecosystem: Environmental > Aquatic > Freshwater > Lake > Hypolimnion/Profundal zone | place: USA: Wisconsin... | reverse complement strand
GTCATGGTGCCGACCGCATGGACGGCGCCGGCGCTGTCGGCGATGAACAGATGGGAGCCGGCCTGGTCGGTGACCACGGCGAATGGCGGCTCGTCCACAGCGGTCGAAACCAGGACCCGGTTGACCGGATCCACCGACCATTGCAACGCTTCGGCCCGGGCATCGACGACCGAGTAGGCGATGCCGGTCAAACCCGATTCCCGATTCCTATCGAGGCTTTCGCCTCGGGGGCCAACTTGGGCTGCGGGCCTTGTCGCCGGTTCCGGCCAGGGCCAGCGCTCGGCGGGAGCGGCCGTAATGGCGGATGACGGCAACGACGCCATCATCGCCGCCGCCGGAATACCCGCCCGCGACGCCACGCCTCGGCTCGGCGGCCGCCGCACCGCCCGCGGATCGTCGATGATGCGCGTCTGCGCCGACATCGCGATCTCGGGATAGTCGGCCAAGACCCGCTCCGGCACCATGTAGCCCTGGACGGCGGCAGCGCCGACCAGACCCTTGTGGAAGCTGTCGATGGCGATGCCGGCGATCATGGATTGGTCGTTGGCCTCGGCACGACCGGCCAGCGCACCCTTGATTCGCGCCTCGGACAGATCGGCGAAAGGGGTCGAACCATCGGGCATCACCAGCCGCCAGGAGGCGGGAATCATCGCCTGCACCCCCCCGGTGATCACCGCGCGGCCGGCGTTGTCGGTTTGCGGCCGGGCGGCGACATACTGGACGAGGTTGTGCTCGCGCGCGAGCTGACGGAATTCCTCCCTGGTCAGCATATGGGGCGGCACCTGCCGGCCCGCCGGCGGCTGGGCGGCGACCGGGGGAGTCGGCGGCACCGGCCTTCCGCCGATCGCGCCCGCGCCGCCGCCGGCCCCCGAGCCGGTCATCGTCGCCGCCTGGGACCGGCCGAGCCGGGCGGCCAGATCGGCGGTACGACGATCGCCGAGCGCGACCGGCCGCTGGCGGCTTTGCTCGGCGAGAGCCTGGCTGGCGGCCTGGTCGGCGTCGGTCAGCAAGGTGGTGCGGCGCTGATCGTCCTTGATGGTGACGTAGCCGGCATCGTTCAGCGCCTTGCGGATTTCCTCGTCGCTACGGGCCGCCTGGCGCCGCAGCGCATCATACAGCACCGAGGATTCGATGGTGTCGGAATTGAGCTTGGCGGCGGAGGCCTCGATGGTCGAGGCCAGACGGGTCGCGCCGGCCTGACGGGCGATCCGGGCGGCCTCGAACACCCCAATGCGGCCGGACGCGTCGAAGACGGCACCGCGACTACCGACCTGGCCGGTGCGGGCCCGTTCGATGACCCGGGCGATCATTTCGTCGGTGGTACGCCAGCCGCGATGCCGCAGGGAATTGTCGAGGCGCTCCTTGAAGCGGTCCCAGCCGCCCATGGTCGAGGAAAGCCAGCCGCCCAAGCCGTCGCCATGGGAGGACAGCTTCTCGCCACGATAGCGGGCGGCGGCGACCATGGCGAACATTTCCGCCATGCGCTCTTCCGCCGTGCTCCCCTTGAAGCGGAACGACGTCGCCTGACGTTGCCGTTCGGTCAACCAGCGCAGGCGGTCCTGCAAGGTCCGCACCTCGATACCGGGCAGAGTCTCTTCCTTCTCCGCCTTGAGAGTGATGCGACGAATTTCCTTACCGACCTCGGCGATTTGGTTGATCAGACGGCGGCGCTCCAAATCGCCGAATAGCCGTTCGTAGCGGGGAATGCCGTCAAGCAGCAGCTGCTTTTCCCTGGGCAGCAAGAGGCCGGCGACCGAATGGAACATTTCGTGGTAGGTGGCGATGACCGGATCGCCGCGGGACATGTCGGCGGAAACCGCCGCCATGTTGTGGTCGCGGAAATAAAGCCCCGCCACCGGCTGGCGGTCGGGTCCGCTGGCCGACGAGTCCATGACCGAGCGGCCCTGGCCGAACAGGTGGTCGACCACCTCGAAGCGGGCGTTGGGGTTGACCGCGGCGGCGATGTCGCGACACTCGTTGCGGATTCCGTGCATGGCGCTTTCGAATTCAGCCCCGAGCACGTCCATGTAGAGACCGGCGAAGTCGGCGAGACGATCGAGCGCCGCCGTCGGCGTCGCGGCGCGGAAGGCGGCGTCGCGGCCGAGCTGGCCATCGGGGGCGCAGGCGGCAATGAACGCCTCGGTCGACATCGCCTTCCAGCGATCGCCATCGGTCGGGTCGCGCACCGCGATGTAGCCGTTGGCCAGGGGAAAAACATGCGGGGCGCCGCCACGGATGGCGTCATAGGCCACCCGGTTGAGCAGCGGCTCCTCGGTCTCCAATTCGTCGCCGATACGGGCGAGCACGGCGACCGCGTCCTCCGGCGCCGCGCCATGCGGCAAGGCGTTGAGGCCATTGAGAATCGCCGCCATCCGCTCCTCTTCGCGGGCGCGACGATCGTCGATGGGCGAGCTTGCCTGCGAGGATATGGCCATGCGGGTCCCTCCAAGCGCCATGCTGTTTCCAGGTGACAAGATCCCGGCATATTGGCCGCCATCGGCCCGCCCGACGTCGATCGTTGAAACACCGGCGCCACCCGGCGTTGATTGAAGGTCTGCGGTGACCGCGGCGGTAACCGGCCGGGACGGCGCCAGGTTGCCGCCGGCGATCTGAACGGTGACGCCTGGCTGGACGGTGACGCCGGAGCCTTGACCCGCCATCCCTCGGCCACCACCCGACGCCATGTCGAGGTCGAGCGTCCGGTTCGGGGTGGCCGCGACCGCTTCTGCCGCGAACAGCAGCGACCGGTCCTGCACCGCGATCACCACCGTGCCGGTGCCGTCGCGGTACTTCGCCACCGGCCATCCCGCTTGGGCCAGACGGGCGAAAATGGTCTCCGACAATTGGGCGACGTCGGTGGCTCGCCCGATTGACGTCAAATGGTCGGCCAGTTTCCCATTGCGAAGCGCGCTCTCGAATTGCGGGTACGATTCGAAGCCGGCGGCCGGACCGATTTCGGTATAGATCCTGGCCAACGCTTGTCGCACTTCGCCGTCAAGATTGGACCCGGCCAAGTCGGCGGTGCGGCCTTGGCGCAAATGGAAGGCGGCCAGTACCTGTCCCCGCGCCTTGGCGGCGTCGATGGTTTCGACTAGGCGCACCGGGCCGCCGCCGGGCAGGGCGGTGCCACCCCAATACAGCGGCTCGGCAGCATAGCCGAAGGCGGTGAGCTGGTCGAGGGTGGGATGGGTAATGCCGACGTCCTGGGGGGTATAGCCGGCCAAAGCGGCAAGCGGAACCGGCTTGCCATCGGCCAGCGCCAACATCACCTCGGAGCGGTGCCGCTCGATCAGCGGCTTCAGCACCTGGCCCAGCCGCTGGCGCCGATTGGAAGGTAATTCGTTGGCCAGAGGCGGCAAGGTGCGATCCGCGTCGTTGGCCAGGTCGGCAACCGACCGCTGCCACAACTGAGCGCCAGCGGTGCCGCCATCGCCCATCCCGCCGCCGCCCGACCGCGGCTGGTTGACATTCGCCGCGACAGCCTGGGCGCCACCGCCGATCGACGGAGCGGGAGCCTGGGCCGCCGTCTGTAATGCCGCCCAACCGTTGGCGGTATTGCCGCCCTCCTGTGCTGGAGCGCCGTGCCCAGGGGCATTGTGAATTGGCGCGTCTTGGCCCGGGGTGGCGGGCGTGGGACGTGAAAATGCGGGCGGAGGAGAAGAGGCGGTCACCGTGGCGGATTCGATATAGCCCCACCGGGTGCGGTCGGTTCCTTCGGCGATCGCCATCACCAAGCCGGCGCGAGCGAGATCGCCGGCGAAGGCGGGGAGATCGGCTTCGGCGATGCGGAGGCCGCCTTCGCTATCCGGGCCGACCAGCGAGGTCGCGGCGGCGGCACGGATCGCCTTGTCGCCGCGCACGACAAAAACTCCATCCGCCCCGCGGACGACTGGGATCTCCGAGGACAGCGAGGCGATCGCGATATCGCCATAGGATTCGACCAGCGCGGTCGCGCTCCGTGCCGCCGCCGCCTGGGCGTCGGCACGGCTTCGCAGTTCGGCGATTTGCCAGGGGGCGACGAAGGCGATTTCCGGCTGTTGGCTCCCTGGCCGCACGGTGCGCAGCTCGACGGCCACCTCGCCGTCGCGAATGTGGGCCAGGACCACCGGCTTGCCCAGATGGGCGGCGATCGCCGCAGCGGTTGCTCCGGCCTGGGCGGGATCGAGGATACCTTCGGTCATTTCCCCGGCGGCGGTGAAATAGTCGGTGATTCGGACATTGACGCCGCCATCGGCGGCGGCGGCGCGACGCGCATCGGAATCGACCGCGCGATAGAGGTTGGCGGCGGGATCGAACAGGAAGACCACGGCCTCGTGATCGACCAGGCCCTTGATCGCCGCCGCCGCCTGCTCGGCCGAGACTGCGGAGACCGGTTCGGCCGGCTGGCTCCCCGCCACGATATCGTCGCCATTGGCGCCAAGCTGGGAAAGCAGAACCGCCGGTTCGGGGGCCAGCCCGAGCAGCAGGGCGGCACGCGGTCCGACCCCGATCGCCGGGCGGCCATCGGCCGTGTGCGACAGACGCGGCAAGGCATTGCCCTGCTCAACTCCGACCACCAGGTTCCAGGCGACCTGGAGATCGCGCTCGTCGAACACCACCATCACCGGAGCGCCCCGATGCTCGTGGGCGGCGACACTCTGGTAGCCTTCGGCGCGGGCATGGTCGATCAGGGCGTCGAACGCCGCCCGGCCGTTCTCGCCGAATTGACGCCAGGTGCCGCCGGTGGCCATCGCCAGCAGATCCTCGACGCCGGACAAGCCGCCGCTCCGTAGCAAATCGGCGTTGTCGCCAGCGTGCCAGAACCGGTCGACCAACTGGCGGGCATCCTCGCCGACCGGCCGCGACAGCAGATCAAGCGTGCGGCCGGGACGGACGAAAATCTGGACCGCGTCGCGATCCTGGCCGTACAGAATTCGGGCCGCTGCCCGGGCATCGCTCCGGCTGTGCAGGACCACATTCATGCGCTCGCCATAGGTGCTGACGGCGGGATCGAGGTCCGGCATGATCGGGTCGGAAATCACGTGCCAGAGGGCGCGGTCGGTGTCGAAGCCTTCCTCGCGCAAGCGCACCAGATCAAAACCGTTGATCGCGGCGGAACGTTCCTCCCGCTTCAACATCAATTCTTCGGCGGAGCGCTTCGCCTCGTATTCGGCCTGGCGACGGGCCTGTTCATCCTTTTCGGCCTGGGCCACGGACATCGCGGCGCGAAGATGATCGGGCGCCAGCGCGACGTCGCCGACATCGAACACCGATTCGCGCACCGTGCCGCCGGCCCGCTCGAGGAAGCGGGCGGAGGAGAAGCCGGCATTTTGCAAGTGCAGCAGCAGACCAAGACGGAGGTCGTCGCCGAAATCGCCGAAGATCTGACGCCAGTCGCCGGCTTGGACGGCGGCGGCGAAGGCGGCGGAATCGAACGTTTGCGCCTTGTCGACCGCCGCCTGGGCGATTCGGGCCAGGCTGGTGCCGTCGCCGGTCTGGGATCCTTGGCGACGGCCGCCGCGCCGGTGTTCTTCCCGCCGCAGTGTGTTTTCCTCGTGAACGCGAACGTGGCGGCGAACCTTTTCGCCATGCTCGAGGAAGAAGGAATCGACGGCGGCGCGGACCTGGGGTGCCGTCATGGCGACCAGGTCGGCCGAATTGCCGGCACGGGCGTAAACGGGGGCGACGTTGTTGGCGCCGAACTCGGCCGCATCCTCGCGACTGCCGTAGGTGAAGGCGTAGGCGACAGGCAAACTGCCGACCCGGCTGTGAAGATCGGGAGCCGCGCCGTCGGCCACCAACATCCAACGGACCTCGCCGGTGTTGAAGCCGTTGGCGGCGAGACGATCCCGCGCCGCCGGCGCATCGGCGATCAAGTGCGAGCGCCATGCGTCGCCGTCCTTGACGACGATCGGACGAATGGCGGCGCTTGCGCGGGCGGCGAGGGCGTTGGCGCCGAGACTGCCGTCCGACAGGGTCGATCCCCGCCAAGCGTGGGTGACGGCCAGCGCCGCTTCCCCGGCTAGCGCCGGATCGTGGAAAGCCTGATTCATGGCGCTCTGGGTCGAGTTCTCCACCAGCCGCCAAACGTCGCCATCGCGCCATAGCGTCATCGCCGCGGCGGGAGAGCTCAGCATCCAGCAACCGTCATTGGCCCGAAGGGTGGACCAGTCGCCATGGCCGGCGGTGGCCAGAGCGGCGGCCGCCGCAGCCAGCGCCGGCGCCTCGACCTTATCCCAGTTGGCCGGGTTGGCGAATCGGCCATCGCCCGCGGAGAATACCGCGCCGGATAGGGGCGTCCGCGGCGGATTGGACCGCTCGTCATCGATGCTGTAGCGGATGCCGCCATCGGCGGGACCAGCGGCCCTCGCAGGACCCGCAGCCCTCGCAGGGTCCGCAGCCCTCGCAGGGTCCGCAGCCCTCGCAGGGTCCGAGTGCCCCATCGCCCCTGAATTTCGTTCCGCATCGAGCAGGGCGCCCAGTCGGGCCCGCTCGTAATAGCGCTGGCGCAGATCAGCCTCGGACGGCACCAGGGGCCACAGTCGGCGATTGGGGCGACCGGAATCGCCGAGCGCCATCGCCGCCGCCCGGCGGGCGTCGGTTTCGCCACCGGCGGCGATTTCGACCACCCGGCGTAACGCGTCGCTGGTATCGAACAGCCCAAGAATGGGGGCGACATCCCGGCGGAAGGAATCGCGCTTGGCCGATGGCAGCGACCTTGCCACCACCTCGATGTCGTTGGCCACCGCCAATGCCGGCGGCAGAGCGGCGTCGAGGCGCTCGTCCAGGCCGGTCAGGGCGGCCTTGGCCACGAGGGTGCCGCCTCCGGCGGCCAGGGCTGCCATGGTCGCGTACAGATCCCGCAATGGCGCGGCGTTGGCCAGGGCGGTACCCAAGGCGCTGTCGGCCGGGACCTCGAGGCGCCGCGCTTCCTCGCGCAGACGGCCAAAGCCATGGGTGACGGCTTCCGGTCGATAGAGGCCGTCGTCGCCAAGCGAGGAGCGCATCGGCCGCACGTCGCCCAATGGGCTGGTGGCGCCGGCCTCGGCCTCGATCTGATGCACGGCATGGCCTTTGGCCTGGAGTTCGCCGACGATGCGGTCGACCAGGGCGTCACCGTCGCGGGCGATGGTGTCGCGCTCCGGAGAGTCGGGGGTGGCCAGCGCCCAGCGACGGCGCAAATCGCTCATTTCTCCCGACAACGCGGCCAGAATGGCGGCGTGATCGTCGGCCGCCGCGACGTCGGCCCGCATGCCTTGCGCCATCCGCTCGGCGAGGTCCTGATATTCCCTGCGCTGCTCCGGCGTGAGGGTCGCCTCGATGCGTGATTTCTCGCCTTGAGCGAACTCGATCTCCATCTGTCCGAATTCGCCGACCAGGCGATCGTGGAGCAAGCCGAATTCATCGGCGTTGACCGCCGCCAGCAAGGCGCCACGCCGGGTCGATTGGTCGATGGTGAAGAATTTCTGTCGCAGCTCCCGCATGCGACCGAACATCTCGCGCATGGCCTCCAGGCGGGTCGGGTCGGCTCCGTCGGCTTCGGCCAGAACCAGGGCCCGCTCGAGGTCCTGCATCCGCCGTTCGCCTTGGGCCCGGACGTGCTGGGCGAAGCGTTCCTCGCTGGACATCGGGACGGCGGCGGAATCGCCGGCGAGGCGCAGCGTCGCGCTGGCCAAAGCGGCGGGATCGGCGGTGTGTCCCTGGGCGATGTCTTCGAGCGTCGCGGTCATGGTCGGAATATGGTCGAACGCGAGGGCGACCGTTCGCGCCGCTTTCTCCAGGTCGCGCTGTTGGTCATCGGGCAGACCGGCGGCCTGGCCGGCGCGGCGGGCATCGTCCCGCACCGCATCTGCCACCGGGATGTACCAGCGATCGTTGCCGGGGTGATTGAAGGCGGTCGAATACCATTGGCGATGGATGGTATCGGCGGTCTGGGTGACGGCGTGGGGAGGAACGTCGCCGCCGGCGATATTGGTCAATCCCTCGTAGAGAGCGGGCAGGGCCTCGAAGGGGGCGAAGCCGGTGCGGTCGAACCAGGTCGAAAGCTGGTCCGGCTGGGCGCGCAGCACGGCCTCGGTCATGGCGGCCGAGCGCTGCATCTCTTCCGGAGAGGTTACCCCGGCCAAGCCGAGTTGCCGGCCGGCGGCTTCGTCGCGCTCGGCGGGGTTCGGCGCGACATAGAGGTCGAATCCGCGCCGTTCGAGCATTTGCATCTGCAGCGCGCGGCTGATGGCCGCCAGGGCGGCGACGTCGTCGAAGGCCTTGCCGTCGCCCTGGTCGATGATCGTCCTGACCGCATCGGTCGCCTGGCGCAACTGGGCGGTGTCGAAGCTCGCCGACGCAGTCGGCATGGAATCGGGCGTGCCGGCTGCGCCCATCGGCATCTCATCCGGTGCGCGCGCCGGTCTATCCTCGTCGGACGTGGCGGGGGAAGGGGGTGGCGGAGCGAAGTCGAAGAGCGGCGCCCGATGATCGGATTCGGCGACGTCGAGCACGTGTCGGGTGGTCAAATCCTCCAGGATGCCCTGGAGTCTGTCGGCATCCCGGGCGGAAGAGAGGCTCGGTTCGCCCACGGAGAAGCCAACCGAGGCGCCGGGCGCAGCCGGCACGCCCGATTCCATGCCGGCGGAGCCGGCGAGGCCGAGCTCGTGTTGCGCGGACTGGTCGCGCATCGCCCGGCTGCCGATTTCACCGTCGAACGCGGCCCGGAACAGCTGTTCGAAGGCCGGAAGCCGCACCGAATCCTGAGTATGGAACCCCTTGCCTTTGAGCCAATTGGCGAAACCGCGCAGAAATTCCCGGGTCTTGCCGAAGATATGGTTGACCTCCGGATCGGCCTTGGCCCGTTCGGCCCGGGTCATCACCCCCCACCGGCCGAAGCCGTAGGCGACCGATTCGCGATGGTCGCGGCGTTCCGGCTTGGTCGCCTGCAGCTGCTGGAAGCTGGCCAGCACTTCCGACGAGGGCGACCGCAGGATGGAGCGCAATTGGTTGAGACCGTCGATGGCGAGACTGGCGGCGGCGCGATCGGACTCATCCATCAGACCGCCATGGAAGCGGCTGTAGAGACGGGCGAGATCGGCGGTATCGCCGCCGCCGGCGCGCAGCAGCGCTTCGGCCATCGGCGGCGGCAAGGCGCCCAGGCTGGCCTCGACCGCGTGCGAACCGGGGAAGATCTCCATCAGGACCGCCTGTTCCCGGCGGTCGAGCAGGCCTTCGATCGAATGCCAGCATTCGTGCATCGCCTGCTCGGCGGCGTCGTCGCGGCTGGCATCGACCGCGACGAAATTGTGGTCGCGGTCATAAACGCCGGCGACCCGGCGGGCTTCGGCGCTCAGCGCGCCGGAGGCGATCAGTTCCGGACCGGCGCCGATGATCTGGCTGACCGCCTTGAAGGTCACTGTTGGATTGATCCGCCGCGCGATCACCATCAACTCGTCGCGCAGACGCTGGGGTACCGCCTCCTCGCTGCCCAGCAACACGCCGGGAATGGGTTGACGCGGCACGTCGCCGGTCGAGAAGCGCGGCTGAGCGCCGGATTCCTTTTCCTGCCGTCCGGTCTCGTTACCGCGCTGTTTGGCGGCTTCCTTGGCGAAAACGCGATCGAGATTGAGCGACAGGTCGAAGGCGGCGGCGCTCGGGCTGGATACCGCCGCCTTGTCCTCGATCCAGGCGGCGACTTCCGGTCGGCCGAAGACGAAGGCTTTGACGTGACCGACGTAGTCCGGTCCGACCAGATTGATCGAGGCGCCATTGGCATCGTGCAGCCGCGTGGTGATCGACTGAGCTTCCCGCGCCGAGGTCGCGACCAACCCGGCCGCCATGGTAAAGCCGCGGTTGGACAGCAGCCAGGAATCGATGGCCGCCGCGTAGACAAAATGTCGGGGCGGCAGATTGCCATCGACCGCCGCGTTCAGCAGCGCCTGGGTGTCCCGCACCGAGAACCCCCACATTCCCGCGCTCGACGATCGGATCCCATCCGCCGGCTCTGCCGGTGTGGAATTGGATGTGCGCGCTGCGCCCGCCGGCTCTGCCGGCATGGCATCGGCTGTGCGGGCTGCGCCCGCCGGCATGGAATCGGCTGCGGCCCCGATCGAGAAGCTGCGGGTCCCGGGCATCCGGCCGGTAGCGAAGGTGGCGGCCGCGCGTTCGCCCGCGGCCAGCATTTCGGGCGACACGATTCCGGCCAGGCTGGACCAGCGGCGGCTGAAGGACTCCGCAGACAATCCCTGCTCAGCGGCCAACTGCGCGGCATGGCGGGCGATGTGGTCGGCGATCGCATCGTCGATGGCGAAGGCGGGGGCGACCCGGGTCAGACGTCCCGCCGAGGGATCGACGGCGAACGGCACCACCGACCGCCCGGTCCCGGCCGCCCGGTTGGCGGCGGCGCTCAGCGCCGAAAACGCGGCGACGCGCGCCCACCAACCGCCGACGGCCTCCTTAACCGCCTCGGGAGCCAGCGACGCCTTCAGCTTTTGCAGATGCTCGGCCAATTTGCGGCCGGAGGACAGGGCGGGAACCCGCACGACCTCGGAATGCCACGGCACCACGGCGAGGCGCGGCGAGTCGGTGACGATGTCAACCTTGTCGAGGCCGGGAAGCGCCTTGGTGAATGTCTTGGTGAGGGACTGGGCCGATTCGACGGCGCCGACGAAATCGCCCTCGCCGAAATCGCGGCTGAGCATGGTGAAGCGGCCATCCGGCGCCTCCCCGGTGGCAGCCAGAGTGTTCAGCGGCAGCCAGCTCCCGCCGGCTTTGCCGGCATACCCGTTTTCATGCGGGCCTTCCGGCCCGCCACCTGCCGCCTTGATTTCTTCGACCACCGCCTGACGGTCCTTGGATGGCGTCCGCAGCAGGCGGAAGAAGTCGCGTCGGGCGGCGAGGTTGGTGTCGATGTCACCGGGCAACGGCAATCCGACCTTGGTGGCGATTTCGCCGAAAATCCGCTTCACCTTGTCGGACAGCGGCGCCAGCGGCTTGCTCGCCGACGGCGCCATCCCGATGTCGCCAGCGCTGAAGCGGACCGGCCAGCCCAGCGCCGACGACACCGCGCTCCATTCCGGAGGCGCGATGACCTCGTCCGATTGGGCCGGCCGGTGCGATAACACATTGGCGTTGGCGCGCAGCGCGGTTGCCGCCAACAGCCGCTCCGCGGGACTACGCCAGCTGAAGGTCAGCTCATGACTGCCATCGGGCAGGGTGATGTTGGCGATCAGATTGTCCCAGCCCGACGCCTTGGCGACCGCTTTGACGTGCTCCTCGGCCACGCGAACAGTCAACCCCCGGTCGGCGACGATCGAATCACCGAGCGAGAAGAGCGGGGTGGCGACCAGCAGGTCCGCCGCCTTGTGAGCGTGGGTGGCGATTTCAAATCCGGCCGCGGCGACCGCCGCGGCGGCGCCGCCGGCGGCGAAGGCATCAAGATTCTCCGCCGGCTTCGCCGGCATAAGGTTCAAAGTGCGGGTGAAACCAGCAGCCGCGCCCATCAGCCCCTGGAGGGGCGTCACCTCGCCGGTACGGCCGGGCCGGGTTCCCACCAAAAGGCTGGTGGTCGGTGCGCCGGTGGGCTGGTGGGTGGACGTCGCCCGCCACGCGGTCAGCGCCGCCCCAGCGCGCCCGGCGGCGACATCGAGCAGCGTCCGTATCCGCCGCAACTTCGTTTCGGTGTCAATAATCGCCTGCCGGAACGGGGTGCGGGAGGGCGCCCCGTCGTTCTTTCGCTCACCTGGCCCCGGGTCCGCAACCCTCGCAGGGTCCGCAGCCTTCGCAGGGCCCCTGGCCCGATTCCCGGTTCCAATCGAGGCGTTCGCCTCGGTGCCCGATTCCTGAATCCGATCGGCGGCGATCGAAAACCGGGGAGCGCCGGTCAGGTCGACCAGCGACAGATAGCGGCCGCGCGCGGCGGCGGCGACATCGGCCGCGACCGGGGAGGCGACAATGCTTCCCCCGGAATCTTGCGAGAGCGCATCGACCCGCAATTGCCAGGCGCCTCCGGCGCGGTAGGGCTGTACCCGCAAGACCGCGGCCGTGCCGGCGGATTCGGCGACGGTTTTCGCCGGTGAGAAGTAGAGGTTGTGGCCGCTTGGGTTCTCCGCCGGATCGACGGCGAGCGCAACCGCCCAGTCGGCGACGCTATCCAGTTCGGCCAAGGTGGCGGCGAGGCCTCGGCGCTGTTCCGCCTCGACCTGACTTTGCGTCCGATGGGCCATCACCACGGCGGTGGCATCAATCTCGCGCCGCAGGGCTTCGACATCGACGTCGGAGATGTCGAAGGGCGGCGCTTCTCCATGGGCCAAGGCTTCGAGCGCGGTCGCCACCGGCGCCGCCCACAACGTTCCGGTGGCCAAGCCGCCGTTGATCCTGCGGTCAAGATCGGTGGGCATGATCTCGGCGAGGGGGGCCAGCAGATCGCGCACATGGGCGATCGCCGGGTCCTTGAGCACCGAGTGGCGGACGATATCGCGCCAGAAATCGATCTCGCCGGGCCGGGGAGCTACGGGTACGGAGATTTCCGCCAGCGAGAATGAATGGCGCGTCGCCGCCAGCCCTTCGCCGATCTCGAGGGCCACGGCCAACGGTAGGCCGAGGCGGTCCGCCGCCCGTTCGAGATAAGCATGGACTGGACCGGGTTGGGGTTTCGCCCGGCGCGGTCGCGATCCGACCTCGTCGGCGATTCGTGCCGCCGCCTGCCGTCGATCGGCATGGGCCTTCTCGACCGCGTTTCGGGCGATCAGCTTCAAATCGGCGGCATCGTCGCGGCCGAGGCTCATCGCGGTGATGATCTGACCCTCGGGGTAAATGCGATGAACCGCGATCTCGCCGGTTTCGGCCAGATGGATGTGGCCGTCCCGCACCTGCCAGCGGCCGGAACGATCGGCGGCGACGCCATCGCGCACCACGTCGCCATGGCGGCGATTCGGCTCGCGGCCGATCAGATCTCCAACCTGGTCGGTCAGCGCCTCGATCGCCAAAGCGACCGAGGGGGCCAAGGCGGCCGATGGGACCGGCGATTGGATCGAATCGAAACCGATGTCGACCTTGCCGTCCTTGGCATAAACCAGCCCGCAAACCCGGGCGCCGCCGGCCAACCCGTGGACTTGGGCGCCGCCGGCGCCGGGAAGGGTGACGACGCCGTTGGAAGAGATCGTCCAGCCGGCTTGACGGAGCGACGCGATGACCGATTGCGCGGTGACCGGCGACTCGCCGACGGCGAATTGCAAGTTGCGACCGCTGCGGGGATCGACGGCGGCGACGAGAGCGGCGGCGGTGGCGGCATCGATACCGCATTCCTGATTAAGCCTTTCCGCCGCCCGCCCGGCGGCATCGACGCTCGCGAAGGCGTTGGGCAGATAGGGCAGGTAGGATTGTTGGCCGGAAATGGCCAGGGACAATCCGTAGGGCAGATCGGCGGCCGAGTTCTGCGGCGAGCCGGTGGCGACGAAGGCCCATGTCTTGCCGTCGAGGGCAAGGACGGTCGGTGCCACCCCATCGGAAACGGAATAGGATCTCGCCGGGCGAAGGTCGGCGCCGGCGAAGGACGCGGCCTGGCCGGCGACCCGGGCGAGGTCCCGGGCCGGGACCAGGTGATCGCGCAAGCGGCCAATTCGCTCCGCCTCGTCGCCGGCCGAAAAGATCACATGGCCCGCCCGCTGCCAGGCTTGCATGGCCAACGCCGTGGTGTGGTCGGCCGGAATCGGCAGCGATGCCAGCAAAGTATGGACCTGGGGCGCCAGATGTCGTCCGCCTTCGCTGAGGCGTTCGAGCATGGTGCCGAGCGCGGCGCCGCCGGCGCCGCCGGCCGCGAAGGCTCGGCCCGGGCTGATGGCGCCGAGCGCGCCAGCGGCCATGGCGGCGAGATGCCGCTGCCCCTCCGCCGCACCGTCGAGGATGTCGGCCATGGTGCGATGGGCGTGGGCCCGCAGCCCACGTTGGGTCCAGGAGGAATGGAGAGTCTCCACCACCAGCCTTTCGACCTCGACGCCGGCCTTGCGGGCGGCATCCGCCGCGGCTTCCATTTTGGCGATGCCACCATCGCGAAAAGCGGCGGCAAGGGCCGTCAGCGCCTCGGCGCGAGCCGAAGATTGTGCTCGGACAGCCGCGGTGCGGGCACCGATCGCCTCGGCCACGTTGCGGCCGGCGCGGGCCGCCTTGTCGGCCAGACTGGATAGTCCCATCGCGTCGAGAATGCGTCGCGCCGGCCCCATGCGGGCTCCGGCCGCGATAACCACCTCCAGCTCGACACCGGGGTGGTCCTTCAGCTGGTCGGAGACAAAGACGCTGAATTCGGGTGCCGACATCCGCTTGGATGGCGTGTCGTCACCGAGGCTGTAGCTCGGAGGCACCGGGGGAATTTGGATCGAGGTGCCCCATCCCTCTTGTTCCAGGCGCCAGCGCGAGAGCTCCGGATCGGGGACGGTGTCAAGCTGGTCAAGCAGGAAGGCGTCGATCGCGACGGCGGTATTCCGCCCGTCCTGTCGATATTCCTCCAGGTCGCGTGGGGTCAGCGCGCCGCCCTTGCTCAGGGCTTGGTGGACGGCTCCGTTGCCGAAGATAGCTTCGTAATCGGTTTGGAGGCCTCGAAGGGCGTCGGATCGAACGCTCGTGTCGGCCACGGAAACAGCCTCGGACGGCTGTCCATCGGTAGCGGTTTGCGAGAGGAATCGGCTGAGATCGCCATTTTGGGTCCGTCCTTTCAGATAGTTGAGATCCGTGGCGGCTTCGGCGATCGCCGAAGCCCTGAATCTTGTCTCACGGGAAAGAAAGACATGCAACTGGCCGTCGGCCAAGGGCAAGGTTTGCCAATCCGTCGCGTCGACTTGATAGCGCCCGCCGTCTTGGCGGCGGCAGACCACCAGGCCGTCGGCGACATGCACGCAACCGGCCCGGGTTTCCTCCGGCAGATACCGCTCGAGCAAAGGCATTTGCCGCTGGAAATAGCCCCGGCGGAGCAACACGTCATCCGCACGGTCAACCGTCAAAATGCTGGCGCCGTCATTCAGTTCGGCCAACCGGGCGACGACGGTGCCGCCAGACTGGCGCATGACGCCGTCGGCGGCGACCTGTTGGATGGTTTCCGACAATGGCAGATGACTGACCGCCGCCTCATCGCCGGTGCTGAAGCTGACGCCCACGGCATGTCCGGCGACGCGGGCGGCGTCGACGATGCGTTCGGCCAGGCTCGGCTCGTGGACGTGGCGATAGATCTCATAGGCGCCGGTGGCCAGCGCGAGGGCGGCGGTGCCGGCGCCCGCCGACAACAGGCCGAACCGCTCGGCGGGACTGGCGGCGTTCCATAGCCGCCGATAGAGCGGATGAACCTCGGTCCAAGCCTCATAGCCGATATCGGCCGGCAACCCTCCTTTGGAATCTTCGGGAAGATCCCTGACCATCGCCGCGGGCAGGCCTTGGCCAAGGCCGTCATCGCCGGCGCTGAAGGCGATGCCGGGAAGGTGGGCGACCGCCTGATGGGCCATCATCGCCAGATCGTGCAAGCTCGAAGTATCGCCGAGCACGGCTTGGGCCGAATGGAGCATCGACGCGGAGAAGTCGGCGATTCCGGTCCAGACATGGCTGGCCTGATCGAGCAAGCGCTCCGACAGAGATGGTTTGGCCACCATCTCGGTGGCGTGGCGGGCAAGGCCGGACACGTGGTCGTGCAGGTTGCTCGCGACGTCCGAATCGATTCCAGCCAGTTTGCCGGCCAGAGCGTGATAGATTTCGGCCGCCTTGGTGGTGACGGCGCGCACCATGTCGTCGGCGTGGTCGACCACGCGACCGAACAGCGAGGTTACCTTGCTCCACAGGCCGCCGGCTTCCAGGCCGATCCGGCTGCCTTCGAGAACGCGCTCGCCGGCGCCGATGCCCATGAAGGTGTGCTGGGTCAAGGCGATGCCGTCGCCGCTGAGCTGGCCGAGATTGCCGGCCCCCATGTCCCATCCGATTTTCATCCCAACGCCGACATCGCCAACGGCATGAACCATCTGGCCGGCAAGGCCGGCGGCCTCGGCCCAAGCCGAGCTCGCCGCATGGGCGACGGCGTCGGCGCCATGGCGGAAGGTTTCGCCCAAGCTGGGATCGAGGTCGCTCATCCGCTGGATGGCGCCGTGAAGCGTGTCGCGGAGTTGGCCGAGCATGTCCGCCGGATCGGTGGGCAAACGGGTGGACAGCCGATCCGCGGCTTCGGCCACCGAGCCACCAAGCGCATGCAGTAGATCGGCGGCCTTGGCGCTGTCCTCGGCGACGACTCGGCCGATCGAATCGGCAAGACTGGAAAGGTCGAGGTCGCCGAGAATCCGCGACAGGTTGGGCCAATCGCCCGATTGGGCGAACGTGCCGGCGTGGTGCAGCCCTTCGGCCAGACGTCCGGCGACATCGCCCGCGTTCATCGCGGCGGTGCCGAGAGCGTGCTGGGCGGTCGCCTGGGCGGCGGTGTCGATCGAGCTGAACAGGGCGTTGGCATGGGCGGCGGCGCCGTCGGTCATCGCTTGAACGGGATGTCCGGTCAAACGATCGATGCCGGCCTGTAGAGTGCCGGCGGCCTCGATCGCCGGCGGCGCCACCGCGTGGATAACGTCGAGGCCGGTTCCGGCCAGGTTGTGCGAGAGACCGTCGAGCCACAGGGAACGAGCGATGCCATCGCCACCGGTCGCGGCGATCTGTTGGGCGGTGGCATGCATCGCCTGGAAGATGTCGGCGGCCTGGTCACCTGCCGCCCGGGCGACGTCGTGAACTTCACCGGCGAAACGGTTGAAACCGTAGGAACCGTCGAAAGCGTGACGCAGCGCTTCCATGTCGCCGGCCCGCGCCGCCTCGGCGGCATTGGCGAATCCCCGCGCGGCTTGGTCCCAGACTTCGTGGCCGAGGGACGGCAGGTCGATTCCGGCGGTATGGATCGCGGCGCCCACTTCGCGCGCGGCGTCGCCGATTCCGTTCTCCACCAGGTGGCCGGCATCGACCACCTTTTCGATCAGCGTCGGCTGATAGCCGGCGGCGCTAGCAATATCGCGGGCGGCGTGGCCCAATCCTTCAAGCCCCATCCCATCCAGCGATTGGCCGAGACCATAGATCGCGTGGCCGACATGATCGGTGCCACCGGGAACCGCCTCGAGAATCGTCCCCAGTCCGTGGCCGATGGCGGTGTCGAGGCCGTCGCGCACCATGGTGGCGGCTTCGGTGAAGTGTCCTTCGCGCATTGCCTCGCCGATCGGCGAGGCGACGATGATGCCAGCGGTGGTGGCGGTGGCCACGGCGGCCGCACCTTCAAGCGCCGGCTTCCACATCGACCGGCCGGCGGAAGCGGGGGCGCCTTCGGGAATCACGGCGGGGAGACCGCGCAGGCCATCCAGCGCCGCGTCGGTGGCCTGGCGAGCCGGCGCTTCCGCCCGGATCGCGGCATCGAGCCAAGCGGAAGCGGTGGGCGGGGCCGCCCCGAATGCGGCGAACCGCGCATTGACCTCGGTAACGGCGGCTTCGCCGGAGGCGCGCCGCGCGATCGTCTGGGCGACGGCGAGGTCGAGAGGGTCGCCCCCCCGGCCGTCCGCCACCATGCGCTGGGCGGTGAGCGCCAATACCCGATCGCCGATCACCTCGCTGGACAGATAGGCCGAGCCGCCTGGCCAACGCATTTGCGTGCCATCGGGCAGCCGGGCGCTGATATCTTCTCCGGTGCTGAAGGACAAGTTAGCCAGGTGGTGCCAGACGTCGAGGCCTTGTTGCGCCACGGTGTGGCCGACACTGTGCAGGTCGGCGGCCATCCCGGCGACCATGCCGTGATCGGTCGCCGGACCAATCTGGGCGGTGATGTCGATGGCGTGACGAACGACATCGTGCAGCCGGTCCCACATGTTCGGCTGATAGCCGAGATCCGCCGCCTGGTCGCGCAGCCAAGGGCCAAGCCCGGTGCCAAATCGCTGATCGATGGGAGCGAAATCGTACGACAGCCGATAGAGGGCTTCGCCGGCTTGCTTGGCGCTGGCATCCAGCGAGTCCACGATCGGGCGCAGCAGCAGGCGGAGCCGGTCGCTGCCGGCGATGTGGGTGGGCAGCGGCTCGCCCAGGCCGTGGCTGGCGGCGAAATTCCGCAGACCGCTCACACCTTGTTGAGCGGCGGTCGCGAGGTCGTGGAACAGCTCGGCCCCCGCCCGCAGGGATTCCGGTCCGGCGTCGGCGAGAGCGTGGGAGGTCGAATCGATGGTGGTCGCGTCAAGCCCGGGAAGACCATCCAGGTGATGAAGCGTCGCGGCGATTTCGGTCGGATCCGTCCGTGCCGCGGTCGCGGCGTCGGCAAGATTGCGTGAGACCATGTCGATGGTGGCCGACAGCTTGTAGGCGGGCGCCGCCGGCTGGTTGACCAGCAGGGAGGCCAATCGATCGCCAATGTCGCAGCCCAAGGCGCCGTCAAGATCGCCGAACAATCCCCGCACCAGATTCTGGGCGTCGAGCACACGGCCCTGATCGAGCAGGGTGTCGAGATGCTGCGGCAAGGCGGCGAGGCCGCCGGGAATTGCGGCGGGACCGTCGGCCGCTTCGAAGGCGAGGTAGGAGGCGCCACCGGCGGCACCGGCCCCAGCCAACGTCGTCACCGCGGTGGCGATGGTGCCGCTGGCGGAGAGGACGCTTGCGGCGGCGGAGGATTGGCGGTCGTACAAGGCGGCTTCGGCCGCTCCGGTGGCGAGTTCGCCGCCCAATGTGGTTGTCACTTCCCAGTCAGCCACGGCATTCCCCCCTTGCGACGAACCGTCATTGGGCAAAGAAATTGCAGAAATATTATCGGCATTTGATTTCGTTGTCACGCCACTGGCGGCATCGCCATTCGCACTTTGACGGGATTCGAATTCGGCGCGCCCAGGCGCTGCCCCGGGATCACCCGCCATCTCCCCCAACGAGTAGCGCAGCGCCATCGCTTCGGCCCCGGCGGCGCGGATATCGGGCGGCAGCGGCAAGTGGCCGATCAGCAGCTCGGGCAGCGACAACGGCGCGCCGGCCCGCATCGCCTGTCCCGGCGGATTGATCAGCCTGGCCGCCGCATCCGAGGCGGCGCCGGCTTTGAGCTGGTTCAGCCGCTCGTCGCCTTCCGCGGCGACCACCGCCACCATCTGCCGGGCGATACGGGCCGGCGCGCCGATTCCGGCCGCCAACGCTCCCCGGGTGACCCGGTCGATGGAGTCGCGAAACGCCGGGAGAATGCCTTCACTTTCCAGGAAGGCGTCGATGTCGGCCAGGGAAATGCCGGCAGCGAGACCGCCCAGCCGCTTGACCTCCATGCCGGCCCAGGTGGACAGCAGGCGCAAATCGCCGGGGGCGGCTGAATTCTCGCTCATCACCCAGGCGATGGTGGAGAAGTAAATCTCGGCTTCCCCGGGCAGGGGGGAATGCCCATCAAGCAGGCAATCGAGACGGTCGAGGTGGATGCGCTGGCGCAGCCATGGCCACGGCCCCGCCCCCGAGGCGGAGGCCTCGGAAGTTCCATTTGACCCGGCGGTGGCCTCGGAAGTACCAGATGAATCGGCTGAGGCCCCGCCCATTTCCCGCGCCATCTCGCTGTCACGCAGTACCTCGGCCGGGCCCATCATGATCGGCTCGCCGAGATACCAGGCCACCCCGTCCTCGGGCAGGCCGGCCAGCAGCAGCAATGCGGCGACGTTATCGACCGCCAAGCCGTCATGGGCCAGCGCCGCGATGCGCTCGCCGAATTCGGGCAACAACGATTCCGGAGTGGGACGCTCATCGCCCAGGCTGTAGGCGAATTCGGCGCGATGGGATTGCCAATGCTGGTGGAAGTCGCCTTCCAGGACGTCGTCGTAGCGCCGATACAATGCTCCTTGCGAGTCAGGGATGGTGGCGTTGGTTTTTCCGGCCAGGTCGATCACCTGGCCCGCCACGGCGCGTGCCTCGCCGACGCTTCCCGCGTGGTGGGCGATGTAATCGGCGGCAATCGTCATCAGGCCGGCATGGTCGCTGACCAGGGCGCCCGGCAGCGTCAGGCGCCACAGCCGCTCGGCATGGGCGGCGCTCCACGGACCCTCGAACAGCGCGGATTCAACGGCCTGCGATGCGGTATAGGCTTGGGAGAACACCGCGCTGTCGATCTGCCGCGGGAAGAAGGCGGGATCGGTTTGCTCATCGTCCTCCAGGTGTTCTTGCGCCCACTCGCGCCAGCTACGCGCACCGCCATAGATCTCGTCCCAGCTCGTCGCGGCGCCGTCGCGGGCGGCGACAAGGGCTTGATCGGCCGTCACCGGCGAGGCCGTGCCGGCGGCGATCCGCGCCAGGGCCGGATAAAGGTGGCGGGCCACGTCCACCATGCCGGCCACGTGCCGAATCCCGTCGAGGCGATAATCCTCGCCGGATCCGGCAAAGTCTTCCGGGTGGCGATCAGCGATCCGCAGCAGGCGCTCGGTCTCATGGGCGAGGGCCTGGGCGGCGATGTCGCAGCCATGGAGAACGTCTTCCACCAACCAGACCGGAGATGGCGACAGGTCAAGCGGCACTGTTGGCCGCAAGGTGGTCTCCACTCCGAGGGAGAAGGCCCGGCTCGCCTGATGCGCCAGAGCCTTCTCGGCCGCCGCCGTCGCCGTCGCCGCGATATCGGGGCCAATCGAAGCGCCGTATTCCAGGGTGACGAGGCGGATTTTCTCGCGCTCGCGGCCGGTTGCGGTCGAGCGGAAGAAGGGAAATTGCTCTTCCGCGCCGGACCCCGCGAGGGCTGCGGGTGCTGGCCGGAAGACGAAGCCGTGATAGCCGCCGCCGGCTCCGCCGGCGGGGACGAAATCGACCACCAGGCGCGCCATTCGTTGCCCGCCCTTCGCCCGCCTCCCGCCTTTGCTTCGTGGCGGAGCCAACTCCGCTGACACCTCTCCGAGGTGTTCAGCCGGAAGCGGGACCGAAATGGTGAAATGACGGGGATAGGGACCGTAACTGTCTGAACCGTCGGCGTTGATCACCCGGCAGCCGTAGCCCGCGACCCGCAGCCGCTCCACCTCGTCGGCGACGGGGCGGGTCAAAAGCGTCCAGGTCCGACCGTCCAACTCGACCGCCGGGGTGAAGGCGGACATGGAGGCTGGGCGCTCCGCCCATTCCGATTTCCAGCCCTCGGCGAATGCGGAGGTCCAGGCGTGTGCTCCCGTCTCGGCGATGACCAAGAGGGTATCATCGGATGCAGCGATGCTTTTGGATGCCAGCGGCGACAGGGCGGCGATGGAGGTGTGGAGCGACTCGATATGCCGAAGCGCCGCCTCGGTCTCGCCGGCCCGCGACCGCCGCACCAGATAGGCGCCGGCCGCCACCAGCGGCAGACCGCCCGTCGTGCGGACATCGGCCAGATCGCGGGGATCGAACCGCCAATCGCTCAATCCCGACAGCGCCGTCGCCAGCGCCGTCGCCTCCGCCTTCGACCGCAGACCACTGGCCACGCTCCAGGCGTGGGGGGCCCCTTCCGGGAACCGCTCCCGGTCCGGCGGCGCGTAGACCACCGACCAGTTCTTGCGGCCGCTGCCGCTGATGGGTGCCAGAACCGACAGGTTGGGATGGATGATGGCCTGTGCCTGGATCTCATAGATTGCCCCTCGCCGGGCGGGCGCATCCGCGCCCTTGGCCGCCGCCGCAATGGCGGCTGGATACCGGGCACCGGTATCACCCAACCGCAACTCGTCGGCGGTGCCCGTGGAGCGCAGCGCGGATACCAGCGCCGGCAGCGTCTGATCCTCTCCCAGGCTGTAGCCGAGGACAGCACGGCGCTGGGCCAGGGCCCGCTCATGGATATCGAGCGAAGTGGCGAGGCGGGAATTGGCTTTGGCGGCTGCCTGGCGATCACGCACCATCGCCGCTCGCGCCGAGGCAACCGACGCCAACAATCCCGGTATGGTGGCGGCGCGACCGATCGCCTCGGGGAAAGCGGCCTCTTTCAGCAAAGCCGGCAGCGTCTCGGGGGTAAGCCGGCGCCAGACTGGTTCCCGCTCCAAAGTTCTTGCCACGGTTTCGGCCTGGCGCCGCGAGTCGAGGCGCCGCAGCACCGGCAAGCCGGTGGCGCGATGGCTGACCGCCCATCGCCGGGTCGGCTCGATCCGCGGCGCGGCGGTGAAGCCACCGATCTCGCGGTTGAGTTCGGCGATGTCGAGATCGGACAGGGGCGCCAAGGTGACCGGATGACGGCCGCGATCCGGCGCGACCATCGCCAGCAGAGTGTCGCGGCGGGGATGCGAGGAGGTCCCGCCTTCGGCGGCCTCGATGCCGGCGATCACTCCCTTCAGCACTTCCCGTCCATAGGGCCTCCCAGTGGTCGGGCCGGTGCGGGCATGCATGTCGGCGAGGATGGCCTTCAGTCGTTCGGGGGCGAGATCGGCTTCGGCGCCGTCCCATTTCCAGATCACCCCGACGTCGAAATCGCGATGGACCACGAAAGACTCTACGTGAAGCGGCGCCTCCGGTCGGCCCGCGACGATGTCTCCGGGCCGGCCGGGCAGTTTGACCGGCAGCAGGATGGCGGCTTCGCCGCCATTCGGTCCACGGTCGGGATCGCCCGATTGGCGCAGGGAATGGCGGATCACCGCCAACATCGGCCACCCGGCCACATCCGCCGCGGTAACCTCGTCTATTCTGGTGGCGAGATCGCGCAACCGGGCTTGCCGGGTCGCCGCGCTGTCGGCTCCCCGATAGATCTTGGCTTCTCCTTCCCGCCAGTTCCGGGCGAAGGCTTGCGCCTTGGCCGATTGCTCGAGCGTGGCGGCGGAGCCCCGGTGTCCAGCCTCGCGGCCAAGCCGATCGGTCGGCGGATGGGGCGTGAAGTGGGCGGCGAAGCTCCCCGACGACTCGGGGACCAACTCCATGGTTCCGATGAAGGTGCGATAGCTGTGATCCAGGGCGATGCGCCACCCCGCCCCCACCGACGCTGCCAGGGGATAGGAAATGGCGAAGCCGGCGTCGCGCAGCGCGGCGCCCAAGGAATGGATGGGGGGCGGTGCGGGGAAGGCCTGCCTTCCCCCTGAAATCGCCTCCTTGGCGTCCCCCAGACTGTAGCCGATCCGCGTCGCGCCAATTTCGGGAAATCGCGGGATTTCCCCCCACTCGCTCGCCCTGATGACGTCATCGCGAATGGCGGTGTCGCCGGCTCGCTTACCAACTTCGCCGGAGGCAAGCAAACCGATCAGGTGGTCTAGCTGGTCGGGTCTTCCTTGGTCAGCCCCATTTTCTTGGCGAGGTCCTTCATGTCCAAGGGGGGGCCGTAGAAGTGCTGTCTCGGCGAGGTGGGCGCCGAGTTCTTCTCGCCAGAGGTGCTCGGGGTAATTAAGCCCAAGATGGAAATGATTCTCGCCCCAGGCGAGGAGGGCGGGGTCAGACAAAGGTTCGATTTCGTCATCGGTAAATCTCCCTTCCCTCAGGTTGACGTGGAAGCATTCATGGATGAGAACGGCCTTCGGATCGTCCGTCAATCGCGCGAGGCAGACATGATGCCCGATTCCACCGGAATCCGCCATTGGCATGGTGATCGCGTCGCTGCGGAGCGGCTTGAATCCGGCGACAGGGTCCAATTTGTAGGGAACGACAATGTCAACCAGATGAACCCTGCCGCGCCGAGCTTCGTCCGGCACCAGACGTTCGGCGAGAGAGGATAGCTCCCGTGCTAGGTCATCGCGCTCGGCTTGGCGGGACACGTCGTCGACGCCGACGAGTCCTTCGAGCGGCGCGGACTGGGCGATCCGGAAAACGCGCCAGTCGCCAAGCAGCTCCTCGCGGCCGCTCCGGGCGACTCGGTCGAACACGGCGGTAATTCTCTGGTCAGTCTCGCCCAGGCTGTAGGATCTGGAAGCATTCCCCTCCCCGTTGCCGCCCAATTCGTCGCGCAATTCCCGTTGCGCCTGGCGGACCGCCTTCAGCCGCTCGATCGTTTCCCGTTCATCGGCGCCGAGTTCGGCCAGCGCCCGGATCAGCGCGCCGGTGCGGCCGATCCCTTCGAGCGTCCGAGCCAGCAGCGGATCGGGCGCGTGCAGGCGGGACGAATCGATCGCCGCCCAATCGGCCTGGCCGTGAACGGTTTCGACCAGGCGCATGGCGTCCGGCTTGTCGGCGAACAATCCGGCGGATGCCAGGGGCAGGCCGCTGGCGAGGTGGACGATGCCCCATTGACCGTTGAGCCGAATCACCGCCAGCGCGCCATAAACGTCGGCATCGACCTCTTGACGGGCCCATTGGCCCTGAGGCCGCGATACCACGGTGAAGACGACCCGGTGGCGGCCGTCGCCGAAGATCCGCTCTTCCTGCAGCCGGGAGGCTGGCTTCAGGACAAAGGCGTCGATGCGGCGGGAGACCCAGGCGGCGGAGGCCTCGGACTCGGGCGCCGATGGTCCCTCCGTGGCGGTACCGGGCGCCGCCGAGGCTTCGTCTCGATCCCCGTTCTCCTTCGCGGCCTGCGGCGGGTCTGCCGCCGCTTCCGAGGCCTGCGCCCGATTATCGTCTTCAGGCGAGGCCGCCGGGGCCTCTCGGCCGACGATGTCGAAACGCGGTTTGAGACGCTCGGCCCGCCGCAAGGCCGGGACCAGGGCGGCGAGCTGATCCTCGAGGCGGCGCGCCTCGGTTGGATCCTCCTCCCGCAGCAGGTGGGCGAAGGCGGTGTGGAACTCGGCTAGCGGCGCCGAGACCGTGGTCCCGGCCATGCCGGCATGAAGGATCATCATCCGCTGGAAGGGCGGCCAGCGATTCTCGCCGCCGTCGCGCCGGGCGGTGAAATCGCGAATCAGTCCCGCCAGGCGGCGGCCGAGCGGCTTGGTGTCGTCGTCCGCGATTTCGCTGTTGCCCGCAGCGCCGGCTCGATCCCAATTCTCGTCCGCTACCGAAAACGACGCCGCCCCCGAACGCGACTTCAATCCCCTCCACCCCGAGACGAAGGCCATGGCGTCGCGGTAGAGTCGGCCCACCCCTTCATCGACATCGACGCCATGGAGGACGAAGCGCGGCTTGTCGCCGCCATGGCCGACAGCCCCCGTCCGGCTGGGGGGGGAGAACCAGGGTGCCTCGCCCCTTCGCCGCGCAGCATCCCATTCGGCCGTGTTTCCGGCCAAATCGGCGGCGAGAATATCCTTCAGCAGCGCCACATCCGCCGGAGCAACCTTATAGGCTCGGGCGCCCCGGCTGTTGTCGCCAAGCAGATCGGCGCCGCAGGCGGCCAGGGCGATCTCGGCCAGCCGCTCCGGCGACAATGCCGGCTTGGGCAGGGTGGCCAATCGCTTGCCGAGAGGAATGGATGATTTTGGCGATGACGTCGGAAGCGGTCGCCGAACCGCCGGACACCCATTGCCCTCGGGGTCGAGATGGGCGAACAGGCGCTTGGTCCTTCCGCCGAGAAGGGAGTCGAATTCGACCAGGATGCCGCTTCCGCCGGCTTGGTCATCACGGCGGATCGAGTCCGGCCGCAAATCGGAGCCGCCGGCGGCGAAGGCGTCCATCCAGCCATCGATCCGTCGCGCCTGCCGCTCGGTCACGGTTTGCCGCCAGCTTGCGGAGCGAGGAGCGGTGTCACCCAGGGAATACCGGACGATCGGTTCCGCCGCCCTGCCCCGCCACTGCAGGTCGGCCAGCGTCTCGTCCCAGTTCCGGTTCCCCGCCTCGTCTTCGGCGGCGGTGGCGATGACCTGGACATCGATCCATTCATCATCGAGCCGGCTGGTGTCTCCCCACATAATGGTGTCGGGCGTGCCGGCGATGTAGAGAGCGGCATCGACCAAGGCGGCGGCAGTGGTCGGAGCGTCCTCGGCCAGGGCCGCGGCGGTCCTGAGGGCATCGGCCATCTGATGATGGCTGCGCAGCACCGCGGCGATCGGCCAGCGATCCCGCCAGTCCTTGGGCAAATCCCGGTTGTTGTCGAGCACCGCCAGGGATGCCTCGATTCCGGCATAGGGCGCGCCCGGCAGGCTCGCCCGCACTGCGTCGTGGCCGAGCGCGGCTTGCGCGATGCCGCCATAGCGATGAATTCGCAAGCCAAACTCGGAGTTGCCCGGTCGCCCCGTCTCCGACGGGTCAGGTCGTAAGCCAGGCTTGCTGGGACCCAACGTGGGCTGCGGGCCCTGCGAGGGCTGCGGGCCGGCAGCCCACGTTGGGCCCGTTTCCGCCAGCGCCCCCATCTCGGCCAGCGCGCTGTAGAGTAGCGCTGCCGCTTCGATGGTTTCCGCCTCGGCCGGAACCAGGGTGATCGCCTTGGTCGCTGAGGACCTCACTGCTTCGACCCGCCAACGGCCGCGCTGGTCGAGATCGGCGCGCAACGGATCCTTCTCGGCCAGCGAATAGGCCACCCCCGCCGGCTTCGCCGGCATAGAATCAGGTGCGCGGGCTGCGCCCGCTGGCCTCGCCGGCATGGAATCAGGTACGCGGGCGGCGCCCGCCGGCTCTCGGGGCACGCCCTCCAGAGTCACACCGTTATCCATCGCAGGTGCAACGCTCGTCGCCGTTGGAATTGCCATGGCGACGTCGCGGGCCAAGTCGCCCAACGTGGTCGCGAGAGAGGTCCTGATCCCGGTCACCGCCTCGCGGTCGTCGCGGTCGACCACCGCCATGCCGCTGATGCCCGCCAGCAGCGGTTCGATGTGGCCGATCGCCGCCCAGGTGAAGTCGATGTCGGGCCGCACCCGCCGTGCCGCGCTTTGCGACAGGCGCGAAGTGGCGTCGGCCGGATCAATGTCGAGCATGGCGACACGGATCTCGGGCGCCAGCCATCGGAGCACCGGGCCGAAGTCACGCCCCGGCTTCCACGTCTCCATGTCGTCGATCCAGGCGAGCGCATGGTTGGTCACCAGGGTGCCATACGCCTCGTCGAGGGCCAGATTAGCGACGCCCTTGGCATCGGTGACCGAGGCGGTGTCGGCGATGCGGCGGGCGGCACGGTAGACGACCGGAAAGGCGTCGGCGGCCGCTTCCAACTTGGCCCATCCGATCGAATCCTGGCCGTAGCCCTCGGCCCGGAAAAGACCGTCGGGATCATCGACCGTCCAGGCGCGGCTATGAACCCCGGCCGCCTTGTCGCCGAAATAATTGGCGGTATCCCGGAATATCGTCGCCGCGCGGGCGGTCCGCCCGCCGACCTCCTCGACGCTCGGGGAATCCGTGGTGCCAAGGGAGAATTGAAGCGCTTGGCTGGCGGCGGTGCCGAGAGGAAAGATCCGGGCGGCCGGGGCGACGACCTGGTCGGAGTGGGCGGCTTGGTCGATGATCCGGCGGAACTCGTCGCCGCTGAGAACCCCGAGGCGCAGGCCTCGACTGGGATCGGGATTCGGGCCGGTGGCCCATCGCTTGGTCACGGCGAGGGCGACGCGCGCCAGGGCGTCCTGGTTGTCGATCAGGATGGTGGCGGCCTCGACGATGGCGTCACGGATGATCTTCCGCCGTTCCACTCCAACCGGAACCGTCGTCGTGCCGGCATCGACACGGATTTGCGCCAGCAGATTGGCCGCTTCGAACGCCTGGCTGAAGTCGCCGGTGAGGTCGTCGACGCGGCGTCCCTCCGCGATCATCTTGAACGCGGGAGAAGGGATGGCGTCGCCGCGCATCAGCCGTTCCGCCGTGGCCCCCGCCAGCCGGATCACCGCCGTGTTGTGGTTGGCGATCGACACCGCGTCGATGTAGCGCGCCAGCGATGCCCCGAGCGGCTGATCCGGCGTGACATTGGCGGCGGCGGCAAGCCGCATGATCGCGCGGTGATAGCCGATCGGGTCCGGGCCGAGCACGGCCCGATTTTCGATTCCGAGCGAAGCTTGCGCCAAATGCTGGGGAAGCTCGCCACAGGCCTCGGCGACGAGCGCTTGTGCCGCTTCGCGAAGAGCGGCTCGTTCGGGGACATTGGAAAAATCGACTTGAAAGGCGGTTCCCGCCGCCTCCTGCAGGTCCCTGAGTCGGTCAAAATGATCATTCGGCCAGGTCAGGCCGGGAATTTGGAAATAGAGCCTTCGCCCATCGTAGCCGGTGCAGCCGCCGCCGGCATTCTCAGCCGCGCGATGGATGCGACGGGCGGCAATGTTCGCGTCGCGTTCGCCCCCGGATTCCCTGGTGGGGATAGCGACGAAATTGGAGGCGTCGAATTGGTCGGCGGGGGTAATGCCGCCGGCGGAGCGCCGGCCTTCGTCCCCGGCCAAGCTGAATTGCACGGTGCGCCCCGCCATCATCGCCCGCCCGTAGGCAAGGCCTTCGGCGACATCGATGCGCTGGACCCAGCGATGGCCGGCCAGGGCGGCAACCGGAACCGCTACCCGGCGAGCGCGGGCGGTGTCCATACCTCTTTCGCCGGCATCCTTCAGCAGCTCCTCGGCCCTGGCGTCCGGAGTATCGACCCGGGGCAGGATCTCGCGGGCCTTTTCCACGCGGGATAAAACCGCCGCCGACCTTTCGGCCGGGGGCGGAAGCGCCAGATCGACCGTCGATGTCGGCTCGACGACCACCACGATGTCGGGATCCTCGGCGCGGAGTTGATCATCCCTCCCGCCGATGGTCGGGAACGCGGCTGTGAGCTGGGCAATCGCCGTACCGCCGGATCCGATGAGCCGGATGCCGAGGCCGCCGGCGGCGGCGACTTCCATGGCCCGCTTGGCGGTATCCTGGGCGACGACATCGCCGATATCGCTCACCACCTTGGCGGCATCGACCTCGGCCAGGATCTCTTCGCGCAGCCGGTCCAGGTCCTTACCGGCGGAATCGATGCCGATGGCGTGGGCGTAGCCGCGTGCCTTGATCAAATGGGTCATCCAGCCGTCATGGGGGATGACCGCCCTGATATCAGCGGCATGAACGTCTCGAACAGGCAGGCTGCGCGCCGCCCGCAGGTGCTCCTGGTATCGTTGGGCCAGGGGCGCGGGTGCGGTAGCCTGGCGCCGTGCTTCGAGTGCCGCGCGATCGCCAAGGGGTAGCGCACGGTAGCCGCGCATGGTCAGGCCCCTCGAATCCCACAGTCTTTCCGGAACGTCCCGCCAGTAACCAGCCTGGACGACTGGCCCTTGCGGGGACTGCCCAGAGGGGGGTTGGATAAAGATCGTGCCTTTGCGGGAAGCGTTGAGGCGATCCCGGACCGGAACGTCGTTCGAGTCGATCCGCCGCGCCCCCTCCTGGATAAACACCGTGTATCCGGCCGAGTCGGTATGGGCGGCGAGCACATGTCCGAGCAACGGATCGGTCTGGAATCCCCTTCCCCTCTCCTCGCCCATGTCCGCCGTCGAGAACCGGATCGCGTTCAAACGGCGTGCGTCGGCGGTCGGCCGCAAAGCCGCCGACGGTTGTCCGGATTGTTGGCCGCGGCCTTCCGCCCGCCGTGTCGCGGCTTTGAGGGCGGTGGCTTGGGCCCGCCGCCCACGTTGGGCCCAGCGGGGATAGGGCCGGCCGGTCAGCTTGGTGAAGATCGCCCCCGGGATCGCCGCGATGGATTCGGGCGCCAAGCGCCCCTCGATCCGGCCGAATTGACGTTCGTATTCGCCGACCAGCGGCACCAGGGCGATGTGAAGGGCATGGCGATCGTAGTGGTCGGATTCGGTGCCGTGGCGGTCGATGGTATCGGCAATCCGATCGACCAGCCAGTCGCGGCGAATGTCGTTGGCGCCGCGGGCGGGCTGCCATCCCCCGGCGATGCCGGCCCAGCCATGCGCCGCGACCGCCTCGGCGAGGGGAAGTTCCGCGCCGGTCTCGAGCGAGCGGTAGAGGGCGTCCTCGGCGATTGGCCAACCGAGGCCGGCGAGCAGGCCGGCGCCACGGCGTTCGGCTTCGGCGGTGAAGTCGCCCCCGGCTCCCTGGCAGAGCGCCGCGGCGATGTCGTAGGAATCGGCGGCGCCGAGGTCACCGATCTCGGCCCCGGCGATAACCGCCTTGTCCCCCTTTCTTTCTCCATGCAACCGGGCCAGCTGGGTGGTCGTCTCGGCCTCCCGGATGGCGGCCACCAGTTCCGGCGGCAGCGCCGGAGCGGCCACGGTCAGCGGCTGGGCCGAGACCGGCGGCAGGGTGCGGGCGGATTTCGCCGGGTCGGGGAAAGCCGGCGCCTGGTGAGCGACGCTTTCCTCCGACAGCAGCTGGCGCAGCACGGCGAGCGATGCCTGGTAGGAGGCCCGGGCGGCGGTTGCCTCGTCCTTGCCGGCGACCTGGAGCGCGAGCTGGGCGATCCCGGCACGCTCCTCGGCGGCGACGACGCGGGCGGCCCGGCTTCCCTGGTTGGCCGCAATCAGTTCCTCCGCCAGCTTTTGCACCGTGGTGGGCAGCTCCCGCCATGGCGGCAAGTCGAGCATGGCGTCGATCAGCGTGACGCGATTTCGTAGACGCTCGACCTCGGCGTGCGGGCTCCGCCCATCGGCGCCGCCCAGCGCCGCCGCCTCGGCTTCGGTGCGGCGCAAATCGTCGCGGGCGGCCACGATCAGCGCCTCGACTCGCGCCGGCTCCTCGGCGGCGGAGCGCAGGCGGGCATCCATGGACAAGGTGGTACCCAAAGGCGCCGAGGGGTTGACGTGAATGGGCAGCGTCACCTTGCCATCCCCCGTCGGCGCTCCACCACTCAGTCGCAATTCCACTTTGGCCCGATCGCCATAGGAACGGGCGATCACCAGATTGCCGCCCCGATAGCGACCGATCGGCGTTTCCGGAATAACCCCGTTGCCCCAAGACGACTGCCCACGCTCCTCGGCGGAAAGCACCGCGTCGGCGACGATTCGGCCGATTTCATCGCGCGATGACACCTGCCGGCCGTCCCGGGTTTCGAACAAGGGCGTCGCCGTGGCCAGCGCGCGGCTGGCCAGGCTGGCGGTGTGCCGGGCCGCTTCGGCGGTGGCGGTCAGCGATCGGATGGTGTCGCGCATCGAGGCCATGCGAGTTTGGATGTCGCCGCGTTCACGGCCGCGGCGCTGCTCGTCGAGCCGGGCGGCAAGCAGCTTGTCCTCGGTCTCGGCCTTGAGCAGCAGCAGGGGATTGCCGGCGGCGATGGCCATGACATGGGCCGGCGAGAACTCGGTGGCGTCCTCATCGCGCATGGTCCGCGCCACCGCGACGTCGGGATCCATGAACTGGTCGATGAATGACGACTTGGCCTCGACGAGTTGCCAGTTGAAGACGTCGAAGCTGCCTTTGGTGACGTAACGATAGAGGAAGACGTCCTCGTTGAGGTTGCCCTGGCGCTCGCCGCGGCCGTCGCGCTGGTCGAGATGGGCGGGGACCAGGGGACAGTCGACATGATGAAGCGCCAGCAATCGGTCCTGGACGTTGACGCCGGTCCCGGCCCGGGCGGTGGAGCCCAGCCCGATGCGGGCGGTGCCGTCGCGCAACGACTGCTGCTGGACTTCGCGGCGCACCTTCGCGGCGGCGCGTTCGGCCTTGGCGTCGGTGATCAAGGTTTCGGCGGCGGCGATGCCGAGACCGAGGTTGTGGTCGAGCCAACGGGCCGCTTCGGCGGTGGCGGCCGGGAAGCGCCAAACCGGTTCGCCCCAAACCGCTTCGCCGGCATCGCCGAGTTCGCCCGGCTCGCCGATCTTGTCGTTGGGGAAGATGGCTTCCACCCGCTCGGCCGGCAAACCGGCGGCGATCAGACGATCGCGAATGATTTCGGGCAAAGTGCGGCCGGTATCGAAGAAATCGACGATCTCCTCGCGCCGAATGCCGGCGGCGACCAGGTGGTCCTTCAATTCCTCCTTGAAGCTGAAATTGGGGTTGGCGGTGGTGCCGCCGGCGCCGAGGTCGAAGAAGATCAGCTGGGTGGCTCCGGGATTCTCCCGGTGGATGCGGGAAACGATATCGACGACATCCCCGCCCTTACCGCCTTCCGCCGCGGCCGATGGATCGACCAGGCGGATGTCGAGCGCCGACTTGCGCCCGTCGGTGGCGATCAGCAGCATGTTGTCGCGGTTGGTCGGGTCGTACCCCTTGAGAGCGTTGGCCCGCGCGGCCAGCTCGGCGACATAGGCGCGCTGCAAGGGGCTGGGCTCGATGGCGACCACCGATTCGATCCGTCGCGGCCGCGAAATACCACCAACGTCGCGGGCGCGCACCACGTCGAGGAAGGACCCGGTCAGCCGCTTGAGTTCGGGGAGGTTGACGTAGCGCGACAATCGCGCCACCCGTCGGACCCGGCCGGCGACATCGACTTCGAGACGCTGCTCGACATTGGCGAAAACCGAGGCCCAGGCGTCGAAGGCTTCGATCCCCAGCTCGCGCAGCTTGGCCGGCTGCTGATAGCGCTGCAGGCTGTGAAGCTCGGCCAACGAGTTGGCCACCGGAGTGCCGGTGGCGCCGATCACCCGTCCGCCCGAATCGTGCAGCAGGGAGGTGATGAGGAAGAGATGGGCGGCCCGTTGGCTTTCCCCCGATGGCAGGCCCTTGACCTGGCCCATGCGGCTGGCCACCGCCAGATTCTTATACTTGTGCAGTTCGTCGACCAGGATGGCGTTGCTGCCAAGATCCTCGAAATAGACCGTGCAGTCCTTGCGCCCTTCGTTGTGAAGGGTCTTGAGGCGGGCCTCGAGACGGGCGACCGAGGTTTCGATGTCCTTGACGGTGCGGCTCTTACGCTTGGCCCCGCTTTCCCGCTCCTGGTCGCGGGCGTTTTGTAATGCCGAGCGCCACAGGCCCAGTTCATGCCGCAGATATTTGGTCTGGGTTTCCGGAGTGACCGGCAAGAGGTCCAGGGCGTCATGGGTGACGAGCACCGCATCCCAGTCGCCGGTGACGACGCGGGACCAGAACTCGGCGCGTTCCGCCGGCGACACCGTCTCCTTGGCCGGCCAGGCCAGGATCCGCGCCCCCGGGTACATTTCGCGGGCGGTGGCGGCGAAGCTGTCGGCGGTCGGCTTGTGGATGGCGATGATCGGCTTACGCAATCGGCCCAGCCGCGATCCTTCGATGGCGGCGGCGATCAGGGTTCCGGTTTTGCCGATGCCGACCTCATGGCCGACGACGGTGTTGTCCTGGACGCAGCGCCAGATCGCGTTCTTCTGGACGGGCCGGAGTTTGGCCCGCCATTCCGGCGACATGCCGGGCAGCCGCAGATGGCCGCCGTCGAAGCGGCGCGGCACCATGGTGTTGAAACGGCCGTTGTAGAGTGCCGCCAGACGCTGGCGGCGCCCATCATCCTTCCAGAGCCATTCGGCGAATAGCGCCTGAAGTTCGGCCGCTTTGACGTTGATTTCCCGGGTCGCGGCCTGATCGACGCCGTTGGCGCCGGAGACCACCAGGGGCCGGCTGTTGAGGACATCCTGGATCAGCTTCAACGCGCCGACATGCTTGACCCCCCAGCGCGCCAATCCCCAATTGGAGCGGGGTTTGCCGAGAATCTCCACCCGCCACGACGCGTCGGCGGGATTGTAGCCGACCAGCAGGTTGGCCTTGGGGATGCCGAGCGCCTCGCGGGCGAGAAAGTCGCGGATGTCGTCGGGCGGAATCCACGACGAGCCGAAGCGGGCGCCGATTTCGTGCCACGGCACCGGTGCCGGCATCACCTTGGTCAGGGCCGCGATGTTGCCGGCGTAGGATTCATCGCTCTGAGCGGCCAGGGTGGCGGCGGCAAGACGACGGGAAATGTCGCCGGAAAGATATTGGTCGGCCGGGACCAGGTCGCCGCCCAGCTCCGGGTCGCGGAAGGCGAGATCGCCTTCGAGCAGCGCCGTCTCCGCCCTGGCGACGGGAAGGCTCATCAGCCGCGCGACCAGGGCCTTGTCCAGATAGCCCCGTTCCGACAGGGAGATGGCCGCCGCGTCCTCGATGCTGTCGGCCCGGTCGGGCGCCGCCGCCGGAGCAATCACGTCTTCGCTGAAGATCTTCGCCTTGACGTTGGCGCCCCCCTCCTCCAAGGCGAACAGCAATGGCGCGTCGGGATCGCCGGCGAGCAGGCTGGCCAGCTTGCGCGAGCGCAGCGGCCCCGTCGCCAGGCGAAAGGCGTCATAGGTTTGATTGAGCCGCCGCCGCGCTTCGTCCCGTTCCGGCGCCGATCGCCCCTCCTGTTGCGAGGCAAGAACGTCGCGCACGGCGTCGCGAATATCGATGGCGCCGCGCACCAGCTTTTCCTCGTCCGGAGTCAGCCGGGGATGAGGCTGGACGGCCACCCCCTCTTTGGCCACGCGCAGGCGGCCTCTGGAATCGACGAACCAGGCGCCGCTCTTGACGCCATCGGGAACCGCCGCGCCGATGGGCCTCGCCGCCCCGTCACTGCTGCGGGAGCGGCCTTTCATCAGCCCCGCCGACAGGGCGGCGAAGGCGGCGGCGACGCGAGCGGCGATCTCATCGGGACCGCCGTCGAAGCTGACCCCCAGCGACTTTTCGCAGGTTTGGCTATTCTTGCCTTTCTTGGCCGGCACCAGCGTTCCCGATCGTTCCATGCGGCCGACGCAGCGATCGGGATGGGCGATGAAGGTGGCGTTGACACGCAACGGCTCGCCGCCCAGCGGGTCGCGAATGAACTTGGTCGAGACCCAGTCCTCTTCCCCCGCCAGAATCCGCCGCGCTTCGATGGCGGGCAGGCGGGACAGCGGGACCGGGCGCTTTTGCAGCACCATCAGGTCGGTCACCGCGTCGGTGCCGGCGCTTTGGGCGTGGGTGCCGTTGGGCAGGCGTAAGCAGGTCAGCAGCGTCGCCTTGTCCCGCAACGCTTCGCGAATGGCCGGTTCCGCCTTGTCGAGGGTGTAGCGGCTGGTCAGCACCGCGACGACGCCGCCGGGGCGGACGCGATCGACGGCCTTCAACAGGAACCAATCGTGGATCGATGGACTGAGATGGGAATAGGCGGGATCGGCGACACCATACCTGCCGAACGGCACGTTGCCGATCACCGCGTCGTGAAAGTTGTCGGGCAGCGCCACCTGCTCGAATCCGCCGATATGGACGGTGGTGCGGGGATAGAGCAGACGGGCGATGCGCCCGGAAACGCTGTCGAGCTCGACTGCTGTAGTGGCGACTCGGTCGCGCATGTCCTCCGGCTGCAACCCGAGGAACCAGCCGGGCCCGGCCGAGGGCTCCAGCGCGCGGCCACGTTCCAAACCGAGATGGGCCAAGCCCCGCCACATGGCGGCGGCGATCCGGCCGTCGGTGTAATGGGCGTTGGGGGTCGAGGCCCGCATCGAGGTCAACTCGACGTCGTCGAGCAGATGGCCGAGATCGGCGCGCAGACGGCGAAGACCGGCGCCATCCTTGGTCCCGAACGCCGCCTCGGACAATCCGCCAAAACCGGTATAGCCGGCAAGCAAGCGGCTTTCCTCCGCCGTCGGCTTGCGACCGTCGGCCTCCAGCGCCTTCAAGGTGCGAATCGCCTCGACATTGCGGCGGAAGCGCTCAACCTCGCCGCCGCCCCCCAACCCGGCCGGATCGGCGATGATGTGGTTGCGCGCCTTGGTGTCGACCAGGGAATAGCTCACAGCCGCCTTCCCATCCGGCACCTGGAATGGCGGGAGATCCTGGTCCGGCGGGTTGGTCTCGGCCGGAGGATAGTCCTCGGCCGGGGCATGATCGCCCTCGCCGGCATCGCCGGCATGCCCGTTTCCATGCGGGCCCGCAGCCCACGTTGGGCCTTCCGGCCCGCCGGCGAGGCCGAGCGACGCCACCAGGCGGCGGAAGTCCTGGCTCCTGCGCCAAACCGCCTCGGCATGCTTGTTGCCGGCGGTCACCATCCGGGCCGGGTCGCCGGCGAGGGCGATCATGCCCCGGCCGAGGGCGGCGAGACGGGGGTCGTCGCGGTTCACGCCGGCCCATTCGCAGACGGCGAGCAGGCGTTCGGCGTAGGAGGCGGCCAGTAGGGCGGGGCCGACGTCGCGTTTCAGCCGTCGCTTGGGGCCTTCGGCCAAGGGAAGGGAGTCGATAGCGCGATCGGCGGCGCCGACGGCGTCGGTGCTGAAAAGTCCGCCGGTCGCCGTCATGAAGTCGGCGGCGGCGAAGGCTGCGTCACGGGCGGCGCCGGGAACGCCCTGCCCCATGTCATGGACGGCGCGATACATCCTGGGGATGGAGTTGATCACCCCGAGACCGTTGAAGGCGTCAAGCAGGTCCGGCTCGAAGTTACTGGGGGCATCATTCAGGACCCGCAGCAAGGTGTCGGCGGCGCGGTCTACCGCTTCCGGGCGCCAATGACCGTTGTTGTCGAGATCGCTGGACAGGGGCGGTGTGCTGAACGCTTCCGCCTGGGGCGGTTCGAATGCATGGCCGAGGGCGTCGAGCACCCGGCGGCGATAGGAGGGATCGTCGACGAAGGCGTCGTGATCGATGTCCGGGGCCAGGGTCCGCCACAGATCGTAGGGGTCGGTCATCCCCGGCACCACCCGGTGCCCCTCGCGGACGGTATGGGCCAGCATCATCCGGGCGAGATGCCAGCGGTCCATTTCCTCGCGGACGAGCGGACTTTCGACCCGAATCTCGTCGATCTGCCAGGACGGCTTGCCGGCTGAATCGGCGAGTAGACGAAACCCCATGGTCGCAGCCGCATCCGAGGCGGTTCCGGCCTCGTCGTCGATCGGAAAGGCGGCAGTGGCCAGGGTGTCGCCCGACAGGGAGGACGCGAACATTAGATTGAGGATCGGCGAATTGTCGGGATTGTCCCGATCCAGCGCCCCCAGCTGGGCAGTCGAGACGCCGAGACCCGATTCGTCGACGCCCCGACCGAGGCTGGCGCGAACGGTCGCGGCGAGGTCGGCCGGAACCGGCGGACTGGCGGTCTCGCCGGTCGAGAAGGCCAATGCCGGAACAATGCCGAGGGACTCCCAGACGCCGTCGCCGAGGGCGCGCCGTTGCCGATCCTCGATCCAAATGGGATGGGGGGGCCAAACGGGATGAGCGGGCGAAAGCGTGTGATTCGCCCAATCGCCATGAATCGCGGTCAGGCAATCTTGGGCCAGGTCGCGACGATCCTCGCCGGCGAGGCCTTCCAGCCGCTCCAATCCCGCCGCCAGCAGTGGCAGATGCGGCAGCAGCGACGCGACCAGGGGGGCCGGCACGTCACCATCCCGCAGCCGCACCGCAGCGGCGGTGGCGGCGTCAATGTCGCGGCCGGCGGCCGGCAGGGCGGCAAGCAATCGCTGGGTGCGTCGCTCAGCCTCGATCCCGGCCGGTTGGCCGGCGGCGATCGCCGCGATCGCGGTATGGAAGCGGCTGGCGTGGCCGGCCAGCATCACCGCCGGATCGTCGGGCCCGACCAGGGTCCTGCGAGGGCTGCGGGCCTCCAAGCTGGCCACTTCGCGGCGGACCGCGCGCGGGCTGGGCGGACCGGAAGCGACGGACTCGCCCAGTGAATAAATCCGGGCCGGCTGCCGCGACACCAGCCGTTCGGCGGCGCGGCGGCGCTGAGCGCTGCCCCCGATCTTGCCGCGATAGGCCTTCTCGAACAATTGGTGGGGATCGGTGAAGCCGTGGCCCTGCATGGCGTGACCAAGGCGCCACATCAAGGTGCGCACCTTGCCGAAGATGCCGTAAACCTCCCGGCCGACCTGGTGGCGCTTGGTCGCCCAGGAAGCGAAGGCGTAGGCCACCCGCTCCTCGTGGGAGCGCCGCCCCGAAGGTGGGTATTCCTGGTGCAGGATCGCCCGCTCACGGTCGGTCAGCAGGATTTCCAGCGAATGCCACAATTCGTGGAAGGTGGTGTCGACCGGGTCGAACGAGCCGAGATCGAGGGAAACGGTGGCCAGGCGCAGCATCGGTTCGTACTTGCCGGCGACCGGACGCTTGGAACCATCGGGCGCGCCCGAGCGGATCAGGGCGTCGCCCTCGCCCATCAAGGACTCGACGAAGGCAACCTCGCAGCCTGGATTGATCTGGCGGGCGAGCCCGCGCAGTTCCTTGGTCAGGGTGGCGATAAATGCGGGAGAAGGCGCGGCCGCTTCCATCGCCGTGGTGTCGCCGCTGCCAAGAAATTGGTCGAACCCGGCATCGGGAGACATCGATGTTTCTCCCATCCGGATCAAGTCCGCGCCGCCCGCCGATGGGAACGGTCAATGCCGGCCGAGCGCCGGCGGGTGTGGTCAATGCCGGTCGAATGCCGATAGGGATAATCAATGCCGGCCGAACGGTGGCGGGTATCGTGGCGAGACTGCGCGGACATGGACTAGAGACCCCCCTGGATAGCCCCTTTCCGGACGTCAGTCCGAAACGAGCCGCATTGCCAGGCGCGGAAGTCTACCAGTTTGCCATACTTTTGCAATTGGCTCTTGGACCAGTCCGGATTTGGTGGGACATGCCGGCACACTCGCTCGGCAATGAGCGTTATGCCCCCCGGTCGAGGGCCGAGTCATAGCGGCCAATTCTTGAAACGACTCGTTTGCTTCGTGCTCGCACTCCGCTGACACCTCTCCGAGGTGTCGGCCGGTATTTGGCTACGGGCGGTGATTTGATTTATCCGCAGATGTCGCAGATGGCCGCAGATGAGAAGGGGCGAATTGCCCGATCCTGCGCTGGCGGCCCCCAGTGTGTGGCCGGCGGACCGGACGGCATAATCCTTGACCGCTGCCACTTGGCGCGGATCCGGCGTCGATCCTTTCGCATAGGGCCGCTGCCTGCCAAAGCGCCATCGACCGCATGTGGCCGGTCGCCACCCAGGCCGGGTGGTGGTCGTCAGTGCGCTAGGGTCCGCCGACTCCGTAGACGGAACCGCCGGCGTCAGGCATCGTCCAGCAGGACCACGACGAGGCGCAGATGTCCTTCACCACCATCCCCGCCGGCCAGCCCCTGTGAAGGCGCACGGCCGCTTCATCGCCATCGAGGGTATCGACGGCGTTGGCAAGTCCACGGTCGCCCGCTTGGTTGCTGCCGATCTCGAACGCCACGGCCTGGACGTACTGTTAACCCGGGAACCAGGCGGTAGCCAGGCTGCGGAGGATCTCCGCCGCCTGCTCGTCGAAGGGGAGCCGGGTCGTTGGTCGCCCATGGCCGAACTGCTGCTGCACACCGCCGCCCGTGTCGAGCACCTGCGCGCGACCATTTTGCCGGCGCTCGCCGTCGGCCGCTGGGTGCTGTGCGACCGCTACGTCGCCTCCAGCATCGCATACCAGGGCCACGCCATGATGGTCGGATACGGCGCGGTGATTCAGCTTCACGACTTGGCCGCCGGCGGGATCATGCCGGACCTCACCGTCATCCTCGATGCGCCACCAGAAATCGTCGCCGCCCGGGCCGGCGGCCGCATCACCGCCGAGGACCGGCACGACCGCATGGGGGCCGGCTTCACGGACCAGGTGCGAGCCGGCTACCGGGCGTGCCTGGATGACGGCAGGCACAACGCCTGCATGGTGGACGCCAGCGGCACGCCTGCCAGCACTGCGGCGGCGATCGTTGAGCTGATCGACCAGCGCCTGGGATTGCTGCCAGCGGCACCCTGACGCAGTGCGGGCCGTGATCATCGGCGCCAGTGCTGGGCCAGCCGGCTGACGCGGACGCGGCGGTTACTTGGGGCGCAGGCAGCGCCGGTCGCATCGGCGCCCTCGATCAAGCAGGCTTCTTTCCCTTCGCCGGCCTGTTTTCACCCAAGGAACGGGTACTCGACACCTTGGCCAGAGGCATCTTGGCCACCGCATTTCCGCCACCGTCACGTCCTTGCCTGGCCGGCTTGGCTGGTTGACGGGGCTTGCGCCCCGTCGCACCGCGCCATACCATCCCGACAGCCGGCCAGACGGATCGAGAAATGCCCACTATCAGCTTCTTTTACGGCCTGGTTATCCAGATGTATTGGAGCGATCACGCTCCGCCGCACTTTCATGCGGCATATGCCGAACACGAAGCGTTGATCAACATTCTGACCCTCGAAATAATCAAAGGCAGCCTGCCTCGCCGCGCCATGGCCATGGCCTTGGAATGGGCGCAGGATCACCGAGTGGAACTATTGGAGGATTGGGAGCTATGCCGCGCCAGACAAACGCCGAAGCCTATTCCGCCGCTGGCCTAGCCGGCGCGCCGGCTTTCATTCCGTCGGCGTCTTGGCGTGTCGCCAGCGTTCGCGCCATGCCTGGCTATCTGCTGCACGTCAAATTTCTCGACGGCACCGAGGGCACTGTCGAGATGGCCGAGCTGATCAAAAGCCCTGATGCCGGCGTTTTTGCCGCCTTGGCCGATCCCATCGAATTTGCGCGCGCGGCGGTAGATCTTGGCGCCGTCACCTGGCCGGCATGCGGCCTGGATATCGCTCCAGACGCGATGTATGACGGCATCCTCGCCAGCGGCGGAGTGTGGCGCGTCGAGCCGTAAGGGATGTTACCAAGGTCCTGGACGATAAGCTCAATGAGCATTTCAGCGGCGCGCGTCTTGTTGTCGATGCGACCGGCGGCGAGCGTGTGCGGGGACGTCTCGTGACCTTGTGCACAACGGCCGAACATCAAATTTTCCGCGAAATATTCAATAAGGGGCACCTCGGGGCCCAGTTCGTCGCCTGCCTCGCGAATACACGGAAATGATGTCTTTGGCTGTTTCCTACGTCCGATTCTGGAATGCCGCCAACCGAGCGGCCGCGCTCTGCCGTGCTGACAGCCTTTCGATGTAACGGGCAAGCATGTTAGGTGTCCGCCAGCCCCCCGCGTTCATGATGCTGGCGATGTCGATGCCAGCGGCAGCCATGTCCTGGGCCATGCCGACGCGGGTGCTATGGCCGCTGATGTTCTTGACGACATCGGCGGAATAGCCCGCGTCTTCGGCCATTTTCTTGAAAATCCGGGCCACTTCATCGACGGGGAGCGGGCCGCGCACCTGGCCGTGGACGTTGACGCTACGGAACAGCACGCCGTCCACGATCTTCGCGGCGGCAAGCCAGCGGTCGAGCACGGCCAGCGTGTCGCGGGCGAGGTAGCGGATCAGCCCGCGTCCCTCTTGGTCGACCTTGGATTTTGCCAGCAGGATGGTGGCCGAGCCGTCGTCTTCGCGCTCCATGTCCTGGATCCGCAGGGCCATCAATTCCGAGCGGCGGCACCCGACATCGTAGGCGACGGCCAGCATCGCCTTGTCGCGCTTGCCGAGCAGGTCGTCCCGAGCCGCCGCCAGCATCTTGCCTCGCATTGCGAAGTTGATTGGTGACGCCTGTCTTTGCCGACGACCGCGCACTCGCCACATCCGTTTCATCGCCACGCGGACGACGCGGGCCTTGGTTGGGTCTGCCATGTTGCGGTCGCGGTGGGCCACGCCGATGGCGGCAATCGCCCGCGACACGGTGGCTGGCCGCAAGATATCGGCATGGGCATCCACGAACGCGGCAACGGTCTCTGGGCCGATGAGGTAGGGCTGGTGGCCGCTCTCAAGGCACCACGTGATGAACCGCTTCCAGTCGCAGGCGTAGCCTTTGCGGGTTGCGTTGGAATAGCCGTCATCGAAATCGACGCTGAGGAGTTTCGGTTGCTGTTCTGCTGGTGCCGCCATCGTCGCCATGATCAATCTCCCTGCCCTGTCCGCGGGAGCGTTACGGTGGCTCTGTCTGGCTGGGGCGGCAAGCCGCTCACGCCGCAGGAATCCGATGGCCAAGCGATCTGCTTACCGGGCGTGCGCGGGCCGCTTACCAAGGGATAGGCCCCCATTAAAATACCGGCCGGTTTGACGGAGGTCCGGAGGGGCTGGTCTGGATTGGGAACCGCGCCCGTCGTCCCCGCTGGCCGGCGCCCCCTTATCCGAGCGCCTTGGCCGCCGTCCGGATGGCAAAGCGGTTGCCGGATAGGCCGGGATGGGTCCCGGTCTTCGTCGCCCTCGCGGCGTCGTTCTTCGTCACGCAGCAGGCCAAATCGTAAGGCTGGACGAGCCAGTCGGCGGGGAGACCCCAGGCGCTGGTGAGTTTGGCGATCATATCGACGGTGAGGCGGCGCCGCCGATTGAGGATTTCGGATGCTCGCGGTTCGGAGCCGAGTAGTTTCGCCAGATCGGCCTGGGCCAGCCCGTTCATCTGCAGATGAGCCTTGATCGCCTCGACTGGGTCGACCCGCGCGGTCGGCCAGCGCTTGCGCTCGAAGTCGTCGATCAGGATCGCCAACACCTCAAGACGGTCGCCGTCCTGGCTGCCGTCCGCCGCACCCCACAACCGGTCGATTTCGGCCAAGGCGGCGGCATGGGATTCGTCGTCGCGGATTGGCCTGATCTCGGGCATGTCACACCTCTTTCGCTCAGAACAAGTCGATGGTCAGCGCGTCGATTCGGTCATATTTGCCGTGGGTGCCGATAAACTTGATGGTGGCGATGTCGCGTTTGAAATCGAAGGCCACGACCATCCGGTAATTTCAATCGGTTGCGCCTCGGCCACCTGTCAAACTTTAGTCGTCATTGGCCGGCAGTTTGCCGGCAGTTTCCGCTGTTGGACGCGGCCACGTTATCGTTGCGGCAGCTGTACGGCGTCGAGCGGAACCAGAAGATTCATGTGCTCGAGCGTGCTGTCGCGCGGCTGGCGTGATCGATCGGCCGCGCATAGGGGCCGCTCTTGGGGATGGGGTAGCGCTCCACAAGGAGCTCGCTATCCTCGAAACTCTCCAACGTCACTTCCAGGGCGACGTTGATGAGGTCGGCGTCCTCGTCGATCGCATCAAGCGCCGTCAGGAAAAGCTCCAACTGGAGGTCCAAGTCCATTCCCAGCGGGCCATTCAGGCAAATAAGTCCAGCATGGAGGGCCAGCTTGGCGTGTTCGCCTTTGGAGCCCTTGTTGTTTTTTGGGCCGCGAAAATCGACGGAATTCTTGGTGACGAACGTGTAGCCCCCATCGTCGATGAGGCCCTTCAAGTTCCAGTCCTTCCAATCGCCCTTTCCGATCCACCGGACATGGGTCGCTTCGGCGTGCCCGCGTTCGATCGCCACATGCGCGAGTTCCTCGCTCAGGCAGTTATCAACCAGCAGCTTCATGCCGCCTTCCGGCGACGCACGACCCGCTTGGCCATCACCGTAGCCCGATCTGCGGGGCCGACCGCCCTCTTCGGCCGTCCCATCGGCGGATTGGCTTTGACCCAAAGACGCGCCAAGGCAACCTGGTGCTCCGTCAAATCTGAGTATGCCTTCAGAATCCGTTCCAACGGCAGGCCGTTCTCGGCAGACGCGGCAACATCATAAACGGCAATTCTCGTTCCGCGAATGACCGGGGTGCCAGACAGGATTTCAGGGTCTCTCACGACCATTTGCCGGGCTTCAAACAGCAGGCCCATGTTTGCTCCAACATTTCTGAATGATTCGGTCATGTCGACCTTGACCAGGTCGATGATAATCCCGAGGTTTTCCAGGCACGGCATCGACCACTGGAGCCACGCGTCGCTCTCGGCGAGCTCGGCATGGTGTCTCGTCACCATCTCGCGGATGATGGTTCGGCGTGCGCTCGGGGTCAGGATATCGGCCACTCGATTGTCGAACGCGGCGAAGGCTGCCGCAGACGGGCGAAACCATCGCCGGCCTTCACGGGCGTAAAGCTCAACGGGAAGGAAGTGCTCCTCGATCAAGTGGCTGAGGTAGCGCGTGGAAACGGATGCCACCGCCGCTACCTCGGTCGATGTCAGGGCGTTTCCTTCAGCCAGCGTCGCAGCCATCGCCGCCCCTCAAGAAAAGTGATCCGAACTTACGGAAATGATAGCGGCATCGCCTCGATCTTTCAAGGGGGGGGTGTAAGCCCAAAACGCCGAAAATTCCGTCACGCGCTCGTAACAGGAACCTCGGGCGGCGGACGCCCTTGCCGTGCGCCGGCCGCCGTGACAAACTTCGCCCTACAGTAGGGTGGACGGGCCGCGAGGCCGGGTGTGATAATCAGTCTTATGAAGACAGCAGCCCGCGCGGGCGAAAAAACGTCCGTTGGTTACCCGTTAGATGCGAGGGGCGATGGAGCAGGATACCATTTTGGGCGGCATCCCGATGCAGCTAGTGCAGCGTTGTGCGATGTACGTAAACACTTTGCACACCAGACAGCCAAGCAATTACGAAGACATCCTCTGGCACAAGGAGACGATGGTCACCATCATGGCCTTTGAAGATACGCGCAACGTATTGTCTAGTTGGAAAAGCGCGTGGCGACGAAAGACAAAGGATGAAAGTCTTATTGTTATTTGTGGAATGATATTAGCAGCAGAAATATTAAAGGCAAATTACAAAGTATGGGGGGCGCGCTATCCGGGCGGGTTCAATGCGGCTAGTAAAATGTTGGAAGGACATAGCGTACAAGACAGTACGCGATTGATGAGGATATTTATGGTTGGGCAGGCTGTTGGCGATCCGAATTTGGCAAGATTGATTGATGGCATTTTTGACCCAAACCAACCATGGGGACGGCAAGGCTAAAGCACGCCGCGATTTATGAAGACACGCCGTCTACAAAGATGTGTATGGTAGGATGATCCAGAGTGGAAAAGTCTGTTGGGTAATGAACAACCCGATTGACGCGGTGTTCTGTTGGCGGATTAGGGTCCGTTGCCAGCAAAGATATATGCTCACCAATACGTGGAACTGCATCAAATGAGCGCTCACCGATAGGGTCGGAGTTGCCGACACTACCGCAAAAAACCTTACACTTAATGCCCATAGCCGGTCTCCACACTTTTCGCCTGTACGATACAAGTTTGACGGACGATTTTCAATCACACAGGTGGCACTCGCCCCCGCCCGCAAAATCGCATAATGGCCAGTATGGCGACTCAAAATGTGGGCGCAAAATGAGAATGTCAGCAACGCGCACTTTTGAGATGTCAGTTCCTGCTCGGTGCATCATCGGGTCGGAGGTGCCGTCCGATGACGTTGGTGACAATGAGCGACAAGGAAATCGGACGC
>Ga0316222_1000791_pt1 | contig 44754 bp, 34 predicted proteins | sample TBH18011metaG_FD_206008 | JGI IMG/M metagenome (GOLD analysis project Ga0316222, IMG submission 206008) | Freshwater microbial communities from Trout Bog Lake, Wisconsin, USA - TBH18011 | ecosystem: Environmental > Aquatic > Freshwater > Lake > Hypolimnion/Profundal zone | place: USA: Wisconsin... | reverse complement strand
GCGGCCTCGTAGTCCCGGGCCGAAAGGTCCTGGTCAAGCGGCAGCGACCGCAGCCGGCGCTGGCCTGCGGCGCGCAGCGCCTTCACCGGCGGACGGGAGCCGGCCCGACCGGAGGCGGCGAGCCGACCGAGCCGGGCGTGTTGCCGGCGGAACCGGCTCAGGAGGAGCTGGCCGAAACGCAGGTCGCGCAAGGGCTCGTCCTCCGCCTTGAGGAGGGTCCAACGCGCGCCCGGCCGGTCGGTGCGCGCCCGGATGAGCTTCGCCGTCCGGGCGAGGCGGTCGTAGATGCGATGATGGCGCCAGTCCTCCTCCGTCACGCGCCAGGCCGTCAGCGGATCCGCGCGCAAGGCCCGGAGCCGGCGACCCTGGGCCTCCCGGGAAATTTCCAGCCAAACCTTGATGATGAGCGTGCCGCCGTCGGAGAGCAGTTTCTCGAAATGGGCGATGCGCTCCGCCTCGCGGGCGGTGCGCTCGAGCGCCCGCTCGCTCTTCGCCTCCGCGCGCAGCGTCTCGGTGTACCACGAGCCCGCGTAGAGGCCGATCCGGCCGCTGGCGGGCAGGCTGCGCCAGAAGCGCCATTGCAGCGGACGCTCCCGCTCCTCGTCGGTCGGCTCATGAAAGGAGAACGTCTCCACCCCGCGCGGATCGAGCCAGCCCGCCAGCGTGTTCAGGAGGTTGCCGCGCCCGGCGCCTTCCGGCCCGGCGAGGATCAGGAGGACCTTGAACGGCGATTCCTTCAGCCGGACCTGCATCTGCACCAGATCCTCGCGCAGCGCGCGCACCCGGGCCTGATAGGTCTTCCGGGCCCGTCGCTGGACTCCCTTCGCTTTCGCCATGCCCCCCGACGGTGCCGCGGGCCGGCGTGATGTCGAGCCGGTCTTGGCCCGGCGCTCAATCCAGCGTGATCGTCACGTCGACATTGCCCCTGGTGGCCTTCGAGTAGGCGCAGATCGCATGGGCCTTCGCGAGGACCTGGCCGGCCTTTTCGTCATCCAGGCCCGGGATGCTCACCAGGAGCTCGACCACGAAGGGCTTCGGCCCGCTCGGCTGCAACTGCACGCGCGCCTCGACCGTGATGCCGTCGTCGGCATGTCCAGACTCCTTCGCGATGTACTTCACCGCGCCGTTGAAGCAGGCGGCCCAGGCGGCGCCAAAGAGATGCTCGGGGGTCAGCCCCTGGGGATTCATCACGGAGGGCGGCTTGAAGTGGAGGTTGAACCCCTCCTCGGAGGTTTCGACGGAGCCGGCGCGGCCGCCTTGGGTGATGGTTTCGGCAAAGGGAGGAAGGGAGCTCATGGAGTTCGGAGGCTTGGAGAGGGTGAAGCGGAACAGATCACTGACCGCCGAAGCATGCAGCGGTTGCGCCGGGATTCAAGCACCCGGGCCTTGATCCCGGGAATGACAATTGCATTGCCCGCCGCGCCGAGTCCCCGTAGGCCATGGCCGAGTTAGTTACCCCGTCCGCGCCACCCCAGCATGAATGCGACTCTCCCCAGGATCCTGGCCAAGGGCCATGAATTGGATGTTTCCGGCGATGCGTTTGGCGAGCTGCGACGCTCCGACGACGTGCAGGACGACCCTGCGGCGCTCCGCGAGCGGTTCGCCGAGGACGGGTATCTGTTCATCCCGGGATTCTACCCGCGCGATGAAGTCGTCGAGGCGCGCCGGCAGCTCACCGCGACCCTCGCGCGCAAGGGCCTGCTGGATCCGGCCTATCCGGTCGACCAGGGGGTCAAGCTCGCCGGCGCGGACATGTCGTTCCTCGCCGACCCCCGCCCGGCCGTGGATTTCATGAACAGCGTGGCCCGCGGCAATGCGCCCATGCAGCGGCTGCTTTACTCCGGGAAACTGCTGGAGCTGTTCGCCGGCTTCTTCGGCGAAAGCGTGCGGCACTTTGATTTTACCTGGGTCCGCACCATGGGCCCGGGATTCGGCACCGACCCGCACTGCGACACGGTCTACATGGGACGCGGCAGCTCCCGGCTATGCTCCGTGTGGACGCCGTTTGGCGACCTCAGCTACGAGATTGGCGGACTGATGATGCTCGAGGGATCGCACCGCCAGGGCGAGCGCCTGAAGCACTATCTGAGCCGCGACGTGGACACCTATTGTGAAAACCGCGCCGAGGCCGCCCGGATCAAGTCGGGGGAGATCCCGTGGAAATGGGGCGGCATTCTCTCCAACAATCCCAAATCCCTGCGCGGGCACCTGGGCGGCCGCTGGCTGACGACCGAATACCGCATGGGCGACGTGCTGATCTTCGGGATGCGCACCGTGCACGCCAGCCTCGACAACCAGACGCATTTTTTCCGGTTCTCGACCGACACCCGGTACCAGCCGGCCTCGGAGCCCATCGACGAGCGCTGGGTGGGCGAGAACCCGATCGGTCACGGGGCGTCCGCCAAGCGCGGCATGATCTGCTGACGGCCGTCGCGCCCGCCTCAATTCAGCCGGAAGCCGAGGGCCGCCAGTTCGCTGAGATGGAACGGGGCGCAGGCGAGCACTTCCTGCAGCCGGGCAAGCGCCTCGGCCAGGCTCGGGGCATCCGCGAGCGCCGCGCCATCATCGCTGTCATGCACGTGGACCGCCCACGACGTGGCGTCCGCGCTCACCTGGAACATCGAGCCATGCAGGTAATTTCCCGGCAGGCCGGGATGCGGCCCGGCCCCGGGCACGAGGAAGACCGAATGGACCGGATCGTGAAAAACCTCGTGGCCGTGCCTGGCCCGGTGGTGAACGGCCTTGCCGATCACCATGAGGCGGCAGGCCTCCGCCTTGGCCCGGAGCGCGGCCGGCAGCGACTGCACATAGCGGTCATAGATGCTGGCATTGGACTCCAGCTCCGGCGGCGTGATCTTTCCCTCGATCAGCGCCCCGAGGTTGCCCGCATGAAACAAGGGCAGCTTGGCAAGCGACCGGGCGGTCACGTGCCCGTCCTTGTGATCGGCGTTCGCATAGGCCTGATGGGAGGCATGGAGCCGCTGCAGCGCATCCTGGTAGGCCGGGGTATGCGGCACCGCGCCCCCCGGACTGTGGTCAATGAGGTCGAGGACGGCATGGTCAAACTGCTCATGGGGGTCGTGGGGCATGCGGCCACCCTACCCGCCGATCCAATCAACACGAGGCGGATTTGGCATTTGATCGCCCGGCAGCGCAGGCGCCAGGGCCCGGGCCAGGCCTGAGGCTTCAAATCCGGAACCATTCTCCGGCCGAACTTGGCCTCCTCGCGTCGCTGCGCTTATCCGGAATCAGTCCCCGGCGTAGCCGGGAATCTGGCTGACATCCACCTGGTCGATCAGCTCCGGGGTCATGAATTCCCTGGCGTAGCGCTCGTAGACGCGGTTCCGGACGAAGATGTCGAACAGGTCGGGGTCCACGTGGCCATTCAGGCGCATCAGGCCGAGGATGTAGAGCGACTCGGTGAGGGTCTTGCCCCGCTTGTAGGGCCGGTCCCGCGCCGTCAGCGCCTCGAAGATGTCCGCGATGCCCATGATCCGCGCCTGCACCGACATCTGCTCGCGCGTGAGCCCGCGCGGGTAGCCCTTGCCGTCCATCCGCTCGTGATGGCCGCCCGCAAACTCCGGCACGTGCTGCAGGTGCCGGGGCCAGGGCAGCGCCTCCAGCATCTTGATCGTGACCTCGATGTGGTGGTTGATGACGCGCCGCTCCGCCGCCGTCAGCGTGCCGGAGTAAATCGTCAGGTTTTCGATCTCATCCGGCGTCAGCAAATCCGCCTCCTCGCCGTGCGCGGTCTTCCAGCGGTACTTTTTGGCGATCGACTGGACGCGCTCCCGGTCGGTGGTCTTCATCGTCTCGCCGCCCACGTTGCAGGCGCGCAGGAAACGGCGGTCCGCCTCGATGTCGCGCACGCGCTGCAGGAAGTCCTCGTCAATCTTCACGGCCTCTTCCTCCGTCACGCCGACCCGGGAGCGAAGCGCCCTGATCTCGGCGTCGCGCTTCACGATCTCGAACCGCGCATCCACGAGTTCGATCCGGTCATGGATGGTCTGGAGCTTCGTGGCCTTGTCCACGACGTGGACCGGCGTGGTGACCTTGCCGCAATCGTGCAGGAGCGCCGCGATCCGGAGCTCATAGCGGTCCTTGTCCGTCATGTGCCAGTCGGCCAGCGGGCCCGCCTGCGCCTGATCCACGGCCTCCGCCAGGAGCATCGTGAGCACGGGAACACGGTAGCAATGGCCGCCGGTGTAGGCGGACTTGTCGTCGATCGCCTGGTTGATGAGCTTCACGAACGACTCGAAGAGGTTTTCCAACTGCTGGATCAGCAGCCGGTTGGTCAGCGCGACCGCGGCCTGCGACGCCAGCGACTCGGCCAGGCGCTGGTCGGTCGCACTGAACGGGCCGATCTTGCCGGTGGCGCGGTCCTTCGCATTGATCAGCTGCAGCACGCCGATGATGTCCCCCTCGTGGTTCTTCATCGGCACCGTCAGGAAGGACTGGGAACGGTATCCCGTGCGCTGGTCAAAGGCCTTGGTCCCGGAAAAATCGAACCCCTCCTCGCGGTAGGCGTCGGCCACGGCGACGGTGCGGTCCTTGAGCACGGCATACGCCGCGACCATGGACGTGTTCTCCCGTCCTTCGGGTGTGCGCAGCTGGATGGGCTCGAAGGTGATTTTCGCGCCCGTGGTGCCGCCCAGGGCGAGCTTCAACGAATCGGTCCGGACAATCTCAAAGTTCAGGGTATCCTTGCTGGCCGCCGGCCGGCGGTAGAGCGTGCCCCCGTCGGCATGCGTGATCTTCATGGCCGCGATCAGGATCGTCTCCAGCAGCCGGTCGATGTCCTTCTCCTGGGAGAGCGCGATACCGATCTCGTTCAGTTCCGCGAGCCGGCGGATGAGGTCTCCTGTCGACTCCTGCATGACGTCCTGCGTCGCGGTGCGTTCCATCCGGTCAGAATGAAGGAATTAAGTGAGCCGGTTCAATCCGCTTGTGGGAAAATCTGCCGGCGCCTGAACCGCACCGGCGTTCTTTTACAAATGCCGGCCCGCGCGCTTAATCTCCCGCGATCACGGAGCGGCCGGGATCACTGCTCCGCCTGCGTCCCGGGCGGAGCCGTCTCATCCGGCAGCGGGGTTTCCGGGGCGGCAACCGCCGGCGCGGGAGGCTCGGGCGGCAAAACGGACACGGACGGAGCCGCATATGCGGGAACGGGCCGGCGGACCCGCGCGGGCGGCTTCGGCCTGATAGCCTTCGGCCGGACCGGGGTGGCATGTGCCGCCGCCAGCGTCTTCTTGAGGGCCTTGTAGTCCCGGCGGGCCTCCTTCACGGACTTCTTGGCCTGGCGGTGCGCCTTGCGGACGCGTTTGAATTCGAGCTTGGCCTCCTTGGCGAGTTTGCGGGCCGCCTCGACCTGCTTCTGGGCGGCGGAAATCTTGGCGACGATCTCACGGAGCTTGGATCCAACGGCCGGGCCGGGACTCCGGACTTTTTTGGTCTTCATGGTCGGAATGATTGGCGCGTACTGCGCCAACCCAGCCTGACCTGCGGCGCAGATCTGGCAATCGCCGCAATGTTACGTTTTTTTTGGGGCAAAGCGCCGATTGCCAACCGCGCGGAATAATTCCATGAAAGCCCGCGTGCCCGCCTCCGCCAACGATCCGCTCCACGGTATCACCCTGGAAAAACTCCTCACCGCACTGGTGGAACACTATGGCTGGGAAGAGCTGGGGCGGAGGATCGACATCCGCTGCTTCAACTTTGACCCGAGCCTCTCCTCCAGCCTGAAGTTCCTGCGCAAGACCCCCTGGGCCCGGACGAAGGTCGAGGCGCTTTACGTGGAGTTCAAGCGGTCGGAGTAAACCGGATGGAAGCGGAATGATGCGCAGGCGCTGAGAACGATCGCAACGGAGGAGTCCATGGTTGAGCTGCGGATCTCGCCCCGAACTTCGCGCCTTGGCGCCGTCGCGATTATCACCACTCGCCCACGCTCAGCGACTGGCCGTTGTCCTTGGGGCCGAGACCAAGGATGAAGGGGGCGGCAACCTTGGCCCACGCCTCGGCCTTCGGATAACCTGCGGCGCCGTCCGCCCATGCCTGCCGGAGCATGTCCGTGTCGATCACCCCGGGATTCAGCGGCACCGCGGCCATGCCCGCCGGCAGTTCCGCGGCCAGCGCCTTCGTGAGTCCCTCGATGGCAAACTTGGTGGCGCAGTAGGGCGCAACTTCCGGCGACACACTCCGGCCCCAGCCGGAGCTGAGGTTCACGATCACGCCCCGGCCTGCGGCGACCATCGCGGGCACGAAGTGGCGGATGACATTGGCCACGCCGCGGAGGTTGACGTCCACCACCTTCGTGAACTCGCGGTCGTCCTGCTCCCAGAGCGGCGACAGGCGGTTCATCAGGCCGGCATTGTTAATGAGCAGGTCCGGCGGGCTGCCGGTCTCGAGCACCTTCGCCGCCCAGAGCGCGACCTTGCTGTCCAGCGCCACATCCACGACCGAGAAGTCATGCGGCGCGCCATACGTCATCCTCAGGTCAAAGACCGCCTCACCGCCCCGGCCGCAGCCGAGGACCGTGTGCCCTCCGCGGATGAACTCCTCGGCCACCGCCCGGCCCAGTCCGCGCGTGGCGCCGGTGATGACGATTTTCATGCATCGAGCGCACGCCACCCGCCGGCCTGCGTCAAGACGGCAGGCGCGCTACTGCGACTGCAGGCTGATCTTCATCATGCCGTTCTTGCGGCACGCATCCCAGACATACGTCACCTTGCCAAGCTGGGTCGTCACGTCCGCCTTGATGAGGACGGGGATGTCCTTGTCGACATTGTGCACCTGGCTGAGCAGCGGGAGAATCTGGTCGTCGGACACGGGCTTGCCGTTGAAGGTCATGCCGCCCTCCTTGTTGATCGTGATCGTCACGCTGCCGCGGAACTCGTTTTTGCCCGCGGTCTCGACCTTGGGCAGCGTGATGTTGAGCGTCGCGGCCGACTTGAACTGCATCGTGACGAACGCAAAGAAGATCAGCATCACGAGCACGTCGATCAGCGGCACGAGGTTGAGCTCGGGCCGCTTGCGGCGCTTCTGGTAGAACCCGCTCATGAGCGACCGCGCTTGAGGATGCGTTCGAGGAGCACGTCGAGCTGCGCCGCGTAATTCTCAATCTTGCGCTGCAGGTAGCCGCTGCCCACGAGGGAGGGAATGGCAATCGTCAGGCCGATCACCGTGGCCGACAGCGCGAGGGCAACGCCCTTGGTGAAATTGACCGGGTCGGGCAGGCCGGTGTCGGGGGCAATCTGGGAGAACACCTCGAGCAGGCCGGTGACCGTGCCCGTCAGGCCGATCAGCGGTGCGGCGGCGTAGATGATGTCGAGGTACGGAATGCCCCGCTCCATGCGGTTGATCTCGAGCCGGGCGAAGGCCTTCACGGCATCCTCGTCGTTGGGATGCTCGCTGGCAAAGTCCACGATGCGGGCCAGCACGCTGTGCTTGCCGCCGACCAAGGGCTTGCCGCCGACGATCGCGTCGACCAGATCGTGCGGCATGACCGCGCCCTGGCGCAGGGCATAGGCCCGCTCGAAGATGATGAACACGGCCCCAATGGAGCAGATGGCGAGCGGGTAGATCAGCAGGCCCGCGCCCTTAAACACTTCAATCATGGCAATGGACATAGGGAAAATGGTGGTTGGGACGCGGTTAAGACGCCGGCAGGGTAAAAAAGGTTCAGTTTATTTTTACCGGGCCGCCAGATAAGGCAACCCCGCTGCCGTGGCCGCGACGGCCTCCCGGCCATCCAGCAGCTCCCCGATGGGGTCCCAGCGGCCATGCACCAGGGCATCCCGGGCGGAATCCCTCATCGTGAGCTTCACGGCCTGGCCGCCAAAACGGATCTCCCGGGCCACCAGGTCAACGGTCAGCTCCAGTGCCGGGTCAGCCCCGATGGCCGCGGCCAGCCGGGCGATATCCGCCCGTTCGGCGCTGACACAAGCCAGTCCGATCGTCGTAGCGTTGCCGAAGAAGATCTCGGCATAGCTTTCGGCCACGACGGCCTTGAACCCGAATTTCTGAATGGCCTGCGGGGCGTGCTCGCGGGAGCTGCCGCAGCCGAAGTTCGCCCCGCTCAACAGGATCTTCGCCCCGCTGAACCGGGAATCATCGAGTGGATGGACTTGGCCGGCCGCGCTGACCGCCTTCCGGGCATCGTAAAAGAGCCCCTCCCCGAGTCCGTCAAAAGTCACGGCCTTGAGGAAGCGCGCGGGAATGATGCGGTCGGTGTCGATATCGTTGCCGGGCACGGCCAGGCCGCGGCCGGTGATCGAGGTGATGTTTGCGAGTGCCATGGTGGTCCCTCAGTTGTTGACGCCAAAAACCTCGCGGGCATCCGCCACCCCGCCTGTGACCGCCGCCGCGGCGACCATCAGCGGGCTCATCAGCAGCGTGCGGCCGGTCGGGCTGCCCTGCCGGCCCTTGAAATTGCGGTTCGAGGAACTCGCGCAGAGCTGGTCGCCAACGAGCTTGTCGGGATTCATCGCCAGGCACATCGAGCAACCCGCCTCGCGCCACTCGAAACCGGCCTCGCGGAACACCCGGTCAATGCCGAGCTCGGCGCAGAGCCGGCCCACGATCTGCGAGCCGGGTACGGCGATCGCCTTCACCCCGGGGGCAACGCGGTGGCCCTTCAGGTACTTCGCGACCTCCTTGAAGTCGGACAGCCGCGCGTTGGTGCAGCTGCCGAGGAACGCCACGTCAATCCGGGTGCCCTTGATCGGCGCACCGGCGGTGAGCTTCATGTAACCCAGCGCCTCCGTGATCGAGGCCTGCTCGTCCGCCGCGCCGGCCTTGGCCGGATCGGGAATGTTCTCCGTGATCGCAATGCCCTGCCCCGGATTGATGCCCCAGGTGACCGTCGGGGGAATGTCCGCTCCCTGGATCGTCACCACGTCGTCGTAGGGGCAGCCCGGATCGCTCGCCGTGGCCCGCCAGCGGGCCACAGCCGCATCCCACGCCGGGCCGGTCGGGGAATAAGGCCGGCCCTTGAGATAGGCGAACGTCGTCTCGTCGGGATTCACATAGCCGACGCGCGCCCCGCCCTCGATGGACATGTTGCAGACCGTCATGCGCTCCTCCATCGAGAAACCGTCAAAGACCGCGCCGCCATACTCGTACGCAAAGCCGGTGCCGCCGTTCACACCCAGCGTGCGGATGATGTGAAGAATGACATCCTTCGCATAAACCCCCGGACGCAGCCGGCCCCCGACATTGATGCGGCGGACCTTGAGCGGCCCGAGCGCGATCGTCTGGGTCGCCAGCACGTCGCGCACCTGGCTGGTGCCGATGCCGAGCGCGATGGCGCCAAACGCGCCGTGGGTGCTGGTGTGCGAGTCGCCGCAGGCGATCGTCGTGCCCGGCTGGGTGATCCCCTGCTCCGGGCCGACCATGTGGACGATGCCCTGGCGGCCCGAGGCGAGGTCGAAATAGGTGATGCCGTGCGCGGTGCAGTTCTTGCGCAGCTCCCTGATCATCGCATCGGCCAGCGGATCGCTGAACGGCTCGCTCTGCCGGTCGGTCGGCACGATGTGGTCCACCGTGGCAAAGGTGCGGTGCGGCATGGCCACCTTGAGGCCGAGGTCGCGCAGCATGCCAAACGCCTGCGGGCTGGTCACCTCATGGATCAGGTGCGTCCCGATGAGCAGCTGCGTCTGGCCGTTCGCCAGGGTGCGAACGCTGTGGGCGGACCAGACTTTTTGGAAGAGGGATTGTGCCATGGAAAGCGTGCAGGCTACCAGAAGGTTGCCATGCCTGGAAATACTTAATTGGCTTCCAGTGATGCCGCGGGAGTATCAGTATCCGTTTGAACTGCGTCACCTCGTGTATTTCCGCGAGGTGGCCCGGCAGCTCCATTTCCGCAAGGCGGCCGAATCCCTCGCCGTCGCCCAGCCCGCCCTCAGCCGGGCGCTCGCCCAGCTGGAAAAGGCGCTGGGCGTCGACCTGCTCAACCGCACGCGGCGCGGCGCGGAGCTCACGCCCGCGGGCCGGATCCTCCTGGAACAGCTGGAGCCCCACCTGCGCGGCCTGGCCGCCATCCCCCGGGAGATGCAGGCGCTGGGCCGCGGACAGTCCGGTCGCGTGCGCATCGCCTTCACGGGCCTCGCGATGGCCACCGTGCTGCCGGGCATCCTGCGGGAGTTCACCGCACGGTTCCCCGCGGTGAAGATCGAGCTGAACGAGTCCCCGACCGCCGCCCAGCTCGCGGCGCTGGAATCCGGCGAACTCGCCTGCGGCTTCTTTCATCCCGATGCCCCGACCCCCGGCCTCCAGACCCGGCTGCTGCTGCGGGAGCGCAACGGCGTGCTGCTGCCGGCCACCCACCCGCTCGCCGGACGGCCCAAGCTGCGGCTGCGTGATCTCGCGACCACGCCGTTCGTCCTGTTTCCCCGGTCGCACAACTCCGGCTTCTACGACCGCGTCCTCGCGGCGTTTACGCGCGCCGGGGTCACCCCGCGCATCGCCGATGAGGTCTGGCCGCGCGCCAACGGCATCGGGCTGGTGCGGGCCGGACTCGGCGCGACCTGGATGACGCCTTCGGAAGCGCGCTACCTTCCGCCCGAGGTCGTATTCCGCTCCCTCGAAGGACCCGCGCCCGAAAGCCGTCTGGTCATCGGCTGGCCCAAGGCCCTCCGCACCGATCCGGCGCTGGCGGCCTTCCTTTCCGTCGCGACGAAAGCCGGAGCCTGAACCTTCGCGGGGTCTCCACCGCGGCCTTCCCGAGGTGGGCCGGCAGGTCCCGTGCCGGCAGGGGATTCCGGGCGGGTGAGGCCAAAGCTGCGACCACCCGGCCCTGCCGGGGAAATGCGGGCACGGGACGCCCGCCCACCCTCGATCACTGCCGTACCGGTGCGGACATGAAAAACCCCGGTCCGTTTTATTCGGGACCGGGGTTTTCATTGGGCGGCGGTTGGCCGCCGTTGGTTCAGGGCGCCACGCCGGTGTCGGCTGTGGGCGTCTTCTGCTTGAAGATGAGCTTGTCGCCTTCGCGGTCGACCGTGCACGGCTCGCCGTCCTTGACGTCGCCGCGCAGGATCGCCTCGGCCAGCGGGTCCTCGAGGTAGTGCTCGACGGCCCGGCGCAGCGGGCGGGCGCCGTACTTCTCGTCGTAGCCCTTCTCGATGAGCAGCAGCTTGGCCTCGGCCGTGAACGTGAGGGAGATCTTCCGCTCGCTGATGCGCTTGGCGAAGCTGGCCGTCTCGAGCTCGACGATCTTCGTGAGGTCGTTCTTGTCGAGCGGCCGGAAGAAGATGATGTCGGAAATGCGGTTGAGGAACTCGGGCTTGAAGACCCGCTTGGCCTCCTCGAGCACCTTCTCCCGCATCTTCTCGGAATCGTTGAAGTTCAGCGACGCGGCGGCGAAGCCCATCGACGTCTGGCGCTGCAGGAGCTGCGCGCCGACGTTGCTCGTCATGATGATGATCGTGTTGCGGAAATCCACGGAGCGGCCGAGCGAATCGGTCAGGCGGCCGTCCTCGAGGATCTGCAGCAGGATCTGGATGACATCGGGGTGCGCCTTCTCGACCTCGTCGAAGAGCACGACGGCATACGGCTTGCGCCGCACGGCCTCGGTCAGCTGGCCGCCCTCGTCATAGCCGACGTAGCCCGGGGGCGAGCCGACGAGGCGGGAGACGGCGAACTTCTCCATGTATTCGGACATGTCGATCTGGATGATCGCGTCCTGGTTGCCGAACATCTGCGCGGCCAGCTGCTTCGCGAGCATGGTCTTGCCGACGCCGGTGGGGCCGACGAACATGAATGAGCCGATCGGGCGGCGCGGGTCCTTGAGGTCGGCGCGGGAGCGGCGGAGGGCGCGGGCGACGGCGCTGCAGGCGATATCCTGGCCGATGACGGCCTTCTGGAGCTCGGACTCCATGGAGAGGAGCTTCTCGCTCTCCTTCTTCTCCATGCGGTTGAGCGGGATGCCGGTCCAGTCGGCGACCACCTGCATCATCAGGTTCTCGTCAATGGCGACACGCTTTTCCTCGCGGGCCTTCTTCCACTCCTCGGTGACCTGCTCCTGCTTGGCGCGGAGCTGCTTCTCCTGGTCGCGGAACTTGGCGGCTTCCTCAAAATGCTGCTCGGCGATGGCCTTTTCCTTCTGCGCGCAGACGGCCTCGATCTCCTTGGTCATGTTCTCGACCTCGGGCGGGCGGCTGAGGGCGCCGATCCGGGCGCGCGAACCGGCCTCGTCCATGACATCGATGGCCTTGTCGGGCAGGAAGCGGCCCGTGATATAGCGGTCGGACAGCTTGGCCGCGGCCTCGATGGCCTTGTCGCTGAAGGTGGCCTTGTGGTGGTCCTCGTACTTCGAGCGGATGCCCTTCAGGATGAGGATGGTGTCCTCGACGGACGGGGCCTCGACCTTCACGGACTGGAAGCGGCGGTCGAGCGCGGAGTCCTTTTCGATGTACTTGCGGTACTCGTTGAGGGTGGTCGCGCCGACGCACTGCAGCTCGCCGCGGGAGAGCGCGGGCTTGAAGATGTTCGAGGCGTCCATCGCCCCCTCGGCGGCGCCGGCGCCGACGATGGTGTGGAGCTCGTCGATGAAGAGGATGATGTTCCGGGCGCGCTTGATCTCGTCCATCACCGCCTTGATGCGCTCCTCGAACTGGCCGCGGTACTTGGTGCCGGCGACCATGAGGGCGAGGTCGAGCGTGATGACCTTCTTGTCGGCGAGGATCTCGGGCACGTTGCCGGAGGCGATTTCCTGGGCGAGGCCCTCGACGATCGCGGTCTTGCCGACGCCGGCCTCGCCGATGAGGACGGGGTTGTTCTTGGTGCGGCGGCAGAGAATCTGGATGACGCGGCGGATCTCGTTCTTCCGGCCGATGACGGGGTCCATCTCGCTCTTGCGGGCGAGTTCGGTCAGGTCGCGGCCGAAGGCCTTGAGCGCGGGCGTCTTGACCTCCTTCTTGTCCTCGGGCTGCGCGGCGGAGCGCGCCGGGTTGCCGGCGGCGGCCTCCTCGCCCCCGCCCTGCTCGCCGGCGGAAAACTGGGGGTCGAGTTCGCGCAGGATCTCGTTGCGGGTGCGCTCAATGTCGATGTCGAGCGACTTCAGCACGCGGGCGGCGACCCCCTCGCCCTCGCGGAGGAGTCCGAGGAGGATGTGCTCCGTGCCCACGTAGGAATGATTGAGCGTCTTCGCCTCCTTGCCGGCGAGCGCGAGGACCTTCTTCACGCGCGGGGTGTAGGGAATGCTGCCCTGCGTCTTGGTCTCCTGGCCGGTGCCCACCTGCTTCTCCACGGCGGCGCGCACGGTCTCCAGGTCGAGCCCCATCTTCTGGAGCACGCTGACGGCGACGCCCTGCCCGAGCTTGATCAAGCCCAGGAGGATGTGCTCCGTGCCCACGTAGTTGTGGTGGAAGCGGTCGGCTTCCTTGCGGGCCAGCGCGAGGACCTGCTGGGCACGGGGCGTGAAGTTGTTCATCGGCTCCTGGGACATAGGCGTGATGGGTAGGGATTAGTTCGGTCCGTCTGGGGACAGAGTAAAGTTGGGTTTCGTGAAATTTGCAAACTCCGCCCGCAGCCGGCCGGCCCGCAGCAGGTCGCGCTGGCCGGGCTCGAACTCGCCGTGCTGCGCATGCTGGAGATGGCCGGGCTGGGCCTCGATGAACAGGCGGTCGATCACGCAGCGGTGCGCATCGGGAAACACGCCGAGGTCCACGCCGAGGCGGATCAGGGAGAGCAGGTTCATCGCCTCGCCGGAGCTGAGCAGGTGGCCGTTCTGCAGGATGCCGTAGGCGCGGCCGATCTTGTCGAACAGCTTGCCCGCATCCGCCTCGAGGAGCTTCTGGCGGGCGTTCAGCTCGTGCTCGATGATCGAGTTGAGCACGGTGCCGAGGCGCTTGATGATCTCCTCCTCCGCCTCGCCCAGCGTGGTCTGGTTGGAAATCTGGAAGATGCTGCCGCTCGCGTCGGAGCCCTCGCCGAACAGGCCGCGCACCACCATGCCGAGTTGGTTCACCGCGCGGACCACCTTCTCCATCTGGTTGCCGATCACCAGCGCCGGCAGGTGCATCATCGCCGAGGCGCGCATGCCGGTGCCGAGGTTGGTCGGGCACGCGGTCAGGTAGCCGAGGGTCGGCGAAAAGGCGTAGTCGAGCCGGTCCTCCAGCGCGGAATCCAGCTCGTTGATCGCGGCCCAGGTTTTCTTCAGCTGGAAACCCGAGCGCAGGACCTGGATGCGGAGGTGATCCTCCTCGTTGATCATGACGGAAACCGTCTGGTCCTTGCTGATCACGACGCCGGCCCCGGCCTTCGCGCCGCTGAGTTCGCGGCTGATGAGGTGCCGCTCGACCAGGATCTGCTTCTCGAGGTCGCTGAGCTCGTCGACGTTGATGCTGAGGCTGCGTTTCATCGGGGCCGTCGCGGCCACGGCCTCGCGGCAGGCGGCGAGCACATCCTCGCGCTGCGCGGGCTTGGCCCAGCCGGGGAAGGAGTTGCCCGCCAGGTTCCGCGCGAGGCGCACCCGCGTCATCAGGACGATCGCGGTCTTGCTGCTCGTGGCATCGGTCAGCTCGGACGGCGTGTCGATGAGCGACGCGATGGTCATGGGTTCAACGCGGCGGTTTTTGCCCGAAGGTGTGTTTGACTTGGTTGATTTCATCGCGGGTGCGGGCGGCGTCCTCGTAACGCTCGGATTTGATCGCCTCGGTGAGGTCGAGTTCGAGCTTGTTCAGCCGGTCGGAGAGGGTCTTCCGGGCCAGGGCCTTCTGCGGCACCTTGCCCGTGTGCGTCGTGCCCTTGTGCATCGTGTCGAGCATCGGCTCGATGATCGCGCTGAACGTGTCGAAGCACGCCGGGCAGCCGAAACGGCCGTGCTTCTTGAAGTCGGCCTGGGTGAAGCCGCACTGCTCGCACTTCATGCCGCCCGCCGCCGGCTCAGGATTCAGCGAGGCCTTGAGCAGCAGGTCGGCCAGCGAGAAACCGCTGGGGTCCGTCACGCCCTTCGCCTGCGCGCATTCCTCGCACAGGTCCACCTTGTGCACCTTGTTGTTCACGATCTGGGTGAGGTGCACCGTGGCGGGCTTGGAGCAGAGGTCGCATTTGAGCGGATTGGCCATGGAATGTGGTAAAAGTTACTGCACGCACCATGCCACAGACGCACACGCTGGCAAGCGCCCGCGCGAATTCCCTGAAAAATGTGGCGGCGCGAGTCCGGCTCAGATCCGCGTGCCCTCGACGAGCACCCGGCGGCGGAAGGCCGCCAGCACGCGCTGCGTGATCGGGCCCGGCTTGCCGGTCCCGATTTCGCGGCCGTCGAGCTTCACCACGGGAATCACCTCCGCGCCGGAGCCGGTGAGAAAACATTCGTCGGCCACCCAGACGTCGTACCGCGTCATGTCCGCCTCGCGGATCGGCACGCCCAGCTCCTCGGCGATCGAGAAGATGGCCGAGCGCGTGATGCCTTTCAGCGCGCCTTGGGAGGCGGCCGGGGTGATGAGCGTCCCCTTGTGCACGATGAAGACATTATCCGCCGTGCACTCGGCGATGTACCCCTGGTCGTTCAGCATGATCGCCTCGAGGGCGCCGAACTGCCGCGCCTCGATCTTGCCGAGGATGTTGTTCAGGTAGTTCAGCGACTTGATCGTCGGCGGCAGCGCCGCCGGGTTGATCCGGCGGGTCGGCACAGTGACGATGGCGAGGCCGTTGTCATAGTGCTCCTGCGGATAGAGGGAAATCCTGCTCGCAATGACGAAGATCGACGGTTTCGGACAGAGCCATGGCGCCAGACCCAGGTCGCCCACGCCGCGCGTGATCACCAGCCGGATATAAGCGTCCTTCAGGCCGTTCTGGCGGCAGGTCTCGCAGGTGATGTCGCTCAGTTCCTTCCGCGTCAGCGGCATCTTGAGCAGGATCGCCTTGGCCGAGTACTCCAGTCGCTCGAGGTGTTCCTCGAGCCGGAAAATGTTCCCGCCATAAAGCCGGATGCCCTCGAAGACACCGTCGCCGTAAAGCAGGCCGTGATCGAACACGGAGATCTTCGCATCGGCTTCGTCGACGAATTTCCCATCCAGATAAATTTTCATGGCGGGTCACGCTAGGTTAGATCGCAAAGGCTTGTCGAGTCCTGCGGGGAGTTTCTGCTTGTGCGGAATATTCCGCGGGCGAAACGTCGTGGCGTCACCCCGAAAATCATATGCACAACCACCCCCATCGTTCGTCCGCCGGTTTCACCCTGATCGAGCTCCTCACCGTGATCGCGATCATCGGGATCCTCGCCGCCATCATTATCCCCACCGTCGGCACCGTGCGCGAGAAGGCGCAGCGCGCCGTGGACGCCAACAACCTCCGCGAAATCGCGAAGGCCGCCATGATCTACGCCACCGACAACAACGACCGCCTCCCCGACCCCGCGGTGCTGCAGCAGCAGGGCGGGCTGACGGCCGCGTCCCCGGCCTACCTCTGGCCCGCCGTCCTCGCCCGCAACGGCATGCTGAACGACCCGGCGTTCTACTTCGCGAAGAACGATCCGCTCTTCAACGGTGCCTACCCCGACGCCATCCTGGCCAGGACCGATGCCACGCGGACGACCCTCGACGCGAGTTTCACGGCCAACGCCGCGTTGAGCTGGGAGTTTGTCGGCGGCCTGAAGATGGGCGACCCCGCCACCACGCCGATCGCGTTCACGCGCGGGCTGACGGCCAACGGCACCTGGGATGCGGCGAATGGCGTCTACAAGGGCACCGGCGGGTACGTGGCCTTCATCGGCGGCAATGTCGCTTTCTATCCTGATGTGGCCCGGAAATTCGTCTCGAACCGCTCCGGCCAGCTGGTCGGCAATGTCCTCCAGTCCCTGCCCCTGGCCGGCCCCGCCCGGGTCTATGCGACGGCCAACGGCGGAGTCGGCACGCCCGCCGGCACCCCGGCCGAGGCCGGGCCCTGAACCTGGCCCGCCCTCATCCACCCGGCCCCTATTCGGCCGGGTTTTTTATTTCCCGCTTTCCCCGGCGCGCCGCGGCCTCCAAGTTAACCGGCCCGCATGACGCCCGCTCCCACCGCTCCTTCCCGACCCGCTCCCGCCGAACCCGCCACCGGCACCACGTATATCGTCGGGCACAGGAATCCCGACGCCGACGCCATCTGCTCGGCCATCGCCTACGCGGCCTTCAAGGAGCAGCACGGCGAGCCCGGGTATGTCGCCGCCCGCTGCGGCAATTCCAACGCCCGGATCGACACCATCCTCGCGCGCTTCCGCCAGCCGCTGCCGGTCTACCTCAGCGACGTCAGCCCCCGCGTGCGCGACCTGATGGCCGCCGATGTCATCTCGGTCACGGAGAGTTCCACGTGCGCCGAGGCCCTCGAGCTGATCGACCGCCACGATATCCGCCTGCTGCCTGTCACGGCTCCGCGCCGCGGCATCGTCGGCACCGTTTCGCTCGCCGCCCTCGGCGGCATCTTCATCCCGCGCGTGCACGAGCCCCGCCTCATGCGCCAGGTCAACACGTCCCTCGCCAACATCTCCCGCGCCCTCCGCGCCCGGCCGCTCCACCTGGTGGGCGAGCGCAGGACCGAGGAGCTCTACGTCCGCCTCGGCACCATGGACATCAAGTCCTTCTGGAGCATCTCCGAGCGCGAGAAGATCCCCGCCGGGCAGTCCATCATCATTGTCGGCGACCGCCGCGACGTGCAGCAGCGCTCCATCGAGCTCGGAATCCGCGCCCTCGTTGTCACCAGCAACCTCGCCGTCGAACCGGAGATCATCGAGCTCGCGAAGGCCAGGGGAGTCAGCCTCATCATCAGCCCCTACGATTCCGCCACCACCGCGTGGGTGGTCCGCACCGCCTCGACCATCGAGCGCGTCATCGACCGGAAATTCACCACGGTCAGCGCGGACCTGCGCATCGCCGAGGTCCGCCGGAAGTTTTCCACCGGCTCGCAGCACGCCCTGCTCGTCACCGACGAGGAAGGCGCCCTGCAGGGCATCCTCACGAAAAGCGACCTGCTCAAGCCCGCCCAGACCCGGCTCGTGCTCGTGGACCACAATGAGATGACCCAGGCCGTCCCCGGCGCGGAGGAAGTCACCATCACCGAGATCCTCGACCACCACCGGCTCGGCTCACTGAACACCCAGCAGCCCATCCTCTTCATCAATGAGCCCGTCGGCTCGACCTGCACCATCGTCGCCGACCTCTTCCGCCGCGAGGGCCTGACGCCTTCCCCCGAGATCGCCGGCATCATGATGTCGGGTCTGATCTCAGACACGCTGTTGCTTAACAGCCCGACCACGACGCCGAAGGACGGCGCCGTGCTGGCGTGGCTGGCGCAGATCGCCGGCGTCGATCCCAAGAAGCTCGCCGACGAGATCTTCAGCTCCGGCTCGGTCATTCTGGCCAACCCGCCGGCCAAAGTCGTCCGGTCGGACTTCAAGGTCTACGAGGAGGAAGGCGTCCGTTTTGCGGTCTCCCAGGTGGAGGAACTCGGCTTCGGCAACTTCTGGCAGCACGCCAAACCCCTCTCCGAGGCGCTCCAGAACCTCCGCGACGAGGAGCACCTGGCGTTTGCCTGCCTGCTGGTGACAGACATCAATACCCAGAACTCCCTTCTGCTGGTCAAGGGCGACGCCGGCCTCATCAACCGCATCTCCTACGCCCACGTCGAGCAGGACGAGATCTTCGACCTGCCCGGCATCGTGAGCCGCAAAAAGCAGCTCATCCCCTACCTCGGCAGCCTCCTCCGGGAAATGGCCGCCGACGGCGCCCTTCCCGCCGGGACGTCCACCGCGCCGTTCCGGAAGAAAAAATAGCCGCGCGCTCCGGCGCGCGTCCCCGCCGATCCGATCAGGCGCAAACTGCGGCGTTGCCTCGCACCCGGCCGCCGCTCAATTTGCCGCGTTATGACCGTTGAGCCCACCGACCCGAACACGCCTGCGCCGAGCGATTTCATCCGTGATATCGTGGCGCAGCATGTCGCCGAGAAGCGCTATCCGAAGATCGTCACGCGCTTCCCGCCCGAGCCCAACGGCTACCTCCACATCGGCCACGCCAAGGCCATCTGCATCAATTTCGGCATCGCCCGCGAGAACGGCGGCACGTGCAACCTCCGGATGGACGACACGAACCCGGCCAAGGAGGAGATCGAGTACGTCGACGCGATCATCGATGATGTAAAGTGGCTGATCGCCGGCTGGGCCGATCACCAGCTCGGCTTCAAGCGCCAGGGCGCCACGCCCGCCGCCCAGGTCGTCGGCGGGAAACCCGATTACTACCTCGCCTCGGTCGACGCCGGCTCCGGCGCGACCGGGATCGAACCGTTCTTTGCGAGCCACTACTTCGATCAGCTGCATGGTTATGCCGTCGAATTGATCCGCCGCGGCCGCGCCTATGTCTGCGACCTGTCCCCGAAGGACACCGACGACTATCGCGGGGCGCCGGACCGCCCGGGCCGGGACAGCCCGTTCCGTGACCGCTCCGTCGCCGAGAACCTCGACCTGTTTGCGCGCATGCGCGCCGGCGAATTTCCCGACGCCGCCCGCTCGCTGCGCGCGAAGATCGACATGGCGTCGCCCAACATGTGGCTGCGCGATCCCCTGCTCTACCGCATCCGCCACACCGCCCACCACCAGACCGGCGACAAGTGGTGCATTTACCCGCTCTACGACTACGCCCACTGCCTCAGCGACTACCTCGAGGGCGTGAGCCACAGCCTCTGCTCGCTAGAGTTCACGGACCACCGGCCGCTCTACGACTGGGTCCTCGCGGCGCTCGACCTGCCGCGGCCGCTGCCGCACCAGTACGAATTCTCCAAGCTGCGCCCGACCTATATGATCGGCTCGAAGCGCAAGCTCATCGGCCTCGTCAACTCCGGCGTCGTCACCGGCTGGGACGATCCGCGCCTGCCGACGCTCCGGGCGCTGCGCCGCCGCGGCGTGCCCGCCAGCGCCGTGCGCCGGTTTGCCATCGGCGCGGGCGTCACGAAATTCATCAGCACGACCGACCTCGCGGTCTTTGAGCACGCCGTCCGCGAGGAACTGAATCCCATCGCCCAGCGCCGGCTCGCCGTGCTCCGGCCGGTCAGGGTGGTGCTCACGAATCTCGCGGCCGGCGAATCCCTCGAATGCGCCGCCACCAATGACCCGCAGTCCGCGACCCCGACGACCCGGACGGTCCGCCTGACCCGCGAAGTCTATATCGAGAGCGATGACTTCGCCGAGGTGCCGCCGCCGAAGTATTTCCGCCTCAAGCCCGGCGGCGAGGTGCGGCTCAAGTACGCCTGCATCATCCGCTGCGACGAGGTCGTCCGGGACGCCGCGGGCGCCGTCGTTGAACTGCGCTGCACCGCCGACCTGACCACGCGCGCCGGCGGCCCGAACGTCGACCGCAAGGTCAAGGGCACGATCCACTGGGTCAGCGCCACGGAGTGCATCGGCGCCGAGGTCCGGCTCTACGACCGGCTGTTCACCGTGCCGGAACCGGGGCTGGACGACGACTTCCTGAAGAACGTCAACCCGCATTCGCTGGAGGTCGTGGCCGCGAAGCTGGAGCCCGCCCTCCAGGGCGCCGCCCCGGCCCAGTACTTCCAGTTCGAGCGCCTCGGGTACTTCGTGCTCGATCCCAAGGACGCCGCACCGGGCCGGCTGGTCTTCAACCGCACGATCCCCCTGAAGGACACCTGGGCCAAGGCCCCGGGTGGAAAATAGGGGCCACAAAGCCGCGCCGGTTTGAGCCCATGCGGCCTTGAGCGGCGTCCGGGAATCCGCGGGCCGCTCAGGACTTCGGCTGGGCCGGAGCCGGGGTCGTCGCCTCCGCAGGCTTTTTCTTCTTGTGATGCTTCTTGCCCTTTTTCTTGGCGGCTGGAGCAGGCGTCTGCTCCGCCGGGGCCGCCGGGGCCGCCGGTGCGGCCGCAGCCGGGCGCGTGGGTGACGTCGGTGTCACCGCGGGCGTCGTGGAGGGCAGCGTCACCGTGGGCGAGTCCTCGGCCACCAGACCGGTCACGGTGAGGCCGAACAACAGGGAGAGAAGGGTCATTTTTTTCATTCGCGGCCAATGACGATGCCATTTTCAGGAAGTTACCATCCGAAATGTTCGGCTTGGTCCCCGGAGTACAAACGGCTTCAGGCCGCAGCCAGGAATCGCGCCAGCCGCTGCCGAACGCGCTCTTTTCCGAGAACGCGGAACAGGCTCGTGAGACTCGGCCCGACGTTGGTGCCGGACACCGCCAGCCGGGCCACGGGCTGATAATCGCCAAAACCCAGCCCGTGCCGCGCCGCCAGGGCCTTGATCGATTCCTCGATCGCAGCATCGCTGGAAAAATCAAAGGCGGACAGCCCCGCGCTGAGCTCGCTGAGCCGGGTCTTCGGGTCGCCCTTGGCCATGACTTTTTCCTTCACCTTGGGATCCGTCCCGTAGTCCGCGGTGAAGAGATACTGCGTATAGGCCGGCAGTTCATCGAGGCCCTTGATCTTCGGCTGGCAGAGCAGCATCACCTCGCGAAAATAGGCGGCCTCCGCCAGGAGGGCCGGAGCATCGGCCGCGTGGAGTTCGAAATAGGTGCGCGCGCTCTCGACGAACCGGTCAGCCGGCAGTTCCAGGAGATAAAGCATGTTCATGTGCGCGAGTTTCTTGTCGTCGAAACGCGCGTTGCTCTGGTTGACGCCCGGCAGGTCAAAGAGCCGGACAATCTCCCCGATCGGCATCTTTTCGCGGTCGTCGCCCGGATTCCAGCCGAGCAGGCAGAGGAAATTCACCAATGCCGCCGGCAGGTAGCCGCGCCTCTGGTACTCCTCGATGAGCGCGCCCTGGTCGCGCTTCGACATCTTGCCCGGACCATTTTGCTTCAGGATCAGCGGGATGTGCGCGAACTGCGGCAGCGGCGCCCCGAAGGCCTTGAAGAGCTCCACATGCTTGCTCGTGTTCGAAAGGTGGTCCTCGCCGCGGATCACATGCGTGATCTGCATGGCAATATCGTCGACCACGTTCACGAAGTGAAACACCGGGTTGCCGTCGGACCGCACGATGATGAAATCCTCGTCCTCAATCCGCTCCACCCGGCCGCGGATCAGGTCGTTGATCACGGTCGGCTCGACCTTGACCTTCGTGACCGTCTTCTGGCGGCGCTCGTCAAACACTTCCGCGCGCTCGCCGATCAGCTTGAACCAGACGGCGCCGTCCTTTTCGTAAGTGCGGCCCGCGGCCTTCAGTTGCTCCAGGTATTCCCGGTAAATTGCGGAACGCTCGCTCTGCCGGTACGGGCCGAAATTTCCCCCGGCCTTCGGGCCCTCATCCCAGTTCAGGCCCAGCCAGTTGAGGCTCTCATAGATGACATTCAGGAACTGCTCACTGTTGCGCTCCTTGTCCGTGTCCTCGATCCGCAGCACGAACACGCCGCCCGTATGGCGGGCGTACAGCCAGTTGAACAACGCCGTGCGGGCGCTGCCGATATGGAAGAACCCCGTCGGACTCGGGGCAAAGCGGACACGGACTTGGGACATGACGGACGGAAATGGATTGTGGCTTGAGCTTCGCGAAAACGGCCAGCAAGAACCAACGCGTGTCCGCTGTCAAAGCCGCTCCCTTCGTTCCCTCCGCCCTCGCGGCGCGTTTCGCGTCGGCCGGAACCGCGGCGGGGTTTCGCGTCGAGAGTTATGGCGAGGCCGACGGTTGTCCGCTTTTCGCCCTGACCAAGCGTACGCCGGGCCCGCGACCGCGCATCTATCTCTCCGCCGGCATCCACGGCGACGAGCCGGCGCCGCCGTTGACGCTCCTGGCCATGATCGAGGCCGGGGTCTTTGACCGCCGCGCCACCTGGTTTATCTGCCCGTTGCTCAATCCCGCCGGTCTCGCCCGGGGCTTCCGGGAAAATGCCGGCGGCCTCGATCTCAACCGGGACTACAAGGACCTGCAGTCGCCGGAAATTTCGGCGCACGTACGCTGGCTGCAACGCCAGCCCAACTTCACGGTCACCCTGTCCGTCCATGAGGACTGGGAGTCGGTGGGCTACTATCTGTACGAGCTCAATCCGGACCAGCGGCCGAGCCTCGCTGAGCCGATGATCGAAGCCGTCAAGGCGGTCTGCCCCATTGACCATAGCCCGCTCATCGACGGCCGGGAATCCCGCGGAGGTATTCTGCGGCCGGTCAGCGACCCGCTGCTCCGCGAAAAGTGGCCCGAATCGATCTACCTGCGCGCTTATCACACCCCACTCACGTACACGATCGAGTCACCGTCCGCCTTTCCCCTCGAGCAGCGTATCGCTGCCCATCGGACCGCGCTGGAGACTGCGATCCGGCTAACCACCGAGTAGCGCGGGCATCCTGCCGGCAGGGATCAGCGAAGCCGGCAGGATGCCTGCGCTACTCTGCAATCCCGTGCGCCGCGCCGAACGCCCGCATATCCTCCGGAAGCGGGGCCCCAAACACCTGCTCCAGCCCCGCCGGCCGCAGGTCGATTTCGGCGCAATGCAGGGCCTGGCGGGGTAACAGCAGTTTCGACGCCAGTGCCTCGGTCCAGCCGGAGTCGATGAACTCCAGGTACAGTCGCGCATCCGGCCCGTAAATCTTGTCCCCCACGAGCGGGTGGCCGAGCCACTGGGCATGCGCACGAATTTGGTGCTTGCGCCCGGTTTCCGTCACCACCCGAGCCAGCGTAAATCCGCCGCCGGTCGCGACTGGCGTGAAATGGGTCACCGCCCCCTGCCCACCCTCGACCACCGCCGATTTCACGAACACCGGGCTCCCGGTGTCGTCACCCAGCGGCTGGTCAACCGTGACCGGATCCGCCAGTTCGCCCGTTAGGATCGCCTGGTAGACCTTGCCCACCTTCCGCTCCTGCATCGCCGTCTGCAGCCGGCTCGCCATCCGCGCATCCTTGGTGAGCACCACGATCCCACTGGTTTCGCGATCGAGCCGGAAGACCAGGTGCATCACCGGCAGCCGGGTGTACTCCCGCGCCGCCCCCACGAGGCTCGACCACGGGCCGGCTTTCGAGGGATGACAGACCACGTCCCCGGGTTTCGACACCACCAGCAGCCGTTCGTCCTCATAAACGATCCAACCCGGCAGCTCCTCCGGTCCGATCACCCGCACCGGCCCCTGCTTCGGCCGGCGCGGCCAGGCCGACGCCCGCTGCGAATTGGCGTGGAAGTCCACCGGTCCGTCCGGCGTTGCCGCGCTCACGGGCGCACCTGCTTCAGCCGGAACCGGGCGAGCACCAGCGCCGCTATGCGCGCGACCAGCGGTTTCGGCAGCTTCGAGGCGAAAAAAACGGACACCTTGTTCTTCCACCCGGGGACCACCTGGCTGCGCCCCGCCGCCAGGGCGCGCAACGCTGCCAACACCACGCCTTCACTCGTCACGCTCAGCGAGTCCGCCACGCTGCCCGGCTGCAACCCGGCCCGGCGGAAGAATTCCGTCGCGGTCGGCCCGGGGCAGACCGCCAGGGTCCGCACGCCCGAACCCCGCAACTCTTCGTTGAGCGCCAGGCTCCAGTGCAGCACGAAGGCTTTCGAGGCGCCATAGGCCGCCATGTAGGCGGTCGGCTGGAACGCCGCCGTTGACGCCACATTGATGATCGCCCCGCCGCGGGCCTGTAGCAGCGGCAGCAGCCGCCCGGTCAGCTCGACCAGGCCGCGGACATTCACGTCCAGCATCTCCAGCTGATGGTCGAGCCCGGGCGCGGGAAAATGCCCGTAGGAGCCGAATCCGCTGTTGTTGATGAGCAGCACGCGGCCCGCTGGCATTGCCTGTGCCAAGAAGGCCGTCAGCTCGGGGAGCACCCGCTCGATGTCCGCCGGGCGCGACAGATCGCACGCGAAATGGTTCAATTTTAACCCCGCAATTTTTATGACCGGCGCCCGCCTTGAGAGATTGCAAAACTGCAAACCCGGATTCAGTTTCGCGCCAAGCTCAATGAAAGATTTTCCAATACCGGAAGATCCGCCGGTCACAATGACGGCCGAGAAAGGCAGCAAGGCGTCGCGTGGCGGGGGCATGGAATTGGGCGGGATGTTTTTAACCAGGGCGGATGCACCGTCCTGGCTTGGGTAAACCCAGACAACACGCAGAAACAATGAACAGCCAAAACCAACGCGAACTGATCGTCTCCGGCATTCATCTCGAACTGACCCCGTCCCTCAAAACCTTTGTCCGGGAGAAAGCCGAGCGATTGTTTCGCCACGAGGAGCACATCGGTCGGATCCGCGTGGAACTTGAGTGTGACTCCAAGCACGACGTCGGCACCCGGTTCAAGGCCAAGGGCCACATCGCCATCCTCGGGCCCGCCCTCAACGCCACCGTCGAGGCCGAGGAATGCCACAAGGCCGTGGCCCTCCTCATCGACAAGCTCGACCGCATGCTGGCCAAGCGCCACCACCTCCAAAAGGTGAAGCGCAACCACCCCCATGCCGTGGAATTCAACGGCGTGGAACTGCCCAAGGCGGTCTGAGCCGGGCCCGTTCCGGCGCAGCCGGGGTCACGAAGCGGACTTCCCCCAGTCACGCCAAGCCCGTCTCATTACTTCGGCTGGCCCACGGGTCAGTTTGCGAGACCCGCCCTTCGGCGGGTCTTTTCGTTGATTGCTCCGGGGAGGGACCTAAAAAGGCGGGTCTGTTTATTGGATTAGCCGGTTTTACCCCTGCCAGCAGATCGCCTGCGCCCCGCAGCAAGCGCGCTTCTTTTTGGCAGCCCAGCGTTGCCAGCGGCGCCGCGATGGCTACCAAGCTGGCCATGGAAAGAGCCGAAACCGTCGCGCCCGCGAATCCTCATGCAGCTGAGCAGACCGTCCTCAAGGTCCTGCTCGCGATCAGTTTCTCGCACCTGCTCAACGATACGATCCAGGCGCTGCTGCCCGCGATCTATCCGCTGCTGAAGGCGAACTATAACCTGACCTTCACCCAGATCGGCCTGATCACCCTCACCTATCAGGTTGTCGCCTCCCTCCTGCAGCCCGTCGTGGGTTTCTATACGGATCGCCAGCCCAAGCCCTATTCCCTGGCGGTCGGCATGGGCATTACCCTGAGCGGCCTCGTCCTGCTGTCCCGGGCGACCAACTACCCCACGATCCTGGTTTCCGCCGCCTTTGTCGGGCTGGGCTCGTCCATCTTTCACCCTGAGGCCTCGCGCGTCGCCCACATGGCATCGGGTGGCCGGCATGGTTTTGCCCAGTCCCTGTTCCAGCTTGGCGGCAACTTCGGCTCGTTCCTCGGCCCGGTGGCCGGGCTCGTCATCGTGACCCATGGTCAGACCTCGATTATCTGGTTCACCGCGCTCGCGGCGCTCGGCATCTACGTATTGTCCCGGGTCGGTGGCTGGTATCGCCGCAATCTCGCCGGGCATCTCGCCCGGGCCAAGGCCCGCGGACAGGCCGGCGCCAGCGCCGTGCCGCGCCGCACCATGATCGTTTCGATCGTCATCCTGCTCGTGCTGACCTTCTCAAAATATTTCTACCTGGTCAGCCTGACCAACTACTACACGTTTTACCTGATCGGAAAATTTCACCTCTCAGTCCGCGAATCGCAGGTTTGCCTGATTGTCTTCATGTTTTCCGTGGCTGCCGGCACGTTTTTCGGCGGTCCGCTGGGCGACCGTTTCGGGCGGAAGTATGTCATCTGGTTCTCGATCCTGGGGGTTGCCCCCTTTTCCCTCGTGCTGCCTCACGTCGGACTGACCGCAACCGTGATCCTGAGCATGTTTATCGGGGCCATCCTGTCCTCGGCCTTCTCCGCCATCCTGGTCTACGCCCAGGAACTCATCCCGGGGAAAGTCGGCCTGGTCGCAGGCCTTTTCTTTGGTTTTGCCTTCGGCATCAGCGGCATCGCCTCCGCGGTGCTCGGCGTGATGGCCGACCACATGGGCATCGAGTACGTGTTCTTCATCTGCGGCTTCCTGCCGCTGATCGGCCTGCTCACGGGTTTCCTGCCCAATGTCGAAACCCGCCGGTCGTTCAAAACCTGAGGTCCGGATTTTTTACACGAGGAGCGCCAAGGGCGCGAAGCCTCACATTCCGCCTCTAGCATCAGGCCTTCGTGACCTTCGTCCGAACGGATGGGATCGGTCAGATCCGGACACAAAAAACGCCCGGTCAGGCAAACCGGGCGCTAAGAATGGTGCGGCCATAGGGAGTCGAACCCCAAACCTCCAGATTCGTAGTCTGGCGCTCTATCCAGTTGAGCTATGGCCGCGCGAGGGTGCGAAAAAGCAGGGATTGGCAGCCAAGTGCAAGCGAGAATTTAGCCCTCGCCCTTGCGCCAGTCGATCAGCTCCAGCTGCAGCAACTTCCGGTCGTTAAAGTGGTTCCACGTGATCTGTACCGCGAGGTCCAGCGGCACGCCCACCGGCGGCAGGCGGTCCGCCATCTTCCACGCCACGCCGTGCAGGCGGCGGCCGCGGCCGTTGTCGAATTGAAAACGGAAATGCTGCTGCTTGAACACCTCGGGTTGCTGGCGGAACACCACCCCGCCCACGCCGAACACCGGCTCCGGATTCCCCTGGCCGAAGGGATGCAGCGCCTCCAGTTCCGTCATGAGCTGTTCGGTCACCTGTCCCGCCTCCAGCCAGGCCGCCAGCTGCAGCTCCCGCTGCGCGATGTCCCCGCCGGCATGCGCCCGCACCGTCTCGGCAAAATGCGCGCGGAACGCCTCGAGCCGCGATTTCTCGATCGCGATGCCCACTGCCATGGGATGGCCGCCCCAGCTCGCCAGCGGCCCGCCGCACACCGCCAGGATTTCCACCAGGCTCAGCCCGTCGATGCTGCGCCCGGAGCCTTTCGCGTACTCGCCCTCGTTGCCCAGCACAACGCAGGGGCGGTTGTATTTCCGTGAAACGCGTCCCGCCACGATGCCGACCACGCCCGGGTGCCAGTCCTCGCTGAACAGCACGATGCCCGGTGAATCCGCATACTTCGTCTCGATCAGCCGCTCGGCCTCCTCGGTGATCTTGCGCTCGATGTCCTGCCGCTCGCGGTTGAACACATCCAGCTGCCGGGCGGTTTCGGCGCAAAAATCAGTGTCATCGCTCAGGAGCAGTTCGACCGACAGGGCCGCGTCGGCCAGCCGGCCGGAGGCGTTGATCCGCGGCCCGAGCCGGAAGGAAATATCCACGGGGTTGATCCCGTTGGCCGGCTTCACCCCGGCCACGCTCATCAGGGCGCGCAAGCCCGGCCGGGCGTTTTCCTGCAGGATGCGCAGGCCGTGGCGGGCCAGAATCCGGTTCTCCCCCAGCAGGGGCACCAGGTCGGCCACCGTGCCCAAGGCCACGAGGTCGAGATAATCGCGCAGCTTGAAGGCGAGCGCCACCGGGTGGTTTTCCGCGCGCAGCTGCTTGAGCAGACCATGCACGAGCTTGAACACCAGGCCGACCGTGCAGAGGTTGCGCCAGCCGGTATCCGCGCCGGTCTCGTCCGCCTCGACGTGCGGATTGATCAGCAGGCCCTGGCTCAGGGCCTGCTCCTTCGAGCGGTGATGGTCGATGACGATGACCTCGATGCCCTGCGCGCACAGGTAGGCGACCTCATCGTGGGAGTTGGTGCCACAATCGAGCGCGATAAACAGCGCCGGCTTGCCGCCCTCCAGCGCACGGTCGATGGCGCTGCGCGACAGTCCGTAGCCATCCTCCGACCGCCGCGGGACGACAAACCGCGGGGCGAGCCCGAACGCCCGCAGCACGCTGACCAGCAGCGCGGTGCTGCTGACACCGTCCACATCATAGTCGCCCAGGACCACCACGGACTCGCGGCCGGCAATCGCCGTCCGCAACCGCGCGGCCGCGGCATTGAGGCTGCGCAGGAGAAAGGGATCGCTCAGCCCGGCCAGCGCGGGCGCCAGAAATTTTGCCGTGGCTCCGGCCTCGCGGTGGCCGTTGCGCAGGAGCAGCTCCGCCAGCACCGGGTTGACCCCGGTGCCCTGGCTCAGGGCCTCGATTTCGGCGGCCGGGAGCGGCGAAAAGATCCAGCGCATGAATTTCGAAGGTGAAAGCCCGCCCGCCGGAGGGGAACCCGAAAATAACTGCACGAAATCCGCAACCGGACCTCAGCGCGCGATAACCGTGTTCCACCCTGCGGGACTGCCGCGGCTATTCCGACGCCTTGCTGGAGCCGGTCCACTCGTACTTCGGGGCGACATCCGCGTGCGCCTCAACGTGCTTCCGGTCGCCCTTGTGCCACCAGTAGAACACCTGGGCGGCGACGAAGATGGCGGAGAAGGTGGAGGTCACGATGCCCACGAGGAACGTGAACGAGATGTCGCGCAGCACGCCGCCCCCGAAGAGGAAGAGCGCCAGCGCCGCGAGAAACGTGGTGGTCGCCGTCATGATCGTTCGGGCAAAGACCTTGTTGATCGCGGAATTGATGATGTCCCGCAGCGAGCCGGTCGGGTTGAGCTTCAACTCCTCGCGGATCCGGTCGAACACCACCACGGTTTCGTTGATCGAATAGCCGGCGATGCAGAGGATGGCCGCCACCATGGGGGCCGAGAACTGGTGACCGGTGAGCACGAAGATGCCGATGGTCATCAGGATGTCGTGCAGCGAGGACACCATCGCGCCGATGCCGAAGCCGAACTCAAACCGGAACGCGATGTAGAGGAGGATCGTCAGCATGGACACACTGACGGACAGGAGCGCGTTCTGCTCGATTTCCTTGCCGATGGAGGCGCCGATGTGGCTCTCCCCGACTTGGTCCAGCCCGGCCGAGGGGAAAGCCTGTTTGAGTGCGCCCATCAGCGCCACGGACTTGCCCTCGGGCGTCTCGATCTCGAGCACTTCCTTCCCGCCGCCGAGCGCACTGACATAGCGCGGGCTGATCTCGCCGATCTTGGCCGTCTCGGCCACTTGGCGGATCTTGGCCGTGTCGAGGCGTTGGGCGAACTGGACCGTGATCAGGTCACCGCCGGCAAAATCAATGCCGTAGATGCGGTCACCCTTGTAGAGCACGACACTGACGCCCAGCGCCACGATCAGCCAGCCGCCGATGAAGGCAGGCTTGCCGTACTTCACAAAATCGACGTGCAGGTCCTTCAGCATCCGGCGCATCGTGAACTTCTTCAGGAACTGGGAATCGATCAGCAGCTCCATGATCAGGTGGGCCGTGATCAGCACCGAGAAGAGCGTGGAGAGCACGCCGATCGCGAGGGTCACGCCGAAACCCTTGATCGGGCCCGTGCCGAGGAGGATCATGATCGCGCAGATGATCAGCTGGACGAAGTGCGCATCGAGGATCGTCGTGAGTGCCTTCAGATAGCCGCTCTGGTTCGAGATCATGAGCGACTTGCCGGCGGCGAGTTCCTCACGCATGCGCTCGAAGATCAGGATGTTGGCGTCCACCGCCATGCCGATGGTGAGCACGATGCCCGCGAGCCCGGGGAGGGTCATGGTGGCGCCGAGGCTGGCCATGACGCCGAAGATAATGACGACGTTCACCGCGAGGGTGATGACGGCGACCAAGCCGCCGGTCGTGTAGAACGTGATCATGAAGGCCGCCACAAGCGCGGTGCCGATGATCGAGGCGCGCACGCCGCTGGAAATGGCGTCCTCGGCAAGCGACGGGCCGACCTCCTTCTGCTCCTTTACGACGAGCGGAAGGTCGAGGGGGTTGTTCAGGACATTCGAGAGGTTGAAGGCCTCACGCTCGGTCATCGCGCCGCCGCTGATCTGGGCGGAGGGACTGTCGATCTCCTCCTTGACGGTCGGGGCGGAGTAGAGCTTGCCGTCGAGCACGATGGCCAGGCGGCCCACGGTGCCGGACTGGCGGCCGCCATTGGCGATGTCCCGGGTCACGTTCGCGAAATGCTGGCGGCCTTCCTTGGTGAAATTGAGGGTGACTTCGGGCTTGCCGTACATGTCGGCGATCACGCGGGAATCGGAGATCGCCTCGCCGCCCATCTCGGGAATGCGCTTGACGAAGAGATCCTCGCTGTAGGCCTCGCCGTGCGGTCCGTCCTGCTCAAGGGTCATGATTTCATAGCCGGGGGGCACCTCGCCGGCCGGGACCATCGCCGGGGTCAGGGTCGGATGCACCACCCGGAAGTCGAGCCGGGCGGGCTTCTTCACGTTGTCCACCACGTCCGGGTTGTCCTTGGTGTTGACGCCGGGCAGCTGGACCTCGATGCGGTTCTCGCCAATGGGCCGGATGACCGGCTCGGCGATCCCGAAGGAATTGATTCGGGCCGCGATGATCTCGATCGCCTTGGAGAGCTTTTCCTTGCGGACGTCGTCCGTGTACTTGGCGGTGGCCTTGGGGTCCACCTCAAGGGTGAAGGCGACGCCGCCCTTGAGATCCAAGCCGAGCTGGAGCTTGCTCTTGGAGCGGCGGAGCAGCTCGGTGAGGAGGATGTTGTTCCGCTTGTCGACGTTCGTCAGCTTGCTCTCCAGCTGGATGTCCGGGAAGTACTGGGTCAGGTCAAGCTTGCGCTCCTTGCCGATCTGCCGGAGCGCCACAAACTCGCTGGGCGCGGCACCGGTTTTCTTGATCGCCGAGGCCTCGTCGACGAGCTTGTCGAACTCAACCGCCTTGTTGCCGGCGTGGGCCTTGGCATAGGTGGCGAAGTCCTGGTCTTGGAGGGGTAGCAGGGTGGACACGGCCCAGGCCACGATGACGAGGCTGAGGACGATCTTCCAGAGGTTGCGGCTGAGCATGGTGGGATTTTGGTTTAAAGCGGAATGCAGGCAGGCCGGGCGCGCGGCATACTGCCGCGCGGCGTCACTGCTTCTCGGTGCCGGCCTTGTTGACCACGGCGCTGACGAAGGCCTTGCCGACCTCGATCTTGGTGTTGTCGGCGATGCGCACGACAAACCGGTCGTCCTTCACATTCGTGATCGTGCCGTAAATGCCGCCGGTCGTCATGATCTCGTCCCCGGACTCCAGCGTCGCCAGCAGCTTCTCGTGTTCCTTCTGCTTCTTGCGCTGGGGGGCAATCATCAGGAAATACATCGCGGCAAACAGCAGGCCGTAGAAGATGATCATGAAACCGCCACCCAGTCCGCCCGGGCCGGCAGGAGCGGCGGTTTGGGCCAGATTCGCGAGTGCGTCGGTGCTGAGGGACATTTTCGTCATTGCGTGTTGAGGGTTTTGAAAAAAGAAAACATATATCCTAACGGATTCCCCTCCAGCGATAGCAAGCCATAACTCCCCCACCCATCCTCCGCATTGAAAAGCAAAGCCGCATCCGCTTGGTCCGCCGCCAAATCCGAGGAGCATTATGGGTTCAAACGCTGGGGATCCGGGCACATCGCGGTCGATGACGAAGGGTTCGTGAACGTCCAGCCCCGCGCCGACGGCCGCGGCATCCGCATCATGGACGTGGTCGACGAGGCCCTCGGCATGGGCCTGAAGGCCCCGATGGTGATCCGCTTCCAGGACCTCCTCCGGCACCGCGTCATCCAGCTCAACGAGTGCTTCGTCAAGGCCATCAAGGAGGAGGGCTACAAGGGCGACTACCGCGGCGTCTTCCCGATCAAGGTCAACCAGCTCCGCGAGGTCGTCGACGAGATCGTCCTTGCCGGCAAGGACTACAGCTACGGCCTGGAGGCCGGATCCAAGCCCGAGCTGATGATCGCCCTCGCCATGCACGAGGGCTCCCAGCGTCTCATCATCTGCAACGGCTACAAGGACCACGACTACATCCGCCTCGCCCTCCTCGGCCGCAAACTGGGCAAGAAAATCATCATCGTCGTCGAGCAGCTCGCCGAACTCGACGACATCATCCGCATTTCCCAGGAAACCGGCGTGAAGCCGATGATCGGCTTCCGCTGCAAGCTCCAGACCCGCGGCGAGGGCAAGTGGGCCATGTCCACCGGCGACAACGCCAAGTTCGGCCTCAACACCGCGGAAATCCTCTTCGCCTGCGAGAAGCTCAAGGCCGTGAAGCTCGGCGCCTGCCTCAAGCTCGTGCACTTCCACATCGGCTCGCAGGTGCCCAATATCATCACGATCAAGAACGCCGTCATCGAGGCCTCCCGGTTCTACTGCCAGCTCGCCAAGATGGGCTTCCCGATGGGCTACCTCGACGTCGGCGGCGGCCTCGGCATCGACTACGACGGCTCCCGCACGAATTTCGAGAGCTCGATGAACTACTCGCTCGAGGAGTACGCCCGCGACGTGGTCTTCAACATCCGCGAGATCTGCGCCGCCTCCGGCGTGGCCGTGCCCGATATCGTGAGCGAGTCCGGGCGGGCCGTCGTCGCGCCCCACTCCCTCCTTGTCGTCGAGGTCTTCGAGCGGATCAACAAGCGCGAGTCCCTCGGCCACCAGCACCAGCCCAAGGTGAAGCACAAGGTCGTCACCGACCTCGAGGTCATGCTGAAGAACAAGACCAAGCTCGGCCGCCTCGAGCGCTTCCACGACTCGCTCCAGAAGAAGGAGGAGGCCTTCTCCCTCTTCAACCTCGGCTACCTCGACCTCGAGAACCGCGCCGCCGCCGAGTCCATCTTCTGGCAGATCTGCGAGCAGATCGCCAAGGAGGGCCGCAAGACCGGCTACCAGCCCGAGGAACTCCACGACCTGGACAAGCTCCTGGCCGACCAGTACGTCTGCAATTTCTCCGTCTTCCAGTCGCTGCTCGACCACTGGGCGCTGAAGCAGCTCTTTCCCATCGCCCCGCTCCACCGGCTCAACGAGAAGCCCACGGTCAACGCGATCCTCGTCGACATCACCTGCGACTCCGACGGCAAGATCTCCTCGTTCATCGACCTGCAGGACGTGAAGGACTACATCACGCTGCACCCGCTGAACCACAAGCCGTACTACCTCGGCGTGTTCCTCACCGGCGCCTACCAGGACATCATGGGCGACCTGCACAACCTCTTCGGCCGCGTGAACGAGGTCCACGTCTTCCTCGAGGCCGACGAACCCAACGGCTTCTACATCGAGGAGGCCCTCACCGGCAGCCGCATCGCCGACGTCATCGAGGGCGTGCAGTACCAGCAGGAGGAGCTCTGCCGCAAGATGAAGGCCCAGATCGACGCCGCCACGCGCAAGGACATGGTGAAGCCCCGCGAGGGCGTCCGCCTCCTCGAGCTCTACGAGAGCCAGATGCTCAACAAGACCTACCTGAACATCGAGCCGAAGAAGGGCCGGAATAAAAAGAGCTGAGACGCACCAGCATCTTTTGGGCGGTTTATTTGACCGCCGCGGCCGCCAGGATCGCGAAGGCATGGCCCCGGAGCGTTCTTCGCGCGCTCCGTGGTAACACCGGCCGCTCTTAGCGTGCTTTGCGGTTAATAACCAGGTCAGCGCCACTCATGACGCGGGTACCTGCGCGATAATTCCGCCTTCACTTTGGGATACTGCTCGCGCCAGAAATTCGTCAGGTCATCCGTCACTTGGACCGGCCGGTGATTCGGAGCCAGGACCGCAAACTTCACGGGCACGCGGCCGTGCCCGAGCGTGAACTTACCCTCGATGCCGTAGAGTTCCTGAATGCGCGCAGAGAGCACGGGCGGGCCCTCCTTGGCGTAAGTCAGCTTCGCTTTCCGGCCATTCGCCATGGTGAGTTTCTCCGGCAGATAGTCGTCCATCACCGCCAGCTGTTCCGCCGTCAGCCAGTCCCTCAGGATCGGCATCACGGGCTTGTCCTTGATGTCCCGGTAACCGAGTTCGCCGTAGCAGACCTGCTCGATCAGCGTGGCCCGGTCCGCATCGGTCAGCACATTGACCTCCAGTTCCGGAAACCATTCGGCCAGCCGGTTCACGCGGATGATCCACTGCTCCACCGACTCGTCCCACATCTCCAGCTTCAGCCGTCCCTCCACGACTTCCTTCGTGAGCAGCGCCGCCGCCTCGTTGAGCGGCGCCTCATCACTGCTGGCCTTCGCCTCGAGCACGAGGTCCCGGAATCGCCGTTCGCGCCGGGAGACGACGCGCTTCAACGCTTCGTCGTAGGTCACGCCGCGCACCTCGCGGTAATCCTCCGGGAAGATCTCCCTCAGCCACGGCTCCTCGATGGCGGTCGCCAGCGAGAGCAGCACGTTGACCTCGCCTCCGCGTCCCTCGACCTCGCTGATCTCCGCCGCCACCAACAGCGGCGCCTGGCCGATGGCGCTCTCCCGCGCCAGCACCCCGCGGCGGTTGTGCACCAGCTCGCACCGCAGCGTGCCGCCATCAAGCCGCTTGGCCAGTTGGTCGGAGAATCCGGCCAGCACGCACTTCCTGACTTCGGCCCCGTCCGTCCGGCGTTCGCCCACATCGAGGCCTTCCTTTTCGGCAATGGCCAGGAACTGTTCAAACAGCGGGCCGACCGCGCGCGCGCCTTGCGCATGGATGCCGAGACGACGGCACGCCTCGAGGGAGTAGTTCGCCTTGTCCGCATAGCGCCAGGCCCGCATCAGCAGGAAAAAATCGCTCTCATGCTCCCCTCCCAATGTGTCTTCGCGCGCCTGTTCGACGTCCTTGGACACCCCGCGCAGCAGGAAATTTCGCCCCTGCGTCAGCGCCGCCATCAAGGCCACCGTCCGCACGCAGCCGCGGTCCTGGGCCGCCAGCAGCATCCGCGCATAGCGCGGATGGACGGGGAAGCGCAGCATCTTCCGGCCGATTTCCGTGATGCGCGCCAGGTTCCGAGTCAGGGCGGGAGCGCCGGGCCCGCCGGCAACGTCGCCCGCGTTCGGCCCTAACGGCGGTCCCGGCGGTCCCGCCCTACCCCCTGTGATCGCCCCCAGGTCCGCCAGCAGCAGCTCCGCGCGCTCCAGCGCCTTCGGCTCAGGCCGCTCCAGCCACGGAAAGTTCGCCAGGTCGTCGATGCCGCTGGCCTTCAGCGTAAGCACCACCTCCGACAGGTCCAGACGCCTGACCTCCGGCAGTTCCTGCGGCGCCCGCTGGCCATGCTCGCGTTCCGTCCACAGCCGCACGCACACGCCCGGCGACGTGCGTCCTGCCCGGCCCGCCCGCTGGTCTGCGCTCGCGGCGGAAATCTTCTCGATCAGCAGGGTGTTGATGCCGCGATGCGGGTCGAATCGCGCCACCCGCGCCAGGCCGCAATCGATGACCGTGGTGACGCCGTCGATCGTCAGCGAGGTCTCCGCCACGTTCGTGGAGACAATGATCTTCCGCGCCTCATGCCGCGCCACCGCCCGGTCCTGCTGCTCGGGGGGCAGTTCGCCATGCAGGGGAAAGGTCACGAACTCGCGCAGCGTCCGCAGCGCCTGGATCGCCTGCACGGTCCGGCTGATTTCGTAGGCTCCAGGCATGAACACAAGCAGGTCGCCGGACGATTCGCCGGCCACGCGCTCGCACTCGCGGGCCGCGACATCCCAGACGGGCTCCGCGTTAAAATTTGCGGTCTTTGCCAGGTATTCGATCCGCACCGGGAAGCTCCGGCCCTGCGACACCCGCACCTCGCAGGGCGCGAGGTAGGTCTTGAGCAGCCCGGCATCCAGCGTGGCGGACATCACGATCAACTTCAGGTCGGGCCGGGTCGTCTGCTGGATCTGCACGGCCCGGGCGAGCGAGATGTCGCCGTAAAGGTGGCGTTCATGGAACTCGTCAAAGACGATCGCGCTGACACCCCGGAGCTGGGCGTCAAACGACATCTGTCGGAGCAGGATGCCCTCGGTCACAAACCGGATGCGGGTCTGCTCGCTCACGCGCGACTCCAGCCGGATTTGATAACCGACGATCCCGCCGAGCGGCGTGCCCACTTCTTCCGCCACGCGCTTCGCCAGCATCCGCGCCGCCAGCCGGCGGGGCTGCAAGACCACGATCTCCCCCCGTTCGCCGAGCAGGCCATGCCGCAGCAGCATCTGCGGAATCTGCGTGGATTTGCCCGAGCCGGTCGGGGCCTGCACGATCAGCCGGCCGGCCGTGCGCAGGGTGGCGATGACGGCGGGCTCAAGTTCGTAAATGGGCAGGTCGCGGGGGGAAGGCATTCCAAACCGAACATCGAACATTGAACGCCGAACTTCCAACATCGAAGTTCGGAAGGAAAAACCAGCCGAGGAAAGCCCGCCCGTTCGCTGCTCGGAGATGGCGGCGGGAGGTTCCGAGTTCGGCCGTCACCGCTCCGCGCGTCTGTGAGTAACCCGTGGGCCAGATTACCCCCAAGTTATTCACCGCCACCGCGGTGAAGAAGTTGTGCAGAACAAAGCCTTCACTTTCGCCGCGGGCGTTACAGGTTGGTGACGTTCCTTGATAGAACAGTCGCAGCGCGGCGGCCTGAAAAACCCGCCGAAAGCACGACTGGGATAATCCCGGGCGACCGGGGAAAGGTCGGTGGCAGCTGGTGCCGCCGTCCCCTCCACTGCCGCGTTAGCGGTGATGGCAGGCAGATATCACCAGCTCCTCTGGCCGGAGTCGTGTCCGGTCAGTTCATCACGAATCAGGAGCTGAGCGGCCAGGCGCGATCAGAAACCGCGTCCAAGCCGAGTCAGGTCCACGGGCCGTTTCGACCCGTGCGCCGACACAGTTACCCCAGAGGGTTATGGTTGCTACTGTGCAGACCAGAACGCAGTCGCGTTTCCCGGCGGGACAACCCCCGCCAAAAGGCCCGGTTCGCCCACGCGAGCAGGGCGCGCAAGGGCGACACGGCGGCGGGGAGTGAGCGGGCCCGGCAAAGCCCGTCAACCTCCTCAATGGGGCAGCGTGAAAAAGCACGCCGCCACACTGCAAAAGCGAACGCAACCTGAGAGTTAAGAGGCCAGACCCGTAACGCAGGGCCAACGGCCAGCCACAAGCTGGCGCCGTCCCCGTGGTAAGGGTGCCGACGCGAAGTAAGATTGCAGACGTGTCCGCACCACGTCCGGCGTGCCGCTCCCGGCAGGGAGCGACCGAACTGGGCGAAGAGGCCTCACTCAAAAGATCCCGGCCGGCAACAGCCAGGACGGTCCCGCCATGAGACCGAAACATCCGCATGCCGCGGAGAGTGGCGTCGGGAAGCACACAGCCCGCGAAAGCGAGCGCGCCCAATCGTGTGCAATCGGGAAAGAGCGAGTGGCGAACGCCCACCCCCAAATTTGGCCCCGGGACCGCAAGGTCCCGGGGCCTTATTTTTTAATCCTGGATTGCCGACCCCGGAAACCCGATTGGCCGATCCATACTCTGTTCGCTCAATCTAAGCTCGAAGACTGTCCGGTTTCCGGTATCCGCAATCCGCAATGGAACCCTTCCCTCTTTGGCCCGGCCGCGCCCCCGGCGCGCTCGGCGACCGGCCCCAGGATCGCCCCACGCTGACCTCGTATCCGCCGACCGCGAAATCAACCGGCGCGAGCGTCATCGTTTTTCCGGGCGGCGGCTATGGCATGCTCGCCCCCCACGAGGGCGAAACCTACGCCCACTGGCTCGCCGCCCAGGGCATGCACGCCTGGGTGCTGCACTACCGCCTCGGCACCCACGGCTACCGGCACCCCACGATGCTCAATGATGCCGCCCGTGCCGTGCGTACTGTGCGCCACCTTGCCCGCCGGACGGCACTTGATCCCGCCCGCATTGGCGTAATGGGCTCTTCCGCCGGCGGTCATCTGGTCGCGACCATCATCACGCAGTTCGATGCCGGCCAGGCCGATGCGGCCGATCCGGTCGAGCGGGAAAGCAGCCGGCCGGACGCCGGCATTCTCTGCTACCCGGTCATCACGATGAAAACGCCGCATGCCCACCTGGGTTCTCGCGAAAACCTGCTCGGAACCACGCCCAATCCCGCCGCAATCGAGGCATTGTCCGCGGAACAGCAGGTCAAGCCCGGCACTTCCCCCGCCTTCATCTGGCACACGGTGGCCGACAATGCCGTACCGGTGGAAAACGCCCTGATTTTTGCTGCCGCCCTCCGCCGGGCCGGCGTGCCCTTCGCCCTGAGCCTTTACGAGAACGGGGTCCACGGCCTGGGCCTCGGCACCGCGGAGCAACCGGCGCCACCGTGGGCCGCCGACTGCCTGTTCTGGCTCCGCGGTCGCGGTTTTCTCACCTCCCGCCCCTTGCAGCCGGCGTAAGCCGCCCGGGCTCGGGCAGTTGGATCAACCGCGAAGAACGCCCCGAGTGCGCCGGAAAGCCCGCGCCCGGCCCAAGGCCGGTCCGTCGGCCGGCGTCTTCCTCCGCCCGAGCTGCGTGCCTTCGCCGCCTCTCGCTTCAAATCCGCAGCCCGTCGCCTTCGGCCTTGCTTTCGCGGAAGGCGCTACGCACTTTCTTCTTTTTTCCAAAGACCAGAACGCTCCGCGCAATGAACCAGAACATCCGTAACATCGCCATTATTGCCCACGTCGACCACGGCAAAACCACGCTCGTCGACAAACTGCTCAAGGAGGGCGGCGTCTACCGCGCCAACCAGCAGGTCGAGGAGCGCGCCATGGATTCCATGGACCTCGAGAAGGAAAAGGGCATCACCATCAAGGCCAAGAACACCTCCGTGCACTGGAAGGACAAGACGATCAACATCGTCGACACCCCCGGCCACGCCGACTTCGGCGGCGAGGTCGAGCGCGCCCTCCGCATGGTCGACGGCGTGCTCCTCGTGATCGACGCCTATGACGGCCCCCAGGCCCAGACCCGCTTCGTGCTCCGCAAGGCCCTCGGCCACGGTCTCAAGGTCGTCATCGTCATCAACAAGATCGACCGCGAGAACGCCGAGCCCGCCAAGATGTACGACAAGGTCCTCGAGCTCCTCATGGAACTCAACGCGACCGAGGAGCAGTTCGACGCTCCGGTCGTCTACGGCTCCGGCCGCGACGGCTACATGATGATGAACCTCGGCGACGAGAAGAAGGACATGTCGCCGCTCTTCCAGACCGTCCTCGACCACATTCCGCCGCCGTTCGCCAAGCCCAGCGAACCCTTCCACATGCTTGTCTCCAACATCGACTGGAGCGACTACGTCGGGCGCATCGCCGTCGGCAAGATCCTCGGCGGCACCGCCAATATCGGCGACACGGTGTACGTCGTCCGCCACACGGACGGCAAGCGCGTCCGGGCCAAGATCACCAAGGTCTTCGAGTTCACCGGCCTCGGCACCCGCGAGACCCAGACGGCCGTCGCCGGCAACATCGTCGGCCTCTCCGGGTTCGAGGACATCGATATCGGCGACACCCTGACCGCCGACGAAGCGGGCCACGCCCTGCCCTTCACCCAGATCGACCCGCCGACACTGGAGATGCAGTTCTGCGTGAACGACGGCCCGCTCGTTGGCCAGGAAGGCAAGCTCGTCACCTCCCGCCAGCTCCGCGAGCGGCTCATGCGCGAGTTGAAGACCAACGTCTCGATCAACATCGAGGACTCGGACAAGGCCGGCATCTTCAACGTGAAGGCCCGCGGCGCCATGCAGGTCGCCGTGCTGGTCGAGACCATGCGCCGCGAAGGATTCGAGCTGCTCGTGTCCCGCCCCACCGTCATTGAGAAGACCGGGCCCAACGGCGAGCGCCTGGAGCCGTATGAGACGGTCTGGATCGAGGTGCCGGACGAGTGCGTCGGCGCCATCATGCAGAACATGGCCAACCGCAAGGGCCAGCTCACCAACATGGAGAAGCTCCCGCACACGACCATGATCGAGGCCACCATCACCACGCGCGGGCTCATCGGCATGGAAATCGATGTCGTCAACGCCACCAGCGGCCGCGGCGTGCTCAGCCATCTCTTCAAGGAATACGGCCCTTACGCGGGCGAGGTGCTCACGCGCCTCACCGGCACTCTCATCGCCACCGAGGCCGGCGAGACCACGTCCTACGCCCTGGTCATGTGCCAGGAACGCGGCAAGCTCTTCGTCAATCCCGGCGAGAATGTCTACGAGGGCATGATCGTCGGCGAAAATCCCCGCAACGAGGACATCGCCATCAACGCCGTGCGCGAAAAGAAGCTCACCAATTTCCGCTCCCAGGGCGAGGGCGTCGCGACCGGCCTCACCCCCGCGCTCAAGCTCTCGCTCGAGCGCGCGATCGAGTACATCGCCGTCGACGAGCTCGTCGAGGTCACGCCGAAGAGCCTGCGGCTCCGCAAGCGCATCCTGAACTCCGGCCTGCGCCAGAAGGCGGCCAAGTCCGGCAAGGCCTGAGTTCCCGCTCGCGCTCGGTCCGGTATTAGAATCCCGCGGTCGCCCTGCCATCGGCGCCGCGGGATTTTTTGGGGCTGGTCCGGCGCGCTCAGGAGGGTGGGCAGGCACGTCCCGTGCCTGCATTTCGACAGCTGGCCGGGTAGGTGGACCAGGCGCACCGCCGCCGGTTTGGCTCAGGCGCCGCCCGATGTCGGCATGCGCACCCTCAGGCAATCTTGGGTGCTCCCTCGGCCTCCGCCGCCTCCCGGCGGCACCGTCGAGCACCTTACCGGGGAAATCCTGGAGTGGTCCCCTTTCCCGCCACCTCGCGGGTGATCTTCTGGGCCATCAGCAGGCCGTGGGCGCTGGACTTGCCGGTGAGGCGCACGCTCAGCTGATCCATGAGGACGTAGACAATCGGCACCACAAACAGCGTGAGCAGGCTGGAAAGCGCGAGACCTCCGACAATCACGATGCCCATCGCATTGCGCGTTTCGCCACCGGCCCCGGAGGCCAGGGCCAGCGGCACCGCCCCGAGGATGGTTGCGATGGCGGTCATCAGGATCGGCCGGAATCGCAGCGTCGCCGACTCGCACGCCGCCGTCAGGGCGCTCTGGCCCTGCATCTGGAGCTGGTTCGCAAACTCAACGATCAGGATGCCGTTCTTCGCCACGAGGCCGATCAGCATGATCAAACCGAAGCGCGAAAAGAGATTGTCCGTCTTCGCCGGCCCCCAGAACCGGCTGCAGTAAAGGACCAGCAACCCGCCCGCCACGGCGAGGGCGACTCCCGTGAAAATGGTGATCGGGTGAATCCACGACTCGAACTGCGCCGCCAGGATCAGGAACGTGAACAGGAGCGCGAGGCCGAAGATCAGGAACGTGTCGTTGGCCCCCTCGACATAGTCGCGCGTCGCGCCATCCCACGCGTAGCTGTAACCTTCCGGCAGCACCGCCCGGACCTGTTTGGTCAGGTACGCCACGCCATCACCCATCGTGTAACCGGCATTCAGCTGCGTGGAGACCGTCACCGAGCGCAGGCGGTTATAGTGCCGGTAGCTTTCCGGCACGACGCTTTCGCGGTAGCTCAGCAGATTGCTCAGCTGGACGAGATTGCCCGTGCGCGACTTGACATAGAGGCGGGTCAGGTCCGCGGGTGTCACCCGGTCGGTGTCCTGGACCTGCACGATCACATCGTATTGCTCGTTGCCCCGTTGGAACCCGGTCACGCGCCGGCCGCCGAGGAGCGTTTCCAGCGAGGCCCCGATCTCGGAAATCGGCACGCTCATGTCCGCCGCCTTCGCCCGGTCGATCTTCAGCACGATCTGCGGCTTCGTCAGCGCCGGGTCGAGCCGCGGCTGGCTGAAGATCGGGCTGTCCCGCATGGCCGTGATGAGTTTGGAGCCCACGTCCTGCAGCTTGTTGAAATCGCTGCCCTCAAGGATGATCTGAAGCCCGCCGCCCGCGCCGCCGATCGGGCTCGAAACCAGCGCCGTCGCCTGCCCACCCGTGATCTCCCGCCGGAGTTTTGTCCGCAATTCGGCGACGATCTCCTGGGTCGTCCGCGTGCGTTCCTCCCACGGCCTGAGGGTCACAAACACATAGCTGAGGGTGCCTTCCCCCGCACGGTTATAGGTGAACTGCACCTCGGGAATGGAAAGGATCATGTCCTCCATCTGCCGGGAATAGGCGACATTGTAGGCCGGCGTGGATCCCACCGGCGAGGTGAAATAGGCGATGAAGTTGCCCCTATCCTCCACCGGGACGAGTTCGCGCTGCAGCCGGCTGTACAGCAGCAGGCCGGTCACGGTGAACAGGCCCACCCCGAGCAGCACCCAGCCCTTGCGCCGCAACGCGCCGTTCAGACCGTTGCCGTAGCTGCGGTTGAGCCAGACAAAGAAGGGCTCCGTCCATTCATAAAACCTCGGATGCTGCGGCTGACCGTCCACCCGCTCGATCTTGAGCAGGCGGGAGCACAGCATCGGCGTCAGCGTCAGGGCGACAAAGGCGGATACCAGCACCGCGATTGCCAGCGTCATGCCGAACTCATAAAACAGGCGCCCGATCTGGCCGGATTGAAAGGCCACCGGCACAAACACCGCGGCCAGGGTGAGCGTCGTCGCGATGACTGCGAAGGCCACTTCGCGCGAGCCGAAGATAGCGGCGCTGATCACCGACTGCCCTCCCTCCATCCGGCGGTAGATGTTCTCCAGGACCACGATGGCGTCATCCACCACGAGCCCGACCGCAAGCACCATGGCGAGCAGGGTCAGCACATTAAGCGTGAAGCCCAGCCAACTCATGATCGCGAAGGTCCCGATGATCGAGATCGGGATCGCCAGCAGCGGGATGAAGGTCGCGCGCCAGTCGCGCAGAAACAGGAAGATCATCACGACCACCAGGCCCGCGGCCTCCAGGAGCGTCCAATAGACCTCGTGAATCGAACGGTCGACGAAGACGCTCGTGTCGTAGCTCACCTGCGCGGTGACGCCTTCCGGCATGTCGCGCTGGATCAACGGCAGGAGCGCCTTCACCCGGCGGGCGACCTCGAGCAGATTGGACTGGGACTGCCGCTGCACCTGCACGCTGACGGTCGACTTGCCGTTGGCGAAGGCGTCGTTGCGGTAATCCTCCGCCCCGAGTTCCACGCGGCCGATATCGCCGAACTTCACCTGATAGCCGCCGCGCGTGGCGAGGACGAGGTTCTCGAAATCCAGCGGCGACGACAGCGTGCCCTCGAGCCGCACGGGGAACTCGCGCGAGCGCGACTCGATGCGGCCGCTCGGCAGGTCGATATTCTGCTGCTGCAGCGCGCTGGAGACATCGTTCACCGTCAGATTATAGGCCGCGAGCTGGTCGGGGTTCACCCACAGTCGCATCGCATAGCGCAGGCCCCGCAGCGTGATGATGCCCACGCCGGGCACCGTCTGGATCCGCTGCACCGCCAGCCGGTCCACCATCTCGGTCAGTTCCAGCCGCGTATAGCGGTCCGACTGGAACGAAATCGTCATGATCGGCGCCGCATCGTTGTCCGCCTTGCGCACCTGGGGTTCCGAGACGTCCACCGGCAGCTGCGCGCGGGCCCGGGCGACCCGGTCGCGCACATCGTTGGCCGCCTCATCGATGTTCTTGTCCGCGTTGAACTCGATCGTGATACCAGTGTACTGTTCGGAGGAGGAGGAACGCAGCGTGCGGATGCCGTCGATCGAGGAGATTTCCTTCTCCAGGGGCTGCGCCACCTTGGTCGCCATGACCTCGGCGGAGGCCCCGGCGTAGCTGACGCCGACCGATACGATCGGGGTGTCGATGTTGGGGTACTCCCGCACGGGCAGCCGCCGGAACATGAGCAGGCCGACCAGGACGACGAAAGTCGACGCCACGATGCAGACCACCGGACGCTTGATCGAAAGATCGGAAAGGATCATCGCCTAGTTGCCCTGCAGAAATTCGTGCTGCTGCGGCCGCGGCTCGATTTTCGCGCCCTGGTACAGGCTCAGGGCGCCCACCCCGGCCGCCACGATCGGCTGGCCCTCCTTCAGGCGCTTCTTGTCCAGCGGCTCGATCTCCACCAGGCCCTGCGCCCGCAGGCCGATCGTGACCGGGACGAAGTCGGCCGTGACCACGCCCTTTTTCTCCACGACGGCGATGATCAGCGTGCCGCGGGACGTGGCGAGGATCGCCCCTTCCGGAACCGTGAGGACCCCCTTGTGGATGGCGAGCAGGAGCTCGACGTTGGCAAACATGCCCGGCCGCACCTGCTCAGGCGGGTTGGTCAGGTAGCCCTTGACCTCGCTTGAGCGCGTCGCGCGATCGATCACGGCGCTCACAAAGTAAACCTCGCCCGCAATGGTCGTCGGCAGCCCTTCGCTGCGCGCCTGCACATTGA
>Ga0316222_1000789_pt1 | contig 44899 bp, 45 predicted proteins | sample TBH18011metaG_FD_206008 | JGI IMG/M metagenome (GOLD analysis project Ga0316222, IMG submission 206008) | Freshwater microbial communities from Trout Bog Lake, Wisconsin, USA - TBH18011 | ecosystem: Environmental > Aquatic > Freshwater > Lake > Hypolimnion/Profundal zone | place: USA: Wisconsin... | reverse complement strand
CCCAGCGGCAACGGAATATAATAGACCGTATCGCCCAAGGCTGCCGGAATCACAGCATTCGTGCCGGGAACGACATAGCCGTTCTGCGCCGCGCTGTAATCCGCACTTGTCAGCTTTACCGGGGTGACACTCACGCCGATCGACGTTGTGAGCGCCCCGGATGGCAGGGTCAAACCGTTGCTGCTCGGCCCGAGATCAAGCGCCAGGAACGGGCCAAAACCGGTGGGATTGGCACCCGCCGGATCGGCCGTGTTGCTGAAAGTCAAGGTGAACGGAACGCTGCCACCAGGGAATGCGCTGGAGGAGGTAAGGTTCAGATTGATCGTTGGCGTAGCAGACATAGCGGTTCCCCTAGAGCCTGCGACACGGCATGGACCGCACCAACTGGCTTCTCACTTTTCCGTTAACATGAAGATTTCCGACATTCCACGAAGAAATTGAAGCCTTATCAACGCGGTGGTCTACATATCTTTACATTAAGTGATTTTGTGAACCGGCGAGTTGGCGCGCCCCTTCACGTAATCGTCATGAAAGCCGCAGGATTCCTCACAAAAATTTGTGCCGATCTGTGATCTGGATCACAGTGCCAGTGATTCACCGACCGCAATGACCGGAATTGTGAATTTGCAAAATTCGCATGGCACAGGGAAATTCTTGCATATCGCATTTCGCCAATCCGGCGCTGGGCGACGGGACAAAAAAAGGCCCGGCAGATCATCTGCCGGGCCTTGCACACCGATGATGGTTTTGACGGGCTATGAGTCTTGCAGCATCGCGCCTGTTGGCTGTTGATCCGAGAACGCCATGTCTGAAAACGCCTCTTCCCAGGAGCCTTGCGTGGATGCACGCGAGTATTCGGTGGAGCGGTTTTCAAAGAAATTCGCGTGCTCGACAGCATTGAGCATTTCATCGAGCCACGGCAGCGGGTTGCTGCCAATGTGGAAGATCGGGTTCAGCCCCAACTGCGTCAGACGGCGGTCGGCGATGAAGCGGATATAGCGCTTGACCTCCTCGGCCGACAGCCCCTCCACCGCGCCCATCTCGAAGGCGAGATCGATGAAGGCATCCTCGTGATCAACGATGGTTGAGCAGATTTGATACAGATCGCTCTTCAGCTGCTCGTTCCACAACTCCGGGTTTTCCTGCATGAACGTGCGGAACAGCCGGATGGCGGACAGGCAGTGCAGCGTCTCATCGCGCACCGACCACGACACAATCTGCCCCATGCCCTTCATTTTCCCAAAGCGCGGGAAATTGAGCAAGATGGCGAAGGAGGCAAATAGCTGCAGCCCTTCGGTGAATGCCCCGAAAGCAGCCAGCGTCTTGGCGATTTCATAGCGACTATCGGTGCTGAATGTCTGCATATAGTCGAATTTGGCCTTCATCTCCGCATATTTGAGGAAGGCGGTGTATTCGAGTTCAGGCATCCCAATCGTGTCAAGCAAATGGGAATAGGCCGCAATGTGGATCGTTTCGGAGTTCGAAAAAGCCGACAGCATCATCAGCACTTCAGTCGGCTTAAACACCCGGCTGTAATGCTTCATGTAGCAATTGTTCACCTCAACGTCCGCCTGGGTGAAGAAGCGGAAAATCTGGGTGAGCAGGTTGCGTTCGCCCTCGGTGAGGTTGCGATGCCAATCCTTCACGTCATCAGCCAGCGGCACTTCTTCCGGCAACCAATGCACACGCTGCTGCGTCAGCCACGCCTCATGCGCCCACGGATAGCGCAGCGGCTTGTAGACCGGGTTTTCGGTTAACAAATCCATCCGCTTCGGGGTTTCATTGGGCGTCTGCGTCATGCCGTCCATCGTCTGCTCCCTTGTGGCACCGAAGAGAAGGTGCCGAATCTGGTCGGGGGAGACACTAGCATCCACGCTGGGCCAAGCCCAGCCAGATTTCGGTGCGCAGCACAAATTCTAGGGGGAAAAACCAGATGAGCCACAATATGAAGTGGTACGCCACTGGTAGGGTGGGATGCATCTTCGCATCCCACCGCCAGATAAATCACTGTGCGTGACGCGATGGGATGCCGCGCGACATCCCACCCTACGAACCGCCTATTGGCAGGAAAGGCACTCTTCATAATCAACCGGCTTGACCCGGTTCGCCGCCTCAATCAGCGGCAGAGCGGCGTGATGCGGATCGGCTTCGCGGTCGGCTGAAACCGGGGCACCGATGATGGCATCCGGGCTGATCGCCTTCTCGCTGACCGCATCGGCGCGCTGAATGGACAGCGAGCGGCAGTAATACAGCGACTTCATCCCGCGCTTCCACGCCAGCATGTGAATCTGATGCAGGTCGCGCTTATGCACGTCGGCCGGCAGGAAGATGTTCACCGACTGGCTCTGGCAGATATAGGGCGTGCGGTCGGCAGCGTGTTCGATCACCCAACGCTGATCGAGTTCGAACGCGGTTTTGTAAACCGCCTTCTCCTGCTCGGTCAGGAAATCCAGATGCTGCACGCTGCCTTTGGTGGTGGTGATGGTGGACCACACATCATCCGTATCGCGCCCCTTCTCGGCGAGCAGTTTCTGAAGGTGGCGGTTGCGCACCGTGAAGCTGCCCGAGAGCGTCTTTTGCAGGAAGACGTTCGCCGCAATCGGCTCAATGCCCGGCGAGGAATTGCCCGCAATGATCGAGATGGATGCCGTGGGGGCAATCGCCATCTTATGCGAGAAGCGTTCCATGATGCCGAAATCGGCCGCATCCGGGCACGGGCCGCGTTCTTCAGCCAGCACGCGCGAGGCGGCATCGGCCTGGGCGCGGATGTGCTTGAACATGCGCAGGTTCCACACCTTCGCAATCACGCTCTCAAACGGGATGTTCTGTGACTGCAGGAACGAATGGAAGCCCATCACGCCCAACCCCACCGATCGCTCACGCGCGGCGGAATAGGCGGCACGCTCCATGCCCGGCGGCGCACGGTCGATGAAATCCTGCAGCACGTTGTCGAGGAAACGCATAACGTCCTCAACAAAGAACGGCTCGTCTTTCCACTCGAACCAGTTTTCCAGATTGAGCGAGGACAGGCAGCACACAGCGGTGCGCTGCTTGCCATATTGATCAACGCCGGTCGGCAGCATGATCTCCGCACAGAGATTGGAGGTCTTGACCGACAGGCCAGCGAGCTTGAGATGCTCCGGCATCGCGCGGTTCACGTGATCGGAGAAGATCAGGTAGGGCTCGCCGGTCTCAACACGGGCGGTCAGGATGCGGATCCACAAAGCGCGCGCGTTGATCTTGCGCACAATCGCGTGGTCCTTGGGCGAGGTCAGCGCCCATTCCTCGTCATTCTGCACGGCGCGCATGAAGGCGTCCGTCACCAGAATGCCGTGATGCAGGTTCTGCGCCTTGCGGTTCGGATCGCCACCGGTCGGACGGCGGATTTCGATGAATTCTTCAACCTCGGGGTGGCTGATCGGCAGATAGACCGCAGCCGACCCACGCCGCAGACTGCCCTGCGAGATCGCCAGAGTCATGCTGTCCATCACGCGGATGAACGGGATCACGCCGGAGGTCTTGCCGTTCTGGCCAACCTTTTCACCAATCGAACGCAGATTGCCCCAATATGAGCCAATGCCGCCGCCCTTGGAGGCCAGCGCCACGTTCTCGTTCCACAGGCCGACGATACCGTCGAGGCTGTCCGTGGCTTCATTGAGGAAGCAGGAGATCGGCAGGCCGCGCTGAGTGCCACCGTTGGACAGAACGGGGGTCGCGGGCATGAACCACATCTTGCTCATGTAGTCGTAAATGCGCTGCGCATGACCCTGATCGTCGCCATAGAAGCTCGCCACGCGGGCGAACAAATCCTGATACCCCTCGCCGGGCATCAGATAGCGATCATCCAGCGTCGCTCGGCCAAAATCGGTGATCAGGGCGTCACGCGACCGATCCACGTGGACCTGATAACGCCCCTGCATCTGTACTGCGTCGAGCACGGAAGCTTCCCCCTGAATCACGATTGTTCCCGAAGACCTATTCTGCGCAATCCCGCCGCCGCGTCAATCGAAATGACACAAAATATGGCGCACTGCGGCCAATCTACCACAAGATGTCGCGAATCGCACAATATTTCCGTGTCCAGTGTTTTCGCAATTGCCCGAAAGAACACAACGAGAACATAGGCGCAAAACCGCGCCCCGCCAAGGCGAAAATATCCCTGGCGGGGCGCGGGCAGCAGATTCGACTCGGGAAACCGGTTCAGTCGGCAGCCAGGCTCGCAATCGCCGAATCGACGCCGCCTTTGCCATGCGGAATCCCGCACAGACCCAGCGCCAACTCCACCGTGGCCAGCGTGCCGAGAATCATCGGCTCGTTGAGATCGCCCATATGGCCGATGCGGAACACTTTCCCGCCCAACGGACCGAGTCCGCCGCCGAGAGAGACGTTGAAGCGCTCGTAGCAGAGCTTGCGCAGCGCCTCCGCGTCATACCCGTCCGGCATCTTGATCGCCGTCACGCTGTCCGACAGCCGCGCCGGGTTCTGGCAGAAGAGTTGCGGACCATGATTGCCGCTCCACGTCCGCACCGCCGCCCGCACGGCTTCGGCAAGGCGATGATGGCGGGCATGCACGCGCTCCATCCCCTCCTCCTCCAGCAGGCGCAGCGATTCCGCCAGACCGAAGAACAGGTTCACCGGCACCGTGCCGATGAAGCTCTTATGCCGCCGTGCGATCATCGCCGACCAATTCATATAATGCTTGGGCATGGTGGACGCCTTATGCGCCGCCATCGCCTTGTCAGACACACCGGTGAAGCTCATCCCGGTGGGCAGCATCAGCCCCTTCTGGCTGCCACCGACAGCCACATCCACGCCCCATTCATCCATGCGGAAATCGAAGCAGGCGAGCGAGGAAATGGTATCAGCCATCAACAGCGCCGGATGGCCTGCGGCATCGATCGCCGCGCGCACGTCCTGAATCGGCAGCGCCACCCCGGTCGCGGTTTCATTATGCACCACGCCGACCGCCTTGATCTTGTGCGCCGTATCGGCAGCCAAAGCGGCCTCAATGGCAGCCATATCAACGCCCTGACGCCAATCAGCGGCCACGGTCTGCACATTGATGCCCAAAGCCGTCGCCATCTCAGCCCAACCGAGCGAAAAATAGCCGGTCTCGACGATCAGCAGCGTATCGCCCGGCGAGAGCACATTGACCAACGCCGCCTCCCACGCGCCATGACCGGAGGCGGTGTAGAAAAAGACGTGTTGCTGGGTTTTCAGCACCCGCTTCACCCCCGCCATGCAGCGATCATAGAGGGCGAGGAACTCCGGGCTCATGAAATCCACCGTGCTATGCGCCACCGCGTGCAGGATGGAATCGGGAATATTCGTCGGACCCGGATTGGCAAAAAACAGTCGCCCACGCGCAAGGCGAGACGGGGTGGCGGCAGTGGCTTGGCTCATGGCGCTCTCCGGATGCGATTCTTGTGCATCGACGATAGGAGGGATGCGCCGCTTTGTCAGGCGGGGGCGAGGATCAATCCACAGCCAGACGCGCCGTCGCACTGCGCTGCGCTGCCTCGGCCAGTGCCCGCGAGAGCGTGGCGGCATTGAAGGGTTTGGCCAAATCCGCATCCGCCACGCCATGCGCGAGGCTTTTGCGCTCGGCGTGGCCAGTGGCGAGGATAAACGCAGCCTCGGGGCAGAGTTGCCGCAAGCGGGGGATCAGTTCGATGCCGGTCATGCCTGGCATCACCTGATCAACGATCACCACATCCAAGCTGGGCAGCCCCGGCAGACGGGCCAGCGCGTCGGCAGCCCCGGCCAACATCACCGGCTCATGCCCGAGTTCGATCAGCATCTCCCCCACCAAAGCGCGGATCTCCGCCTCGTCATCCACCACGGCGACCACCTTACGGGCATGCCCGGCCTCGCACGGCGCAGCCTCTACCGCCGTGCTCGCGCATGGCAGCACCATGCAGACAACGGTGCCTCGGCCCAACTCACTTTCGATGCGCACCGTCCCGCCCGATTGCGCGGCCAAACCGTGCACCTGCGACAGGCCGAGGCCGGAGCCGTGGCCGGTCGGTTTGGTGGTGAAGAACGGCTCGAACACCCGCGCGAGCAATTCGGGCGCAATGCCGGTGCCGTTATCTTCCACGCAGACCGACACATAGGACCCGGCAGGCAATTCCCCCACTGAGCCGGACAGCAATTCCGGCACCACGAGATTAAGATTGCGCGTGCGGATCGTCACCGTGCCGCCTTTGGGCAGTGCGTCGCGGGCGTTGAGGACTAGGTTGAGAATGGCTGCTTCGAACTGGTTCGGATCAACCATTGCGCGATGCAGCAGCGGCGAGAAATCCGTGGCAATCTCAATGTCGCGCCCGATGGTGGTGCGCAGCAAATCCATCATGCCGCTGAAGACCTCGTTGATCCGCGTCGGCACCGGTTGCAGGCGTTGGCGGCGGGAGAAGGCAAGCAATTGCGACGTCAGCCGCGCCCCGCGTTCGGCAGATTGCAGCGCGTTGTCCACCAGACGCAGGCTGCGCAGATCGGAATCCGGCAGACGCGGGCGCAGCATATCCAGTGCACCGATCAGCGCGGTGAGCAGATTGTTGAAATCATGCGCCACGCCCCCGGCCAGTTGGCCGACCATCTGCATTTTCTGCGCCTGCCGCAGCGATGCCTCGCTCTTGGCCTGTTCACCGAGAGCGATCTGCAAACGGTCCCGGCTGAGCAGCAAATCGCGCGTCCGCTCCGCCACGCGGGCTTCGAGTTGCGATTGCAACGCCGCACTCTCATCGGTCTTGCGCTGCAGATCGGACGCCATGCGGTTGAAGGCACGGGTGATGCGGCCGAATTCCGAGCGGTCATCGGCATTGCCCGGCACACGCGCGGAAAAATCGCCCCGCGACCACGCCCGCGCCGCCTCCATCATCGCCCGTGCCGGACGGCGGATCAGACGCTGGCCGACGAAGAAGCTACCAAGCATGGCCACGCCGATGCCAAACAGCATCACCTCCACCCCACGGCGGATATTAGTTGCGATGTCGTTCTGCAGCACGGCTTTCGGCAGGCTGGCCAAGACCAACACGCCCGAATCAGCGACCGGCTTGAAGCCCATGAACAGCGGGTCGTTGCTGGCATCGTGAATGATGAGCATCCGCGCCGTGTTTTCGGACAGCAAGCGCATGGTGTCTGGCACCAATGGATCACCAATGCGGCGGAAACTGTTGGGTGCGCGGGCAAGAATCGTCCCGCCTGTATCGGCGATCAGCATTTGGCTGTTCGGCATCCGCGGCACCGTCGCCAGATGTTCGGCCAGCCAGTCCAGCCTTACGCCGAGAATGATGTGCCGCACCATGCCATGCCGGTGCACCGTCTCGGACAATAACAGCATGTCCGGCGTACCCCCGCTGCCGCGCAGATAGCGCGCCACATGAAAGCTCGTTTCCTCCGGCAGGCTGGCGGCAATGATGGCGTGCAGATCGGGCACGATACCGAAGGGAGCCGCAACATACAGGCATGCCGGAGCGTCATCCGTGCCAAGGGCTGCAACCAGCCCGAAACGCGGCATCGCATTGGCAAAGTTGCGCAGACCATCCCGGCAGGCGCTCACATCCTCCGACCAAGGCGCTTCTGAAGCGGCGATATCGGAGATCGCCTCCTTGGCAGAGTCGGCGATCGTGTTGAAATCACTTTGAACTATAGCGGCCTGACGCAGCAATTCCTCGCCGAGTTTATCCGTCCGCTGCACCTGCATGTCGTATAGAAAAAAGGCAATCACCAGCAACGCCGGTACAGCCGCGGCTGCCACCACCCAAATAAGCCGACCGAACAGGTTGCCCTTGAAGCTCATCAAGGCACTTTCTGGTTGCCCCGCCGCGCGATGTTAGACCAGCCCGGACGTTAGGCGGCCACCAGCTTGCGCACAAGATTGCACAACAATGCTGTCATGTTTTGTGAAGATCCCATCGGGGGGATGGTGCGAGTGGAGGGATTCGAACCCACATGACAAAGTCGGTCGATTTTGAGTCGACTGCGTCTACCGTTCCGCCACACTCGCACTGGGGTGTTTCTAGCCGAAACTGCTGGGCTTGCAACACCGTCTCAGCGTATCTGCCAGGATTTATGCGCTTGAATGTTCATCCGCCAATTTGGATGCGCCAGACAATAAGCCGTCGCGGCCTGAATATTCTGCGCCAAATTGCGGCCATCCATCGGTGAGAGCCAATGTGAGCGGGCTGGAAAATCGGCAAATTTTTCTGGCAGAGCGTCCGGCTGCGGATAGACCAGCTTCAACTCATCGGCGCGCTCCAGCACCACCGGCGCCGTGGATTTCGGGCTAAGGCAGACGAAATCGATCGCACCCGGCAGTGGCTGCGTGCCGTTGGTCTCCACGGCGATGAAGAATCCGCGCGCATGCAGCGCATCAAGCAGGGCGGCATCGACCTGCAACAGCGGCTCCCCCCCGGTCAGCACCACCATCGGGGTGGCGGCACCTGTGGGCCAGAGCGCGAACGCAGCATCGGCCAACGCATCGGCGCTCTCGAAGCGGTCGCCGCCACGAAATTCGGTGTCACAGAAGGTGCAGACGGCGGTGGCGCGATCTTCCTCGCGGCCAGACCAGAGATTGCAGCCAGCAAAACGGACGAACACCGCAGCGCGGCCCATATTCAGCCCCTCGCCCTGCAGGGTGAGGAAGCACTCATGAACGATATAGGCCATCGAGACCTCACGGGGCTTGCCGGCTTGGCCAGGGCCCAAAAATGAACTTCCCGCCTGGGCGGACCCAGGCGGGAAGAAAATTGGCTCCCGAAGTAGGACTCGAACCTACGACCTAGCGATTAACAGTCGCGTGCTCTACCAACTGAGCTATTCGGGATCAGCGGAGCGACCGTATAGCCAAGTGACAGATGAGTTGCAAAGCCCCTTTGGCGAAGTTTTTTGCAACCCTGCTCACCCGAGGCGTCGCGCCCCTTCAGCGGAGAGATGTGCAAGCCGTCCGCCGACAAAGGTTGCCACCGCATTTCGCGTCGCAGGATCGACCAAAATCACGTCTGCGCGGCGGCCTTCAGCGAGTTCGCCTCGATCCTGCAACAAAGCGGCGCGCGCCGGATTCGCAGACACCAGCGCCCAGGCGGCGGCGAAATCCATTTTGCCGCGATCCGCGATCACGAAGGGCGCTTCGAGCAGGCAGGGATAAAAATAATCCGAACTCAGCACGCGACAAATGCCGCGCTCGGCCAAATCCGCTGCCGACGTCCAGCCGAGATGTGAACCGCCGCGCACCACATTCGGGCTGCCCATCACCACGAATTGCCCTTCATCGGCGGCATATTGGCCGACTTCCTCGGTGATCGGGAATTCGCAGATATCGGCGCCGAGACCGTGGAAATACTGGCGCTTTTCGATGCTGTCATCGTCGTGGCTGGCCATCGGCAGGTGCATCGCCCTTGCCGCCATCGCGATTCGCCCGAGCCCCTTCGGCACTTCGTCGGCGCGGGCGGCCACGCGATGCGCCAATTCGGTGAAGGCTTCGAGCTTCATTCCCGCCCGGTCGGCATATTTCGCGCCCTCGGCGGGTTTTGCGATCTTGCGGACGATGGAGGCGGTGTGATCGTTGAAGGCAAGCATATGCACGCGCCCGGCCATGATGTCGGCCACCGCCTGATCGAGCGCGTCGAGGTTGAAGGCCTCCCAGCGCAGATGAATGCGCATGTCACACACCCAATCCCGCGCCGCCATCGCCGCCAGCATGCCGCGCCAGGCTTCAACGCTGCGCAGACCCGGCTCCCAGGAGAGTGTCACGCCGTGATAGGCCGTGGTGACACCGCAGGCGAGCAATTGGCGCTCAGTTTCCGCCAGCGCGAAGACCGGGTTGAATTCCACATGCGGACGCGGCTGCATCTGGCGTTCGAAGGCGTCGCCATGGATGTCGATAATGCCGGGCAGCACCAGCAGGCCAGATGCGTCGATCACCCGCCCATCATGGGCGTGTTGTGCAATCTTGCCCGCTGCGATGGCGAGATCACCCACCGCAATCGTGCCGTCGCGCAGCACCTGGCCATCGCGGAAAATCCAGTTATCCATGCCAATCCCTCACGGTTCGAAGACAATTTGCACGCGCGGCGTCGGGTAGTGGCCAAGACCGAACTCCACCACCCCGCCTGCCGCATCGACGTTGATATTCTCAGTCACCAGCAGCGGCTGACTTTTCGGAATCAGCAGCAACTGCGCCTCCCGCGCATTCGGCAGCCGCGCCGTCACCTTGGTGGATAATCGGCGATAATCCGCCAATCCACAGGCCGCCAGCGCCGCACTGATGCCCTCGTCCGCGCGCAGATGCGCGAGCAGCCCAGGGAAGCGGGCGGCGGAGAAATGGTGGCGGCCCAGGCTGACCGGCTTGCCGTCGGCAAAGCCCAGCCGTTCCATCAGCACCACCGCATCGCCCGGCACGACGCCGAGCCCGGCGGCCACAGCGGCATCTGCCGGGATTTGGCGCAGATCGGTCGTCTTGCCGGAGGGTTCCATATTGTGGCGGCGAATCCACTCGGAGAAGCGCGTGCGGCTGCCGACGGTGTAATCGATCAACTCCTCGGCCACGAAACTGCCGCGCCCTTGCTCCACCCGCACCAACCCGGCGCGCGAGAGCGATTCCACCGCGCGGCGAATGGTGTGACGATTGACGCTGAATCGGGCGGCCAACTGCGCCTCGGTCGGCAAACGCGCCCCGGCGGTGAGCACGCCCTGAGCGATCTCGTCTCGCAATGCCAGTTCGATCCGCTTCCAGACCGCCAGCCCATCATCATCTGCATCCGTCATGGGAACTTCATGCAACAGGACCGTCCGTTGTGCGAGTTGTGCTTGACCATAAAGCATGCGGCAGATTATTCGTCTAGATGTATAGACAAATCGGATCGCCATGATGGCCGAAGCTGCAAAGACCCCGCGTCAAATTTGGATGTCCATTCTCGCCCGCGCCTCGGCGGCGGAGTTGCATCAGCATCTACAAGACGCACCTGAATTGCCGGGATTTCGCATTCTGCGCGGGCCGGAAGCCGGGCTGGTGATGGTGCGCGGGCGGGCCGGTGGCGGTGGGGCGGCGTTCAATCTGGGCGAAATGTCCGTCACACGCTGCACGGTGCGCGATGCGGAGGGCCAGATCGGCCACGCCTATATCTCGGGCCGCGACGCCACCCAGGCCGAGCTTGCCGCCCGCATTGATGCCGCCATGCAGAACCCGGATCGCCACGACGCATTGCAGGAAGCCGTCATCGCCCCGCTCGCCGAGGCGCAGGACGCAGCCCGCCAGACCACGCAGCGCAAGGCCGCGGCCACGCGCGTGCAGTTTTTCACCCTCGCCACCATGCGGAGCGACTCATGAGCCTCGATCTTCCCGGCTTTGCCGATCCGGTGCAGGGCAGCCAATCCACCTTCCGCGCCGTGCTGGACGCGATGGCGCATCCTGGCAGTATCGTCCGTGCCGGTGCCGACCTCACCCCGCCTGCGCCGCTCTGCCAATCCGCCGCCGCGATGCTGCTGACGCTGATTGATGGTGGCACGTCCTTGCATCTCGCCGCCGAGGCCGATGCCGCGCGCGAATGGATTGTCTTTCACACCACGCCGCGCATCACCGAGATTTTGGCTGATGCGGATTTTGCCCTGGCGCTGACCATGCCCGATCTGCACCGCCTCGCCGCTGGCAGCGATGACGGACCGGAGGAGGGGGCGACGCTGATCCTGCAAGTGGCAGGTTTCGGCCACGGCAACCGCTTCGACCTCACCGGCCCTGGCCTCGCCACCCCGCGACTGGTGCAGATTGCCGGTCTGCCGGGCAATTTCGGCCTGCAATGGCAGGAAAACCACAGCCGCTTTCCGCGCGGCGTGGACCTCATTCTCTGCGCTGGCACTGAATTGATGGCACTGCCGCGCTCGCTGCGCATTGCCGCCGTCAGGGAGGGCTGACATGGCGTACGTAGCCGTCAAAGGTGGCGAACGCGCCATCGACAACGCCCATCGCTGGCTGGCCGAGGAACGGCGCGGCAATCCAGAGGTGCCGGACATCTCCATCGCCCAGATCGCCGAACAGCTGGGCCGCTCGGTGGACCGGGTGATGGCGGAAGGCTCGCTCTATGACCCAAGCCTCGCCGCCCTTGCCGTCAAGCAAGCGCAGGGCGATTTGATCGAGGCGGCGTTTCTGGTCCGCGCCTATCGCACCACCCTGCCCCGCTTCGCCGCCGCCGTGCCGGTGGATACGGCAGCAATGACCATCAAACGCCGCATCTCGGCGGTGTTCAAAGACATGCCGGGCGGCCAATTGCTCGGCCCAACCTATGACTACACCCACCGCCTGCTCGATTTCGCGCTGGAAGCCGGTTTCACCCCGCCGCCCCCCGCCGAACTCCCCACCGAGGCGGAGGAGATGCCGCGCATTCACGACATTCTCGGCCATGAAGGGCTGATGGAAATGGATGCGCCGTCTGACGCGGAGCCATTCGACATCACCCGCGCACCGATGCAATTCCCCGCCGGCCGCGACGCTCGGCTGCAATCGCTGGCGCGTGGCGATGAGGGGTTTCTGTTGGCGATGGGCTATTCCACTCAACGCGGTTGGGGTGGCTCGCATCCATTCGTGGGTGAAATCCGCGTCGGCACCGCCAGCGTGGAAATCGTGCCGCCGGAGCTCGGCTTTGCCATTGATATCGGCGATGTCGAGCTGACCGAGTGCCAGATGGTCAACCAATTCGCCGGCTCCAAAACGCAGCCGCCGCAATTCACCCGTGGCTATGGGCTGGTGTTCGGCCACTGCGAGCGCAAATCGATGGCGATGGCGCTGGTGGATCGCGCATTGCGGGCCGCCGAATTGGGCGAGGAGATCACGGCACCGGCGCAGATGCAGGAATTCGTGATTTATCACTGCGACAACATCGAAGCGACCGGCTTCGTCGAGCATCTGAAACTGCCGCATTATGTTGATTTCCAAAGCGAACTGGAAACCATCCGCCGCATGCGCGCCGATGCCGAGCGCGAGATGATGCAGGAGGCCGCACAATGAACGGCTATAATTTCGCCTATCTCGATGAGCAAACCAAACGGATGATCCGCCGCGCCATTCTCAAGGCGGTGGCAATCCCTGGCCATCAGGTGCCGTTCGGCTCACGTGAAATGCCGCTGCCTTACGGCTGGGGCACCGGCGGCATTCAGGTGACGGCCTCGGTTCTGGGGGCCAATGACACGCTGAAGGTGATCGACCAAGGCGCGGACGACACCACCAACGCCGTCTCCATCCGCCGCTTCTTCGCCCGCACCGCAGGCGTTGCCACCACCACGCACACGGCTGAGGCAACCGTCATCCAGACCCGCCACCGCATCCCCGAGCATCCGCTGCGCGAGGATCAGATCCTGGTCTATCAGGTGCCGCAGCCGGAACCGCTGTTCAAGCTTGAACCCTCACGCGCAGAAGCCCGCCGCATGCATGGTCTGGCGGAATATGGGCTGATGCATGTCAAGCTGTATGAGGACATCACCCGCTACGGCCATGTCTCGATCAGCTACGACTACCCGGTGATGGTCGGTGGCCGCTATTTGATGTCGCCCAGCCCGATTCCGGCGTTTGACAATCCGAAAATGCACATGATGCCCGCGCTGCAACTCTTCGGGGCCGGCCGCGAAAAGCGCATCTACGCCATTCCGCCTTACACCCGCGTCGAGAGCCTGGATTTCGAAGACCACCCCTTCCGCGCCACCCGTGCGCCGCATGCCTGCGGGCTGTGTGGGGCGGAGGATTCGTATCTCGATGAGGTGGTCACGGATGACAAAGGCGGGCGTCTGTTCGTCTGCTCGGACACCGACCATTGCGAAACCCGCCGCGCGGATGGCCACACGGGCACGGAGTTGGCAGCATGACCGACGAAACCCTCCTCTCCGCCCGCAACCTCAATCTGCATTTCGGTGCGGTGCCCGCACTGGTGAACGTCAACGCTGATCTTTGGCCGGGTGAGGTGCTGGCCATTGTCGGTGAATCGGGCTCGGGCAAGACCACGCTGCTCAACGTGCTCTCCGGCCGCATGGCACCGCAATCCGGCACCGTCTGGTATCGCGACAGCGAGGGCGTGCAGAGCGATGTGCATGCGATGTCCGCCCCTTCCTTGCGCGCGCTGCATCGCTCGGATTGGGGCTTCGTGCATCAGAACCCGCGCGACAATCTGCGCATGGGGGTGTCTGCGGGCGGCAATGTCGGCGAGCGACTGATGGCGCAGGGCAGCCGCCATTACGGCAGCATTCGCGAAGAGGCGATTCGTTGGCTCGCCCAGGTGGAAATCGACGAAGCCCGCGTGGACGATCTGCCGCGCACCTTCTCCGGTGGCATGCTGCAACGCCTGCAAATCGCCCGCACCCTCGTGACGCATCCGCGTCTGGTGTTCATGGATGAGCCGACGGGCGGGCTGGATGTCTCGGTGCAGGCCCGCCTGCTCGATCTGATCCGCACGCTGGTCCGCCGCCTCGGCATCGCCGTCGTGCTCGTCACCCACGATCTCGCCGTCGCCCGTCTGCTGGCGCATCGGGTGATGGTGATGCAGCGCGGCGTGGTGGTCGAGACGGGGCTTACCGATCAGGTGCTCGACGATCCGCAGCATCCCTATACGCAATTGCTCGTCAGTTCGGTGTTGGCCGCATGATTATGCTCGAAACTGAAAACCTCTCGAAAACCTTCCTGCTGCATTTGCAAGGCGGCGTGCGGATCGATGTGCTGAGCGGGGTGGATTTCCACGTCTCGGCCGGCGAATGCGTGGCGCTCACCGGCCCGTCCGGTGCTGGCAAAACCACGCTGCTGCGCTCGCTCTATGGCAATTACCGCGCAGCCGGTGGGGCGATCCGGGTGCGGCATGAGGGGCGGATGGTGGATATCGTCACCGCCTCCCCGCGCTTGGTGGTGGAGGTGCGCGATCGCACATTGGGCTATGTCAGCCAATTCCTGCGCGTGGTGCCGCGTGTGTCGGCCCTGGACATTGTGGCCGACGCCGCACGCGGTCTGTCGCCCGACGAGGCGCGGGTGAAAGCTGCCGAATTGCTGCGGCGTCTGCATATTCCCACCCGCCTGCACGGCCTGCCGCCCGCCACCTTCTCCGGTGGTGAACAGCAGCGCATCAATCTTGCGCGTGGCTTTATTGGCAGCCATCCCATCCTGTTGCTGGACGAACCCACCGCCAGCCTGGACAACGCCAACCGAGACATCGTTATCGAGATGATCCGTGAAGCCCGCGCCAGCGGCAAAGCGATCATCGGGATTTTCCACGACACCCATGTCCGCGACGCCACGGCAGACCGGGTTTTTCACGTATCACCATTGCAGGACGCGGCATGACCGAGACCATTCTGACCAACGCCCAGCTGATCCTTCGCGACCGCGTGCTGCATGGCACGTTGCTGGTGCGTGACGGCATCATCGCCGAGATCAGCGAGGGCCGTTCACACGCACCGGGCGCCATCGACCTTGATGACGATTACCTGATGCCCGGCGTGGTGGATGTGCACACCGACAATCTGGAACGTCAGGTGCAACCCCGCATCAACGCCCGTTGGCCGTCGCTCTCCGCCCTGCTGAGCCATGACGCGCAAACGGCAGCAGCCGGCGTGGTGACGGTGCTGGACGCGCTCTGCCTGGGCGATCTTGGCTTCGATGTGGAGCGGATTAAAACCTTCAAGGAAGGCTTGCTCGACCTCAACGCGATGGAGGGGACCGGTCTGCTCAAGAGCGAGCATTTCCTGCATCTGCGCTGCGAAATGCCGGCACTGGACGTGATCGAACTGGTTGAGCCAGTGGCGCATCATCCGCGCGTGCGCATGGTCAGCTTCATGGATCACTCGCCCGGTATCGGCCAATACGCCGACATGGATCACTATCGCAAACTGCGCCGCCGCGCGGGCAACAGTGAGGCCGATATCGAAGCGCGGATTGAAAAGCTGCACATTCAACGCGCGCAACACCGCACGCCCAACCGTCTCCGCCTGCTGGAGATGTTCCGTGGCCGTGACGTGGCACTGGCCAGTCATGATGACGAGACGGTGGAGAACATCGCCGAGAACGTCGCCGACGGCATCATGATCAGCGAATTCCCCGTCCGCCTCGCCGCTGCGCGCGCCGCGCATGAGAGCGGGATGACGGTGATTGCCGGCGCGCCCAACATCGTCCGCGGCGGCTCGCATTCCGGCAACGTCTCCGCTGCCGAGTTGGTGCGCGAAGGCGTGGTGGATGCGCTGGCCTCCGATTACGTGCCCGCCGCCTTGATCGAAGCCGCCTTCCTGGCCTTCGAACGCTCGATGCTCGGCCTGCCGGAAGCAGTGGCGATGATCACCGATGAGCCGGCGAAAATGGCCAAGCTGGCTGATCGCGGTCGCCTTGAAGTGGGTCTGCGCGCCGACATGGTGCGGGTGCGCAGCTTCATGGCCATTCCCGTGGTGCGTCAGGTCTGGCGCGAAGGTGAGCGGATTTCCTGATGCGTGTTGCCGTCTACTACACCCCTCCGGCGAACGACCCGCTCTGGCTGCTCGGCTGCCAATGGCTTGGCCGTGATCCGGATACCGGGGCATTGTTGACGCAGCCGGACCTGCCCGACATTGCGGCATTGACCGCCGATGCCCGCATGTACGGCTTCCACGCCACCCTCAAGCCACCGATGACCCTGCGCCCCGGTGCCAGTTGGGATGCCGTGGTGACGGCAGCCGACGATCTGGCCAGCCGGATAAAACCGTTCGCCTTGCCCGCGCTGGAAGTGGCTGACCTGCACGGCTTCATCGCCATCCGCGACGCTGAACCCAGCCCGGCCTTGCAGGGGCTCGCCGATGCCTGTGTCGCCGAACTCGACCATCTGCGGGCACCCCCCTCAGAAGCCGAGACCGCCCGACGCAAATCCTCCAAGCTGTCGGCGCGGCAATTGGAGCTGCTGGAACGCTGGGGCTATCCCTATGTGTTCGACACCTGGTTCTTCCACATGACCCTCTCACGCCGCCTGACGGCAGAGGAGCATGCGGTGGTGATGCCGCGCGCCCAGGATTATTTCGCCGAGACGTTGAAGGCACCTCGCATGGTGCGCGAGTTGTGCCTGTTCACCCAGGCCGGGCCGGGTGCCGATTTCATGCTGGCCGAACGGATCGCCTTGCGCGGGTAGCGCGTGGTGATGATGGATTCAAATGACATCGTCATTGCGCACGAAGTGCAGCAATGACGATGTGATATTGGTTCAACCCAAACAAAAATGCCGGACATCTTGCGATGCCCGGCATTTTTATTGAAGCCGACCCGAAGATCAGTTCTTCGTCTGATCGACCAGCTTGTTCTTCGAAATCCACGGCATCATGCCGCGCAGCGTTTCGCCGACGCGCTCGATCTGGTGCGCGGCGTTGATGCGGCGGGTGGCGCGGAACGAGGCCTGGTTGACCTTGTTTTCCAGCATCCAATCGCGGGCGAACTTGCCGGTCTGGATGTCTTCCAGAACGCGCTTCATCTCGGCCTTGGTCTCCGGCGTGATGATGCGCGGGCCGGTGACGTATTCGCCATACTCAGCCGTGTTCGAGATCGAGTAGTTCATGTTGGCAATGCCGCCCTCGTAGATCAGGTCCACGATCAGCTTCACTTCATGCAAGCACTCGAAATAAGCCATTTCCGGCGCGTAACCGGCTTCGACCAGCGTCTCGAAACCAGCGCGGATCAGCTCCACGAGGCCGCCACACAGGACAACCTGCTCGCCGAACAGATCGGTTTCGCATTCTTCCTTGAAGGTGGTCTCGATGATGCCAGCTCTGCCGCCGCCGATGGCCGAGGCGTAGGACAGCGCGATTTCCAGGCCGTTGCCGGACGGGTTCTGATGCAATGCCACCAAGCACGGCACGCCGCCGCCCTTCTGGTATTCACCGCGCACCGTGTGGCCGGGACCCTTCGGTGCGATCATGAACACGTCGATATCGGCGCGCGGGTCGAGCAGGTTGAAATGCACGTTCAGGCCATGCGCGAATGCCAGAGCCGCACCCGGCTTCATGTTGGCATGCAGGCTGTCGCGATACAGATCGCCCTGGCCTTCATCGGGGGTGAGCACCATCACAACGTCGGCCCATTTGGCAGCCGATGCCGGGTCCATCACCTTCAGACCAGCAGCTTCAGCCTTGGCGACGCCGACCGAACCGGGGCGCAGGGCGACGACGAGCTCGGTCGCACCGCTGTCCTTGAGGTTCAGCGCATGAGCATGGCCCTGGCTGCCGAAACCAACGATGGCAACCTTCTTGCCCAGGATCAGGTTCACGTCCGCATCGCGGTCGTAGTAAACGCGCATTAACTCGGTCCTTCTTTTTTCAGTCTTAATTCGCCGCGCATACCACAAAACACGGCGAGGGGAAGAGTAGTGGAGGCTGGTCTGGTGAGACGAACGGCAACACTGCGCTCACAATGACGGGGCAGAAATCAAATCCCCCGCGTACCGCGTGCAATCGCTGCAATCCCGGTGCGGGAGACTTCAGCCAGCCCCAGCGGACGCAGAACTTCGATGAACGCATCGAGCTTGTCGGTCTGCCCGGTCATCTCGAAGACAAAGCTTTCAATGGTGGCATCGACCACGCGGGCGCGGAACGCATCGGCCAAGCGCAGTGCCTCGGTGCGGTTCTGCCCGGTGCCGACGACCTTGATCATCGCCATTTCGCGGGCGATGTGCGGGCCATCTTGCGTGAGATCGGCCACGCGATGCACCGGCACCAGACGATCCAGTTGCGCCTTGATCTGCTCGATCACCATCGTGGTGCCGGAGGTGACGATGTTGATCCGCGAGCGGCCACCATCGCCTTCAACGGCGGCCACCGTCAGGCTGTCAATGTTGTAGCCACGGCCAGAGAACAGCCCGACCACGCGGGCGAGCACGCCGGCTTCGTTTTCCACCAGCACGGAGATCGTGGCAGAGCGGATGGTGGTATCCTGCATAGACGTCATTTTCTTCTTCTCCTGCCGTCTTAAACCAGCGCCATACCGGCGTCGGTCAGGCCCGAACCATCGGAGAGCTGAGAGTCGTGCTCCGGCCCCAGGATCATGTCGTTATGCGCGGCCCCGGAGGGGATCATCGGGAAGCAGTTTTCCTTCTGATCGACACAGATATCGGCAATCACCGGGCCGGGGGCTGCAATCATCGCGCGGATGACGTCATCCAACTGATCCACCGAGGTGGCGCGCATGCCGGTGCCGTTGAAGGCTTCGGCCAGACGGACGAAATCCGGCAATGCTTCGGAATAGCTTTCCGAATAGCGCGAACCATGCAGCAACTCCTGCCACTGGCGCACCATGCCCATATATTGGTTGTTGAGGATGAACACCTTCACCGGCAAGCGATACTGCGTCAGCGTCGCCATTTCCTGCATGTTCATCATGAACGATGCCTCACCGGAAATGTCGATGCACAGCGCGCCGGGGTTGGCCACCTGCATGCCCATCGCCGCCGGCAAGCCATAGCCCATCGTGCCCAGACCGCCCGAGGTCATCCAGCGATTCGGCTGATCGAAGCGGAAATACTGCGCCGCCCACATCTGATGCTGGCCGACTTCGGTGGAGATGAAGGTCTGCTGGCCGGTCTTGGCCTCATGTTCGCGGGTGAGTTCATACAGACGCTCGATGGCGTATTGCGGCTTGATGATGCCGCCCTTCTCATGCGTCTGGGTGTATTTCAGACACTTGATCGACTGCCAGCGATTGATCTGCGCCCACCAATCGGCCAACGCACCGGCATCCGGCGTGGTGGTGTCGGCATCCCAAGCGTCGAGGATGGCTTCCAGCGCCAGCTTGGCGTCACCGACAATGGCGATGTCCACCGGCACGTTCTTGTTGATGCTCGACGGGTCGATATCGATGTGAATCTTGGTGCTGCCGGTGGAGAACGCATTCAGACGGCCCGTCACGCGGTCATCAAAGCGCGCGCCGACATTGAGCATCACGTCACACCCGTGCATCGCCAGATTGGCTTCGTAGGTGCCGTGCATGCCCAACATGCCGAGGAATTTGTCGTCGTTGGACGGATAGGCACCCAGGCCCATCAGCGTGCTGGTGATCGGGAAGCCGGATTTGCGCACCAGCTTGATCAGCAGTTCAGACGCGGCAGGCCCCGCGTTGATCACGCCACCGCCCGAATAGATGATCGGACGCTTGGCGCCCTTCAGAGCCGCCACAGCACGCGCAATCTGCACGGCATCGGGGGCAGTCTGCGGACGATAGGAGCGATGCAGTGTTTCCGGCTTGGACGTATAGGGCGCTTTGCCGATCAGAATATCCTTCGGCAGGTCGATCACCACCGGGCCGGGACGGCCTGATTTGGCGACGTAGAATGCCTCATGCACCACGCGAGCCAAGTCTTCTGCCTTCTTGACGAGGTAGTTATGCTTGGTCGCGGGGCGGGTGATGCCGGTTGTGTCGGCTTCTTGGAAGGCGTCGTTGCCAATCAGATGCGTCGGCACCTGACCTGTCAGGCACACAAGCGGAATGGAATCCATCAGCGCGTCGAGCAGACCGGTGACGGCGTTGGTCGCACCGGGGCCGGAGGTGACGAGCACGCAGCCGACCTTGCCGGTGCTGCGCGCATAGCCTTCAGCGGCGTGCACGGCGGCTTGTTCGTGGCGCACCAGCACGTGACGGATCGCGTTCTGTTGGAAAATCGCATCATAGATCGGCAATACCGCGCCGCCCGGATAGCCGAAAATAACCTCTACGCCCTGTTCCTTCAGGGCGCGCAGCAGGACTTCGGCGCCAGCTTCCATCTCATCGGTGGCAGCGGGCTGGGCGGGGGCGGAGGATGTGATCGTGCTCATGATGGACCTCACCTAGCCCCAATGCTGCAACAGCGTCAACCGAGCGCGTGAATAAAATTGAAAATTTCAGCCCGAACACTTTCCGAATATTGCTCAAGACCGGCACTTCGCGCATGGATCGTATGCAGGCCCGTCTGATCCGCCTTGCTCCCCACCGGCGGACGGTTGCGAAACCATGTGGCCTGACGCTTGGTATATTGGCCACTTGCCTGCACAGCCTGGGCAATGGCGGCCTCCAGAGAGGTTTCGCCGCGCAGATGGGCGGCCAGTTCCGGCACCCCGAGCGCACGCATGGCAGGCAGAGACGGATCGAGACCCTGAGCGAGCAGGCTTGCCACCTCCTCCAGCGCGCCGAGTTCGACCATCGCCGCAAAACGCTGGGCCAAAGCTGCGCGCAATGCCTCACGCGGCGGATCGAGCACAATGGCGCGGAATTCCCACTCGGCGGGCGCATGCGCGGTCGCCTGCCATGCAGCCAGGCTGCGGCCGGTGCTGCGCCACACCTCCCAGGCCCGCGCCACACGCTGGCTGTCGCTGGGGCGGAGTTGGGCGGCGGTGATCGGATCGTCCTCGGCGAGACGGGCATGCAAGGCTGCCGCCCCCTGCTCGGCCAGCATGGCGCGGGCTTCCTCGCGGATGGCGGGATCGGGCTCTGGGATGTCGGCAATGCCGTTGACCAGTGCGCTGAAATACAGCCCGGTGCCGCCGCAGAGGATTGGTATTCCGGGACTTTCGGCCATTTCCCGCAACGCTTCCTGCCGCCACCACGCCATTGATCCCGGCGCAGAGGCGGCTCGCACACCATAGAGTTTATGCGCTACCCGTGCCTCCTCCTCCGGCGACGGGCGGGCGGTGACGATGCGCAATTCGCGATAGACCTGCATGGAATCGGCATTGATCACCGTGCCGCCCAGACGCTCGGCAATGCCAAGGGCGAGGGCGGATTTTCCGCTGCAGGTCGGCCCCGCCACGATCAATGCCCGTCTGTGTTGCACCACGCCTCTTGCCCCTGACGTTGCGCGCTCATAAACGAGCCGCATGGCCACTATTCTCACCCTCATCGCCGACCGCCAAGCCACCACACTCAGCGCCGCTGTCATTCAGCGCGTGTATGACGCCGTGCAGGGCCGCGCGCTCGATATTCTCTCCGACGGCGAAGCCGCCGACATCTCCTGCCTCAATCCGCCCGATGAGCGCGCCATCGAAGCCGCCCTCGAACGGCTGCCGATTGACGCCATCGTGACGAAATCACGCGGACGGCGGAAAGCGGTGCTCGTCGCCGATATGGACAGCACGATCGTCACCGGCGAAACGCTGGATGAATTGGCCGCCTTCGCGGGCATTGGCGAACAGATTGCCGCCATCACCAAGCGCAGCATGAACGGCGAACTCGATTTTGCCCAGGCGCTGCGTGAGCGCGTCGGCATGTTGAAGGGTCTGCGCCTCTCCGCCCTGGAAGAGACCTGGAAAGGCGTGCAGCTGACGCCGGGTGCGCGCGAATTGGTCGGCACCATGCGGGCGCATAACGCCACCACCGCCCTGGTCTCCGGCGGCTTCACCTTCTTCACCGGACGTGTGGCCGAATTGGTGGGCTTTCATGTCCATCGCGCCAACACGCTCATTGATGACGGCGAGGCGCTGACCGGCCAGACCGGGCAGCCGATTCTGGACCGCTATTCGAAGCTGGAAATCCTGCGCGAGCTGGCCGAAGCCCGTGGCGTGCAGATGTCGGCGACACTTGCGGTGGGCGATGGCGCCAACGACCTCGACATGATCCGCGAAGCAGGCCTCGGCGTTGCCTTCCACGCCAAACAGATTGTGGCGCGTGAGGCGAAGGCGCGGGTGGAACACGGCAATCTGCGCGCGCTGCTGTTCGCCCAAGGGTATCGGGCGAGCGAGTTCACCGGGGCGTAAAGGCGGGTCCGGCCTGACCGGCTGCTAAACCGCCGGATAAACCCGTCCATCGAACAACCGCCGCGCCGTGCGCAGATACGCGCCGGAATGCGCCACCCACTGGCCACCTTCCTGCGACACGATGGCGTCCACCGCCAAAATGCCGGAGGGCATGCCGATGCGGATGCGGTCTGCCGGGGCTGTCATCAGACACTCCGCCACCACCGTGCCGCTGATCCGTGCCGCCACCGCCAAACAGAGCGAGGCGGTCAGCGGCAGCGCGCGGTGTGGTTGGCCGTTGGAAATCACCCGGCCCAGCAGATCAACCGCCGCAGCTGTCACCGCCTCTCCGGTCAGCGACACGCCGTCGGCAGGCGGGGCGACGAAGCCGACATACGGCACGGTGCGAATTTTCTTCGCCGCCTCCACCGAGCCTGCAATGCCCATCTTGATCGAACCCTGCACGCGAATGGCGTCAAGCAGCGCCAGAATATCCGGCCGCCCCTCCAACGCCTCGGGCATCTCGGTGCCGACAAGCCCCAGATCCGCCGCGCGGACGAACACGGTGGCGTTGCCCGCATCGACCAGTGAGGCTGCGATGGTGCCGAAGCCTTCGATCTCCAGCACGTCGCGCACATTCCCGCTTGGCAGCAGCTTGCCGGTGGTGGCACCACCCGGATTGACGAAATCCAACCGGATCGCCGCCCCACTGCCGCCGACGCCGGGGATGACGCAATCGCCGTCATAGCGGGCGGCACCATCCTGCACGGCGAAGGTGGAATGGATGATCTTGCCGGTATTGGTGTTGAAAATGCGCACCGTGGTCTGCGTCGCATCGGCAGCGACGGGCACGATGCCCTCATCGACGGCGAACGGCCCCACGGCAGAGCTCATATTGCCGCAATTGCCTTTGTAATCGACGCGGGTGTCCTTGATGCCGATTTGGGCGAATGTGTAATCGATATCGGCATCGTCGCGCGCGGATTTGGCGATCACGCAGACTTTCGACAGCGACGACACCCCACCGCCCATGCCGTTGAGTTGACGGCCATACGGATCAGGTGAGCCCATGGCTGCGGCGAACATGGCGTCCCAGGCGGCGCGATCAGCGGGCAGGTCTGACTGGTGAAAGATGATGGCCTTGCTGGTGCCACCGCGCATAAACACTGCCGGAATGCCGCGTTGGCGCATGTTTTTCTCTCCTTGGATCTTTTCGCTTCGCCGGGATCGCCGTCTCGTGGCAGACATTTGTGCCCTTGCAGTCGCCACAAGGCAACGCAACATCAAACCTGTTATTTTCCTGGAGCCTTTTATGTCGTCCTCCGGTTCTCTCGACCCCGCCTACGCCCTGTGGCTGCAAGACCGACTGACCAGCGGGTTGCTGATGCGCCGCTGTCTGGCCTGGGTGCTGGACATGTTCGTGCTCGGCGCTTTGCTGTTTGTCGGCTGGATGACCGGGATCACCTTCACCGCCATCACGCTCGGCCTGGGCGCGCCGATTTTCGGGATCATCGCGCTGTTGCCGCTGCTGTATGGCTTCATCGCGCTGGTCTCACCGTTGCAGGCCTCGCCGGGACAGGCCGCCTTTGGCCTTGCCGTGGTGCGCAATGACGATCTCGGCCCGCCCATGCCATTGCAGGCGCTGATTTATATGGTCGCCTATCTGATCACCGCCGCATCCGGATTAATCTGGTGTGCTGTTGCACTTGTAACGACCCGTCACCGCACGCTTCACGATATGGTGTCGGGACTTGTGGTTGTTCGACGCTCTGCGCTTGAAACTTATTTGACGCGCGGCCTGTAAGCCTGGAACACTGCGCAAAAGCCCGAGGAGCATCCGCCGCCGTATGAGCTACAAGTCACCCCGTCGGCCGCAGTTCTTCTACACCACGGCACCGCTGCCGTGCCCGTATCTGCCTGGAAAGACCGAACGCAAGGTGGTGACGGAGATCACCGGCCCGGATGCGGAGGCGATGCATGATCGCCTCTCTCGCGCAGGCTTCCGGCGCAGTCACAACATTGCCTATGCGCCGGTTTGCCCCGGCTGCAATGGCTGCGTGCCGATCCGCATTCCGGTGGACCAGTTCGTCATCGACCGCTCGCTGCGCCGGGTGCTGAAATCCAACGCCGAACTCTGGGCCCGCGAAGCCCCGCCGCGTGCGACGGCCGAGCAATATCAATTGTTTCAACGCTACCAATCCGCCCGCCACCACGATGGCGACATGGCGACGATGAGTTTTTACGATTATCGCGCGATGGTGGAAGACACGCCGATTGAGACCAGCGTGATCGAATTCCGCGACGCACATGATCGTCTGGTTGCCGCCTGTCTGACCGATAAATTGGGCGATGGCGTATCGGCGGTCTATTCCTTCTTCGACCCGCTGCTCGAACGCCGCTCGCCGGGCACGTTCATGATTTTGTGGCTGATCCAGCGGGCGCGCGAGATGGGAGTACCACATGTCTATCTCGGCTATTGGGTGCGCGAGAGCCGCAAGATGGCCTACAAGGCGCGGTTCAACCCGAGCGAAATCCTGATCGGCGGGGTCTGGCGCGTGGCACAGAACGAGCTGGAAACCGCCACCGCCGATTTGCAGCCCGATGAGGTGAAGATCAGCATCGGGTGATGCTCACCCCATCCCCGGCCTGAACGCATCCACAATCCGGCGCATGCCGCCTGCTTCGTCGCGCAGCAGCACATCGAATCGCACCCCCGCTTCACCATGCCCCGGATTTTCCGCCATCCACGCCTCTGCCGCCGCACAGAGCCGGGCGATTTGGCGCAGGCTGAGGGCATAGGCGGCTTCTGCCAAACTTGCGCGTTGTTTTACCTCGATAAATACCAACAACGCGCCACGCTCAGCGATCAGGTCCAGCTCCCCCACCGGCGTGCGCACACGCTGGCCGAGAACCTGCCATCCTTCCGCCATGAGCGCCTGTGCAACCTGCCCCTCGGCGACAACGCCGCGTGCGTGTGCCACGATGCCGCGCTGGCGATGAAAAGGGCTGGGTGAGTCCATGGGAGGATGTGTCATCAGGACGAGGTTTTCAGCATCGTGACGCAATGGCATGCTCCGCGAGACCTAGGGAAAATGCGCATGCGCTGGCTCGCCCTTGCTCTCATGATGGGTTTATTGATCCTGCCGGGGCCAGGCTCCGCGCAGAGTGCTGGCGCGCGCGGTGTGGTGATTGCCAGCGAAAAGGCCGCGAGTGAGGCAGGGCTTGCGATACTGCGCAACGGTGGCTCTGCCGCTGATGCGGCGGTGGCTGCGGCTCTGGTGCTGGTCGTCGTCGCCCCGCAAAGTGCCAGTCCGGGCGGTGATGGCGCGGCGTTGTCCTACACGGCCAGTGACCGCAGCGTGGAAGCCTGGGACGGCACCGCCACCGCGCCCGCCGCAGCCGGTTCTGACCTGTTCCTTGGCCGCGACGGCCGCCCGATGACGCTCGATGCCGTGCGCCCTGGTGGGCGGGCGGTGGGTGTGCCGGGGGCGATGCGGATGCTGGAGGCGCTGCATAAGGCGCATGGCACGCTCACCTGGGCACAACTGGCCACTCCGGCCATCGAGATGGCCCAAAAGGGCTTCTCGATCTCCCCCGCCCTCGCGCGGGCCATCGCCGAGACAGATGCAGCCCCGTTGCCAGACCGGCGCGGCGATCTGCGCCCGAATGCAGCCACGCCGAATGCCGCCACACCCAACGCCACCACCATTCTGCGCAATGCCCCCTTGGCGGAGATGCTGCAGCAAGTGGCGGCGAGTGGAGCGGATGCGGTGATGCGCGGCAGCGTCGCCACCGACATCGCCACCCTTGTGCGCAATGATGCCAGCCCCGGCCTGCTGACCGCCGACGACCTTGCCGCCTACACCACGCCACCGCGCAAGCCGCTCTGCACGCCCTATCATGGCTTGCTGGTGTGCAGCCCCGGCGGGGCATCGCTGGGCGGGGTGGAATTGGCGCGCAGCCTGGGTGTGCTCGACCACACACCGCTGCCCCGCCTTGACCCTGCCGGCGCGCAGGCGAGCATGTTGCTGCTGCGGGCATGGCAAGCCAGCCGACATGAGGTTGCCGCCAGCCTGACCGACAGCGAATTCGCCCCCGACGTGATCGCCACCCTGACCAACCCGGTGCGGCTGGCAGCCGATGCGCGTGCGTTGGAGACCCGCCTCAGCAAATCCGCACCGATTGCCGCCGCCACTGACCCGAGCCCGATGCTGGCCCCTGAGACATCCGGCGCGGTGGTGCTGGCCGTTGATGGGCAGGGCAATGCGGTCAGCCTGAGCCTCAGCCTGCATTCGCGCTTCGGCGCACGTCTGTTGGTGCACGGTTTTGCGCTCAATGACGCACTCGCCGGCTTCGCCCCGCAACTAGCCATTGACGGCCACGCTATGCCCAACCGCGTCGAAGGCGGCAAACGCCCGCTTTCGGCGATGGCACCGACCATCGTGCTCGACCCGCATGGGCGGCTGCGCTTTGTCGTCGGTGCCGAGGCGGGTGAGGAAGGTGTGGCACAGGAGGCGCAGATGCTGTTGCACGCCATCGATTTTCACCAATCGCCGAGCGCCGCCACCGCCGCCCCGATGTGGCGTCTGCGCGATGGCGCGTTGGAGTTGGAAGACGGCGTGGGCGCGCGATTGCTGCTCGATCTGCTGCGCCAATCCGGCACCGCCCCGCGTCTGGTGCCACGCGCAGGCCATGCCGCGCTGATTGCCTGGTTCGAGTCCGGTGCCGAGGGCGCACCCACCATGCCCGCCGAGATGGGCTTCGGGCGGCAATAAGCCTTCCCCTGGCCGGTGCCGCCTGATACCCAGACGCCATGCAGGATTTGGCACTTTATATTCACTGGCCGTTCTGCTTGGCCAAATGCCCGTATTGCGACTTCAACTCGCATGTGCGCGAGCGGATCGATCAGACCCGCTTTGCCGCCAGCCTGCGCCGCGAACTCGCCTGGGAAGCCGCCCGCATCGGCCCGCGCCGACTGGTGTCGATCTTTTTCGGCGGTGGCACACCCAGCCTGATGGAGCCGCAGACCGCCGCTGATCTGATCGCCGATGCCAAGCGGTTGTTCCCCCCTGTCGATGACCTGGAAATCACCCTCGAAGCCAACCCGACCAGCGTGGAAGCTGCCCGTCTGGCCGCCTTCCGCGATGCGGGCATCAATCGCGTCTCACTCGGCGTGCAGAGCCTCAATGCCGAGGATCTGCACAGGCTGGGCCGCCAGCATTCCGTCGCGCAGGCCATTGCCGCCCTGGAAGTGGCGCGCGGCCTGTTCAGCCGGGTCTCCTTCGACCTGATCTACGCCCGCCCCGGCCAATCACTGGCGGCATGGCGGCAGGAATTGCGGCAGGCTTTGGGATTCGGCGGCGAGCATTTGTCGCTCTATCAACTGACCATCGAACCCGGCACCGCCTATGAGGCGCTGCATCGGCGTGGCGAGATCGTGCTGCCGGAAGACGAGCTTGCCGCTGAACTCTACGACGCCACCGGTGAGGAGGCCGCGCGCTTCGGTCTGCTGCCGTATGAGGTGTCAAACTACGCCAAGCCCGGCCAGGAGAGCCGCCATAACCTGGTTTATTGGCGCTATAGCGACTATGCCGGCATCGGCCCCGGTGCGCATGGCCGCCTGTTGCTTGACGGCAAGCTGCACGCCACCACCCGCCACCGTGCGCCCGAGCCTTGGGCGGAATTGGTGGAGGCGCACGGCCACGGCACGCGCGGCGAGGAGCTTGTCTCGCCCGTCGATCAGGCGCGCGAGATGTTGCTGATGGGGCTGCGGCTGTCTGAAGGCGTGCGGGCGGATCGTTTCCTTGCGCGAACAGGTCTTCCCCTGGAAGACAGGCTTGACCCGCACACTCTGCGCGCCGCAGAAGAGGCACACTATGTTACATGGGATGGTGCGGTCCTGCGCGCCACCGGGGAAGGCCGTAAGCGTCTCGACGCGCTGCTTGCTGCTCTGGTGTGCTAGGCCGACTGTTTCATCGGGGAGATTGCATGTCTGTGCGGTTGCTGCTGTCTGTGGCGTTGCTGTGTCTTGCGGGATCAGCCTGGGCTGACGTGCAGCCGGTGTTCTCTAACACCGGACCCGATGCGGCGAATTATGGTGCCGCCGAGCATTACCCGATCAGCACCACGCAGGGCATCAACACCCAGCGCAACATCGTGGGCAATTACAGCCATTTCGATCAGCTCCGCCCCTTCCACACGATCACCGCCGCCCCCAAGCACAGCCCGTTGCAGCGCGCCGAGCAGGAACTTGATCTGGCCTATGATTTCCAAGGCAAGACGACCACGCTGTCTGAATATCTCGATCACACCCCAGCCACCGGGCTGTTGATCCTGCAGGATCATACGATCCTGTTTGAACATTACCAATATGACCGCTCCGACCAGGACCGCTTCACCTCGCAATCAATGGCCAAGACCTTGGTCGGGCTGTTGGTGGGCATGGCGATCCATGACGGCCGCATCTTGTCGCTGGATGACACCGTATCGGCTTATGTGCCAGCGCTGGCCGACCACGAGGCCGGGCGCGCGACACTGCGTTCATTGTTGCAGATGTCCAGCGGCCTGGATTTCCACGAAGTCTATAACGGCCATGACGACATTATGCGCCTTGGCCGCGCCCTGATGCGCCCGGCAGGGGAGAGTGCCACCGACATTGTTGGCGATTTCAACACCCGCATCGCACCACCGGGGGCGCGGTTCAATTATTCGGGGCTGGACACTGAATTGCTCGGTTTGGTGCTCACCCGCGTGACCGGCCAATCGCTGTCAGAATTGGTGAAAACCCGGATTTGGGATCCAATCGGGGCCGAGGCTGATGCCTCTTGGATTGTGGATTCGCACGGCCAGGAAGTTGCCTATTGCTGCTTCAACGCCGTGCTGCGCGACTGGGGCCGCCTGGGTGCGATGCTGGCGCAGGATGGCAAGTGGAATGGCAAGCAGATCATCCCGAAGGAATGGCTGATCGCTTCGACACAGCAAAGCGCGGCCAGTCTGGCCGCCGGGACAAACGGACATAAACTCGGCTACGGCTATCAAATCTGGCTGCTGCCGGGGGATCGGCGGCAATTCGCGCTGATCGGCATTTACGGCCAGACCATCCTCATCGATCCGGCGCGCCATGTGGTGCTGGTGCAAACCGCCGTGCTGCCACGGGCAACCGACCCCACCGCCCGCCAGGAATTGCTCACCCTGTGGCAAGCGCTGGTGGCGCGGATGGACGCGCAATAGAGGCGTAAGACACCCAAGGACGGATCAGCACAACGCTGTCCGCCCTTCGATTGTGTCACATCACGCCAGAATAGCAGCTTCGTCGAAGTCCAGACGCGGCAAGCGCCCCATGACGCCTTCCGGATCACCATAGCCCAGATTGATCAGGAAATTGGACTTCCAGCCGGACTCGGCGAAGAACGCCTCGTCCAGTTTCGCCTTGTCGAAACCGCTCATCGCACCGCTATCGATGCCGAGCGCGCGCGCGGCCATGATCAGATAGCCGCCCTGGAGCGTGGAGTTGCGGAACGCAGTTTCCTGCGCCAGCGCCTCATTGCCCACAAACCAAGCCCGCGCATCGACATGCGGGAACAGCTTGGGCAGGTGGTCGTAGAATTTCGGGTCATAGGCAACAATCACCGTCACCGGCGCGGTCATGGTCTTGTTCAGATTGCCCGCCGACAACGCAGGCTTCAGCTTTTCCTTGCCTTCAGTGGTGCGCACGAAGACGAAACGGGCGGGCGAGGAATTGGCCGAGGTGGGGCCGAACTTCAGCAGATCATACAGCGCCTGCAGATCGGCGTCGCTCACCAGACGGTCAGTCCATTTGTTCTGCGTCCGCGCGGCGCGGAAGAGGGCATCAAGGGCGTTTGAATCGAGGCTCATGGCAGATCCTTTTCGTTTGTTGCCAAACGACTAGCAGAGAAAAGGGTGAAACGAAAGCGTTAAGCCAAAACCTGCTCAACGCGCTGCACTTCCGGCACATAGTGGCGCAGCATGTTTTCGATGCCGTGCTTGAGAGTGGCCGACGAGGACGGGCAACCGCTGCAGGCACCCTGCATGCGCAGGCGCACCACGCCGTCACGATAGCCGTAAAAAACGATGTCGCCACCGTCAGACGCCACAGCCGGGCGCACGCGGGTGTCGAGCAATTCCTTGATCTGCGCCACCACGTCTGCATCGGCGGGCGAGACGTCTTCTTCCGCCGCGTCTGCCTGGCCTTCGATCACCGGGCGACCGGCGACGAAATGCTCCATGATGGCACCCAGCACCTGCGGACGCAGCGCTGACCATTCCACATCGTCATTCTTGGTCACGGTGACGAAATCACCGCCCAGGAACACCCGTGCAACGCCGGGCAGTGCGAACAGCGCCTGCGCCAGGATGGACGGCTTGGCAGCATCGGGGCTGGCGAAATCGGCGGTGCCTTGGCCCATCACATCCCGACCCGGCAGAAACTTCAGCGTTGCGGGGTTGGGTGTGCCTTCGGTTTCGATGAACATGTGACGTTCCTGCAATGTGGACCAACGCGGTCCTGTCGCCTGAAAATCGTCCCGCGCGGGTCGAAGTGCAAGCCCTACCGCCTGGATTGTATTTCGTAAAACGCATCGCTGGCGACAAATACTGGCAGCTCTGCTAGAGCGCGCGCATGCAAATCACCCGCCGCACCCTGCTGGCCGCCCTCGCCACCCTGCCGATGGCGCGCGTTGCCCGTGGTGAGACGGTGCATCGGCTGACGATCTTGCATGTCAACGACATCCATTCCCGCCACGATGCCGTCGATAGCCGGGCCTTGAGCTGCAAGGCGGGCAGCCGCCCGGATTGCCTCGGCGGCACCGCCCGGCTGGCCACCGCGCTGTTCACCGACCGCGACGCCGCCCGCTCGGTGGGGCGGGAGGTGATGCAGCTTGATGCCGGGGATCAGTTCCAGGGCAGCCTGTATTACACCGCCTGGAAGGGCGAGGTGGAATTGGCGGTGGCGCATGCCTTCGGCACCGAGGCGATGACGGTGGGCAATCATGAATTCGACAACGGCCCCGACACGCTGGCCCGCTTTGTGCGCGGCGCGACATTCCCGGTGCTGTCGGCCAATATCGACGCCTCGGCTGAGCCATCGCTGGCGGGACTGCTGCGCCCTTCGGTGATGTTCAGCCGTGCCGGGCTGAAGATCGGCGTGGTGGGAGCGACGACATTGCAGACCGCCACCACCTCCTCCCCCGGCCCGCATATAAGTTTCTCCGATCCTGCTGCCGCACTGGCCACGCAGGCGGCGCAATTGCGGGCGCAGGGGGCGCAGGTGGTGATCGCGTTGTCGCATCTGGGGGTGGAGCAGGACCGGCGGCTCGCCGGGCATGTGCCGGGAGTGGACGCCTTTATCGGCGGACATTCGCACACGCTGCTGTCTGACAGCGAAGCCGGGGCTGCGGGTCCGGCGCATGAGATGATCACCGGCCCGGCGGGCTCGGCCATAGTGGTGCAGGCGGCGTGTTATGCGCGCTATTTCGGTCGGCTTGACCTCGATATTGACGCCCAGGGCCGCATTCTGGCCGTCGGCGGCGATGTGCGCCATGTCGGTGGCGATCTGGCGGAGGAGCCGCGCGTGGCGGCGATTATCGGCCATTATTCCGCCCAACTCGACACCGTGCGTCGCCGCGTGGTGGGCAGGGCACCGGCGGCGATTGATGTGACTTCCTGCCGGATGGCCGAATGCAGCTTCGGCAATTTCATCACCGACGCCCTGCTTGCCGCCACACCATCAGCCGATGTGGCGCTGTTCAATGGCGGCGGCATGCGCACCGGTCTGCCTGCGGGTGAGATCACCTTGGGCGACGTGCTGACCGCCCTGCCCTATGGCAACACCATCGCCACCGTGCAGGTGACGGGTGCGGATCTACAGGCGGCGTTGGCCAATGGCGTGGCGCGCGCCGGCTTGGGGGCGTTTCCACAGGTGGGGGGAATGCGCTTCGTGTGGTCCCCATTGGCCCCGGCCAATGCGCGGCTCAAGCGGGTGGAGATCCGCCAGCACGATGGCAGCTACGCCGCACTGGACCCGGAGCGGCTATATACGGTTGTGACCAATAATTTCATGCGCACCGGCGGCGACGGCTACACGATGCTGCGCGAGCATGGCCGCAACGCCTATGACACCGGGCCGGGCGTGGACGAGATCGTGCAACAGGCCATCGCCCGCCTGGGCCGTTTCGCCCCTCAGCTTGAAGGGCGCATTACCGCTGAGTGACGCCTGCTAATGCGCGCCGGGCGAAGGCTGGTTCGGCTGCAGCGGCAGACGTGGTTCCGGCGCACGGGCCACTTCAAGCGCGGTATCGCCGCCGGTCGGGCAGGCGCTGATCGCCAGATAGGGTTCCGGATCGATCGCGCGGCCATTCACCCGCACTTCGAAATGCAGATGCGCCCCATGGGCATGGCCGGAGGTGCCGACATTGCCGATCTCCTGCCCCATCGCCACTTCGGTGCCGCTGCGCAGTCCACGCGCAAATTTCGACAAATGGGCATAGCGCGTCACCGTGCCATCGGCATGACGCAGGTCGATCATGTTGCCGTAGCCAAAATAGACGCCGGTGAAAATCACCGTCCCAGCCGCCGCCGCACGCACTGGCGAGCCATAGGGTGCGGTGAGATCAACGCCCGAATGATACTTGGAAAAGCCGCGCGAAACCGTTTTCAATTGGGCGGCTGGCATCAGCATCGATCCGCAAGCGCCATCCGACGCCCGCGCCATCGGTGCGCTGAAAACCAGCAGACCCAGGATTGTTACCGCAGAAACAATTCGTGAGAATTTTTGCATTCCGCCCCGGTAGCACGACAACGCGCGCACGCCAAGCGTTGAATGCAGATCAGCCCGCCGCCACGCAATCGCCGCACACCCCTTCGGCCTCGATGGTGCTGCGCTCCAGCCGGAAGCCGACTCGGGCTGCGGCATCGGCCAGCGCATGGCTGATTGCGTGATCTTCCAACTCCGTCACCCGCTTGCACTGCTTGCAGATGAGAAACTGCGCCGCATGTGTATGGGCATGTTCCGGACCATGCACCCCATCACCGATACAGCCGACAAAAGCGGCCAATCGCTCCACGCGGTGAATAAATCCCTGCTCGACAAGAAATTCCAACGCCCTGTAGACCGTCGGCGGCGCCGATGGGCCGCGCACACCGCGGAGCTTTTCCAGCAGGTCATAGGCGCCGGACGGAGATGGGGACTCAAGGATCAAGCCCAGCACATCGCGCCGCAATTCGGTCAGCTTCGCCCCCTTCTTGGCGCAGCGGGCTGCGGCGAGGTCGAGCAATTGGCGCGTGGTGGGTGAGAATCCGTCGGGCATAATGTGAATATACGACAAAAGGAGCCAAACATCATGGCCACCATCTTCGAAAAGCTACGTTTCAACAGCCGTGGCCTGATTCCGGCGATTGCCCAGCAGCACGACACCAAAGACGTGCTGATGCTGGCATGGATGTCACGTGAATCCATCGAAGAGACTTTGGCCACCGGCCGCGTGACCTATTACAGCCGCTCGCGGCAGGCGCTGTGGCGCAAGGGCGAAAGCTCGGGGCAGACGCAGATGCTGGTGGATATGCGGCTGGATTGCGACGGTGACGCGCTGTTGCTGATGGTCGATCAGGTGGGCGTTGCCTGTCACACCGGGCGGCAGAGCTGCTTCTATCGCGCCCAGCGCGACGGCTTGCTGGAAGAGATCATGAAGCCGGAAGTCAGCCAGGAAGAACTTTACGGCAAGCATAAGCACAAGCACGCATGAGCAATCTGGTCCCCGTCACACTCGTCACCGGCTTTCTGGGCACCGGCAAGACCACGCTGCTGAACCACATGCTGCGCCAGCCGGAATTCGCGCGCACGGCGGTGCTGGTCAATGAGTTCGGCGAGATCGGGCTGGACCATGAATTGGTCCAGGCGGTGGAGGGCGACACTGTTCTGCTCGCCGCCGGTTGCCTGTGCTGCACCGTGCGCGGCGATCTGTCGCGTGCCCTGGACGAACTCGCCCCGCGCGCGCTGTCGGGTGAGATTGTGCGGGTGATCATCGAAACCACCGGCTTGGCCGATCCCGCGCCGATCATCGGCACCTTGACCTCGGTGCCCTCGGTTGTGCTGCGCTATCGGCTGGATGGGGTGGTGACGCTGGTGGATGCGATGTTCGGCCTGACACAATTGGCCGAGCATGTGGAAGCCGCCCATCAGGTGGCGGCGGCTGATCGGCTGGTGATCACCAAATCCGATCTGGCCGACCCGACGGAACTGATCGCCCGCCTTGCCAGCCTGAACCCGACCGCCCGCATCGTGCTGGCCGATCAAGGCCGGGTGACGGCCGCTGATATGCTTGATATCGGCCTCAATCGCACCAATCCGGCGGCGTGGCTGGGCATGGCGAATGACGATGATCACCATGACCATCACCATGACCATCACCATCATCACGATGTGAACCGCCACGATGCGCACATCACAGCGCATAGCTTTGTCTTCGACACGCCGTTGCACTGGCAGGGCTTTGGCACGTGGCTGGAAATGCTGGCCTCCACGCGCGGCGATCAATTGCTGCGGGTGAAGGGTATTTTGGACCTGCATGGGCAGGATCGACCGGTGGTGATCCACGGCGTGCGGCAGTTCTTCCACCCGCCGGAATTGCTGCCGTCTTGGCCCGAAGGCCAGAAACGTCAGAGCCGGGTGGTGTTCATCGTGCGCGACCTGGACCGAGCATCGCTGCTCAAGGGCATCCAGGCGTTCGAGGAATCTGCGATCTAGGACGCCGACACTTTCGCCCGATGCGGGATTTTCTTGCATCGGGCCAGTGGCTGTGGCCTATGCTGGTCGATGGATTCATCCCCCTCCCTGTCAGCATCTGAGACGGTCTCCGCCAATTTGCGGATGATCCTGCGCGGGCTGTTGGCAGCCTTGGAGGCGTGGAAGGTGGAGCCGAGGCTCGCCTTTGTGCTGTATCGCCGGATCAGCGAAACCTTCGACCGGATTGAACGGATGCTGGTGCGCTTGCGCGCCGGCAAGCTGTGGCGGGTGACGCAGCGGGTGCAGGCTCAGAGGCGGTGTGGGCGCGTGGCGGGCCGTGGGCTTGCCCTTCCGCGCCGGTTCGGCTGGCTGGCGCAGGCGGGCGGATATCAGGCGGCGGCGTTCGGGTCGCAGTTGCAGACAGAGTTGAACACGCCGGAGATGGTTGCATTGCTGGCGGCGTCACCGCAGGCGGGGCGCATTTTGCGGCCCTTGTGTCGGGCATTGGCGATGCAATGGCCGGGGAAGACGACCAAAGCAGCGACAAAATGCGGCAAGACCAAGCGGCGCATCCGTCCGCCCCGCGCGAAGCCGGAGCCATTCAAAATTCCGCTACCACGTGGCGTGCTCTCAGCCGCAAGGCGGGCGGGTTTTGGAAAGCTCTGCTAGGGCTTGCGCAGAGAGGCGATTTGATTGTTCCGCTTTGTTATTGATCGACAGACACCGCCAACAGAAGGGTCGCCACGGAAACGCAATCCGGGCCGAATAAAGGCAGAATTTTGTCAATCTCTTTACATCAGTTTAACGTCCCGGCGACGATGCTGTGATGCCGACTGGGCTTTACAGGGAGGCAAGTGATGGAGTTGCCTCCGATGTTTTCAAGCACCGATAACACCCGCTTCCCTGAACCCAGCCTGGATGCTTGGCTGGCTGATCCGTTGATCCGCGACGTGATGGCCAGTGATCGGGTGACGGAGACGGATATGCTGCTGTTGTTCCGGGGCGTGGCACTGCGGCGCGAGGCGGCGTCAATCGGCGTCGGGCGTCAGGCCAAGCCGGGCGAATAGGTCGATCAGCACCAAATTCACGTTGAACTTGAAGTCATCGCCCGCCAGCACGGTGTCCAGCGCCCGCCCGATTGGCCAAAGTTCGAAGCTCTCCACCTCGCCATCGGCAGCCTGCGGGACGCAATCTTCTGGTATATCAAGGTCGTAGCAGAACAGCACGTCCCGCCGCAGCCCTTCCGGGCGCTGCATTGTGTAGCTGATCTGGGCGCGCAATGTGGCACGGGCGGCAAGGTCCGGCGGAATGGCGGCTTCTTCACCGGCTTCCTTGATCAGCGTCTCCATTGCTGACATGCCCGCCGAGACGCCACCGGCGACGATGTGATCGAGCTTGCCGGGATCGAGCGCCTTATTCGCCGCCCTTCGCGCCACCCACAGATGCAGACCATCCGCCCGGCGCACCAAGCCGTTCAGGTGAACGCCCACCGCCGCAATCCCGAAAGCGGGCAGCGCGCCGCGATCAATGGTGGTCAGCACCGGGCCATCCAACGCCGCGCGCACATCGAACGCCTCGCGCCGATGCCGATAGAAGCCCATCGCCGAGATCGCCTGAGCAATCTCCGGCAGCACCGCTGCGCGATCAGCCGATAGCACCACCGCCTCGCCGGTGTCGGCCACCGACGGAAAGGCCAGCAAAGGCGGCAGGATTTTGGGGTCGATCCAGCCGACATGCTGGTCGCCGATGAGGAATTTCCGCCGCCCGGCAGGCAGTTGAACGTTGTTGCAGAGGTCGATATGGCGTTGCAGAGCTGGGTACATGGTCACTCATGGTGTCGGGCCGAGATGATTGCTGCAACCCACCAATGCACTTGGGCAGCACGGCAGACTTTGCAATCTCTGCCGCGAGTGCCACATCCAGCACATGAAAGCTTCTCCTCCCGCTGCCGCCAGCCCGCTCGACCGACCGACCTGGCAGACCATCCGTGACCTGCTGCCCTATCTCTGGCCGAAAGGTGAGACCGGCGCGCGGGTGCGCGTTGTACTGGCCACGGCCTGCTTGGTGCTGGCCAAACTCGCCAATGTCTACGTGCCGATTGTCTACTCGCAAGCGGTGGACATGCTGGGCAAGGCACCGGCGATGATTGTCATCCCTGTCGGCCTGATCGGCGGCTATGGCCTGTTGCGGGTGGCAAGTTCGGCGTTCGGTGAATTGCGCGACGCGATTTTCGCCTCGGTGCAACAGGGCGTGGTGCGCAAAGCGGGCATGCAGAGCTTCCGCCACATGCACCGCCTCTCACTGCGCTTCCATCTCGACCGGCAGACCGGCGGATTGTCGCGCAGCTTGGAGCGCGGCACGGCGGGCATTGAGCAGGTGCTGCGTCTGGCGGTGTTCAACATCCTGCCGACGCTGTTCGAGGTTGTGCTGGTGACGCTGATTTTGTGGAAAATGTTCGACTGGCGCTTCGCCGCCGTCACGTTTGTCGCTGTCGGGCTGTATCTGTTCTTCACCGCAGGCTTCACGAATTGGCGGCTGAAATTCCGCCGCGTGATGAACGAGACCGACAGTGATGCCCGCACCAAGGCGCTGGACTCGCTGCTCAACTACGAGACGGTGAAGTATTTCGGCAATGAGGCGCACGAGGCCACCCGCTACGACGCCTCACTCGCCCGCTATCAGCGGGCTGCGGTGAAAAGCCAGGTGACACTGAACATGCTCAACATGGGCCAGGCAGCGATCATCGCGGTGGGTTTGGCCATCGTCATGCTGATGGCGGCCCAGGGCGTGAAAGACGGCACGATGACGGTGGGCAAGTTCGTCCTCGTCAACACCTATCTGATCCAGCTTTATCAGCCGCTGAACTTCATCGGCTTCGTCTATCGCGAGATCAAACAGGGGCTGGTGGACATGGAATACATGTTCCGCCTGCTCGGCACCCAGGCCGAGATCACCGATCGCCCCGGCGCTGCGGCACTGCCGGTGACGCATGATGCGACGGAAGTTGAATTTGAAAACGTCGTCTTCGGCTATCGAGCAGACCGCACCATCCTGCACGGCTTGTCCTTCACCGTACAGCCCGGTCAGACGGTGGCCATTGTCGGTCCCACCGGGGCGGGCAAGAGCACCATCTCGCGGTTGCTGTTCCGCTTCTACGACGTGAACTCGGGTGCGGTGCGGATTGATGGGTGCGATGTGCGTGACATCACCCAGGCCTCGCTGCGCGCCTCCATCGGCGTGGTGCCGCAGGACACGGTGCTGTTCAACGACACCATCCGCTACAACATCGCCTATGGCCGCCCTGGTGCCTCGGATGCCGAGGTTGAGGAAGCCGCCCGCCTCGCCCAGGTGCATGATTTCGTGCTGCGCCTGCCGGAGGGCTACAACACCCGCGTGGGCGAGCGTGGCCTGAAGCTGTCCGGCGGTGAGAAGCAGCGTGTGGCGATTGCCCGGACGATTCTGAAAAATCCGCGCATCCTCATTCTTGATGAGGCCACCAGTGCGCTCGACACCGCCACCGAGCAGGAAATCCAGGCAGCCTTGCGCAGCCTGGCCCATAACCGCACCACGCTGACCATTGCGCATCGCCTCTCAACCGTGGTGGATGCGGATCAGATTCTGGTGCTGGATCAAGGCGTGGCTGTCGAGCGTGGTACACATCACGAGTTGTTGGCCTCGGGTGGGGTCTATGCACGGATGTGGGCATTGCAGGCCGAACAGAACGATATGCAGGCTGCGGCCTGAGTGTGGAGTTGAACATGAGCGAATCCGAAACCGAACTCTCCGGTGCCCCTGCCGATCTCAGCCACGCAGGTGCTGTGGTCGATAAAGCCATTGAATTCATGATCGGCCAGAATATCTCGTCCATCGCCGTCGCCTCCGCCCTGCTCGGCGGGGCTTTGGGCATGCTGACGCGGGCAATGGAGGACGAGTCGATCATCAACGTTCTGCACAACGCCATCGAAAGCGTGCGGGCTGGCGAGTTCCGCGGCCAGGAAGACAGCCACGAAGGCCATAATCACTGAGCAAAACATGTCCCCCATTCCCTATTCGCCTTGACGCGACCGGGGGATTTGGACATAACCCGCGCCTGATAATTTTTCCGGTGCCCGCAGCCGTGGTGCACCCGTGTCGATCAAGGAAGTTCTCGATGTCTCGCCGCTGCGAAATCACGGGCAAGGGTGTGCTCTCTGGCAACAATGTCAGCCACGCCAACAACAAGACCCGCCGTCGGTTCCTGCCGAACATTCAGGTCTCGTCGATGCTGTCCGATATCCTCGGTTCGAGCGTCACGATGCGCCTGTCCACCCGCGGCATCCGCACGGTGGAACATAATGGTGGTATTGACGCCTATCTGCTCAGCACCCCGAACAGCAAGCTGACTTCTGAAGCGCGCGAAATGAAGCGTCGCATCTTGAAGGCCGCCGCCAAGAAGGCTGCCAAGGCTGCTGCCTAAATTTTAGCCTACACGGCTGATACGAATACGGACGCCCTCGGGCGTCCGTTTTTGTTTTGGGGGCATGCCGTTGGCCCCAGCGGGTCGTGGACCCGCCCTACGTGATGGCTTCATATGGTGGATACGAAAACGGACGCCCAAGGCGTCCGTCTTTGTTCGCAGGGCGGGTCGACGACCCGCCTCTATGCCGCCCTCAGACGCTCACAGAGCCACCTTCAGCTTCGCCCCCAGCTCACCGATCACGCCGCGACGGAAGACCATCACACAGGCGACGAAGATCACGCCTTGGGTGATCGTCACCCATGAGCCGAACGGGGCCAGATAGAATTCCAACGTGTTGACGATCACCGCGCCCACCACCGGGCCAAAGATCGTGCCCAGGCCACCGAGCAGCGTTGTCAGCACGATGGTGCCGGAGGCCTGCCACGTCACGTCAGACAGCGTGGCAATGCCGAACACCAGCGACTTCATGCCACCCGCCGCACCGGCGATGAAGGTGGAGAGCACGAAGGCCATCAGCTTGTATTGCTCCACCCGATACCCCAGCGAGATCGCCCGCTGCTCGTTCTCGCGGATGGCCTTGAGCACTTGGCCGAACGGCGAATGAATGACACGGAAGATGCCGAAGAAGCCGAGCAGGAACACGCCAACCACGACCCAGTAGATCGCCATGTCATTGGTCAGCGGCAGCACGCCCAGCAGCGCCGGACGCGGCACCTGCTGAATGCCGTCCTCACCACCGGTGAAAGACATCTGCGTGCACAGGAAGTAGGTAAATTGTGCCAGCGCCAGGGTGATCATCGAGAAATAAATCCCCTGACGGCGAATGGCGATGGCACCAAACACCAGCCCCATCCCCGCTGCCACCGAGCCCCCCAGCAGCACGCACAGCTCAGCCGACAAACCCCAATGCTTGGCACCATAGGCCGCCAGATAACAGCCCATGCCGAAATAGGCGGAATGGCCGAACGAGAGCAGCCCGGCATAGCCGATCAGCAGATTGAAGGCGCAGGCGAACAGGGCGAAGCACAGCACCTTCATCAAAAACACCGGATAGACCATCATCGGTGCGACCACGAACAATGCGATCATCACCAGCAGAGCCACCACTTGCGGACGGGAAAATCCCCAAATCGTCGTGTTCATTTCAGCTCGCCTTTCCGAACAGACCGGCCGGACGGGTGAGCAGCACCACGATCATCAGCACGAAAACAACCACTCCCGACGCCTCGGGATAGAGAAACTTGGTGAACCCTTCGAGCAGCCCCAATCCAAAGCCCGTCAGGATCGAGCCGAGGATGGAGCCCATGCCGCCGATCACCACCACGGCAAACACCACGATGATCACATCAGAGCCCATATTGGGGTTTACCGAATAGACAGGTGCCGCCATCACCCCCGCCAACGCCGCCAGCGCAACGCCTGCGCCATAGGTCAGTGTGACCAGACGTGGCACGTTCACGCCGAAGCTTTGCACCAGCGCTGCATTCTCCGTCGCCGCCCGCAAGGTGGCACCGATGGGGGTCTTTTCCAGCACCAGCCACGTGGTGATGCAGATGATGAACGATGCCACCACCACCCACAGGCGATAGGTCGGCATGATCATGAAGCCCAACCGCGTCGCTCCACGCAGCGATTCCGGCACCGAATACGGCAGACCGGAGGAGCCGAACTGGTTGCGCGCCAAGCCTTCCACGATCAGCGCAATGCCGAAGGTGAGCAGCAGGCCATAGAGGTGATCGAGCTTGTAAAGCTTGCTGATCATCGTGCGTTCGAGCAGCACGCCGAAGGCGCCAACGATCAACGGCGCGATGAGCAGGCTCGGCCAATAGCCAATGCCGAGATAGTTCAGCAGGAACCACGCCACCACGGCGCCCAACATATACAGCGCGCCATGGGCGAAGTTGATGATGTTGAGCAGGCCAAAGATCACGGCCAACCCAAGAGACAACAGCGCGTAAAACGCACCGTTGACCACACCGAGCACGCCTTGCCCGAGGATCGGGCCGAGGTTGTATCCGAACACCATCAGCATAAGGCAATCATCCAACTGGAATTGCTCCCGGAGCCCTGCGCTCCGGGAGATTTCATAAGCAGATCAGGACTTGATCAGCGGGCAGTTGCCGTCCGCCAGCGGACGCCAAGCATGTTCCGGATCGGAATCCTGCACCAGCTTGTAGTAATCCCACTTGCCCTTGCTCTCCGACGGCTTCTTCACCTGGAAGAGATAGGAGTGGAACATGCCGCGACCGTCTGCGCGGATGCTGCCCTTGCCGAAGCAATCATCCTCGGTCGGCAATGCCTTCATCGCCGCAACAGCGGCCTTGCCATCGGCCTTCGCCGCAGCCACGCCCATCTTGTTGACGGTCTTCATGTAGTGCAACGCGCTGGCATAAACGCCTGCATGATCCATGTTCGGATAATTGTCAGGCGAACGCGGCAGCAGGCGCTTGGTGAAGGCGCGGGTGCGGTCGTTCATATCCCAGTAGAAGCTCTCCGTCAGGTGAAGCCCCTGCGCGACTTCAAGGCCGAGTGCGTTGACGTCGGTGATGAACATCAGCAGCGCTGCGATATCCATCGTCAGGCCGAATTCTTTGGCCTGCTTGATCGAGTTGATGGTGTCGCCGCCCGCATTGGCCAGACCCAGCACCTTCGCACCCGAATTCTGCGCCTGCAGCAGATAGGACGAGAAATCGGTCGTGCCTGGGAACGGATAGCTCGACGAGCCCTTCACCGAGCCCTTCGCCGCCTTGATCAAGGCGGTGGTGTCACCTTCCAGCTTGTGGCCGAAGGCATAGTCGGCGGTGATGAAATACCAGGAATCGCCGCCGGCCTTCACCGTGGCCCCGCCGGTGGACTGGGCGAGCATCCAGGTGTCATAGGTCCAATGAACGATGTTGCCGTTGCACGCCGGACCGGTGAGGTCGGACGTGGCAGCACCGGAGTTGATGTGAACCTTGTTCTTCTCCTTCGCCACACCGGCCACCGCCAGTGCCACGCCGGAATTCGGCACGTCCAGAATGACATCGACGCCTTGATCATACCACTGCCGGGCGATACCTGCGCCGACATCCGGCTTGTTCTGGTGATCGGCCGACAGCACTTCCACCGTGTAACCGCTCATCTGTGCGCTGAATTCGGCAACCGCCATCTTGGCGCATTCCACCGAAGTCAGACCGCCAGTGTCGCGATACGGGCCGGATTGGTCGTTGAGCACACCGATTTTGATCACTGGCTTGGCCTGTGCGCGGGCACGGGACAGCGGCAACGCCGCAGCAGCGGTGCCCAGGGCTGCCGAGCCAAGCAGTGAGCGACGCGAGATTTCCATGAACATTCTCCCTGATTTCAATCAGTTGTTTTAGGTTAGGCTTTCACCAGCGGACAACCACCAGCGGCCAACGGGCGGAAAGCCTGATCAGCTGGGGTGAACGACACCGGGGAATAATAGTCCCACGGCCCTTTGCTCTCTGAGGGCTTCTTGATCTTCCACAGATAGCTCGGGTGAATTTTACGGCCATCGGCGCGGATAATGCCCTGGCCGAAGCAATCGTCATCGGTCGGCTTTGCCTTCAAGCGTGCGACGACCTCGGTGCCACTGCCCTTCATGAAGGGCACGCCCGCTTCGCCCGTCACCTTCAACCAATGCAGCGTGGAGGAATACACGCCCGCATCGACCATCGTCGGACGCGCAGACGGGAATTTCTTCTGCAGACGGGCCGAGAAGGCGCGGGTGCGGTCGTTCATGTCCCAATAGAAGCTGTCGGTGAGCACGATGCCCTGCGCCGTCTCCAGCCCAAGCGCATGCACATCGGAGATGAACAGCAACAGGCCGGCCAGCGTCATCGTCAGGCCGAATTCTTTGGCCTGCTTGATGGTGTTGATCGTGTCGGTGCCTGCATTGGAAATACCGAGCACCTTGGCACCCGAGTTCTGCGCTTGCAGCAGCATCGACGAGAAATCGGTGGTGCCGGGGAAAGGATAGGCAATGCTGCCGACCACCTTGCCACCACTGGCTTCGATAAAGCCCGTCGTATCGCGTTGCAGGGCGTGACCGAAGGCATAGTCGGCGGTGATGAAGAACCAGCTATCGCCACCCGCCTTTGCCAGCGCACCACCGGTGGACTTGGCCAGCATATAGGTGTCGTAGGCCCAATGGATGGTGTTGCCATTGCAGCTCGCCCCGGACAGATCGGAGGTCGCAGCGCCGGAGTTGATGTAGACCTTGTTCTTCTCTTTCGCCACGCCGGCCACCGCCAGCGCCACGCCGGAATTGGCGACTTCGACGATGATGTCCACGCCGTCGCGGTCATACCATTGGCGCGCAATCCCGGCACCGACATCGGGCTTGTTCTGGTGATCGGCAGAGATCACCTCAACCTTGAGCCCCTTGGCGGCGGCACCGTAATCCTCCAGCGCCTGATAGACGGCCTGAATCGCCTGCGGACCGGCCAGATCCTTGTAGGGGCCGGACAGGTCGGTCAGCACGCCGATTTTCAGGCTCGGCGCATCGGCGCGCGCGCGCACCAACGGCATTGATGTTGCAGCAGCAGCTGCGGCGGTTCCAAGCAGGGCACGGCGATTGATGCGCATCTGTTTTTCTCCCTGGGTCCGGCCTTTATTGGGGGGGATTGGCCGGTTGTTGCAGACTTATACGCCGAGATAATCGTGCAGCTTCTCCATATTGGAAGCCAACTCGGAATTCTTGATCTCGTCGATAACCACGCCGTGATCCATCACATAATGACGGTCGGCGACGGTGGCAGCGAAGTGAAAATTCTGCTCGACCAGCAGCACCGTGAAGCCACGCTCTTTGATGGCACGGATGGTGCGGCCGATCTGCTGGACGATCACCGGGGCGAGGCCTTCGGTGGGTTCATCAAGCAGCAGCAGCTTGGCGCCGGTGCGCAGAATCCGGCCAATGGCGAGCATTTGCTGCTCACCACCGGATAATTTGGTGCCCTGGCTGCCTGCGCGTTCCTTCAAATTCGGGAAAAGCTCATGAATTTCAGCCACCGAAAGCCCACCCGGGGTGA
>Ga0316222_1000783_pt1 | contig 45041 bp, 41 predicted proteins | sample TBH18011metaG_FD_206008 | JGI IMG/M metagenome (GOLD analysis project Ga0316222, IMG submission 206008) | Freshwater microbial communities from Trout Bog Lake, Wisconsin, USA - TBH18011 | ecosystem: Environmental > Aquatic > Freshwater > Lake > Hypolimnion/Profundal zone | place: USA: Wisconsin... | reverse complement strand
ACCAGCGCGATGCGGCCGAGCCCCACCACCCGGTACTGATCCGCGGCGCGGAAATGTTCGATCTGGCGGCGGCCCGCGCCTTGGCCGACCCAGCGCTCGATCTGGAATACCCGATGAAAGGCCCCTTACGCGCCGAGCCCATCACCGACCCCGCCGCCGCCGAGGCCGCGATGGAATTGGCGCGGCTGGCGGGGGTATTGCCGGCCTTTCTGGTCGCCCCAACAGGTGTCACCGAGGCGCAGGAGGTCTCCCCCGCCGATCTGGCGGAATGGAAAGACCCCGCGCATCTAGCCATCGCCGCCCGCGCCCACCTGCCGACCGAGGCCTCGCCCACCGCCGAGATCATCGCCTTTCGCAGCCGCGATGACCTGCGCGAGCATGTCGCCCTCATCATCGGCCAGCAATGCGAGCGGGCGCCCCTGGTGCGGCTGCATTCCGAATGTCTGACGGGCGATGTTCTCTCCAGCCTCAAATGCGATTGCGGGCCGCAACTGGACGCCGCGCTGGCCGCCATGGCTGACGAGGCCGCACAGGGTGGCTGGGGCGTGCTGCTGTACCTGCGGCAAGAGGGGCGCGGGATCGGCCTGATCAACAAGCTGCGCGCCTATGCCTTGCAGGATGTCGGCTATGACACGGTGGACGCCAACCAGCGGCTTGGCCTGCCCAACGAGGCGCGCGATTTCCCGGTCGCCGCGCGAATGCTGAACCTGCTGGGCGTGGGTGCCGGTAGTAAGGGGGCCATCCGCCTCCTCACCAACAACCCCGCCAAGGTGGAGGCCCTGTCCGGCGCCGGCGTCGAGATCGCCGAGCGCGTCCCCCACCACTTGCCCGCAAACGCGCACAACGCGCGCTATCTGGCCACCAAGCGCGACCGTTCAGGGCATTTGTTGTAGGGGCAATCAGGAGGTAATATGTCGATTTGGCGTTTTTCAGCAGCTCTAGTTGCAGCTATCGTTCTTTCTGGCCAAGCTGCCCCAAACAAATACGCCGAGGGGCAAGTCTGGGCGTATAAAACACGCCCCCAAGACGCGGGATCACTCATCAAAATTCAAATCGTAGAAGAGCATGGAGGAAGCCCAGCTTATCACATTGGCGTGGTCGGAATTCATTTTGCAAACCCACATATGGCGGGCATTTTGCCGCACATCCCGGTTTCAGCAACTACGCTTGATGCCAGCGTGACGCATTTAGCGGCGCAGCATCCAGAATTTCCAACCGTCGCATTGCAGAAAGGCATCGCGGAATGGAGAGCAGCAAAGGGAGGCGTCTTTACCATACCCATTTCCGAAATCGTCGAAGTAGCTGATAATCAGACCCGCTAAGCCTCAATCCCCTGCTGGGCCATGGCGCGCTGCACGCCGGGGTCGGCGGCCATCATCTGGTAATGGCGCTGAATATTGGGGAACTTGGCATAGGTATCGGGCAGGCCGGTCTTGGCCCAGCGGATCATCGGGGTGGCATAGGCGTCGATAAAGGTCAGCCGGTCGCCGATGATCGTCCGCCGCCCCTCCAGATGCGCGTCCAGCACCGCAAAGGCGCGGGACACCAAATCAGGCGCGGCGGCGCGCACTTGCGCCAGCGCTTCCTCGGACACGTCCTTGGTAAAGCGGAACGGCATGAAGAACGGGAAAAACGCCGGGTGAACATCGCCGGTGAAGAAACATTCCCAATGGTCAAATTCATAGGCCTCTCGCGGCTCACTCGGTTTCGGGCCATAGGCCGCGCCCGCCAGCCGCGTTTGATACCGCATAATCGCGCCGCATTGGGTCAGCGTGCCCAGATCCTCGGTCACCAGCGCGGGCACGGCGCCCATCGGGTTGATCGTCTTGAACGCCGGGTCGGCGCGGTCGGCCAGCGCCAGCTCATAGGGGGTGCCGGTCCATTCGAAAACGATATGCGGGGCCATGGCGCAGGCGCCGGGGGTGTAATAGAGTTTCATGCGCATTCTCCCTCGCCGCCCAAGATAAGGCGGCTCGGGTCAGATACAACGCCTCACCTGCGCTGATAGACGGTGATCCCGGTGTCCAATTGGTTCTGCCCAATCACCATGGCATCACCCTGCCAGTCCGCCACAAAGGCCGTGGGCAGCGCGCCGGGGGCCATGCGCACCACATTATTCACGATCAACAGGCCGCTTGATGGGTGCTTCTTCTCCTCCGCCGCGATGGTGATCAGCGCGCTGGGGTTTTCCTTATGCGCGCCCTGCACAATCCAGTTGCCGGTGATGCGGCCCGTCGCGCCCGCCGGCAGATCGATGGTGTAATTGGTGGCGCTGCCCTTGCTGTCGTCAAAGCTGTTGCCGATGGCCTCGATATGCGCGGCGCGGCTTTTCAGATAATGCCCGCCGCGCCCGGCCTCGAAACGGCAGCGGGTGACGGTCAGCCCCGCGTAATAATTGATGTAAATCGAATGCGCGCAAGGGGCATAGCCGCCGCACCGGCCCAGCCCGCTGAAGGTCGATTGGTCGATGGTGACGGTGGAGGCAGGGTCGTTATCGCCCAGAATGCCCTCGTCGGAATTGGCAAACCAGTTTTGCGCGGCGTAGAGATTGCCCTTTTCCAAACGGATGCCGGCGCCGTTGCCGCTGGCATTGTGAATGTCTAAAAAGTTAAAACCGATGACCCGCGACGAAACCCCGCGCAGCACGAAGATCGCCTTGGCCTCGCAGACATTGGGGCCGTAAAAGAACACCTTACCGGGGTGGCGGGCTTGGAATGTGACCTCACCCTCCACCTGCACGCCGCAATCCTCCCACCGGCCATCATCGATCAGGATCGTGCCGCGCCCCTTGCCGATGGCGAAGATCGCATCCTGCATCCGGTTAAACCGCTGGCCGGTCTCAGCGATCTGGTACGGCGTTCCGGCCACCCATTTCTGCTGGGCATGGGCGCGCCCCGACATCAACGCGGCGGCCAGCGCCAGAGTGGCAGCCAGAACCGCCGGCAAAGCCGCCAAAGCACGGGCGAAAATATGGCGCGGATTGTGGGTCATCCCCGCCGAAATACGCCGAATCGCACCGCCCCGCAAACGAGGTAACCATATGTTTTCAGTCGATGTTTGGCCGCAAACGCCTTTCCGCCGCGGGCAAATCGATGCCGGCGCGCTGCGCGTAATCCTCCAGCTGATCGCGGCCGACGGTGGCGACGCCGAAATATTGCGCCTCCGCGTGCGCGAAGTAAAAGCCGCTGACCGCCGCCGTCGGTAACATCGCATAGCTTTCGGTCAGGGTGATGCCGGTGTTGGCGGTGGCATCCAGCAGGCTGAACAGCGCCGGCTTCAACGAGTGATCGGGGCATGCGGGGTAACCGGGCGCGGGGCGAATCCCGCGATATTCCTCGCGGATCAGCGCCTCATTGGTCAGTTGTTCGCCCGGTGCATAGGCCCACAGCTCGCGCCGGACATGCGCATGCAGCGTCTCGGCAAAAGCCTCCGCCAGACGGTCGGCCAGCGCCTTCAGCAAGATGTCCGAATAGTCATCATGCGCGGCTTTGAACCGCGCCAGATGCGGCTCGATCCCGTGGATGCCCACCGCGAAACCGCCGATCCAATCCCCCGCCGGATCAATGAAATCCGCGAGGCAGAAGTTGGCACGGTCCCGCGATTTCTTCACCTGTTGGCGCAGGAACGGCAGCCGCGTGCCATCCGCCAGCACCACATCATCGCCGTCCCGGTGGCAAGCCCACAAGCCAGCCACACCGCGCGCGGTCAGCCATTTCTCGGCGATGATCTTCGCCAGCATCGCCTGCGCATCGGCAAACAGATTGCGCGCGGTTTCCCCCACCACTTCGTCGGTCAGGATCGCCGGGTAATTGCCCGCCAGTTCCCACGCGCGGAAGAAGGGCGTCCAATCGATGTGCGAGGCCAGATCGGCCAGATCCCACTCATCAAACACATGCACGCCGGGCTGCGCGGGCGGCGGCGCCTTTTGCGCCATGTCCGCCACAAAACCATTGGCCCGCGCCTCGGCCAAGGGCAGCAGCTTGGATGGCCCCCGCCCGGCGCGCGCCTCTCGCACCGCGTCATATTCCGCCGCCGTCGCCTTGATGAAGGCATCCGCCTGCGTGTCCGACAACAGCTGGCTGGCCACACCTACCGCGCGGCTAGCGTCCAGCACATGCACCACTGGCCCCTTGTAAGCCGGGTCGATCCGCAGCGCCGTATGCACCTTGCTGGTGGTCGCCCCGCCGATCAGCAGCGGAATGGTCAGGCCCGCCCGCTGCATTTCCTCCGCCATCGTCACCATTTCATCCAGACTGGGGGTGATCAGCCCCGACAGGCCGATGATGTCAACATCTTCCTTCACCGCCGTCTCGATGATCTTCGCCCAAGGCACCATCACGCCCAGATCGATCACTTCATAGCCATTGCATTGCAGCACAACGCCGACGATATTCTTGCCAATATCATGCACATCGCCCTTGACGGTGGCCATGATGATGCGGCCCTTGGCGCGCGCACCCTCGGTGCCAAGCGCCAGCTTTTCCGCCTCGATATAGGGGATGAGGTGCGCCACAGCCTTCTTCATCACGCGGGCCGATTTCACCACTTGGGGCAGGAACATCTTGCCGCTGCCGAACAGATCGCCAACGACATTCATGCCGTCCATCAAGGGCCCCTCGATCACCTCGATGGGGCGCCCCCCGCGCGCGGCGATTTCGGCGCGGGCTTCCTCGGTATCCTCCACCACATGCGCGTCGATGCCCTTGACCAGCGCGTGAGTGATGCGCTGGATCACCGGCCAGCCGCGCCATTCGGCCTCGGCCTTGTCGCGGGCGACGTCGGTGCCCTTGAACCCTTCGGCGATGGCGATCAGCCGTTCGGTCGCCGTGGAGCCTTCCGGAACGGGCCGATTGAGGATCACATCCTCACAGGCCTCGCGTAGCTTTGGCTCGATCTGGTCGTAAACATCCAGCTGCCCGGCGTTAACAATCGCCATGTCCAGCCCGGCGGGAATCGCGTGGTACAGGAACACCGAATGCATCGCCCGCCGCACGATCTCGTTACCGCGAAAGCTGAAGGACAGGTTCGACAACCCGCCGCTGCAATGGACATGCGGGCAGTTGGCGCGGATCTCCGCCACCGCCTCGATAAAGTCCAGCGCGTAACGGTCATGCTCCTCAATGCCCGTCGCCACGGCAAAGATATTGGCGTCAAAGATGATGTCTTCCGCCGGGAAACCCATGCCGGTCAGCAATTTGTACGCGCGCGAGCAGATTTCCACCTTGCGCGCCTTGGTGTCGGCCTGCCCCTTTTCGTCAAAGGCCATCACCACCACGGCGGCGCCGTAATCCATGCACAGCTTGGCCTGCCGCAAGAAGGCTTCCTCGCCCTCCTTCATGCTGATCGAATTGACAATCGGCTTGCCCGACACGCATTTCAGCCCCGCCTCGATCACGTCCCATTTCGACGAATCGATCATCAGCGGCACGCGCGCGATGTCCGGCTCGGCGGCGATCAGGTTGAGGAAGGTGGTCATGGCGTGGACGGCATCGAGCAGCCCCTCGTCCATATTGACGTCGATGATCTGCGCGCCGTTTTCCACCTGCTGGCGCGCGACTTCCACGGCCTTGGTGTAATCGCCGGCCAGGATCAGCTTCTTGAAAGCGGCGCTGCCGGTGACATTGGTGCGTTCGCCGACATTGACAAAACGGGCAGAAGTGGGGGTGTTCATGGGTGTATCCGTGATGAAAAGGCCAGATCGCGGGCCATAACGATGTCGTCGAAGATCGTGCCGCCGACGTTGAATTGGCGCGTGCCAATGCGCACAAACCCATGCTTTTCGTAAAATGCGATGGCGCGAACATTGTCGGGGTGGGTGCCCAGCAACAGGCGCTGATGCCCTTCGCTGGCTGTGATGCAGGCCTCCAGCAGCGCGCCCGCCAGGCCAGACCCCTGCGCGCGTGCCAGCAGGTAGATGCGTTTCAGCTCGATGTCGCCCTCCACCGCGCCGGGCAGCTCTGGCCGGGTGAGCAGGGCATAGCCGATGGGCGCGCCATGGGCGCCAGCCGGCGTCGCCGCCTCGCCGAGGAAAGCACGCGCGCCGCCCTCCAGATAGGCGCGGTAGGTCGCCTCGCTATGCGCGCTGCGGCAATGGGCCACCATCGATGGGCCCGAGATAAAGCCCGCAAAGCCCTCCAGAAAACTCGCCGCGCCGACCAAGGCCAGCGCATCGGCATCGTCCACGCCGCAGGGGCGCACGCGCCATGTCAGGGGATCGCCAATCATCAGTCGGCCATCACAAAGGGTTCGAGGCCCGCCAGCCGCATCATCGCCGGCGCCGCCGGAATGGCGCGCGGCGGCAAGCCCGCCACCGCCCCCGCCATCGCCGCGATATGCGCCGGCGTCGATCCGCAGCATCCGCCCAGCACATTGACTTGGCCCGCGTCGGCCCATTCCTTGACCAAGCCAGCGGTCGTGGGCGGCATTTCGTCATATTCGCCCAGTTCGTTGGGCAGGCCGGCGTTGGGGTAGACCATGATGAGCGTATCCGCGATCGCCGACAAAGCCTTGACATGCGGGCGCAGCTGGGTCGCGCCAAAGCTGCAATTCAGCCCAATGGTCAGCGGGCGCGCATGACGCACCGCGTGCCAGAACGCCTCCACCGTATGGCCCGACAGGTTACGACCCGACAGATCGGTCAGCGTCATCGACAGCATGATCGGCACCTCTCGGCCCAGCTCCGTCTCCAGCTGGCGGACGGCCATGATGCCCGCCTTGGCGTTCAGCGTGTCGAACACCGTCTCGATCAGGATAAAGTCCGCGCCGCCCTGTACCAAGGCCGCCGCCTGCTCCTTGTAAACCGCCACCAGATGGTCCCAATCGATCTCGCGGTAACCGGGGTCGTTGACCTCGGGGCTGAGCGAGAGGGTCTTGTTGGTCGGCCCGATGGCGCCGGCGACGAACCTTGGCCGGCCATCCTTGGCGGCATATTCATCGGCGATGCGCCGCGCCAACTGCGCCGACGCGATGTTGATCTCGGCCACCAGATGCTCGGCGCCGTAATCCGCCTGACTGATGCGGTTGGCAGAGAAGGTATTGGTCTCGGCAATGTCGGCCCCGGCCTCGAAATAGGCGCGGTGGATCGCCTCGGGCACCTCTGGCTTGGTCAGCGCGAGGATGTCGTTGTTGCCCTTCTGGTCCTTGCCCAAACCCAGATCGCCGGCATAATCCGCCTCGGACAGTTTCCAGTTCTGGATTTCCGTACCGAACGCGCCGTCGGTGATCAGCAGACGTTTGCCCGCCTCGGCCAGGAAGGCGGCGCGGGCGGCGCTGGGGATAAGCTGGGTCATGCAGGCTCTCCGGTGGGCCGCAGCCCGAGCAAATGGCAGATCGCGTAGGACAATTCCGCGCGGTTCAGCGTGTAAAAATGAAAATCGCGCACCCCGCCCGCATAAAGCCGGCGGCAAAATTCGGCGGCGACCGTCGCGGCGACCAATTGGCGTGTGCCGGGGTGGCTGTCCAGCCCCTCGAACAAACCATCCATCCACGCCGGAAAGTTCGCCCCGCACATCGCGGCAAATTTGCGCGCCTGCGCCACGTTGGATACCGGCAGAATGCCCGGTATCACCGGCGCATCGATCCCGGCGGAGGCCAGCCTGTCGCGGAAACGGAAAAACGTCTCGGCCTCGAAGAAAAACTGCGTGATGGCGCGGGTGGCCCCGGCATCCAGCTTGCGCTTCAGATTGTCGATGTCGGCCTGCGGGCTGGCGGCATCGGGGTGCGTTTCGGGATAGGCGGCGACCGAAATCTCGAACGGAGCAATGGCCTTCAGCCCCGCCACCAGATCCGCCGCGCTGGCGTAACCATCCGGGTGCGGCACGAAGGGCGCACCGGGCTCGCCCATGTCCCCGCGTAAGGCAACAATATGCCGCACCCCCGCCTGCCAATATTGCTCGGCGACGGCGGCAATCTCGGCCTTGGTGGCGTCCACGCAGGTCAGATGCGCGGCGGCGGGCAATTTCGCCTCGGCGATGATGCGGGCGACGGTGGCGTGGGTGCGCTCGCGCGTCGATCCGCCCGCGCCATAGGTCACCGAGACGAAGCTGGGGCAAAGCACCCCCAACTGCGTCACCGCATCCCACAGCTGGCCTTCCATCTTGTCATTCTTGGGCGGGAAAAATTCAAACGAGGTGTGAATATCGCCCGACAGCCCCGCAAACAGCGAGGTATCAAGCGCGGTGCGCGCCTCATTCAGCGCGTTATAGCTGGCGTTCATGGCGTCGAATCCTGTGTCTGCGAAGGTGTTTTGGTCGCTGTCCAGATCTTGACGGTCAGCGGCTGGCCGGGGGCGTTGCCGGGGATGGCGATGGTCTGTGTGGGCACGCAGCCCGCCGCGCCAAACATCGCCCGCATCTGGGCATCGCTGAACCCAAGGCGGGCATGGGCATGCTGTCCGCGCAATTCCTCCAGCGTATGCGCCGCGAAATCAACTACCGCGATGCAGCCGCCCGCGCGCGTCACCCGCGCGGCCTCGGTCAGCACGGCCTGCGGGTCCTGCGCATAGTGCAAAACCTGATGAAACAGCAGCGTATCAAAGCTGGCCGGCGCGAAGGGCAGCTTCAGGAAATCACCCTGCACCAGCTCCACCTTACCGGGCGCCAGATGCTGCAACCGCGCGCGGGCGATCCGCAGCATTTCGGGGCTGTTGTCGAGGCCCGTAACAGCGGCGGCATGTGGCCCCAGCAGTTCGGCCATACGGCCCGTGCCAGTGCCGACATCCAGCAAGTGCCCCAACGGATGCGCCGCCAAAGCCGCCAACAGCGCCGCCTCGACCGGCGCATCGGGGCTGTGCAGCAGGCGGATCTGGTCCCACTGGGCGGCGTGCTGGGCGAAATAGGCGGCGGCGGCGGCCTCGCGGTGGCTGCGGATCGCCGCCAGAGCCGCGCGGTCCTCGGCGCAGGCGGCGGCAAAACCTTGGTCCTCGGCCTCGGCGGCGGCCAGCATTCTGGCCACCGCGCCGCCCAGCGACGCCTCGCCCTCGCTGATCGCGCTGCGCAGGAACACCCAGCTGCCCTCCTTGCGCCGGCTCGCCAAGGCGGCATCGCAGAGGATGCGGATGTGGCGCGATACGCGCGGCTGGCTTTGCCCCAAAACCTGCGCAAGTTCGCCCACCGCCAGCTCCATCGTGGCAAGAAGGCGCATGATTCGCAGACGGGTCAGGTCGGCAAGGGCGCGAAGGGCGGGGTCAATGTGCATATCGGGGCCTAGTGTTGCCAGCATGATATAAAGATTTCTTTATATCATGCAACCGGCTTGCGCGTAGTCCCCCCTGTGACCCCCAGAAATCGGGGATGAACGCATAATAATTGCGACCAACCCTTTGCCACGAGCCTTCCACGCATTACGTTGTATACGTTTCGCGCGCCAGCTATGCGGTTGGCCATATCGATCGAAATCGCCATAGGGGTTTAGCCAGATGAGACGAATTGCCATAGCCTTGGGCACCGCAGCATTGGCCACACTGGCTCTGACAGCTTGCGGCCATTCGGACAACGCCAACGCGCCCGCCTCTGCCGACAACGTCGAAATGCCCGCCGAGGAGGCCCTGAGCGGCGTCGCGGCCACCCCCGCCGCCGACCCATCCGCCGCCACCACCGATGCCGCCACCAGCGACGCGCCCGCATCGGCCACAGCGGTCGCCAGCGCGGCTGCGGATGCGGCATCCAGCGCCGCATCGGGCCCCGCATCGAGCCCCACATCGAGCAAGACCAATTAACGCCAAATTGCTGGGTGCGGCGCTAGCGGTGGCTGGGCTGTTCGGCGCCGGCACCGCCAACGCCGCCGACATCCCCGCCCCCAACATCCCCGCCGCCGACCTCACAACCGCCGCCGCATTGCAACAACGCCTTGGGGCGGATGCGGCAATCGCCCTGTGGCCCGCAGACCGGCTGAGCGTGCCACCAGTATTGAACACCGGCGCGGATTTCGTAACGCATCCCGACCTCGCCACCGTGTCCGTGGCGCATCCCTATCTGTTCGTGTTCCGCCCCGCCCACCCCAACGGACGCGCGCTGATCAGCGTTCCGGGCGGCGGCTATCATTTCGTCTCGGTCGATAACGAGGGGCTGGCGATGGCGCAGCGCTTTGTGCCCCGTGGCTATACGGTGTTCGTTCTGGTCTACCGCCTGCCGACCGAGGGCTGGGCCAACCCCGCCGAGGTCGCCTTCGCCGATGGGCAACGCGCGGTGCGGCTGGTCCGCGCGCGGGCCGGCGATTACGGCGTGGACCCGCATCAGATCGGCGTAATGGGCTTTTCGGCGGGCGGACAATTGGTGTCCGACCTCGCCACCTCCTTCGCGCGCGATGCCGCCCCGCCGGAGGACGACATCGACCGCCAATCCGCCCGGCCCGACTGGGCGGCGCTGATCTATCCGGTGGTAATGCTTGAGCCGCCCTATACCCACACCGCAACCTTTAAGGCGATCGGCGGCCCCAACGATGATGCCGACGCCCTGCTGCGCCACGGGGCGATCCACCATGTCGGCGCGGATACCCCGTCGATGTTCCTGCTGCACGCCGCCGACGACCAAACCGTGCCGGTGGAAAACAGCCTGTTGCTGGCCCAGGCGATGATGGCCGCCCACCGCCCGGTGGAGCTGCACATCGTCCCCCACGGCGGGCATGGTTTTGGCGGGCGCGTGGGTGATGATCTGCTGCTGGGCCACTGGACCGATATGGTGCTGAACTGGCGCGACATGATGGCCAAATGGCCCGATCAGGAACGGTAATCAGGACTTTGCCGCCCATATCTTAGGCGAAAATTAAAACTAACCTCCTAATCGTTTTGCCAGTCAAAATGAACATATGAGGTTAATGATGCGCGCCCCGAAACTGCCTTTGATGGCGATCGCGATGGCCTTGGCGTCAGCGACCAGCCCGGCCTTTGCCGCCGATGACAACGCCGCCATTCAGGCCCGCCTGTCGCGGCTGGAGGCGCAGAACGCGGCCTTGCTCGATTATATTCGCACGCATAGCAACGATCCGGCAGCCGCCAAACTCGCCGCGCAGGCAGAGGGCAATTCCGCGCCGGCCCCCGAAACCCCGCCGCCCGCACCCGCACCCGCGCCAGCCCCCGCACCCGCACCCGCACCCGCACCCGCACCCGCATCCGAATACACCCCCGTACACAGCGACGGCGCCATGGATCTGGTCGGCGTTTCGTCGGACTATTCGGCCAAGATGCTGAACCACACCGAATGGACCAACACCAAAAATCTGGTGCTGTTGCAGGCGCAGCAGAACGGCGATCTGGCGCATCACCTGACCATCGGCGGCGATGTGATCGCCTTGGCCGATTGGCAGTTTTCGAACACGCCGTCGAAATTCGGCTGGCTGATGCGCCAGCCCACCGCGAATAACCAAGTCGGCCAGCATGTGTCCGAACTGGCGATTAACTCGGTGCAGATGAACCTGACCGCGCGCGCCAATTCCTTCATCACCGCCTATGCAGAGCTGCTGTACAACCCGGAAACCAGCTTTGGCACCGGCAGCAATACCGCGCTGACCCGCAATCTGGTGTCGGTGGAGCGCGGCTTTGTCACCTTTGGCAATCTGGATAAATCGCCGGTCTATCTGTCGATAGGCAAGCTGGACGTGCCGTTCGGCCAGAACGACAGCGTCAACCCGTTCTCCAACTCGACCAACTGGCACGCCTTTGGCGGATTGGCCAACGAGGCGGAGATTGGCTATTACGGCCACGGCCTGTCGGTCCGCGCGGCGGCGATAGAGGGCGGCGCCCAGTTCCGCGCGGTCAACACCCCGGTGGATGGCACCAATGTCCCCTCATTGGTCAACAACTTCGCCTTTGACGCCAATTACACGTTAACCTTCAAGGGCGGTTCGGCCAAATTCGGCGCCAGTTACGAACATGGCAGCGATTACGGCTCCAGCTACCCCATCGTCCATTTCGAACAGGCCGTGATCACCAACCCCGCCTACACCGCCTATGGCAAGGTGCAGTTCGGCCGGCTGACCCTGATGGGTGATTTCGCCCGCACCGCCCACCCTTGGCCCGGCAGCGCCACGCTGACCCTGCCCGGTTTCGGCGCCAACCCCTATGGCAATCTGGCGGCCAGCAAGGTCACGGTTTACACGGTGGGCGCCAAATACAACGCGCCGATCACCCAGAACGGCGTCGACGTCTCGTTTGAATTCAGCGGCTTCCAAACCGGCCCCGCTGGCACGCCGTGGCACCGCCAAAACCAGTGGGTGCTGGGGCTGGAACACCACTTCACCCCGTCGGTCAAACTGTTCGGCGAGGCCATCCACACGCAAGGCTATGTGCCGCTGAACTTCATGACCGGCGGCAATGGCGCGGGCGCCTGCGGGGCCAGTGTCTGCACGGTCGCCACCACCCCGCCGGGCGTCAATCCCTATGCCAGCTGGAGCGTCGCCAACGCCTATTCGAACATAGGCGTGCTGGGTGTGGAGGCCGCGTTCTAACCACCCCAAATCCCCTTCCCCGCAACTTGCAGATGAAAACAAAGATGCCCCAACACCCCGTCCACCCGCGCCGCAGCAAAACCGCCCTTCGCGGCGCAGTGATCGCGCTGGGTATGTCGTGCATGCTGGCGGGCTGTGGCCATTCGGCCAGACATCAACTGGCAGAGGCAGAGGCGGCCTATCAAAGCGGCGATTTCCCGGCGGCCGCAGCGATATTGGGGAAATTGGACCTGAACCACAAAAACACAGCGGCCTCCTCGCTGCTGGAGGTGCGGGTCGATCTGGCGACGGGTCAGGGCGATGCGGCGTTTCGCGCGCTGGGCGAGGCCCGCAAAGCCGGCGCCCCCCAGCGCGCCCTCGCCCCATTAGAGGCCGAAGTCGCGCTGCAAACCGGCGATGCCGACAAAGCCATGGCCCTGTTGAAAAAACTGGGCCCACAGGATGCCGGCACTGTGCACCATGTCACCGGGCTGAAATATTTCTCGGCGGGCAACGCACCGCAAGCCTTGGCGGAATTGTCGCAGGCGCATATGATTGATCCGGCCAATTGCGCCTATGCGCTGGACGACGCCTATGTCAAAGCGCGTTTGGGGCTGTTTGATCCCGCCATCGCAGAGGTGGAAACGCTGGTGCGGTTCCGCCCGCGCTATATGTTGGCGATCATGTTCATCGCGCGCACCAACGCGCAAAAGGGCGACCACGGCGCGGCGCTGGCGGCATACCAACAGGCGTTGAAGGTGCAGCCCGCCAACGCCGAGGCGCTGACCGGGGCCGCCGAAATGTACATCGCCCTGGGCCAGAATGCCAAGGCGCGGGCGATGCTCGATGCGGCGGACAAGGCGGGCGGGTCGATCCCCCACAGCACCTTCCTGCGCGGCATCATTTCCGGCCACGAGGGGCATCTGGACAAGGCGCTGGACCTGTTCACGACATCCGACATCGACGTTGGCACCGATGCCGACGCCGCCGACATTGCCGGCAATGCCTATATGGATCAAAATCAGCCTCTGCCGGCCATCACCGATTTTGAATCCGCGGTGCGCTTGCGCCCGGATTTGCCGAAATATCGCGTGGAATTGGCCTATGCCCAGCTCGCCTTTGGCGACCGCACCGCCGCCCATGCCAGCCTGAGGGAATTGCTGGAACGCTTTCCCCATGCGCCGGGGGTGGCTCAGTTGCAGCAGAAACTGGCCCAATCGCAGTAAAGAAGGGCCGGACGAGCTGTATCAACAGCCCGCCCGGCCCTTCTAGATCAATTACGCAGCCTTGACGCGCATATTGCGGCGGCGTGCGAACATCAGAGCCGCAGCGCCCAAACCGAACAACGCAAGGTTGGCTGGTTCTGGAACTGCAGTGCCGCCCGTGGTGGTGCCGCCGGTCGTGGTGCCGCCCGTGGTGGTTCCGCCGGTCGTTGTCCCACCCGTGGTGGTGCCGCCTGTGGTGGTGCCGCCGGTCGTGGTGCCACCCGTGGTGGTTCCGCCGGTGGTCGTGCCGCCAGAGGTTGTTGTTGGCGGCGGGGTATAGCAACCGCCTTGGGCGGCAGTGTCGCAGGTCCAGCCGATGTCGCTTTGTACATAGCCTGAACGCGCTGCCACCATGGCGGGAGTTCCCCAAGCAACCCACAGCTTCGTGCTCAAATCAAGCACGCCGCCGGTCGGTGCCATGCCGGAGATGACGTGCGTGGGATCGCCGTTCACCGGGTAAAGGGTTGTCCCACTCCAATCAGCTGACCCCGCCATGTTGCTAAGCGCCAGCTGCTGGGTATTACCTGTGCCACCAGTGAAGGCCCCACCACCAGCAACCGTGAACGAAAACGACAGTGAACCCGTTGGGTTGCCCGTTGTCGATGTCCAAGTGCCTGTATTGTTGGTGGCATCGATTGAATAGGTGCCCTGCGCGGTATTATAGGTGTAAATCGTGTCAGCATAGGCCGTGCCAGCCATGCCGAATGCTGCGACGGCTGCTACTGTAGCCAAAAGATGCTTGCGTACCATTTCATTTCCCCATCTGTCTCGAGTGTTCGCCCTCGGGGGCAGCCCGCTGATTGGCGGGCCCACTGCTGAAGATACACGGGCAAATTACGTGCCAATTTTAAGGAAATCTTGAAAATGCTGCCTTTTAATGGTTAACGCTCTGCATGGGTTTAAGGTTAATGTCAATTAACCCGACAGTTTCGCCGCCTTGGATTTACCCCCCAAACCCCAACCTCGCGGCAACATCTGGCACGGCCAGCCCCGCTGCCTGACACGTCGCATCCGGCTCGGCCACCCCCGCCCGCTGGCCAATCGGCACCACGCCCGCCCATACGGCCACATCCATGTCGGCCTCGTCATCGACCGGCCCGGTGGCGCGGATTTTGGCGGACACCTCGTTGATGGGCATCGACAGCGTCGTGGTGGCCTTCAATTCCTGCGCGTTCATCGGCCGCAACGTGTCCCAGCGTCCGGGATAAATCCCATCGACAAAGGTCTTCAAATGCGCGGTGTGGATGGCATCATCCTCCACTTTGGTCGCCTTGCCGAACAGCATCACCGACCGGTAATTCGCCGAATGGTGGAATGCCGACCGCGCCAGCACCAAGCCGTCCAGATGCGTCACCGTCAGGCAGACATCGGCGCCTTCCGCCGCGCGCAGCATCCGGCTGGCGGAGGAGCCATGCCAATAGACATGATCCCCCTCGCGCCAATAGATCGTCGGCGTCACCACCGGATAGCCGTCGTAGACAAAGCCCACATGGCAAATCATCCCGGCATCCAGAATGGCGTCGATGGTGGGCCGGTCATAGGCGCCGCGATTATGGGCCCTTTTCAGGCGCGTTTTAGGGGTATGGCTCATGCTGCTGTCTCAATCTGCTGGGCAACCAATTTGATGTCGAGGTAATCATCCATGCCATAGGACGATCCCTCGCGGCCGAGGCCCGATTCCTTGACGCCGCCAAACGGCGCCACTTCGGTGGAGATCAGCCCCGTATTGAGGCCCACCATGCCGTATTGCAAGGCCTCTGGCACCCGCCACGCGCGGTCTATGTCGCGGGTGAACACATAGGCGGCCAGCCCCGCATCGGTGTCATTGGCCATGGCAATCGCCTCGCCCTCGGTATGAAACCGCACAAGGCCAGCGACGGGTCCAAAGGTTTCCTCGTGACACAGCAGCGCGTCGGCGGGGACATCGGTGATGACGGTGGGCTGAAAGAAATGCCCCGCATTGCCGAGCGGAGCGCCGCCCGTCAGCAACTTGCCGCCGCGCTTTACCGCATCGGCGACATGCGCGCTGGCCTTGGTGACGGCGGCGGCGTTGATCAATGGGCCTTGGTCGGTCGGGCCGGCCAGACCCGGGCCAACCACCAGCTTCTTTGCGCGCTCCGCCAGCGCGGCGGCAAAGGCATCATAGATCCCCGCCTGCACCAGAATGCGGTTGGCGCAAACGCAGGTCTGCCCGGCATTGCGGAATTTGGAGGCCATCGCCCCCTCGACCGCCGCGCCCAGATCGGCGTCGTCGAACACGATAAAGGGCGCATTGCCGCCCAGTTCCAGTGACACCCGCTTGACCGTATCCATACAGCGCGCCGCCAGCAATTTGCCGACGCGGGTCGAGCCGGTGAAGGTGAACTTGCGGATACGCTTGTCGCCGGTGAGGACATTGCCGATCGGCGCGGCGTCGCCCGTCACCACATTCAACACGCCCGCCGGAACCCCCGCCTTCTCCGCCAGCCGTGCGAGGGCCAGCGCGCAAAACGGCGTCAATTCCGAAGGCTTGATGATGATCGTGCAGCCAGCGGCCAGCGCCGGCCCCGCCTTGCGGGTGATCATCGCCAGCGGGAAATTCCACGGCGTCACCGCCGCCACCACGCCCACCGGCGCCTTGCGGACGATCAGCCGGCGATTGGTGGCGGGCGGGGTCAGGATGTCGCCCGTCACCCGCAAAGCCTCATCGGCGAACCAATCGAGGAAGCTCGCCGCATAGGCGACCTCGCCCTTGGCCTCGGCCAGCGGTTTGCCCTGTTCGGCGGTCATGATGCGCGCAAGGTCATCGGTATTGGCCAGCACCAGCGCCGCCCATTTGCGCAAAACCGTGGCGCGTGTCCGGGCGGTAACCCCCGCCCACAGGGGCTGGGCCCGATGCGCCGCACCCACCGCCAACAAGGTCTCCGCCTCGCCAAGGTTGGGGACATGGCCGACCACGCTGCCATCGGCGGGGTTGGTGACGGCCAAACTCGCCGCCCCCGTCAGCCAACTGCCATCGACAAAGGCCGCGTCACGCAGCAGATCGGGGTCGTTCAGATGAAGCGCGCTCATGCCGCACCCCCTTCACGGATCAGCGCCGCGCCCAGAATGGCCAGCCCCTCGTCCAGCACCGCATCGGGCACGGTCAGCGGCACCAGAATACGGATCGCCTGCCCCGAAGTGCCGCAGCTCAGCAACACCAGCCCCTTGTCCAACGCGCGGGCGCACACCCGCTTGGCCTCCACGCCGTCATGCTTGCCCTCGGCGTCAACGATGTCAAAGGCGATCATCGCGCCCGGCCCCCGCAGCCCCGAAATCGGCACCGAATTATTATGCGTGGCAAAGCCCGTGACGGCGGCGCGGATCTTCGCGCCGATCACGTTGGCGCGCTCGCACAATTTCTCCTCGGCGATGACATCCAGCACCGCCAGCGCCGCCACGCAGCCCAGCGGCGATCCGCCATAGGTGCCGCCGAGGCCGCCGGGGTTCACCGCATCCATCACCGCGGTGCGCCCGATCACCCCCGACAGCGGAAAGCCCCCGGCCAGCGATTTGGCGACGGTAATCATGTCGGGCTTGACGCTCTGATGCTCGATGCCGAACATCTTGCCGGTGCGGGCAAAGCCGGTCTGCACCTCATCGGCGATGATCAGGATGCCGTGTTCTTTGCGCAACTCGTCCAGCAAGGTGAACAGCGCCGGGTCTGGCGTGTGGAAACCGCCCTCGCCCTGCACCGGCTCGACGATGAAGGCGGCGATCTGTTCGGGCTCGACATCGGCGGCGAACAGGAAATCCATCGCGCGTCGGGTGTCGTCGATGGTCACCCCATTGGTCGCGCTGGGCAAAGGCAGGTGGTAAATGCCGGCGGGAAACGGCCCCAGACCGCGCTTATACGGGTTGACCTTGCCGGTCATCGCGGATGCCAGCAGGGTGCGGCCATGAAAGCCCCCCGCAAAGGCGATCACACCGGGACGCCCCGTGGCGGCGCGGGCAATTTTCACAGCGTTTTCGGTGGCTTCGGCGCCGGTGGTAAAGAAGATGGTCTTGGCGTCGCCCTCCACCGGAGCCAGCGCGTTCAGCCTTTCGGCCAGCTCGACATAGCTCTCATAGGGCATGACTTGAAACGCGCTGTGGGTGAATTCGGCGCATTGTTTGGCGACGGCGGCCATCACCTTGGGGTGGCGGTGGCCGGTGTTCAGCACCGCGATGCCGCCCGCGAAATCAACATAGCGCTTGCCCTCGGCGTCCCAGATCTCGGCGTTTTCGGCGCGCGCGGCATAGGCCTCTGTGGCGGAACCAACGCCGCGCGGGACGGCTGCACTACGACGGGCTGACAAGGTCTGGTTGGTCATGGAAAAGCCTTTCGGATGTTGTTGCGTGCAAGCCTAGCGAATTTCGCCCGCGCATGTCAGGCGACTTGCGCGAATGCATTGGTGACTATAGGTTACCATTGATGCTAACCCACCTCCCCCCCTTCGCCGCCTTGCGCGCATTCGACCAAGTCGGGCGAACCGGCGGCATCCGCAAGGCCGCCGAGGCGCTGGGGGTCAGCCATGCCATCGTCAGCCGGCATATTTCCGGGCTGGAGGAACTGCTGGGCGTGGCGCTGCTCACCCGCAAAACCGGCGCGCTGACCGAGGCGGGCCGCGCCTATCACGCCCGTATTACCGCCGCCATTGCCGAAATCGCGGCGGCAACACAGGCGGCAAAACCGACGCGGGGCGACGGCCTCACCATCTGGTGCTCGCCCGGTTTCGCGCTGCATTGGCTGACCCGCCACCTGCCCGACTTTGCCAGCGGTCGGCAGCGCCCGATGATCGATCTGCGCTCCACCGACATCGAGCCAGACTTTGACCGGCAAGAGGCCGATGGTGACATTCGCTACCACTATGACGGCGCCCCCGCAGCCGGCAAAGGCGTGCGGATCGAGGAACTGGCCCGCCCCCCGGTGTTCCCCGTCGCCGCGCCGCAACTGCTGACGCGCCCCGTCGTCACGCTGGCCGATCTGCGCGCGCTGCCGCTGATTCAGGAAGCCTCGGACAGCGAGTGGCTGCTGTGGCTGCGCGCGCAGGGCGATACCACCGGTCAGCTGCCGCCCCATGTCGCGCGCTATGGCCAGTCGCATCTGGCGCTGGCGGCGGCGCGTGCCGGCCAAGGCGTAGCGCTGGCCAACCACTTCCTCGCCGCAGAGGATCTGGCCGCCGGACGTTTGGTGCGGGTGGTGCCGACGGACCAACCGCTGCTGCCGGTGGCGCTGGGGGCCTATGTGTTCAGATGCGCGCGGGCGCGGGCGCGGGACCCGCAGATCGAACGGTTTCGCAGCTGGCTGCGCGCCGCCGTCGCGCGGGAAGCCATCAGCCTTTAATGCTCTTCCATATGCAGCGCGGGCGGCATTTGGCGGAACCCCCGCGTCAGATAGGTCAGCACCCCCAGCCCCAGCACCAGCCAGCACCCGCCCAAAATCAGCGCCGGCCGCTCCAGCTGGGTCAGCAGCCAGCCATCGACGCAGGCGCCAATCAAGGGCGCCAGATACCAGCCGAACAGCCCCTTGCGCGCGCCCTTCACCGCGATGGCGATCACCGACAGGTTCACCGCCGTAAACGCCGTAAACGCCCCGAAATTGATGAACGAGGTCGAGCTTTCCACCGTCAAGCCCAGCGCCAACAGGCCGACAACCCCGGTCAACAGCACCGCCGCCGTGGGCGTCTGAAAACGCGGGTGCATCTGGCCCAGCAGCCGGCGCGGCAGCACCCCGTCGCGCGCCATGGCATGGATCAGCCGCGCCCCCGCCGCCTGTGTGGCGATGCCGCCGGCGATCTGCGTCACCACCATCCCGGCGAGGAAAACCCCCTTGAACCAGCGGCCACCGATCATGCCGGCAATCTCGTTGGCGGCGGCGGATACGTCGGTGAAGCCATAGCCCGGATGCGCGGCCTGCGTGACATAGGACACCAATACGAACAAGGCCCCGCCGATCAGCGCCGTCATCCAGATGGCGATGGGCACTACGCGCCTTGCATCGATGGTTTCCTCGGCCAGCGTCGTCACCGCGTCAAAGCCCAGATAGGAATAGGCCGCAATCGCCGCCCCCGCCGCAATCGGCAGCAGGCCGCTGTGGCTGTTGACGAAGGGCGCCGCGTCAAAAGCCGCGCCATGCCCGCCCGTGACAAACACCACCGCAAGGCCGACGAACAGCGCGATCACCACCAGTTGCAGCGCGATCAGCACCGCATTGGCTGACTTTGCCACCCGAATGCCCACGACATTGATCGCCGTGGTGCCGACGATAAACGCCAACACAAACAAGGGCACCGGCACTGTGGGGAAGCCATCGTGCAGAAACGCCGCGCCGATCAGCCACACCACCATCGGCAGAAACAGATAGTCCAGCGTCACCGCCCAGCCGACCATAAAGCCCAGCCTGTGGTCCATCGCCTGACTGACATAGGTATAGGCCGAGCCCGCCACCGGAAACAGCCCCGCCATCCGCCCGTAACTCGCCGCGGTAAACAGCATCGCCGCCAGCGCCAGCAGATAGGACCCCGCCGTCGCGCCATGCGATGCCTGCGCCACCACGCCAAAGGTGCCCAGCACGATCAGCGGCGCCATATAGGCCACCCCAAACAGCACAAGGCCGGTCAGGCCGAGATGGCGGGCGGGGTTTGTCATGCGGCAGGTTCTCCGATGGCGGAACCCCATGTGGCGGGGTCGATGTGGCCGTTATAGGCGGGCAGGGCGATCTTGGCCTCATGGGCACGGAAATGGTGCCACACGCGGTTTTCGCCGCAAGTGCCTTCTTTGCGCACCTCGCGGACATGCGCCAGATCGACCGAGGCGCGGATCACGCCGGGCGCGCTGCCGGGGCACTCAGCGATCACCTCGCCCTCTGGCCCCACCAGCAGGCTGTCGCCGCGCCCCACCGGCCCTGCGCAATTCAGCGAGAGCAGCGCGCATTGGTTGGCGATGGCGCCCGCGCGCGCGAGGATCACTTCCTGCGGGCGGTCGGGGGTGGTGGTTTTGACCAGGTTCAGCACCAGTTCGGCGCCCATCCATGCGACTTGCCGCGTCACCTCTGGAAACCACGCGTCATAGCAGATGGTGAGGCCGACGCGGCCCTTTGTGGGCATATCGAACACCACAAATTCCGCGCCGGGGTCGAACGGTTCACTGGGCCGCCATGGGAATATCTTGCGGTAACTGGCCAAAACCGCGCCATCGGGCCCGAAAACCCGCGCCGTGTTGAACAGTTCACCCTTGGGCCCGCGCTCGCAGACAGTGCCCGGCACCAGCGTCACGCCCAGCTCCGCCGCCAGCCCCGCCAGCGCCCGGTCCAGCTCGCCGCCGGCCGCCTCCGCTGACCTATCCAAGGCGGCATTGGCCTCGGCGATGTCCGCGTGCGGCGCATGAAACAGATGCATTTCGGGAAAGGCCAGCAGATCCACACCGGGGTGTTCGGCCACCATGCGGCGCGCCTCTGCGGCGAAATCCTCAAACGAGGCGCCCAGAATATGCGGGGGCGCTTGTACGGCTAACAGCTCAATCACGCGCGCCCCCCCTCGATTTGGCCCAAAATGCGCCCCCCGCCGGTGCCGACGAGGGGCGTATCACTCACATCTTGATGCTGAAATCCAGCCCGATGGTGCGCGGCTGGTTGGTCACCACGCGGTTATACGATGCGTTGGACAGGCCCAACTGCACCAGATTTTCTTCCTGCGCGTGCTTGTTGGTCAGGTTATTGGCAAAACACGCCAGCTTCCACCCCGATTTCGCCGCCAGCGTACCGCGGAAATTGATCAGATTATAGCTGTGCAAGGGCGCCTGCGTATCGTTGACCATCCCCTGATAGCTGGCCAGCCCCACCCGCGCACCGACATAGGTATCGTCCAGCCGCAAGGTAATGTTGCGAGTGTCGCTGATATCGGTGGTATAGGCGATATTGGCGCTGCCCGACCATTTCGGCACGTCGGGCAAGCGCGCACCCGCCACAAAGCCATGTTCGGAATTGGCCAGCGTGGCGTGGGTATAGCCGCCCGAAACGCCCGCCGACAGACCGCCGTTCACCGCCTCGATCTCGGTCTCGCCGCCATAGATATGCGCGTTGTTGACGTTGTCGAACAAGGGATAACCCAGCGGCAGTTGCCCCAGCTGAATATTCGCCCAATTTTCGTAATAAGCGCTGGAGTTCAGGCGCAGGTGGCGATCAAACAACTTGACCTTCTCGCCGGCCTCAAAGCTCCAGATGCTGTCTGGCTTATAGCTGACCGGGGCCTGACCATTGGCATAGCCTAGCCCCACCAGCGCCGCATACATGCCCTGCTGGAAAGGTGTGCCATTGGCATTCGAGGGCAAAGGCTGGTTGCCGCCGCCGGGGCGGAAGCCCTTGGCCGCTGTGGCATAAAGCATGGCGTTGTTGTTGACGTTATACGAAATGTCGAACTTGGGGTTCACCCCCGTGGCCGTCTGCACCACTTGTAGGATCACCGGATCGGCGGTGCCGGTCGGCTCGCCATAGCCCGCGCTGGAGGTGTTGACGTTGGTGTTATAGTGATACCCGCGCAGACCCGCCGTGATGTGCAGCTTCTCGGTCGGCGAATAGGTGGCCTCGCCGAACAGCGCTTCCTGCGTGATCTTGGTCGGCTGGATCACGGTGAATATCTGGTTGGTGGGCGATCCCCAAACCGCCGGATTCGGCACGTTTTCGTACAGTTTCCAGTTGCTGCCGAAATTGGCGTAATAGGCGCCAACCAACCACTTCAGCGCGCCCGCGCCGTTCGATGTCAGCCGCAATTCCTGCGCAAACTGGTGCGAGGGGTCGATTTCCAGCACCGGGATCGCGCCCGTGCCCGTGGCGCCATAGTAAGACGAACTGTCGGTGGTCACGCAGAAACCGCCGCCGCAGGAGGGCAGGTTCTCCGAATTGTCCTGCACCATCTGCGAATTACGCGACCAATAGGACGTCGCCGAGGTGATATCAAAGCTGGCGGTGCGGTAATTGACGTTCAGCGAACCCATCTTGATTTCGTCATCATAAGGCTCGGCGATGTCGAAGGGCTGATAATGCGCCCCCTTGCCATTCACGAGGCCAGGGTCGCTGTCATAGGCGCTGGGGCCATCCTGATGGGTGTGCTGGTAAAAGGCCATCGGCGTCACGGTCAGATCGCTGGTCGGTTTCCACAGCAGGGTAATCCGCCCGCCGACCACATTCTGCGCGTTGCTCTGGGTGTGGGTGGTCAGCAAGGGCGCCGACAGCACATCACCGCGCGTCACGCCGCCGTTTGTCGCCACCGGGAAATTGCCCACCACATCGCGGTTGATCCAGCCGCTGGTGCCGCCTTGCGAACCGACGATGCGCATCGCCAGCGTGTCGCCCAAGGGCACGTTGATCATGCCATTAATCGCATGGTTGAAACCGCCGCCCTGTGTACCCGATGCGGTGACATCGGCGCTTTCTTCCCACACGCCGATCTTGGGCTTGTTGGTGATCAGCTTCACCGTGCCGCCCATCGACGACGAACCATACAGCGTGCCCTGCGGTCCGCGCAGAACCTCGACCTGACCCAGATCATACAGCGTGGGGTCGATCACCACCTTGCCGTTCTGGGCGCTGGCGGGCGCGGTCAGCGGGATATCATCGAGGTAAAAGCCCACCGTCGGCGAGTTACCGCCCGAAGACGCCATGCCGCGCATTTCAAACTCGGTCTGGCCGGGGCCCATCGATTTGATCGACACGCCCGGCGTGCCGGCGGCGATGTCGCTGAAGCTGGTGATCCCGCGCGCCGCCAGATCCGCGCCGCTGAGTGCGGTGATGCTGATCGCGGTCTTGTCGGCAGATGCCGAACGCTTTTGCGCGGTGACGACGATTTCGGTGACGCCGCCGCTTTGCGCCTGCGCCCCGGTTTGCGCGCCGGTTTGCGCATGGGCTGCCGCGCCCGAAACCAATGCCATCACGATAACACTTGCCGCAGTGCCCAGTCGCGCTGCGATTACGGATTTGCAAATCATCACAAAATTATCCCCATGAGTGCGACCAAAGCCGGCCCCGGTTTTTACCCGAATGTCGGCGCGGGCGAGAATTCCTCAACCTCGAACGAGAGACTGTCGCCAAGTCACAAAACTGTCAAGCGTCCAATATTGGTCACACAAACTTATTTGACCCAGCGCCCTTGATGTGTGCAATTGGGCAACAGAGCCCATTCGGAAAAAGCCCAAGCATGTTCGATCTCGCCAGCCTCAACATCAAAGCGCGCACCGGGGTCTATGCCACCGGCAAGGAACGCGTGGTCAAGATCCTGGAAACCGCGCTCGACATCCTGATTACCGAGGGGATGTCGGCGGTCACTTTGCGCGAAATCGCCCGGCGCATGGGCATTCGGGTCGGCGCGATCCAGCATTACTACTCCAGCCGCGAGGATCTGATTGTCGACGTGCTGGAAGGCGTCCTCAATTCTTACGAGGAATTTTTCGACAGTTCAGGCGCGGCCTCGCAAGCATCGCCCGAGGAGCGCCTCCGCGCATTCATCTGCGCGATTCTCGATGATATTCACACGATGAAAACCACCCGCCTGTTTCCGGAGCTATGGGCGCTGGCAAACCACGACGCGAACGTCGCGCGGATGTTAGATGCCATTTACATCCGCTCGCGCAGCCGCGTCACGCGGATGATAGCCGAGATCAACCCCGCGCTCGACCCGCGCACCCGCGAAAGCCTCGCGCTGTTCCTCACCGCCTCGCTGGAGGGGACGACCCCCTTCGCCGGCCATGGCAAAGTGTGGGGGGCCGAGATGGACCGGATCAAGGCGATCGCCTGCGACAGCCTGCTGGCCATGGTCCGCGCCGCCCAGCCAGACCCCAACCCCGACCCCAACTGGCGCCCCCCCACCCTGCTGGGCGCAGAGGCCTATCGCCGCCTTACCCAGAACGGCGATTGATCCGGCTGGCCGCACCTTGCGAATGCTGGTACCCCGCACGAAACGGATCGGTTCCAAACGGGGAAATGGGATGCCAGCACGCAATGCCCGGTGGAATATGGCCCGGTGGAATATGCGGTGGGTGGTCGCAACCGGCCTGATGCTGACATGCGCCGCCGCGCCCGCCCATGCGCAATCAACGCCGATCACCGCCGATATCGCCGCCGACTGGCAGCACCCCCTCAGCGGAGCGACATTTCCGGTGCGGCTGGGCCCGGTGCGGCTGGGCGCCTTCGCGCGCGAATCGATGGAGGACTACGGCACCCAGCAACTCGACATATCGGGCACCTATCAGCAGCCGCAGACCCGCACCACCGCGACGCTCTATGTCTATCGCGCGGGGCTGCCAGACGCCTCGATCTGGCATGACCGGATCAAGGCGGTGATCGCCGCCGGCCATAGTGCGAACAGCGGTATTCGGTCCGCCGTGCCGATGGCGGGCCCATCCACAACGACCAAAACGGCCACCTCCAGCGGCGTGAGCGTCTTCCCGCATGACGACTGGCTGGTGGTGGTCCGCATGACCAGCTATACCCTGTCGGCGGCGGATCTGGACACAGCGCTGGCGGGTTTCACCGCCGCCATCCCCCTGCCCGCGCCCAAGGCCAGCGCCCCCGCCGCCTATGTGATCACCCCCTGCACCGATCCGTTCCCCGCCCAAGCGGCGAAACGCGCCCCCCGCGACATGATGACCGGCGTGCTGGCGGGCGTGCTGATGCAAATGGCCGACAACCACGAGTTGAAACCCGACCCGGCCAAGCCAGCCCCCGCTAAGGTCGATACCGCCCCGCCGCCCTATTGCGCTGATCCCGCAGGATCAGCCAATTACGGCGCCTATCGCGCGGAGGGCGACAAGGCGTCCTATGTGGTGGCGATGGGGGATGCGGGCAATGCGGTGCAAATCGCGCCGGATGGCATGGCCGCCATGCTGGACAAGAAAAAGGCCGGCCAATATTCGATGACCCTCTCCACCGTGGCCAGCCGGATCAGCTATACGCCGTTTGCTGCGATACCCACCGTGGCGCAGGTGATCGACGCCATCGACCACGAAAACCCCGTCGCCAGCACCGACCGCCCCATCGGCAACGCCAAGAGCCGCAACATCAACATCGCCCCGAACTGACTACACCGCCTTGCCGGTGGTCGCTGGAGCGCTGGGAACGGCGGGCGGGGTTGGCGTGGGGGCCAAGGGCTGGGTCAACCCGCTTTTGGCGGCATTGCAGGGGCCGGCGCTGGTGCGGGTCACCTGCGGCTTGGCCCCCGCATCGTCGGAGGAATATTCGACCCGCTGCGTGCAGCCGCCCGCGTCCTTGGTGATGGCGACATAGCGATAGCTGAACTGCCCGGCAGGCTTGCCCCCGCTGCTGCTCATCAACACCATCCCGCCGGGCAATTCAGTGCGGGTGATATTGCCGGCCTTCATCGCCGCCTCCACGTGGTTCGCCTCGGCCAGCGCGGCCTGCTGCATCGCTTCGGCCCGCTGCATCATCGCGGCCTGCTGGCGTTCCATCGCGGCAAAGGCTTTGTCAAAGCCGGCAAATCCGTCTTCGCCCAGCGCGATGGCATCGGCGTCGACAACCCCCGGGGCGGGGGCTGCGGCGGGCGCTGCGGCGGTAACTTGGTGGGTAGGCCCGTCGCGGTTGGCGGCTACGGCTACGCCGGTGGCCGCCAGTATCAATCCGGCGCCGATAAGAGCGGGTCGAAGGCTCGGCATATTGCGAACTCCTCTGAAGCTGAATGCGAACATGATTCAATATCGCGACTGAACGGAGCCTGACCAAATGCCGGATAATGGACGATTTTTGCGAACACACCATGAACAGTAAGTTATCAAATGTCATTCGTGCCGATCCGGGACAGGCCCGAGAACTGGTTTCGCATATGCGCAAAAACGCGGTAAATTCTTTCTTACGATGCGCCCAGAATTCCTCTCCCTTCCCGGAAACACCATCCGCCGCGAGCTGCCCGCCAGCCTGCGCGCGCCCCGTTCTGGCGCGTCCGCGGCGCGTGACAGCGGTACGCCGATGAACTTTGCCGGGCTGTTGTTCTTTACGCTGGCGATTCGCATTGCCGTCCACGCCAGCCTGCCACAGGCCGCCCCCGCCGCCGCACAAACCTGCGCAAAGCTGCTGAGCGGGGCGCAGGGCGCGATGCTATGCGCCAGCCTCCGCCCCAGCGCGGCGATGCTTTATGCGCCCAGCATTGCCTTTATCGGCGCGCTGATGATGACGGTGGTTTCGGCGTTGCTGGTGCGCAGCTTGGCGAGGGCTGTGGGCGCGGGCGAAAACGGCCAACTCGCCGCCAGCTTTGCCTATGCGCTGTGGCTGCCGGGGATCATCGGCTGCTGCGTCGCCGCGCCAGAGGTCTTGCTGACCCCCGCCGTGTTGATGGTGGCCTTGGTCTGCGCCCGCACAGCCGGGCGGCTGATCCCCCGCTAGTCGCCGTCCGCGCTGGCCAAACGCCGCGCGATCACCGCGCAAGCCATCAGCTGGATCTGGTGGAACAGCATCAAGGGCAATATCACCACCCCCACCTGCGCCGGCGCGAACAGCACCCCCGCCATCGGCACCCCGCTGGCCAGACTCTTCTTCGATCCGCAGAACAGCAGCGTAATCGCATCGGCGCGCGGCAGACCCATCGCCCGGCCCAGCCCCCAAGTCGCTGCCAGCACCAAACCCAGCAGCCCCGCGCAAAGCCCCAGCACCAGCGCCAATTGGCTGGCCGGCAGGCGGTGCCACAGCCCCCCCACCACCGCCGCGCTGAACGCGGTATAGACCACCATCAGGATTGATCCCCGGTCCACATAGCCGACCAAACCTTTGTTCCGCGCGATAAATCCGCCCACCAAGGGCCGCGCCATATGCCCCACCACAAAGGGCAGCAGCAGCTGCCCGGCAATCTTCTCGACAGAGGCCGCAGACAGGCTGGCCCCCTGCCCATGCATCAGCATCGCCGCCAGCAAAGGCGTCACCAGCAGCCCCACAATATTCGAAAACGAGGCCGAACACACCGCCGCCGCCACATTCCCCCGCGCGATGGATGTAAACGCGATCGAGCTTTGCACTGTCGAGGGCAGCAGGGTCAGAAACAGCATCCCGCTGGCCACCAAGGCCGGCAGACCCGGTATCGCCGCGATCCCCGCCCCCAGCAGCGGAAACAGCATGAATGTCGCGGCGAACACCGACAGATGCACCCGCCAATTGCCCGCACCTTCGATAATCGCCTCGCGGCTCAGCTTCGCGCCGTGGAGGAAGAACAGCAGCACGATCCCCGCATTCGCCGCCCCCTCGGCTGCCTGCGCAAAGCCCCCGCGCGCCGGCAGCCATGATGCCAGCGCCACCGTCCCCAGCAGCAGCAGAATATAGGGATCAAACGCCCCCCGCAGCCGGTTCAGCATCTAAATCTCTGGCGCGGGGTTCAGCGGGCCTTGCTGCGCGCCGGTCCATTCGCGCCACAGCAGCATCAGCGCCGCCATCAAGGCCGGCCCCAACACCAGACCGATCAGCCCCCAAGCCTCAATCCCGCCCAGAATGCCCAGCAACACCCACAGGAACGGCAGCCGAGTCGCCTCGCCGATCAGCACCGGGCGCACGAAGTGGTCGGCGATGAACACCACCACCGCGCCCACCGCGAACACAGCGATGCCGGCGCCAATATCGCCCGCCGCCACTGCCAGCCCCGCCGCCGCCGCAATCGCCAGCATCGATCCCAGCGGCACCACCGACAGCAGAGCCGTCAACAGCGCGAACAGCGCCGGATGCGGCACCCCGGCAAATTCATAAGCGACGCCCATGATCAGCCCCTCGCCAAAGCCAACGACCACCAGCCCATTGACCGTCCCCCGGATCGCCGCGACCAATTGCATGCCGACATTCTCACCCGCCGGACCAAAGGCGCGCCGACTGCCCAGCCGCGCCGCCAGCGCCACCCGATCCCCATCGCGCAGCAGAAAGAACAGCACCAGCAGCGTGAACCCTGCGATCAAGCCCCGCCGCCCGATCTCGCCCGCCACCTTGCCGCCCTGCCCCAGCCGCCCGGCCGAGAAATGCCCCAGCCAGCCCGGTTGGCCCAAATTCTGCCCCCACCACGCGATAATATGGTCACCCTGCGGCAAGGAATGCAGCATCGCCGGCGCGGGGATGCCACTCGTCTGCGCCTGCGCCAGAGCCTGCGCCAACCACATGCGGTCCGCATGCAAGGCGCTCACCACCATCGCCAGCGGCAGGATAAACGCCAGCGCCGCAAGGCAAGTCACCACCCCCGGCAACACCAGCCGCCGCGCCCAGGGCTTCGCCGCCCAGTGCCAACGCTCCGCCAGCGCGCCCGCGCGGCGTTGATACCAAGGCCACAGCGACACACACAGGATCACCCCCCAGCCCAGCGCCGGCAGAAACGGCCTCAGCGTCCACAGCCCTGCCGCCAGCAGCAGCAGCACCGCCGCAATCGCCGCGCGGAGTTGCCCCCCGCCCAGCGTGCGCGGGCCGGCGTGAGTAAAGGTGCCGGGTGCGGCGTCTTGTTCGTCATGATGTGCCATAGCGGCAATGGCTAGCGCATCAGGCGCGCCATGGCCAGCAGGTCACTCAATACCATTTGAAGATTTTCCGCACCAATTGCCCGGTCCAAGGCGCACCCCGTTTCGGCCCATGGTAATTGAAATAAAACCAGCCAAAGCACGTCACCGCCGCCAGCACCAGCAGCGCCAAGGGGTCATGCTCCCCCCGCATATGCCGGTATAACGCCAGATCCGCCGCGCGCCGGTCCGCCTCTCCCCCGCCGCCATTGATGCCATAGGCGTTGTCGTGCCGCTTGCAGGCGATGTTGCGGTTGTATTTGCGGCTGTCCATCAACAGGCAGTATTGGCGTTCCGTTTGGCTCATGGCCCTGATAAGCAGCTTGGCATGACAATGGGCAACAACAAAATCTGCGCTCCGGAAATTTTCAGGCGCAAGATATTCTACCTCGCAGGCTTCGATCCGCGCGGGGGGCGCTTTTACCACCAGATGCTGGCCGAGGAGATCGCCAAGGCGAACGCGCAGGGCGCCGATCTGACGATTTCCCCCCGCCAGCGCGCGGGAAGCAACATCGGCTGGAGCGTCACCGGCCCCGAAATCCACGCCGACCACACATTCCTGATGTGGGATGATATCGTCCGCGCCCACTGGCCCAAGGGTCCGCTGGCGGTGCTGTGGCGGACGTTGGCGGCCTATCAGGGGTTCCTGCGCGGGTTCGACTGGGCCTTGGTGAGGCGGGCCCCCAAAGCCTGCCGGATCACCCTGTTCTACCCCGGCGTCACGCTGTTTCTGGTGCCTTTGCTGGTGCTGCTGGTGGCGGGCGGTCTGTTGGCCCTGTTGCTGCCGGGCTGGACCGCGCTGCTGGGCGCCTTGGCGGTGACGGGGGTGGTCTCGTGGGTAATCCTGCGGCGCATCCACAGCCTGTGGCTGCTGCGTTTCATCATGTTCAACGACATGCTGGCCCGCCATGCCCCCGCCGGCGATCTGGCGGAGCGGATCACCGCCTTCACCGACACCATCGCCGCCGAACTGGACACCAATAACGCCGACGAGGTTCTATTCGTCACCCATTCCAACGGATCGATTCTGGGCATGGGCGTCATGGCAGACCTGATGGCGCGGCGGGCGGGCGGGTTCCCTGCGAACTTCAGCCTCATCACGCTGGGCAATTGCATTCCGCTGATCTCCGCAAGGCGCGACGCCACATGGTTCCACACCGCGCTGGACGCCCTAGCGCCCGGAGGCTTCCGCTGGCTCGACATCGGATCGCTGACCGACGGCGCCTGTGTGCCCCTCGTGCCCCCCTGCCTCGGCCGGGCGGTGGAAAGCCCTCCCGGCCTCACGCAGCTCTCCCCCCGCTGGTTCCGCTATGCCGACCCCGCGACATATCAGGCCCGCCGCGCCGACAAATACGCCACCCATTTCGATTATCTGCGGCGGCTGGATCACCCCTCCCCGCTCGATTATGTGGCGATCACCTGCGCCCCCCAGCCTTTATCGACCTCGATCAAAGATTTCATCGCGGACAACGCCCAAGGGGCCGCACATGACTGACCCCTTCATCCCCCCCTTCCCCAAGCCGCTGAAAAGCAAGGCTGGCCTCATCCGCCGTTTCCTGATCGGCCGGTCCAGCTGGATCCACACGCTGTTCGAGAAAAGCTACACGCTGAAACTCGGCCGCACCCGCCTGCCGCGCCTGACCTTTTTCGTCGTCGGCGAACCCTCGCTGGTGGCAGAGGTGATGGACGACCCCCAGCGCATCTTCCCCAAACACCGCCTGCTGAATGACATGCTCGATCCGCTGTTGGGCCGCAGCGTGTTCTCGGTCAACGGCAAGGAATGGGCGGACCAGCGCGCGATGATCAACCCCGCGTTCCAGCACACCAACCTCAAACGCGCCTTCCCGGCGATGGCGGCGGCGGGGGCGGATTTGATCGCCATGCTGCGTGCGCGGGATTTGACCCGCCCCGTCGATATCGACCCGCTGATGACCCATGTCGCCGCCGACATCATCTTCCGCACCCTGTTCACCATGACGCTGACCGAAACCGAATCCCAGACCGTTTACGAGGCCTTCAACCGTTACCAAGCGGTGGCGCAGCCTTCGACGGTGCTGGGGCTCTACGGCCTGCCGAGGGGCTTCTATCGCCGCCGCATGGCGCGCGCCGCCGCCGATGTCCACGCGCTGTTCGCCCCGATCCTCACCGCGCGGCTGGCCGAAACCGAAGCAGACCACGCCGACATCCTGCAGGCGCTGATCGCCGCCCGCCACCCCGAAACCGGCGCCGCCTTCACCTTCGCCGAACTGATCGATCAGCTGTCGATCATCTTCCTTGCGGGGCACGAGACATCCGCCTCCGCGCTGGGCTGGACGCTCTATTGCCTCGCCGAAAGCCCCGCTTTGCAGGAGAGCCTATGGGCCGAAATCGACGCTGCCACCGGCGGCGCCCCGCTCGCCTTCGAGCATCTCAAATCCCTCGACGGCGTGCGCAACCTGTTCCGCGAGGGGCTGCGGCTCTATCCCCCGGTCAGCTTCCTCCCCCGCGAGGTCACCTGCCCGATGGAGCGGCGCGGCAAGGCGATGAAGCCCGGCGATATGCTGGTCGTCTCGCCCTGGCTGATCCAGCGCAGCCCCGAGCATTGGAAATGCCCCCACGCCTTCGACCCCGACCGCTTCGCCCGTGCGGAAGAATTGCAAGCCGCCAAGCAAGCATGGCTGCCCTTTGGCCGCGGCCCGCGCATCTGCATCGGCGCCGGCTTCGCGCAACAGGAGGCGGTGCTGATCCTCGCCGAGATCATCCGCGCCTTCCGCCTATCCGCCGCCCCCGGCCACACGCCAGAGCTGGTGAACCGCCTGACCCTGCGCCCCAAAAACGGCATCCATTTGATATTGAACCCCCGCGTGGCGGATTGAGAGGGTAGGATGTTTTGAAGAGCCTCCGGCGGCTGGGGTGTTACACCCCAGACCCCTCATTTTTGGCGGTGGCGCGCGGCTTAATACCGCCCATGCTGAAAGCCTTTCAGCCAGCATTCAAAGTAAATACTGCTGTCAACAGATTGTATTATAAGATGATTTCTGTTTATATTATAGCCAACGGCCTTCTTGCCATTTAAAATTCCATACCAAAAAAGGTCACCGTATCCACCACCAACAAAAGTCATCACTTTGCCATGCGGGCCTCTCCATTGATATTTTGGAGGATTCCATAATTTTGACAGATGATAAAATTCGTATCTTTTAGGGGTGAAAAAATCCGGTGGGCGCCCATCATAACAAAGCATGGAATATGAGGCTTTCACTAGATGTGGGGGTTGCCCATCTGGCGCAGCCTCAGCCTTGCAGCTGCACATTAAAAACATAAACAGAACTAATTTCATGCACCTCATTGATATATCCTGTGACAAAGGAGAGGTTACTACCCCCCATCCCTTTTCCAAATTCCATTGGCAATATCAGTGCGGACACTGTCTTGAGCCGATGCCCCAGCTGATTCATATTTTTTCAAAAAAATCAATGTTGCACTGGTTGCATCGGTGGCTTGTCCAAGATCATTGCCCACACCCACATATGAACTCATGCCGGACGGGTTTTTCTGAGTCAGCTCTGTGTTTACGAATGACAACTGACTGTAAAAAGAGGTATATCCGGCAGGTGGATCCATTGCGACTGCACTTCCTCCCAGATAATCCGCAGGGCCGGATTGCAAACTATCGTACCATTGGGCTCGTGTCGAACCGCTGGTCCACTGCGCCAATCCCTGACCCAGTCCTCCCTTTTGCATCGCCCCCGGATCAAGTTGGCTCTCTTGCGTCAAGTTGGCAACGATGCCAACCGCCTGCGCCTTTGACCAGCCGCCACCGGCATCACTGGTGAAATAATCAACGGCCAATTGCTGCCTGTCATGCAGTGCATTTTGCGCCGCTGTATTGATTTCCCCGTTCAAATTTTTCTGCGATGAGAAATCCTTCCCCGCATTTAATTCGCCCGGAATCACGGTCCCTTCCAGATTACCAATCAATTGATTATTGGTCCATGCGCTCTGCGGCGTCAAAGACGGTGATAATTTATCCTGCACCATCTGGAATGTTCCGTCGCCTTTCGGGATGACGACCTTGTCCAGCATGGCTTGGGCATTTCTAATGGAAGGGTCGCTGGAATTACGCCGCGCATTTGCGGCATCCTTGGCGTTCAAGGACTTACCTTGCCCATCCTTACCCAGTGCGTTCCATTTATCCCCCGACCTTGCCTTGTTGGACGCAGCGTCGCCCTGCCCGCCCGCGCCACCCGGCCCGGACGTGAACTGTCCATTCTTTGGATCATGATTTTGGTTATATTTCACCTCATAAAGTGCCAATCCCTCCCCCATGGTCACCAGCTTACCCGACCGCAGGTAGAGTTCAAACGCCTGACTATGCATGGCTTTTCGCTCGTCTGGCGCCATATCGCACGGAAACAGCATATTTTCGGCGCCATCTAAAACCGGCATCGCTTTCAATTCTGGGTGCACCAGCCATTCGGTGGCGGTCAGTCCTTCGCCAGTTCGCAGATATTGCGTGAAGGTTTCATCATGTGTCACAGGACGATTCGTCATTTTTAAATTCCATTTTTCATAATTATTACAATGCAAAACTCCCTTACTTCCTCCCAATCCGCCCCGCGTCCAAATGCCGCATCCAGTCGGTGAACATCTCCCGCGCGCCGTCGTCGCAATATCGCAGATCGCTCAGCGCAGAGGGCGGCGCGAAGCACACGCGGGGCCGCACCCCCTCCGGCGGCAATCGCTGCGCACAGGGCGTCAAATTTTTGTTTTCAAGCGGTAAATCGCCACCCTTCAACAAGGAAACGGTGGACGAACGGGCGAGCGGGGCCTTGGGCTTTGTCATACCCCACCTCCAGCAAATCCGCCCCGTGTAGGACAGCGCAATTTCGCGCCCTTCACAAATAATCCGCTTTCCTACACGAACCGATACGGTTATACTCCCCAACCATCCGCTGCAAGCTACAGCGGAACCTAAGATTGGGCCGGCGGTCCGGAAGTATCGCGTCTCGCGCGATGCGACCAGATATTGGGGCAGGGCGTGTGAGTAACGCGCATGGCCATGTCACCAGCGCCTGAACGGTAACGGATACGGGGGCAAAACCCCAACCACGGATAAGTGCTTCTGCGACCCCGCGCACCCATCCCGTCCGTCATCGCAGGGGCGAGCTGGGCTTTCGCGCGTGTCTATACCCAGCCGTTCGCAAGAGTGAAGGCAGCAACACCCGCGCCCCATACGCGCCGGCGGCCAACCATATGGGTTCCCCATCTTGGTTCCCCGCCGGCCCGTGCACAGGCGCCCCAACGCCGGCCCGATTTTCGCGCCGCCCGGCCCCAAATGTCCGCATTAGCCAGCGGATGCAGCGCTGTGCGCTGCGGGCGCCAGCGGATACCCCGCCGCGCCCCAAGCGTCCCGCCGCCAGCCAGCATTCGTATACCACTGGACACCCGGCCCGCGTCGTAGCAAGCACCCCCCATGAAAAACACGCCCGAAATCTTTCTCATCGCGCTGATGATCATCTTTGCCGCGCCCTATGCGGTGTGGCGGCTGTTCCGCACCGATCATTATGCGCCCTTGGTGGTGGTGCAGATCATTGGCGGCATTCTGCTGGGCCCCGGCGTTCTGGGAGCTATGTTTCCGGGCTACTACGCCTATGTGTTCCGGCCCGATGTGGTGGGCGCGCTGAACGGGATTGCGTGGTGGGCGGTGATGCTGTTCGTCTTCGTGGCAGGGGTGGAACTGGACCTCGGTCAGGCATGGCAAAAGCGCGGCGAGACCGGGCTGACCGCGGGCCTTGCGCTGGGGGCACCTTTGCTGTGCGGGGCCGGGGCGGCGATGGTGATGCTGGGTTGGCCCGGTTCGCATACGGGTTCCGGCGCGGCATGGATCGGGCCAAAGGGCCATTACGGCCAAGTGGTGCTGGGCATCGGCATGGCCTGCGCGGTGACGGCGCTGCCGATCCTCGTGCTGTTTCTTGAAAAGCTGGAGGTTTTGCGCCGCCCGTTCGGCCAGCGGGTGCTGCGCTATGCCAGCATGGACGATGTGGCGATCTGGGGCGTTCTGGCGCTGATCCTGCTCGATTGGGAACGTGTAGGGCGCCAGTTGGGCTTTCTGGTGGGGTTCGTGCCGGTGGTCTGGGCGGTCCGCCGCCTGATGCGCCGCCTCCCCGAAACCGACCGCTGGTATGTCGCGCTGATCTGGCTGGCGGCTTGCGGCTATGCGGCGGATTGGTCGGGGCTGCATTTCATGGTCGGCGCCTTTCTGGCCGGCGCGGTGATGGACAAGCACTGGTTCGATGAAGCCCAAATGGACGGCTTTCGCAATAACATCCTGCTGGCGGTGATGCCGGTATTCTTCCTCAGCACCGGGCTGCGCACGCGTTGGGGCGTCGGCGGGGCGGAAGTCTTCGCCGCCGCCGCGCTGCTGCTGGTGGCCAGCGTCGCGGGCAAGCTGGCCGGCACCCATCTGGCCGGGCGGCTGCTCGGCTGGGCCAAGGGTGAGGCGTCGGTCATCGGCTGGCTGCTGCAAACCAAGGCCTTGATCATGATCATCTTCGTCAACATCCTGCTCGACCGGGGGATCATCACGGCGGAGACTTTTACCGCCCTGCTGCTGATGGCGGTGGCCAGCACCATGCTGACCATCCCGCTGGCCAGCCGGGGCATCCGGAGGCTGGGCGGACTAGACGCGCTCAATCAAAACAGCGCCAGTTGATCCACGTCGCTGGCTGCGCGGGGCGGCGGCGTGTCGCCCTCCAGCCCCGACAGGATCACCCCCAGCAGCCGCGCGGAATGGCGCAAAGGCAGCACATCCTCCAGCAAGCCATGCGCGGTGGCCGCCAAAACCTCGCGGGCTTGCACCACATCCGCGACGGTGCGTGACCGCGTCAACAGGCTGAAATCCGAAAGCCGCAGCTTCAGCGTCACCGTCCGCCCCCGTGCCCCCGCGCGCGCAATATCCGCCCATGCAATGTCGAGGATATTCTCCAAAGCCTCGCGCAATCCCCGCCCCGATGAAATATCGGTGTCAAAGGTCCGCTCCGCCCCCACCGATTTGCGCCGGGCGTTGGCACGAACCGGCCGCAGGTCAATCCCCCGCGCCGCGCGGTACAGATACCCCGCCTGAGAACCAAAATGCGCCGCCAAAAACGCCATATCGCGCATCGCCAAATCAGCCCCGGTGGCAATCCCCAGCCCCGCCATCTTCTCCGCCGCGCGCGGGCCGACACCGTGGAACCGCCGCACCGGCAACCGCGCGACATAGGCCGTCCCCTCACCGGGCCGTATCACACACAGGCCATCGGGCTTGTTCTCGTCCGAGGCCAGCTTGGCGAGGAATTTGTTATAGCTGACCCCGGCGCTGGCGGTCAGCCCGGTTTCCGCCTTGATGCGGGCGCGGATCAGCTCGGCAATCCGCGTCGCGCTGCCCAGCCCCTTCAAATCCCACGTCACATCCAGATAGGCCTCGTCCAGCGACAGAGGCTCGATCTCTGCCGTGAACTCGGCGAAGATGGCGCGGATCTGGCGCGATACCGCGCGGTAGACGCTGAAACGCGGGGCACAAAAGATCAGCTGAGGGCATTGGCGCAAGGCCTGAACGCTGGCCATGGCGGATCGCACGCCGAAGACCCTTGCCTCGTAACTCGCCGCCGCCACCACGCCCCGCGCCCCCGCAAAGCCCACCGCGACCGGCTTTCCGCGCAGGGCCGGGTCATCGCGCTGTTCCACGCTGGCAAAGAAGGCGTCCATGTCGATATGGACGATCTTGCGCAGGCCAGCAGCCTCCTCGCCCGCGTCCACACTCTCCATCGCCTTATCGCTTGCGCACAAACTCCGCGCGCAGCACCAGACCCTTGATGCCATCGAAACGGCAGTCAATTTCCTGCGCGTCGCCGGTCAGGCGGATCGATTTGATCAGCGTGCCGCGCTTCAAGGTTTGCCCCGCGCCCTTGACCTCAAGGTCTTTAATCAGCGTGACCTGATCGCCGTCCGCCAGCAGATTGCCCACCGAATCGCGGACCTCCACCGTGCCCTCGGCGGCCTTTTTGGCGGCGAGATCGCCGGCGGACATCCATTCGCCGCTGTCTTCGTCATATACATATTCGTCGTCGGCGGTGCTCATGGGCGGTGTCCTGTGGTTGTCGGTTGATGCGCCGCCATGGCATTTTGCCGCCGTCGCCGCCAGCCCTTTGACCGCAAGAGATTTGGACGCGAAATATCTATTAGTGTAAATAATTGTCGCAAATCATGGCGAAGCCCCGTCCGTCATGCTGCGTTCACTTGGCCGGTGCCATTGCCCAGCCAACGCATTCAACGGAGGAAATATCATGCCCCGCACTCATATACCCAAGGCGCTGATGCTGGCCGGCGCGCTGATGACAGCCGCCGCCCCGGTGTTTTCGGCCGCCGCCATGGCGCAAGACAACCCGCCAGCCTATAACGGCCAGACCGAACAGAACTACCCGGCCCAAGCCCCGCAGGGATATCAAGCCCCGCAGGGATATCAGGCGCCGCAGGGTTATCAGGCCCCGCAAGGGTACAACAACCAAGCCCCACAAGGCTATCAGGCGCCGCCCACCTATAACGGTCAGCAGCAAGCCTATACCCCCCCCGCCGAGCCTGCCGCGCCTCCGGGCTATGCCCCCGGACAGATGCCTCCGCCGCCGCAGGGTTATACGGCCAGCAGCAACGGTTATCAGCCCAGCCCCGCTGACCTGCAATACGCCCAGAGCGCCCAATACTGGATGCAGCAAAACTGCGTGAAATCGCATGGTGACGTCGCCGCTGGCGCGGTGGTCGGCGGGATCTTTGGCGCGATCGTCGGCGGCGCGATTGGCGGGCGCCGGTCGGGCGGAGCCTTGGTGGGCGGCGTGATGGGCGCCGGCGCGGGCGCTGCCATCGCCGACAGCGCGGGCGATGCCACCAGCCCCGGCTGTCCGCAGGGTTATGTGCTGCGCCAAGGGGCGGCGGCCTATTCGGGGCCCAGCGGGTATAATTACGCCGCGCCTTCTTGGTACGTGCCTTGGGTGCTGATCGGCGGAGCATGGGTGTTCCGCCCCTATCCTTACCATGACTGGTATTGGCACACCTATCGCGCGCCCTACCGGGGTTATGGTCATGGCACTTATCGGGGTGGTCACGGCCGGCGCGGCTGGTAAGCTTCCCCAATAAATCCAGCGCCCGCCTTCACTCTGGTGACGGCGGGCGTTTTGCTGCCTGCCCCATTACGGCGCATGCCCCGCGCAGATGGGGCTTGGCGCGGCGCGGGGCTTGGGGCAAGAGCGCGCCAAACCCCAAATCGGTGACCCAAGATGAACCTGACTAAACTGGAATGGCCGGCGCGCATTCTGTTCGCCATCGCGCTGCTCTTCACGCTGTTCATGGCGCTCAGCCCCACTCCGCCGGCGACCCCGCTGGACCATTATGGCGACAAGACCCAGCATATGCTGGCCTTTGCCACGCTGACCGGGCTGGCGCGTTTTGCTTTCCCGCAGATGCCGCGCTGGCGGGTGGTCGAACGCCTGTCCTTCCTCGGCGCGCTGATCGAGGTGTTTCAAGCCATGCCGCAGGTCCACCGCGATTGCGATTGGCACGACTGGGTGGCGGACACCATCGCCGCCGTGGCCGCAATGCTGATCGCCGACTGGCTGGCCCGGAGGCTCCGCGCGAAGGGATAACCACCGCCGCCGGCCCCAACGTGGCCGCGCCGCCCATTTGCCGATGTTAACCGCCCGCCCCTGACCGATCCCCCCTAGCCATCGCGCCCGCTTGTCGCCATGAGGGGGGCGTGTCGTCACCTGCCCCCTCCCCCACCGTCCTACGCCGCCTCGGCCCGCGCGAATTTGTCGCCCTGATGGCGATGTTGCAGGCGTTGCAGGCGCTGGCGGTCGATTCGATGTTGCCGGCGCTGGGCACCTTGTCGGCAGAGCTGGGGGTGCATGATGCCAACCGGCGGCAATTGGTGGTGGGGCTGTTCCTGATCTTTGCCGGACTTGGCGCGCTGGTGCCGGGGACGCTGGCGGACCGCTATGGCCGCCGCCCGGTGCTGCTGACGGCGCTGGCGGGCTATGTGGCGCTGACCACCGCCTGCGCGCTGGCCACCAGTTTCGACGCGCTGCTGCTGTTCCGCTGCGGGCTGGGCCTCGCCTGCGCGGGGCTGACGGTGCTGCCGGTCGCCATCATCCGCGACAGTTACGAGGGCGACCGCATGGCCCGCCTGCAATCCATGGTGTCGATGGTGTTCATGGTGGTGCCGATGATCGCCCCCAGCATGGGCCAAGCCGTACTGCTGTTCGCCGGCTGGCGGTGGATCTTTGGCGTGATGGCCCTGATGGGCTGTATCGTCGCGTCGTGGACCGCGCTGCGCCTGCCCGAGACATTGAACCCCGCAAACCGCCGCCCGATCAGCCCGCGCGCCATCGCCGTCACGCTGGGCCGGGTGGCGGTAACGCGCGAGGCCTTTGGCTACGTGTTTGGTATGGCGCTGATACAGGGGGCCTTGTTCGGCTATATCAACTCCACCCAGCAATTGGTCGGCGAGCATTTCGGCGCCGGCAAGCTGTTCCCGCTGATTTTCGGCGGCATGGCGCTGGTGATGGCCTGCACCAATTTCATCAATGCGCGCATTGTCGAGCGTTACGGCGCGCGCCGAGTGAGCCATGCGGCCTTGCTGGCCTATATGGCGATGTCGGGCGCGCAATTGGCGCTGGCGGTCAGCGGGCTGGAGACCTTGTGGCGCTTTGTCCCCCTGATGACGATGAACCTGTGCCTGATGGGTTTTATCGGCGCCAATTTCGGCTCCATCGCCTTGCAGCCCTTTGCCAGCGTGGCGGGGGCGGCGGCATCGGCGCAGGCCTTTATCCGCATGGTGCTGTCATCCTGCATCGGCGCCTTCATCGGCCAAGCCTATGACGGCACCGCCCGCCCCCTCGCCTTTTCCCTGCTGAGCGCCGGCGCCGGCGCCCTGGCCCTGGTGCTGTTCAGCGAGGACGGCCGCCTGTTCCGCAGATTGTACCCACAGGGGGCGGCGAGGCCGGTGGCGTGAGGGGGGCGGGTAAGGTAAGGCGCGGTAGTGGTGTTTTTAAAGCCCCTAGCCAGCGTTGGGCGGGCATGGCCATTAATAGAGTATAGTTGCCGTTTTATATTACTAATGCTCGCGGCGAGCAAGCGCCTAATTCCAGTCGTGTGCCAGCTATCGTCTATCGCGCGAATTTGGTCATAACCCCCAATTACGTATAATAATCCGAGGCTTTCATATTATCCCCCCAATTGTTATCTATTTTAGTGATGCTCGATAGGATATTTGATGTCGATGTTGGCTAGTTCAGATGCGGTGTCGGCATCGGTTGCAGAAACCACTGCCTGAAGCTGGACGATGGCCATATCAACATCGTATTGTTTGCAATAGGATACAAATCGGCCTGATGCCTCGCAGTCAAATACCCCGCCGGGGCCGTTAGACCCAACCCCTTTTGCCCAGAACGTCTCGTCCCCGTGGAACAAAACTCGCCGCGCATCGACAATATTTATGTATTTAAATTTGTAGTGTTTTGCAAAAAGACATAGCCTGTACATAGCCAAGGGCAATGGCTCCCCCTCGGGACCACTCGTATCAATCTGCCACCATGTTGGCTTTACAAATGTATCAGCATAGTTGTTATGATCGCGCCAAAATCGAGGTGCCGCCCCCTCCGCAGCTTGCGCAAAGACAGTACCCGGCCATGCGCATGGCACGCACGCTACAAATAACGCAAGCATGGCGACTTTAAACCGCATTTATTTACCTCCATTACCTATGCACTGTCATCCACATTTCCGGGATAGTTAGTCAATGCTCGCTTAACCATTCACGCAAGCGTCCACAATAAATAGTGTTTGGCTACGCCGTAGATGGCGCCTAGGTCTCCCCCCTCACAACCCCGCCAATCCATCGCCAGAATCGGCGCGTGGGGGCGGAAACCAGTGCCTCAGGCATCGCAAGGCGGACAAGCTTTTCGCACATCCGACCATGAACAGTTAAGAAAATGCGCCAACCACGCACGAACTGGGGAAGCCGATGGGCGCGACGGTTGGCATATATTGCGCCAGCTACAGCTGGGGCGATATCGGGCTGAACTCCGCAGACAGCGCCGATACCGCCACCAAACCGGTCAGCTCTGGATTGGAATTTTGCGCAGCCGCTCCTGAGCCTTCTTATCTTTACCGAGGGTGACATTCAGCACGCCGCTACTGAAATGAGCTTTGATCGCTTCGGGATTGTCATCGGCAGGCAGGCCAACTTGCCGCTTGAAGCTGCCATAACTGCGTTCACTCACCAGATAATCGCCGTCGCGGCGCTCCGATTCTTCCTTTTTCTCTCCGGTGAGGGTCAAAATGCCGTCGGTAACGGAAATTTCGACACCCTTGTCTGTCATGCCTGGCAGTTCAGCCGACAGGTGGTATTCCTTCCCGGCATCAATCATTTCGATGGCGGGGACAGAGCCGACAAACTGAGGAACAAGCTTCCATAACCCTGTTGCAGAGTGCCCAAAATCGCCAAAGAACCGATCAAGCTCGTTTCGCAACCTGCCCAACGGTACGATATCAGAAAAAAAACGACGTCGCCGGCGAAAGGCTGGACGTAACTTTGGTTATTTCGTTCATCATAACATCTCCTTGCCTTAAGCGCGATTTGTCTTGAGAATTTCCATTGATAATCTGCAATTAAATTCAAACTGACGTTATCGCGTCGGCATTATTATCGACGAGGCCGGCCCTCTATCCGAACAAGACCATTGCATATGACCTGAGGATTAGTTCACGCACAGTCGAAGTGTACCGGGCCAATGTCATGGCAAAGCTGGAGGTCACCAATTTTGCCGATGCCTTGCGCATTGGCTTCAAGGCAGGCCTGGTATCCGAGCAGAAATGGCGTGTTGACCATGGTGTTGGGCAAAATTCCAGCGTCACTTAGGCCCAGAACGCCGTATCGTGCCTGATGATCTTCCCCCGATTTGGTGGACACGGGTTAGGCCATTGATCGCTCGGCCTGCCCTGGGGTTTTATAACCGAGGGCGGAATGGATACGCAGGCGATTATACGGCGGAGAATCGCCCCTGCGGGGCAGGGGTGATCCGACAACGCCCTCTATATTGGAAGAGGTCGCGCTTGGCGTCTTCGCGCCTTGCTCATTTTTGCTGGTGGACGAGCTCGACCTTCGTACGAATGAAAGAAGCTTTCCATGCTCGAACACAATCCGCATGACGTGGAGGACAGTGACCAAGAAAATACACAACTTATCATGATGGGTTATGCAATGAACTGGACTTGCAACGGATTTGCGCCGGTCACCTGAGCGATTAGAGCTCGTAACAGGAGACCGACGAGATGATCAAGCATTCAGAAGAGTTCGAGCAGGAAGCGGTTCGCATTGCCTTGACCAGTGGGTTGCCACAGGACCGGGTCGCGTCGGATTTGGGGATCGAGAAGTCGACGCTGGGTAAATGGCTGACGCAGTATCGGCCGACGGATCTGATGCCAGCGCCGCAGGCCGATTTGGCGCGTGAGAATGAACGCCTTCGCCTTGAGAACCGCGTGCTCAGGGAGGGTGGAAGGCGCGCAGCCATGCCGGGGGCACCCTCAACCGGACTTCGCCGTGCAGCACCTTGTACCGATACTTCGGCGACCAGACAATATGATAGCGGTGATGAAATTTCGTGTGACTGCCGGTCGAATGCGTCATAGCCAGTATCCTCGGGAAAGTGAGACTTCACGCCCTTCAGGCGGTCTCACTTTCCCGAGGATACTGGCTATTGGCCGAGTCTAAGGCTGAAGCCAGAACCCGACTGAAGTCGGGGGATTTTCTCCCAACGTGGGACACTAAAAAAGGCCACCCAGTTCTTCGCGAGCCAGCGGCCGTGAGGTTCGCTTTGGTGCAAGAGCTGGCGCCATGTGAACCGCCCCGGGATTGCCGGAGGCCCCAACTCCTGAGAGGAAGGGGCCACTATGAGCAAGACGACGAACAAGTTTGCACCCGAGGTACGCCAGCGAGCGGTACGCATGGTGCTGGATCACGAGGCCGATCATCCATCTCGATGGGCGGCGTTGGTTTCGATTGCCGAGAAGATCGGCAGCTCGGCCCACACGCTGAACGAGTGGGTGAAGAAGGTCGAAGTCGACAGCGGCAAGTGCGCCGGAGTTCCGACTGAGTTGGCTGACCGCCTCAATGCGCGACGTTGATTGGTTCGCGTAATACGTAAGATTCAAAGATATTAATCTCAGGCCAAAGCAAGGCGCAAAATCCAAGAGCTTGATCTGCTCGGCCTTCAGCCAAAATCCAGTCGGATGGAGAGATGCCTTGGCCGAAGTTCCATTGAGCCAAATCAGGGATCAGTTTTTCAGGGATGCTCATAAACCGATGTTATCATTGTCACTCATGTCCGCAATGTAGAACGTTTCAGAAATAGAGGGCTGGGACGCCAAACTTACCGTGGCTTCCACTTCCAAGGAAGCAGATCGCAGAGCCTGCTGACCGGATATTCGGCGATGCGGGCCAGCACATCGGCCAACCATGCCTGCGGGTCAACATCGTTGAAGTGCACATGCCAATGTGGGCGGCGCGCAGGGCCTTTTGCGCGTTGTCTGCAAGCTCCGCCGCACCCGGAAGGTTTCGGGCTTCCGACAGCCTGTTGAGCTTTCTGCAGTCCCTATGATTATGTAGAGTTCATGGTGGCGACCGCGGCCCGATCCCGGGGTCTGCCACCAGAACCTGCGCATAATCCGGCGCTTCGCATAATTACGATTATGGAAATGTATGCATAACAGAAAAAACGCATTATTCGCCGGATCGGACGAAGGCGGCGACAACTGGGCGGTAATCGCCACGCTCATTGAAAACTGCAAAATCTGCGGCATCAACCCGCACACCTGGCTGACCGAAACCCTCGCCAAACTGGCCAATGGTCATCTGGCCAACCGCGTCGATGAGCTCATGCCATGGACCGCCGTGGTCTGAAAACACCGGTTACAATGATGCTTATTTCAGTTCCAGATGACTAGATCGCCGTGGTTTGAAAACACCGGTTACGTTTTTGGTGCTGTTGAAGAAAGTGGTACACCGGTGGTTGCGGGGGCAGGATTTGAACCTGCGACCTTCAGGTTATGAGCCTGACGAGCTACCGGGCTGCTCCACCCCGCGTCACCTGGGTGTCTGGCCGCGTATGCTGCGGAGACACGAAAAAGGGCCTTCCCGATATGGGAAAGCCCTTTGACTTGTGAATGGGTTTTGCCTCGTAATGCACCGGCTTTAATGCCTGGCGACGCCCTACTCTTCCAACGCTTGAGCGGTAGTACCATCGGCGCAGTCAGGTTTCACGGCCGAGTTCGAGATGGGATCGGGTGGGGCACTGACGCTATGGTCACCAAGCAATAAAGCAGGTGCATTACGGGTTTTTAATCGATGCGATGTTCTGGCTGTATCGTCCGTATCAAGGCCAGCAAAGCTGTCATTGATGGTGGGACTCTCAAGCATGAACAGAGTTATTAGGACCGGTTAGCTCCATACGTTACCGCACTTCTACACCCGGCCTATCAACGTGGTGGTCTACCACGACTCTATGATACCTTATCTCGAGGGAGGCTTCCCGCTTAGATGCTTTCAGCGGTTATCCCTTCCATACATAGCTACCCTGCTGCGCGGCTGGCGCCACGACAGGTACACCAGAGGTATGTTCATCCCGGTCCTCTCGTACTAGGGACAACTCCTCTCAAGTATCGACGCCCACGGCAGATAGGGACCAAACTGTCTCGCGACGTTCTGAACCCAGCTCACGTACCACTTTAATTGGCGAACAGCCAAACCCTTGGGACCTGCTCCAGCCCCAG